>JAEEGJ010031140.1_pt1 | contig 10358 bp, 3 predicted proteins | sample 8958761 | NCBI WGS metagenome assembly JAEEGJ01 (sample SAMN16246546, study PRJNA631951) | gut metagenome | biome: gut microbiome; feature: rumen; material: RS-attached | host: Bos | place: Iran: Karaj | collected 2018-10 | reverse complement strand
CAAGATGGTGCCCTCATCTCCTTCCCCATGACCGCCCTCGGCGCTGTGGGTGCCGCCATCGGTTTGGTGCCGCGTTTCATCACTGAAGGCATCATCGACAACAATGCCATCGCCGTGTTCACGGCTATTGGCATGTGCTGGAGCGGTTTCCTCAGCACCCACGCCGCCATGCTCGACAGCCTTGGCTACCGCAAACTCATCGGCAAAGCTATCGGCGCACATACCATCGGCGGACTCATGGCAGGCATTTCAGCCCACTGGCTGTTTGTGTTGCTGGCCTGGATATTCTAATCAATTTGTAGAGGCGGTGTGCACACCGTCTTTATTGTGAAAATTCGGAGTGTTACTCCGAATTTTTTCATTAAATGTGGAATTGTATTCCGATAATTACTATTCCTTGAACAACTTTGTGCCGGAAAGATATACTAAAAAAGCGGCCCGGAGGCCGCTCACCATGAAAAACAAAACATTACTATTGCTTTTTAGCCTTTCCTGGCACCCATGCTGTAAGTGAGGTTAAAGCGCAAGGTGTGCTCCAACGGGTTGCTGCCTGCCACCGTGTTGACGGGAATCAGGTATGAAACATCGAGACCAAACACGCTGTACTTCAAGGCAGCGCCCAAAGTGACATATTTACGGTTGCCCTTCAGCGCGGTCTCGTTGAAGTAACCGGCACGCACAGAGAAGATATTGTTGTACCAATACTCGATGCCACCGCCAATGTTGATTTCGCAAAGCTCCTCGTAGAACTTGCCGTAGTGGACCAGCTCATGCTTCTGGTTGTAACCCCAACCGGGAGCATCGTAGAAAGATTGAATCATGCCTTGCACAACGGAGACATTGTTGTCGTAACCGTAAAGAATCTTATACGTACCATCGTCGTTATACATGGGGTTGCCCTGTTCGTCACGCTCAATGACGGGCGGAGTAGGCACCATCAGTTTGGAGAAATCCAAGCTGAAAGCCAAGGAGTTGTATTCGTCGAGTTCAAGCTTCAGGCTGGCACCGGCACGCAAGGTGGTCGGGATGAAGTCGCGGCGTTCGGACTGGCCGTTGTAGCTGACCTTACTACCGATGTTGTTGATAGCAACACCCCAAGCGAAGTCGGCACCCAAAGTGTTGAACCACTCCACAGGTCTTTTGTAATACACCGCAACGTCGGCAGCCACGGAGATACCCGGACGGCCATAGTCCGACTGGTTCTGCGTCAGGTCGGAATAGATGAAACGACCAGCCACGGCACCTGACAAGTAATCGCCGAGCATACGCGAATAGGTGGCGTCGACAGCCCACTCGTTAGGAGTGTACTTGCCTTGTGATATGTTATACTGATCACGGAATTCGATTTCACCGCAGTTGAAATAGCGCAAGGTGGCTGCCACCGAAGAGCGGTCGTTGATCTTGTAGGCCAATGCCAAATAGGCAAGATTCATGTCGGGAACCAGGTTGCGCAGCCATGGGCTGTAACCCAAACCTGCCGCAAACTTGTCCTCAAGGTAAACGTACTTGGCGGGATTGTAATGCATCGAATAGACATCCGGCGATGTGGCCACACCGCAGTCGCCCATCGAACCGCCACGGGCATCGGGTGAAATGGAAACAAATGGAACAGCCGTCGTAATCACATTCGGCGAAACGCTGTAATCCTGACCAATGTAGTTATTTTGTCCGTAAGAAGCAGCCGCAACCATCGTCAGGGCGGCAATAAGTAGTCTCTTCACTTTCATATTTGATTTGTGTATTAAAATTGCAAAAATAACGCTGATTCAAATGGCATATTGTATTACACGAAAAAATTTTTTCATCAATGCTGGATGACCATACGCTGACTGACGGTGCGGAAATACCCTTTTTCGTCAGTCAAGGTTAGACGATAGAGATAAATACCTGAGCGCAAAGGGCTTCCAGAATAGCCACAACCGTTCCAAATGATGGGTTCGATGACACCATTGGTGGCATATACCCTTTTATATAGTTGCTGCACTGGCCGCCCCATGATGTCGAAAATCTCGATGTTGACGTCAAAATCGCCGTCCTCACCGTTGTGGGTCAGGGTGATGCGGGTTTCGTCGGAGAAAGGATTGGGATAGTTGCGCACTTGCGAGAGGAAGAGGTTGTCGTCGACGACGAACCACAAATTGGCCTCGGAAGGATTGTCATGCGTGTCCCACACCTTCAAATTGAATTCATAAGTGCCGGGGTCAAGGTTGTTGATCGGGATGGCAATACGTCCGCGCCTAAAGTCGTTCAATGCCGGCTCGTAGCGGTCGTTCAACACCAGATGGTTGCAATCGGCAAGGTTGCTCTTCATGACGATGTCGCGACCCAAGCTGTAGTCATAATGATAAATGCCTTGCGCATCGTAAAGGTCGGCATAAAGCACACCATGACGCTCCACCGACTGGCCATTCTCGAAATCGGGCGAGTTCCAGTAGAAGGCAATGGTCGGGCCTTGGTCGTCGGGCACCATGGAAGGGTCGACGCCGCCCAAGGCGAGGTCATCAAACTTGCCCATGGCATCGATGCCACGGATGGAATCGTAGGCATAGAAGCTGAAACGCGGCTCGCCGCTACCAGGCTTGATGTCTTTCGGCACTTGGAAAGAGAGACTGAAACGGCCTCCGCTCACACTGACTTGACCTTGATAAAGCACATCCTTATGATAATACACATTCCGACCGGAATCTCCTTCAAACTTCACATATACCTTAGTCTTCTGGTCGAAGAAGCGCACCCACAACTTGCCGTTGAATCCCGAATCCAACTGGCCATTGAGGTCAGCAACCATGCCTTCCACCGTGACCATGCTCATGGCGTGAAGCTCAAAGTTATCGGCACTTCCCGCCACAATGCCATTGATTTTTTGCACGACGATGTTCTTCTCAGGCATGGGAAAACGCAGCAGGGGGTCGCCCAAAAACACAAAGCGGATGTTCAAGTTGGAATCAACCGCTGTGGTGTAGAAATTGAGCGCATCGCTCTTTGCTATGCGAACAATGTCACCATAGCACAACGGTTTCCCTGCCTCATCGCGCTGGGTCATTGCAGCGAGCAGCGCCTTTGTTTGGCGTTGGTTCTGTTGACCATAGGTGGGGCGGCAAGTCGTAAACAAGGCCACACAGCCGCCTCGGGGATTCAAAACCAAATTCTCCCCAGCCGAAACCAGCAAAGGATTGTCGTATTTGGTGAACTCACAGGTAGCGGTATACACGAATGGCATCCTGTCATAGTTGGTGAGCGAGGTGATGTCGGCATTGGTGAACACGTTTTCGCCCGTCAGGCCCTTGATGCCGCCGTGACCGGTGTAAAAGACCGCCAGTATGCCTTTCTCGAAGGCCTGCTTCACATCCGCATTGGCACCTGGGATTTCGTAACCGCTCGCAGTGTACACTATTGGATAAGCACCGCAATACACCTTTTTCGCCGTCAGCGCGGGAGCGAGCGTATCTAACATACGAAAGTGTTCTTCAGCGTAACCCACATAACCCGATTGCTCGTCATCAGCGAAAAGCAACACATCGGATTTCCATTCGCCATGCGTTGCATACAAGTCGTCGTAATGCTTGATTTTGAGCAACATGGTCTCTGCTTCCTCCACGGTTGAAACCGAGATTCGTCCCACTCCAATGTCGACGTGGCCCAAGCTGTTCACGCCCTCGTGGTCGTCCATCAAAGCGAAGAAATCGTCGGTGCAGAAACTCAACTCATGGTGCGGGTCATTAAACGTTTCGTAGGTGGGCACAAAATTCGGCCCATAGCCAGTGATGTTTCGGAAGTCAAACGAGGCCCTGCCGAACAAGGTCAGGTACTTCAAACGGCCCGCGCTGCGACGATACACCATACGCACAAAATCGCGGATGCCCGATGGGTCGGGCGTGCCCGTCGAAAACTCGTTGTAAACCTCGTTCACGTCCACCACTATGCTGTTCAGGCCATCCTTCTCAGCATGATAATCGGCCAAGGCCTGCGCCTGCTCCATGAAGCTGGTCGGAGCGAGAATCAGGTTATCGGTCTCGATGATGGCATGAAGGTTTTGGTTGGACAAAGCCTTCCAGCTCACAATCTTCCGTGCGGCTTCGGGCTTGAACAACACATAGCGTTTTTCCGTCCTCTCATTGGTGGCGAAGACCAGATTGCCGCCGCTCGACACACCGTCTTGCAACCAAGGCTGCAAAGGCGAACTCACATCCCAAAGCTGATAGTCGGCGGTGGTGTTTTGCACCCAAACGGATGTCTTGTCGTTCCCAAACTGGCTCGGCATCAGGCGGAAAAGGAAGTTGTCGTTGGTTCGCTTCAACTGCCGCCAGCCATAGATTTCCACAAAATCGAGGTAGAGTACGGCATTCGGTTCGGGCGAAAGGCTAAGCACGAAATCGGCGGTGTCGGTATCCAACATCATCTGCTTATCAAACGCGCTCTGAATGCCATAATAATGATTGGCAGGGTATTGGATGGCCACATGGTTTTGCAGAAGATTGTCGTTCACGCGAGCATCATAATGCAGATTTTGCGGCTTCGGAATGCGGCCTAGCACCCTCGCTTTGACTCTTAAAGGTTTGCTTTTCACTAAATTGGGAAAGGCAAAAGGAATGGCAAGAACGGAATCCTCAGCGGTAATGTATTCGCCATACCAATTCTGTCCGATGTTATAAGGAGAGAACAGCTCCTCTTCGTGCCAGAAAAAATCCGGGAACTCGGTCACAATCGTCGTGGCATCCTGCACGGGCAGGGAGGTCTTCTCCTCCACCCTCAGGCCTTCCGTGCCGCTGTCGACACATAAATAATAATAGGTGGTGTCGGAATAATAATTGCGCTCGCGCTGATAGGTCTTGTTGTTGTCGTCGACCAGCACCCATCGCGTGGGTTCCTGGCCGTAAAACAGCACCAAGTCGCCTGCATCGAAGCTGCCGTCGTCGGCACCTGTCACACAAATGGCCATCTCGGTCAAATCATCGGGACGGCTTTCCGAATTCTTCTCAGGCAATGCACCGGAAGGGTTGCCAAACAGCCGTATCTGGTTTGGATTCAAGCTGTTCATATCAATGCCGATGCCTTGCAAGGTAGCATAATCCAATTGGTGGACGCCCTCTTGCGTCACCGAGAGGCGATACCAAGTATGCTCGCTCAACACCGATTGGTACGTGTTCTCCTGCGCCCAAGCCAAAGAAGCCTTGAGCAGCAGCAAGGCCATACCAAAAACAAATATTCTTCTATGTTTCATACTCATTTTCATTTACTTAACACCAATTTCGAAACCAAAGTGGCCGTTTCGCCATAGTCGTTGGTGGCCACGATGCGATAGATATAAACGCCGTTGCGCAGGTTTTCACCTCCCGCACCCCGACCGTTCCAACGGATGGGCGTAATGCGTGCCGATGTGCCCGACACCGTTTCGGAGAGCGTATTCACCCAACGACCCATGATGTCAAAGATATAAATGTCGACCTTCAGGTTGTTGCCCACTTGGTTGTGGTCGAACACAAAATGCGTCTCGTCTGTGACTGGATTGGGCGCGTTGAAGACGTTCTCAACGACCATGCCACTGTTGTTGGCCACGGTGAAATCGATGGATGCCGTGCTGGAATTGTTGTAAATGTCCCACACTTTGAGGGTCAAAGTATAGTCGCCGTCGGCAAGGTCTTGCATCTTGTATGTGATGGTGCCTTTGCCGGGTTCGTCAAGCTCGGCGACAAAATAGTCGTTCAGGCAATAGGCGTTCTTGGATGTTCCTTCCAGCGTGGCCATGATGTCGTGTCCGATGCCCGCGCCCGTCGTGTTGATGCCGCTTTCATCGTTGACAAAGGCCATCAGCATCGGGTTCTGCCCCGTCAAGCCGCCGCTCACAAACAGCGTATCGTCGATGAAAAGCTTGATTTCCGGGCCTTGGTCGTCTTCGTTGGCATCGTCGTAGAAGCCGCCAATAATGAACGAATCGCAGTTGCCGTTGGCATCCACATTATAATCTGTCGCGTAATAATTGATTAAGCCTTGACCAAAACGATAGGAAATGTCACGAGGCACAATGAAGTTGATTTTGAACTTTCCGTTAACGACCTCAGCCTTGCCATTGAAAATCATACTGTTTCGCACTTTAAAATCGACAGTGTTGGCCTTAAGCTCCGCTTCCTTGTCGTACACAATCACGCTCACCAAGCCATTGAAACTGGTGGCCACATTACCGTCCAAATCCTTAACAACACCTTCAATCTCAACTGGTTGCAACGCACCTATCGTGTCATGGTAAACCGGATACGTCTTCCAAGTGCTATCGCTGACGGCTATGGAATCCAAGTCATAGCCTGGATATTTTCCGTTGATGCTCAAAGTTTCCACCTTCCATTTCGGATAGGTCAGACGAAGCGCGGGGTCGCCGAAAAAGACGTAACGCTTCTCAAAATTGCCACCGTTGGATTTGCCCATGCGGTAGACATCGCCCAAGCGATAATGCTCCCCTCCAACGATGCGGAACAATTTGTTATACAAGCCTCTGGCAAAAGCCATGTTATCATCGCCGTGGGTTACCCTCGAAGTGGTGAACATGGCAATCATGCCGCCGTATTGGTTGAGGAACGAATACTCGCCCAAGGAAGTGCGTCGATGGTCGTCATAACGGCTGAACTCGCAAGTGCCCGTAATCATCAGCGGATACATCGGGGCGTTGCGCCATGAATCGACGTCTTTTTTTTGCAGAATTTTCTCTTCCGAAAGCTGCACCTCGCCGCCGTGGCCAATATAGTGGAGCACCAGCGTGCCTTTCTCCATGCGGCTGTTGACGGCAGCGTTCACGTCGGGAGCAATCTCGCCGCCCGGAGCACTGATTTGCGGATAAGCATCCAAATAAATCTTGTCAACCACGATGCCGTCGCCGCCCACATCCTTGAACATATCCGCCAAATCCTCAGCGTTTTTCACAAATCTGTATTCATCAGCGGTGAAAAACGAAACCGTATCGCGCCAAGGTTTCATGGTAGTGGCATCCTTGACGATGTAGCGTTCAATCTTGTCGATCACTTGTGTGGCTTGTTCCAAAGTCTGAACGGGGAAACGTCCAATGCCAATGTCAGCCAAGGTATTACCAATATAGCCCTCGTTTTCGTCCATGAAGCCGAAATAGTCGTCAGTGACGTAGGTTTGCTGCATATCCAACGAAGCCACCGTCTCGTAGGAAGGCACGAAGTCGACGATGCCGTCGCGGTTCTTATAATCATAGGAACAGTCGCCCAACAGCAATAGATACTTGATTTTGCGGCCTGGCGTGCTGTCGAGATAGAGCATACGGCAGAAGTCGCGGATGGCACTCACGTCCTTGGCACCACACGAAAACTCATTGTAGATCTTCTCTGGCGTGGTGATATAAATGTTCAAGTCAGGGTCGAGGACGTTGTGAATGGCTTGAAGACGCTCGGCCTGCTCCATGAAGCCCTCATAAGTCAGGATGACAAAATCCACGTCGCGGATGCCATGAAGGTTTTGGTTGTCGACCTTGCCGAAAGCCTTGGCCGTGCGATAGGTGCTGCCATTGTGGGCCACAAACTCGTTTTCACGGTTCCCGTTCACCCTAAAGTTGAAGGTGGAACCATTGAGTTGTCCCTTCACGATAGCTGGATTCATGGGATTGCTCACATTCCACACCTGGGTCTGCTGCGAGGCGTTTGCCAGCCGGAATTCGTAAATCTTATTGATGACATAGGCATCAGGGTTGCGAAACAGCATTTGTCCGCCCGTGAAAGCCAAACTGCGCCATGCATTGACGAGCACATAGTCCACATAGCCTTCAGAAGTCGAATTGGAGCCCAATGCGTCGTGCTTCAGCGTGACACGAACGGTCTCGCTTGAAGGATTCGCATTGACCCATCCACCAACATTGTATCCAAAAGGATACTCCGTTGATGAAGTTGTGGTATGTATGGGATAGGTCGCCTTCTTCACATTGTCAATCATCACATCGAAGTTGGCCGACTGGAAATTGCGTCCCGCCAAAGCCGTCTTCACCATGCAAGGCAACGTATTGACCACATTGGGGAAAACGAAATCCATGCTCAGGGTCGTAGTTTTGTCCATTTTATCGCCATAATAGGTACGGCCAACCCTATGCAGGTTGTATTGGTCGTTTTCATGCACTTGATAGTCAATGAATTGATTGATGATTTCGGAAACATCTCCCGACGGCGCAGCGGCTTCGCTGATGCGCTTGCCCTGACCCAAACCCAAAACGACAAAAGCGTAAGCGTAATCATCATAGGGATTCTGATCATGGGTGAAGGCCACGCGGTCAGATTCAAGTTTCCAACACACTGGGCCGCGACCATAGAAAAGGATGTAGTCGTTGTTGTCAAAGCGTCCGTCGGCCTCGCCCGACACGTAAATGGGCACTTCCACCAAATCGTCGGGACGAGAAACATTGTTCATCTCAGGCAGCACGCCGCCGCCATTGTGGTAGATACGGATTTGGCGCGGGTCGAGGTTAGACACATCAATGCCTAACTCGGTGAGGTCTGTAGCCGTCAGCTTGTAGATGCCCGTTTCGGGAAGGCCGATCTTGTACCAATCGCCCGAAGCCATCGCTGAACGATGCGCATAATCCGTAGTCGACTTGCAAACGCTCATGTCGGGCGTCAGCGTCATCGAAAGGGTTGCCGAAACCAGTTTTTCGTACTGTTCCCCGTTTTGCCGGAAAGGCACGATGCGCACCGAAAGCAAGGCTTCGTCGCGGGAGCGCAAAGGCGTGGCTGTCACCTCAAATTTGGAGCCGTAAGCATAATCTCGAGCCACTTGCATTTCCTCATCAGAAAGAGCTTCAGTCTTGACATTCAACAACTTCACCCCTACTTTCACCGCATCGTCATAGATGGGATACGAATAGTAAAGCACCGGCATGACGCTTTCATAAACCCCAGATTCCAGATTAATATATAATAAGGTATCGGAATCGATGCGTTGACCCGTCACCCCTTTCCATTGTAAACGAATCGGATAGCTCATTTCCATTTGTCCCCAAAGCGAAACGGGCGCAAAAAAGGCCAACACCGTCAGTAGGAACAGGTATCTCAAACGTATGATATGACACATGGTTGCTTTTAATTAATTAAAAATCATTTGTTTACAGCAACGGCATTCCATCCAGACACACCGCCATCTAAAAGGAAACGAAATTACAACTTTTTTATTATATCCGCCAATAATTCGCACCAAAAAAGTTTTTTTCCAAAAATTGGCAGCAGATTCAAAAAAAGTCCATAAATTTGCGTGATTTTTTTGAAAAATCTTGAAGCGAATACAATAAATGCCCTTCAACCGAGTTTATAGATAACAAATTTGAACGAAAATGTATAGAAAAAATGGATTCAAGACGTTAGCCATCATTGTTTTGGCTGGATTGCTCACCGTTTCGTGCTCCAAGAAGTCATCGCGCACAACGGGTTGGGCCTACAACGATGCCAACAATGGAGGCTTTGAGGTTACTGAGATCAACGACCAAGAAATCGGTCCCGGCCTGATTGCCATCGAAGGCGGAACCTTCGTGATGGGTGCCACGACCGACAACTTGACCTATTCGTGGGACAACTCGCCGCGCAAGGTGACCGTTCCCACCTTCCTCATGGATCGTACCGAGGTCAGCAACGTGGACTACCGCGAATACATTTATTGGCTGAACCGCGTTTACGGACAGAACTATCCTCAAGTGGTACGCAACGCTGCGCCCGACACCTTGGTCTGGCGTGACCGTTTGTCCTACAACGAGCCCATGGTGGAGATTTACTTCCGTCATCCTTCCTACAACGACTATCCCGTGGTGGGCGTGACTTGGGTACAAGCCACCGACTACTGCGCCTGGCGTACCGACCGCGTCAATGAGTTGATGCTCGTTGAGGCTGGCATCCTTGATTGGGATCCGACCCAACAAGACGAGGAAAACTTCAACACCGATGCTTACTTGGCCGGACAATACACCGGCAAGGTGAAGAACGGCAAGAAAGACCTCTCGAAGGGTGGCGACGGCATGCGTAACGTCAGAATGGACGATGGTATCTTGCTGCCTTCCTATCGTCTGCCTACGGAAGCTGAATGGGAATATGCCGCTGTCGGTCTGGTGGGCAACACCAGCAACGAACTCGTCAGCGAACGCAAGGTTTATCCTTGGAACGGCGACGGTTTGCGCACCGACAACAAGAGATACATGGGTAGCTTCATGGCCAACTTCAAGAGAGGCCCTGGCGACTATATGGGTGTTGCAGGCAACCTGAACGATGGTGCCGCCCTGCCCGCCCCTGTGGGTTCCTATTGGCCTAACGACTACGGTCTGTACAACATGGCCGGCAATGTCGCCGAATGGTGCCAAGACGTTTATCGTCCTTTGA
>JAEEGJ010031139.1_pt1 | contig 10358 bp, 10 predicted proteins | sample 8958761 | NCBI WGS metagenome assembly JAEEGJ01 (sample SAMN16246546, study PRJNA631951) | gut metagenome | biome: gut microbiome; feature: rumen; material: RS-attached | host: Bos | place: Iran: Karaj | collected 2018-10 | reverse complement strand
ATAAATATCTTTCAACTTCACCGCAAATCTGGTACGACCCGTATATTGTTTCAAAGGCAATTCAAAAAAAGCTTTCATACAGGGATATTCAGCGGATAAAAGTTGATTTTGAAGGGAAAACTTCAATACTTACTACAAAAACAGAAGATTTTACAGAAAAAACTTCCAAGCTGCTTGAGCTGAGGCATGGTGGACTGATTGAATACGATAGCTTTAACACGCCGCAGATGACAATTAAGCTTGAAAAGGGAGATACAAGCCAGATTATCATACGTATTTACCAGACAGCAAAGGATTCTGAATATAATGTGGAAGTTGAACATAGCGGCGGAATTGGTTTTGAAAAAGCCGGCAGTATAACGGTGAGGTCAAAAATCAGCCTGTGGACTTACAACAAAATTAAGGAAATAATGTTGTAGAAAAAGTGAGCGGCCCAGACTGCAATAATATCCTGCCTTCTTCTGTAAAAAAGCCTTAAAATTATGTGCGCAACAGCAGCATTTATAACAGAAAGCACTCCAAGGTAAAAATGCGCAAACGAAAAGGCTGAAAGTGCAATAATTTCGGCTGAAATCACCAGAATTATACGCAGCACTTTGTTTTCCTGCACTTTATGTATTCTTTTTAAAAGAGAAATGAGCGCATCTGGGAAATAGGCACGGTAAATCACTTCTTCATACGCAGAAGCAAAGAAAAAATTAAGGATTATAAACAGCCACTGGACTGCATTTTGCGGTTTTACAATCTCTGTATTTCCACCATCAGAATTATTCTGTACAAGAATAGAGATTGCTTTCATTATCAGCGAATTAAAAAACAGAAGACTGAAGCAGAAAGCAAACGAAATAAGAGTGTAATACGAAAACTGGATTCGTTTTTGAAGGATTAAAATGTAAAAAATCACTGTAAACACGAACAGACACAGTGCTTTCCACGGAAAAACCGGCTCGGAAAAGATAAAAGCGTCTTCAGATGGCATAATAAAGCACGGAGGAAGCACGCAAAACGCAAAAATAAGAGAAAAAATCAATATTTCATATAGAAAAGAATGTAATTTCATTAGAATTGTGATATTATATTATATTGAATAATTGTTTAAATTGAAAGATTATCGGAAAATTGGATAATTGTATTGCATTTTAAAAAAGAGGTCATTGTGTACATTCTTGTTGGTATTGTAGTAGTTATTGCTGTTCTTTGTATTCTTGGCGGAATCTATTCTGTATCAAGGCAAAAAATTGATTTTTACATTACAGGCTTGGATTCTAAGTTCAGTTATTCAGATCTCAATTTGTTATGGAAGCTTTCACAGATGTGTGAGCTTGAGCAGCCAACAGCTCTTTTCTGGTCTATGCCGGCCCTTACTAAATGTATGGCTCACATTACATCTCAGGCTGCCAAAACCGGTGCAGATAATGACCCTAAAATGCAGGCACTTATTACAAAACTTTTTGATTACCGCACAAAGCTTCAGAACGAAACTGACGAAAAGAAAGGTCTTGAATCAACACTTTATCTTGATAAGGGCCAGAGATTAAGAATTATTCTTCCTGGAGAAGGTGTTTTTACTTCAAAGATTTTGAACAATGGTAAGGAAATAATAATTTCGGTACCTCGAAAAAACAATATGATTCCTATTACTGCCGAACAGTGGGTTGGAAAGGTTTTAAGCGTTTATTTGTGGCGAAAAGGCGATGCACGTTATGTTTTTGACACAAGGGTTGTAAATCACGGACTTTTCCTTGGCGAATCATCAATTTCAATTCAGCATTCAAACAATCTTACACGCAGCCAGAAGCGAAAAGCTGTCAGGGCAAAGTGTAATATTCCTGCAAGCCTTTATGTTGTTACAGCTGCAACTGCAAATAACAGCTCGGTAGAAACTCAGGAAGGCTATAAGTGTATTATCGAAGATATTTCGGAATCTGGTGCACTGGTTCACATTGCAGGAAAAGGTCAGCCGAATATTCAGATTAAGCTTCAGTTCAACATAAAGAATAAGCTTGTAATCATGCTTGGTATTATACGTACTGTTGAATATAACAGCGAAATAAATGAATCGCTTCTGCATTTTGAGTGCCTTAAAATTGAGCCGGCTATGAAAAATGAAGTGCTTGGTTTTGTTTATAATATGCTTCCGTCAGAAGAAAAAGAAGTAATGGAAGCAATTAAGATGACGGATGAAGATAAGGGTGATGATAAGGAATCTGAAATTGACGAGGATACAATAAGTGATGCTCCGGAAGTTCCGAACAGTGTTTCTGATGAAAAGAAAGCCGATTCTACTAAAGCGGCTGAAGTGAAAAAAGAAAACAAAAGTTCTGCAGACCTTGATGCAGAGGAGCTGCCGGTTGTAATAAAGGGTTCAAACCAGAGTGGGGCGGATTTAGATTCAGTGGCTCCTGATACTTCAAATCCTGTAGAAGATATGCATAACGTAACCTTTAATCAGAGAACGAATCTTGATGATTTTAATGACAATAAATAGCAGGTGATTAAGATGAAGAAAATAATATTTGTGTTGCTTTTTATTACAGTTTTTTCTCCTGTTTTTTCACAGAGCTTGCAGAAAAAGTTTATAAAAGGAAACATTACCGATAAAACTAATGCCGTGCGGGAAGCTTCCGGTTCAGAAGCTTTATGGCTTACAATGCAGTCCCTGAACTTTATTCTTGATAACAAAGATTATCTTGTTTCTGACAGAGATTTTGATGGCTTTGCCCTGGCTACTATTCTTTCTATAAATAATGAATACATCAATTCGTTGTATGAGATGGAAAAACAGGAGCTTTTGTTTCAGCTTATAGAAATATTTAATATTTTCAGCGAAAGCAGTACTGTTCAAATTGGTGTACTTTCCAAGGTTGAACGCCTTAACAGCTTTATTTCTACTTCAAGATTTACAACTCTTTTGAATAATTATGTGCAGGAAAATAATGTACAAAACGTCAATCCAGAAACCTTCCGTGCTGTTATTAGTACTTTGGGCGTGATTGGAAATAATGGTTCTTTTACGATTTTGTATAACAAGCTTAACGATAAAAAATATGCTGATTATAAAAATGAGCTTGAAAATGCAATCATAGAATTGTCCCCAATTGCAATGAATGAAGTTTTACAGATTGTTCATTGTAAGGATATTTTCCAGATTAATCAGATTTTCACATTAATTCAAAAAAATACAAAAAATTCACAGAAATTTTTGTCTGAAATTGCAGAAAATGTGCTGAATGAAACTATATTATTAGTACGCAATTCTCCAGATAAAAATGCTGTGGTTGAGCTTCAGATTTATTCGCTTAAGATTCTTAGTGATAATAAATGGACTAGGGCTTCTGCAAGCGTAATTTCCTTCTTTAATTCTGCAAAGAATGAATACGCCGAAAAGATTTTGAGTGACAGCCAGTTTGTAACAGTAATCAATTCTTTAATCAGCATAGCCCCAGTTGATGCTGTAAATCCACTGATTCAGTATCTTGGAGAATTGAATGGCCAGGTTGAACGCGACGGAACTGTTTCGCAGGAGGTTGCTCTGGCTGTAATCAATACTTTAGGTGCTATCGGGGATAAGTCTGCATTCGATTCACTTTTGTCTGTTACTTATCTTAATTATTCAGAACCAGTTCTGTCTGCTGCCCGAAAAGCGCTGGCAGGACTTAAATGGTAAAGAAAAGGTTTTATAATTCTGTTTTTCTTTCTGTTTTAATCTGTATTATCCTCATTTATGGCGGATTTATAAAAATCAGGGATAGAAATCCGTATTCTTCAATTATCTCTTCAGGCGAAATTACTTTTCTGGAAGGATGTCTGCTTTCAACACCTGTAAAAAGTTCAAGCGGCAAAACGTATTCTGCAGTAATTGAGGTTTATGCCACCGGTAAAAAAGCCGGACATGCTGATAAAAGCTATGATTCGGGAGTTTGTATTTCTCAGGGAAACGGACGTATAAAGCTTTTGATTCCAGCCGAAATGGTAGAAGCCTTTTACCCGGGTAAGCTTTTTTCATCAGCAAAAAGAAAGGGAGCTTTTTTGTGGGAAGCAGGGGGAGTTTATACCTTAAAAGGAAAAATGCTTTCCGAACAGTTTCTTGTAGCTGAATGTACCGGTTCGTTTTTCCCCCGCAGCTTATTCGGAAGAATAGACTTTTTCAGAGCATTGTGCAGGCTTCAATTTAAACGGCTTATGTATTCCTGGGGAAACGGTGGAGGGCTCCTTCTTGCATTGTTGTCCGGTTCAAGAGAATACACGGAGGTCAGCGTTACAGAATCATTTAAAAAATCAGGACTTTCTCATATTCTGGCACTTTCAGGCATGCATCTTTCAATGTTTTCCGGTATTGCAATGTTCATAGGTAAAAAAATAAAAAGAAAAAGGCTTTCGTTTATAATCCGTACAGTTGCAGTTGTATTATTTGTATGGTTTGCGGGTTTTTCACCATCACTTTTAAGGGCGTTTATATGCAACTGTCTGTTAATCCTTTCAGCCTTATCAGATAATGAAAACCCGGATATGCTTGCAATTTTATGCTTCAGTTTTCTGTTACAGACAGTCATTACACCGGAAAGCCTTTTTAATACAGGTTTTATTCTTTCGTATGCGGCACTCGCGGGAATCTTAATCTTTAACAGCTTTTCTACAAAAATATACGTAAGGTTTTTGCCATCGTATTTTACAATGTCTCTTTCTTCATCAACATCTGCACAGATTTTTACAGCTCCTGTATCATTAACAGTGTTCGGAACGTTCTGCCCAATTGGAATAATTGCAACTTCAATTGTTTCGCCGCTTATAACAGTATTTATTTATTCCGGGCTTGTGCTGATAATCCTGAGCCTTATGTTTCCTTTTATTTCTACAGCTAGTGGATTTTTTGTTAATTTACAGTATAATATCATAAAAATTGTAGTCGGATTATTTTCAAAATGTCCGGGATTTGGTTAGAAATTGGTTAGAAAATTATGTTAAAGCATCCAGATTATAATTCTCCTGCAGAACTAAAACAGATTCTCGATACGAATGGCTTTTCCATGCAGAAAAAGTTTGGTCAGAACTTTCTTATAAATGCTGATGCCAGAAAAAGGCTTGTTGACAGTCTGGAATTAACTGAAAATATGCCTGTCTGGGAAATTGGTCCCGGTCTTGGTTCAATAACAAATGAACTTCTTGAACGTGGTGCTAAGCTTACAGTATTCGAAATAGACAGGGGATTTATTTCTCTGATTAAACAGTTTTTTGAAGAATATGAAGCAAAGGATAAGTTTGAAATTATAGAAGGTGATGTATTGAAAACCTGGAAAGGACAGTTGGCAAAGGTTGGAGTGCCTGACCGTCTTTTTGGTAATCTCCCATACAATATTGCCGCCGCAATTATAGCTGATACAATTGAAAATGATGTGCGTTTTGAAAAATGTGTTTTTACCGTCCAAAAAGAAGTTGCAATGCGCATGACTGCTAAACCAGGCAGTGAAGATTATTCTTCTTTTTCTGTTTTATGCCAGTGGGCTTATAAAACTTCTTCTGTTATGGATTTAGCGGGCGGTAATTTCTGGCCAAAGCCAAATGTTGATTCCCGTTCTGTTGTGATGATTAAAAATCCTGATTATCCGGGCTGCAAATCTCCACAGGAGTTTATAAAAATGCAGAGGGCTTTGTTCAGTTCACGGCGAAAAACTGTAAGAAACAATCTTACAAATTATTTGAGCAGTAACGATAAGGCACTTGAATATCTTGAAAAAGCTGGAATAGACAAAATGAAACGGGCCGAAGTACTTACAATTCCAGAAATGCTTAAGCTTTCCGATGTGATTTATGAAGGTAAAAAATGTCAATAAAGCAGAATATTGAAGAAATACAACTGAAAATCTCAAAAACAGAACAAAAAGCAGGAAGAAAAGCCGGTTCTGTAAAGCTTATGGCTGTAAGTAAGTTTCATCCGGTAGAAGAAATTGCGCAGGCTGTCGAATGTGGACAGCTGCTGTTTGGTGAAAACAGGGTGCAGGAAGCTGAAAAAAAGTTCACAGTCTTAAACGAACAGTTTCCAGACAGAAAAATAGAGCTTCATATAATCGGGCAGCTTCAGACAAACAAGGTAAAGAGTGCAGTTAAGATTGCAAGCTGCATTGAGTCTGTAGACAGATACTCTCTGCTGGAAGAAATAGAAAAACAGTGTACAAAAATAGACAAGGTAATAAATATTCTATTCGAAATCCACACGGGTGAAGAGTCAAAATCTGGCTTTACCTCTGAAGAAGAGCTTGAAAAAGCTTTATCTGCCTGTGAACAGGGCCTTTTTCCTCATATAAAGGTAAAAGGCTTTATGACAATGGCTCCTTTTACGGATGATCAGTCACTTGTACGTCAGTCCTTTGTAACTTTAAAAAGACTGGCCGAAATAATGAGTAAACGTTATACTTCATTGGATTTATCTGAACTTTCAATGGGAATGTCAGGCGATTATGAGCTTGCAATAGAAGAAGGTTCCACTCTGGTTCGTGTTGGAACTGCAATTTTTGGTCAGAGAGATTATTCAAAAAAATGAAAAAGACAGTTGCTTTTATAATTTTGCTTTCTCTTTTTATGAACTTTTCATTCAGTGCTTTTGCCGAGGATGCAGGAAATAAAAACGATAACAGCGACGAAATACCACAAAGCCTTCAGGATTTCAGAAGATTAGAAATTATTACGCTTGGTGCAATGCCTTTTGTAACACTGGACGTAACTCTGGGCTACTCAATGGAGCAATATGCAGAAGGGCTTGTTGATTACAATAAAAATGGACGTGTTGGTGAAAAACCTAAGTTTCCAAATCCTTTTAAAACTTCTTCAAACGGTGGCTATAATGACGATGAAATCAAAGGAATAATCATTACGTCTTTGTGTATTTCTCTTGGAATTGGTATTACAGATTTAATTGTCAGAATCATCAAACGAAACAGAGTTCAGACAAAGAAGAATAAAAGTAAGCTAAATATTATCACTATTGAAAATGATCCGGATGCCATAAAAATAGAAGCACCTGATAATCACAAAGACAATAAAGATGAATCAGCTGATGATGTTATCTTTCTTGATGATGAATTATCAGTTGAAGGTGAAACAATAGTAGAAGAGGTTGTGCAGTAATGCCGTTTTTCAGTGCAAAGGTTCCCTCCGATTTTGAAAATATGGAACGACTAGATAAATATATTGCCTCTCTGCCAAATGGAATGAACCGCTCCAAATTAAAAAGCGGTGTTTCGGAAATCCTTGTGAACGGTAAAAAATGCAAGCTATCGCAGAAAGTAAAGGCTGGTGACCAGATTGACATTCAGTGGGAAGACAATATCCCCGATGACATTGAACCGCAGAATATTCCGCTTGATATAATTTACGAAGATGATAATGTGACGGTAGTTAATAAAGAACAGGGGATGGTAACTCATCCTGCCTGCGGTAACTGGGATGGAACGCTTGTAAATGCCCTGCTTTTTCACTGGCAGCGAGAATCTGTTCATTTAATCAAGGATGGTACAGACAGTGAGATTCTGGCACGCAGGCGTCCTGGAATTGTACACAGACTTGATAAAGAAACTTCGGGAATCATAATTACAGCGAAAAACCGCGACAGTGAAGAATGGCTGCAATCTCAGTTTAAGGATAAATCTCTTCAAAAAGAATATATTCTGATTACAACCGGCAGACCTCCGGCTTATGCTGGTGATATCCGTACCCAGATAATCCGCGACCCGAAAAATCGCCATCGCTTTAAGGCTGTAATCGATACTGATGAAGGAAAATATGCAAGAACAATTTATCACTGCATTGCCTGCTACGGAAATTATTCACTTATCCGCGTAAGAATAAAAACAGGAAGGACACATCAGATTCGTGTACACATGAAATATCTTGGTTGTCCGATTCTTGGCGATAATATTTACAATAAGCCGGATAAAAACTTTCCGAACGCAACTCTTATGCTCCATTCGTACAGGCTCAAAATACGGTTGCCCGGTCAAAATACATATACAGCATTTAAAACAAAAACACCGCGCCGTTTTCTGGAAATAGAAAAAAAATTAAAAGAAAAGTTTCCAAAAGAGATTTTAAGATAATATGGACAAAATCAAAATCATCAGCGAGCCTTCAGAATCTCAACCCTTTATAGTTTTATATAAGACTTCCGGTCTGCCTTCTGCACCAATTTCTGCTGATGATGAAGATAATGCTTTTTCAATGGCGGCAAAGTTATTCCCGGAAGTACAGACCGTATCTGGAAGAAAAGAAATTGAACACGGACTTCTTCACCGCCTGGACACCGTTACTTCCGGACTTTTGATGATTGCAACCTCTCAGGCTTTTTATGATTACATGCTGGAAGAACAGAAAAACGGACGGTTTGTAAAATATTACAAAGCTGAATGTATTGACTGCCCGAATAATTCAGAGCTTTTAAAAGGTTTTCCTCCCGTTGATTTTGATGCCAGAAAAAAGCTTTTGTGCGGAGAGCCTGTTATTGTCTCATCATATTTCAGGAATTACGGAGCAGGGCAAAAAGAAGTAAGACCTGTAAGACAGAACTCCAATCCAGCCGCAATGAAAAAAGTAGGTAAGCAGGTGGTTTACAATACAGAAATTAAACTGCTTGGCAAGGCTGCGGATGGACAAACTATAAATCACATCTCACAAAATAAAGAATTTCCAGAACATACCATTACTTTCGAATGCAAACTTACCGCCGGTTACCGCCATCAAGTCAGATCTCATTTAGCCTGGTTTGGTTTCCCTATAATAGGGGACAGTTTGTATAATTGCAACGAAAAGCTTTCCGACAATTCGCAAATCCATTTCACCGCCACCAAACTAATGTTCACTTGGAACGATAAAGTGTTCTCTTTTTAAACAACCGGCCAAAAGAAAAATGTATTTTTTTCTTGCTATTTTCACGTGAAAGTAATATCATCAAAAGTATAAAATATTATATTTTCGGGAGATTTAATTTATGGAAAAAAAGTTTTGCAGATTACCTTCAGCACTTCCACCATCCGGTTTGAAAACAAGTGAAGTGCCTCAGCTTATGTCCTTTGCTTTTGATGATAATGCTTATTCTGGTTATAAAGAATCTGGTGCAGTCGGCGGCATGAAGTTCATAATCGACACCTTTGAAAGCTTTAAAAACCCTCAGGGAAAAGGCAACAGACAGACCTTTGACGGTGAACCTTATAAGGTTACTCTTTATTTCAAGGGAAATAACGCAATTAAAAATCCGCGTGAGGATGATGCACTTGTAAAGAAAATTGTTCACGAAGCGTACGAACGCGGCCACGAAATCGGTTGTCATACATTTACTCATCCTGAAGGCGTAAAGTTCAATTACGACACAGAACCTCAGCAGAGAATTGATAATCTTTTTTATGACGACTGGATGAAAGAGCTTACCGAGTGTATTGATCTTCTTACAAAGCCGTTTAATCCTGATGTAAAAAGCGGTGATACACAATTCGGCATGGGCATTAAACGCGAGGATATAGTTGGATTTAGAACTCCATTCCTTGATTACAACGAGCATGTTTACAAAGCCCTGGAAGCTCTTAATTTTAAGTACGATGCAACAATTGAAGAAGGCTGGCAGTCTGACATGGACGGTTCAGATTTCCTGTGGCCGTATACCCTTGATGAAGGAAGTCCTGGAGATGATTTTGTTGCAAAAGAAATGTATGGAAGAAACGAACCCTTTGTAAAAAAACATCCCGGTTTATGGCTTCTTCCTGAATATGTTCTTATAATTCCACCGGATGAGCTTTGCGAAAAGTATGGAACTACAAAAGGGGCTAGAAAACGGGCAGAAGAGGCCAGCGGTGATGAGCTTGATTCTGGTAAAATCACGGGAATGGACTGGAATATCTGGTTTCAGTATTTTATGGATAAAGCAGATGCTCTTGCCACAATGAAATATTCCTTTGATTTACGTTATGACGGTAACCGTTGTCCATTTACATTTGGTATGCATACTGACATCTATTCAGATAAATATGACATTTATGATCTGGAAGGTGATGAAAAGGACCATATTAAGGCAAATGCCGCACAAAGACGTGAAGCTGTTGTAGAGTTTTTGGAATATATTTCTAAAAAGCCTGATTGCAGGGTTACTACAGCAGATAATATAAGAAAGTATCTGGAAAATCCTGTGGCTATGTAGAAGAGATTGCCGGATCAAGTCCGGCAATGACAATCATGTTGACTCTCGGCGTACAAGGAATGGTGAATAAACAAACTCTCTTGTGCCGAGGTCTTCCTTATTCAGCATTCGCAAAATTGTAAGATATGAGTCCTTTCCAATCTGTGTGAGCGGCTGGTGTACGGTTGTGAGGGAAGGACTG
>JAEEGJ010031134.1_pt1 | contig 10359 bp, 12 predicted proteins | sample 8958761 | NCBI WGS metagenome assembly JAEEGJ01 (sample SAMN16246546, study PRJNA631951) | gut metagenome | biome: gut microbiome; feature: rumen; material: RS-attached | host: Bos | place: Iran: Karaj | collected 2018-10 | reverse complement strand
CCGTCGTGGTCGAGAAGAACCCGGTGACAGAAGGCCAGCTCGCCAAGATCCGTCACCTTGTTGAAGTTGAAGAAGTGGACTAAGGAGGAAAGACGATGAAACTATCAGAATTGAAACCCGCAAAGGGTGCAACCCATAACAGCAAGCGTCTTGGCCGTGGTCAGGGTTCCGGTAAAGGTGGTACTGCCACCCGTGGAACCAAGGGTGCCCAGGCCCGCGCCGGATACGAACACAAGATCGGTTTTGAAGGTGGCCAGATGCCCCTCCAGAGACGTCTTCCCAAGTTCGGATTCAAGAATCCTACCCGTGTTGAGTACCAGGCAGTCAATGTCAGCGCTATCCAGGCCCTTTCCGAGAAGATCGGAAAGACCGAGATCAGCCTCGACGACATCAAGATCGCCGGTCTCGCCGATTCCAAGGCTCTCGTGAAGGTCCTCGGTAACGGCGACATCACAGCGGCCGTCACGGTCACTGCTGATGCTTTCTCTGCGTCCGCAGTCTCCAAGATCGAGGCTGCCGGCGGTAAGGCAATCGTAATCGGCAAGTAGAGTTCCAGAGAAGATGAAGAAGTTTATTGAAACAATAAAGAACATCTTCAAGATCGAAGAGCTTCGTACGAGGCTCGGCTACACCTTCCTTCTCATCCTGGTTTACAGGTTGGGTTGCTTCATCGTGCTGCCGGGTATCGATACCACCATGCTGGCCAAGCTCCAGAGCACATCCCAGCAGGGTCTCGTCGGTCTGTTGAATATGTTCTCCGGAGGAGCCTTCGGCAACGCTTCCGTGTTCGCACTGGGAGTTATGCCCTACATCTCCGCTTCCATCGTTATCCAGCTTCTGGGCATGTTCGTACCTTACTTCAGGAAACTCCAGATGGAAGGTGAGAGCGGCCGTAGGAAGATGAACCAGATCACAAGGTATCTCACCATCCTCATCCTCTGCATCCAGGGACCGGCTTACATCGCTTCGATCCACAGCCAGATCCCGGGCGCCGCTTTCATTGCGGAGACCCAGCTCGGATGGAGCAGGTTCGCTTACAACCTCGCAGCCACCATCATCCTGATGGCCGGTTCGATGTTCGTCATGTGGCTTGGTGAAAGGATAACCGACAGGGGTATCGGTAACGGTATTTCCCTGCTCATTATGATCGGTATCGTGGCCCGTCTGCCTTATGCCCTCGTGGCTGAGGTCGGTACGAAGCTCACTTCTACCGTCGGTGGTGGCCCTATCGCCCTCATCGTCGAGCTGATCATCTGGTTCCTCGTGATCGTTGCCACCATCGCCCTTGTGCAGGCTGTCAGGAAAGTTCCCGTACAGTATGCAAAGAGGGTCATCGGCAACCGTCAGTACGGTGGCGTCCGTCAGTACATCCCTTTGAAGATCAATGCTGCCGGCGTTATGCCTATCATCTTTGCCCAGGCTTTGATGCTGTTCCCCCTCCTCTTCTCACGCTTTGATGCAACGAGGGGTATCGCAGCCAGCCTCAGCAACTACACCGGATTCTGGTACAACCTCATATTCGGTCTCCTTGTCGTGATATTCACTTACTTCTACACCGCTGTCACAGTCAACCCGACCATGATGGCAGAGGACATGAAGAAGAATGGCGGTTTCATCCCCGGAGTCAAGCCTGGAAAGGCTACGGTCAACTATCTCGACGACATCATGTCGAAGGTTACCCTCCCTGGATCCATATTCCTCGCCATTATTGCTATCCTCCCTGCTTTTGCGAGGATTGCGGGTATCAACGACTCGTTTGCGAGCTTCTACGGCGGCACATCGCTGCTGATTCTTGTGGGAGTTGTCCTTGACACTCTCCAGCAGGTGGAAAGCTATCTGCTGATGCGTCACTATGACGGCCTCATGAAGACCGGACGCCTCAGTGGTCGCTCAGGTATGTAATTTTGATTCTTTGAAGGAAGATGGTCAAGCCCAAGACAGAAGAAGAGATTGAGCTGTTGCGCGAGAATGCCATTATCGTCTCGAAGACGTTGGCGGAAGTCGGCAAGTGGGTCGCCCCTGGTGTGACAACTGCGAAGTTGAATGAGGTGGCCGAGACTTTCATCCGCGACAACGGTGCCATTCCCAGCTTCCTTGGTTTCGAGGGCTTTCCTGCAGCAACCTGCATGTCCGTCAATGATGTCGTCGTCCACGGTTTTCCGTCGGACTACGTCCTGAAGGAAGGCGACATCGTCAGCTGTGACATCGGAACGCTGTACAAGGGCTATAACGGTGATTCGGCATACACTTTCCCGGTCGGGGAAGTGGATGCCGCCACCCAGAAGCTCCTTGACGTCACCAAAGCTTCACTCTACAAGGGTATTGAGGCAGCCGTGGCGGGGGGCAGGACCGGCGACATAGGACACGCGGTGCAATCGTACGCGGAATCATTCGGCTTCTCAGTCGTCCGTGAGCTTGAAGGCCACGGTCTCGGCAAGGAGATGCACGAGGCTCCCGGTGTTCCGAACTACGGACGCCAGGGCCACGGAGCAAGACTCGTGGAAGGCCTGGTGATCTGCATCGAGCCGATGATCAATGCCGGAGGAAGGGGAGTGTATGTGGCCAGAAATGGTTGGGCTGTACACACCTCCGACCACCGGAAGTCGGCTCACTTCGAGCTTACGGTTGTTGTCCGTCGCGGAAAGGCCGAGCAGCTGTCGACCTTCGAATATATAGAAAGTACTGGCAAGTAAAATTTTAAAGTGTTTTTTCAATGTCTAAACAAGTAGCAATAGAACAAGACGGAAAAGTTATCGAGACTCTTCCCAACGCAATGTTCAAGGTGGAGCTCGAGAATGGCCACGTCCTTCTGTGCAACATCTCTGGGAAGATGAGAATGAATTTCATCCACATCCTCCTTGGGGACAAGGTTAGGGTTGAAATCTCACCTTACGATTTGACTAAGGGAAGAATATCTTTCAGGTACAAATAAAAATAACACGCGATATGAAAGTCAAAACATCCATCAAGAAGCGCAGCGATGATTGCAAGATCGTCAGACGCAAGGGTCGTCTTTATGTCATCTGCAAGAAGAACCCCAAGTTCAAGATGCGCCAGGGATAACAGTTTGTAAAACAAATAAAGTCAAAGATAAATTATGGCAAGAATAGCCGGTGTTGATTTACCTAACAACAAACGTGGTGAGATAGGCCTCACCTACATTTATGGTATCGGCCGCAGCAGCTCCAGGGAAATCCTCGACAAGTGCGGTATCGACTACGACATCAAGGTCGGAGACTGGAACGATGAGCAGGTGGCACTTATCCGTAACCTCATCAATGAGGAATACAAGATCGAGGGCGAGCTCCGTTCTTCCGTCCAGATGAACATCAAGCGACTGATGGACATCGGTTGCTACAGAGGAATACGTCATCGTATCGGCCTCCCTGTCCGCGGACAGAGCACAAAGAACAACGCCCGTACAAGGAAGGGCAAGAAGAAGACCGTTGCCAACAAGAAGAAGGCGACCAAGTAAAATCAGATGAATTATGGCAAAGAAAGCAACATCCTCCAAGAGAGTTGTCAAGGTTGAGGCTACGGGCCAGGCCCATATTTCATCAACCTTCAACAATGTGATCGTCTCCCTTTCCAACAATCAGGGACAGGTCATCAGTTGGTCCTCCGCAGGAAAGTGCGGCTTCCGTGGTTCCAAGAAGAACACTCCTTATGCAGCCCAGATGGCAGCTGAGGATGCTTCCAAGACCGCTTATGATGCCGGCCTCCGCAAGGTCAAAGTTTTCGTAAAGGGTCCCGGCGCGGGTCGTGAATCCGCCATCAGGACTATTAACAATGCAGGAATCGTCGTTACCGAGATCGTCGACGTGACCCCGATGCCCCACAACGGTTGTAGACCAAAAGGCCGTCGTAAAGTCTAATCATTTAAAAAGTAATTACTATGGCAAGATATACTGGTCCTACCACAAAGATCGCCCGTAAGTTCGGCGAACCCATATTCGGAAGCGACAAGAATTTCGAAAAGAGGAACTATCCTCCGGGACAGCACGGTCTGGCATCCAAGCGCAAGAAGCAGAAGGAGTATGGTCTCCAGCTGAAAGAGAAGCAGAAGGTGCGCTACATGTACGGTCTTCTCGAGCGTCAGTTCCACAATACCTACCTCAAGGCTACCCGTATGAGCGGACAGAGGGGTGAGAACCTCCTCTTCCTCCTTGAGTCCAGGCTTGACAATGTCGTCTACAGGATGGGCATTGCTCCTACCCGTGCCGCCGCAAGGCAGCTCGTGAGCCACGCCCACATCACCCTCAACGGTGAGGTTTGCAACATTCCTTCCGCACAGGTGAAGCCCGGTGACGTCGTCGCCGCCAGGGAGCGCTCCAAGAGTCTGGAAGTTATCCAGAAGAGCGTTGCCTCCGCCTCCAAGTACTCATGGATCGAGTTCGACCCCAAGGCTGTTTCAGGAAAGTTCCTGAACATCCCTTCAAGGGAAGACATTCCTGAGGCAATCAACGAGCAGCTCATAGTTGACCTGTACTCCAAGTAACATTTAACACCTCAAAAAGAATAAATATGGCAATCTTGGCATTTCAGAAACCGGACAAGGTGATAATGCTCGAAGGCACCGACACCGTTGGACGTTTCGAGTTCAGGCCTCTTGAGCCTGGCTACGGACAGACCATCGGCAATGCCCTCCGTCGCATCCTTCTCGCCTCTCTGGAAGGTTTTGCTATCAGTCAGATCAAGATCTCCGGCGTGGATCAGGAATTCGCGACTATCCCCGGAGTGATCGAAGGCATGCAGGACATCATCCTGAACCTCAAGCAAGTCAGGTTCAAGAGGATGGTAGAGTCCGTCGACAGCGAGATGGCAAACATCGTTGTCAGCGGCAAGAACGAGTTCACCGCTGAGGATATCTCCAAGGGATTGTCTTCTTTCAAGGTGTTGAATCCTGAGCAGCACATCTGCTCGCTCGAACCGTCAGTCACCATCGAGATTTCCCTGACCATCACCAAGGGGCGTGGCTTCGTGCCCGCCGAAGAGATGAGGGATGACAACACTCCGATCGGAACCATTCCCGTGGATGCTGTCTATACCCCCATCAGGAAGGTCAACTGGACAGTCGAGAACTGGCGTGTCGAACAGAAGACCGACTACGAGAAGCTAAACCTTGAGATCATCACCGATGGCTCAATCTCTCCCAACTTGGCGCTTCAGGAGGCGGCCAACATCCTTATCTATCACTTCAAGCTTTTCACCGATGACAAGAAGATCTCCCTTGAGAGCGCTGTCGAGTCCGATTCCAAGGAACTGGACGAGGAGAGCCTCAGGATGAGACATCTGCTTCTCACCAAGCTTTCAGACATGGGTCTCTCAGTGAGGGCTTACAACTGCCTGAAGGCCGCTGAGATCGACACCTTCGCCGACCTGGTTTCCTACTCCAGGAACGAACTCATGAAGTTCCGCAACTTCGGCAAGAAGTCCCTCAACGAAATTGACCAGCTGGTCGAAAAGATGAAGCTTACTTTCGGTATGGATGTAAGAAAGTATAATATTGAACCCAAGAAAAAGAACAACGAATAGCAATGAGGCACAATAAAGCAATCAATCACCTTGGCCGCAAGAGCAGCCACCGCAAGGCTTTGATGGCCAACATGGCCTCTTCCTTGATCAAGCATAAGAGGATCCAGACCACTGTCGCCAAGGCTAAGGCCCTCAAGACCTACGTCGAACCGCTTATCACCAAGTGCAAGGAGGATTCCACTCACTCACGCCGTGTAGTTTTCAGTTACCTCAAGGACAAGGAAGCTGTTAAGGAACTCTTCGGTGTCATCGCCCCTAAGGTCGCCGACCGTCCGGGCGGATACACCCGCGTCCTTCACACAGGTTTCCGTCTCGGTGACGGTGCCGACATGGCCCTTATCGAGCTTGTCGACTTCAACGAGGCCGCCCTCGCTTCCGCCAAGAAGGAAGAGAAGAAGGCTACCCGCCGCAGCCGCGCCAAGAAGGCCGCTCCTGCAGCAGAAGCCGCTCCCGCCGCTGAGGCTACCCCGGCTGCTGAGCCCGTCGAAGAGCCCAAGGCTGAGTAAATCAATATTGATAATCATAAAGATTATCGGTAAATTTGTTCCTGGCGGAAGTCTTTCCGTCAGGAACAGTTTTTTTATCCCAGTCATGAGACATCTACCGATAATCATCCTTTCAGTCCTTGCCCTGGCAGTCTCGTGCAAGGATCGCCCTTCCAAGGGATCAGCGAGCACAGAGACAGGAGAAGGGGCTCCATCGGACAGTATCTATTGCCGCGACCCTTTCATTGTGGCTGATGCTTCTACGAAGACCTATTACCTTTATCGCAGTTCCACCACTCCTGAAGGGCTGGGAGGGGTTGAGGCATTCGCCAGCAAGGATCTCAAGACATGGACAGGTCCCGAAAGGGTTTTCACCGTCCCGGAAGACAATTTCATAACGGGCAGGGTCTGGGCACCGGAAGTCCATCATTATAAAGGTGCCTGGTACCTTTTCGCCACCCTGAACACTGACAGGAAATGGGCGGAGAGCATTGAAGGTTGGCCAGACTTTACCTACAGGGGGACTCAGATTTTCAAATCCGATTCCCCGACGGGTCCGTTCCTGCCGCTCGGAAAGGAACTCACAACTCCGAAGGAATACATGGCCCTGGACGGTACCCTATGGGTTGAAGACGGGGTTCCTTACATGGTTTTCTGTCATGAATGGGTGCAAGTCGTGGACGGATCCTTCGAGGTGATGCCTCTCAAGGAAGACCTTTCTGCTGCCTCGGGAGAACCAGTAACCATATTCACTGCATCTCAGGCCGCCTGGGCCACCGGGGGGAGCTTCTGGACCGATCCGGACGGCAGCAAGCGAAAGTCATACGTTTCAGACGGCAATTTCGTGTTCCGCACAAAAGACGGGGAACTGCTGATCCTCTGGTCTTCCTTCAAGGATGGTAAGTACTGTGTCGCTCTCTCCCGCTCTGCTTCAGGAAAGCTTGCCGGGCCTTGGACCTGTGATGACGAACCCATATTCGAGGAAGACGGAGGTCATCCGATGGTTTTCAAGGATTTCGAAGGGAACCTGAAGATTGTCTTCCACCAGCCCAATTCCGGCTTCTCGCATCCGGTGATCCTTAACCTTGAAGACACGGGAAAGACTTTGATTATTAATAACCAATAAACAATAACACAGATGAAACGCGCTCTTTTATTCATGGCAGTAGTCTTCCTTGCCGCATCGGCAATGGTTTCCTGCGGAAAGAAGGAGAGTACCAACATGAAGATGATCACCCCGGTGAAGTTTTCGGACGTGAAGATAGAGGATGGTTTCTGGACACCTCGTCTCCAGAGCCATAAGGATGTGACCCTCAAGGTCTGCATCGACCAGATCGAGAACCAGACCGGCCGCATCCGCAACTTTGAGAATGCGGCGAAGGGAGAGGGGGAGCATTCGGGAATATTCTTTGACGACTCCGATGTTTACAAGGCCCTCGAAGGCATGGCCTATTCCCTCCAGAACAACCCGGATCCGGTACTCGAGGCCAAATGTGACGAATGGATCGACAAGTTTGCCGCAGCCCAGCAGGAGGACGGCTACATCAACACTTACTACACCCTGACCGGTTTGGAGAACCGCTGGGACAACATGGACAAACATGAGATGTACTGTGCAGGTCACATGATCGAAGCCGGTGTCGCCTACTACAATGTGACTGGGAAGCGCAAACTGCTTGATGTCTGTATCAGGATGGCCGACCACATGATGACAGTCTTCGGTCCCGACAAACGCCACTGGGTACCCGGGCATGAGGAGATAGAGCTGGCACTTGTCAAGTTGTTCCAGACGACCGGGGAAAAGAAGTACCTTGAGTTCGCCAACTGGCTTCTCGAGCAAAGAGGCCATGGCTACGGTTCTTATGGAAAGCTTATTGACAGGCCATGGCCACCGCAATACTACCAGGATGAAGTCCCGGTCCGCGAGATGTCTGAAATCTCAGGCCATGCGGTCCGTTCCATGTATCTCTACTGCGGAATGGCAGATGTAGCTGCTTACACAGGTGACCAGGGATATATCGACGCCCTTAACAGACTTTGGGATGATGTTGTACTCAGGAACATGTACATAACCGGAGGTATCGGCCAGAGTTCCAGCAATGAGGGGTTCACCGAGGACTATTCCCTGCCGAACCTGACAGCCTATTGCGAGACATGTGCTTCAGTGGGAATGGTTCTGTGGAACTGGAGGATGAACCAGTTCACCGGCGACGGCAAGTACGCCGATGTCATGGAGCGTTCCATGTACAACGGAGCCCTTGCCGGCATCTCCCTAGAAGGGGACACATTCTTCTATGTAAATCCTTTGGAGTCCCTCGGTAACCATCACCGCCAGGAATGGTACGGCTGTGCCTGCTGTCCGAGCCAGATCTGCCGCTTCCTCCCTTCCATCGGCAACTATATCTACGGAGTCTCAGACGATGCCCTTTGGGTGAATCTCTACATGGGTAACAAGGCTGACGTGAAGGTTGGCAAGAAAGCCATAACCCTCTGCCAGGAAACTAATTATCCTTGGGAAGGAGCAGTGACCCTGATAGTCGGCATGAAGGGCTCCCTGAAGACCCAGATCCACCTTCGCGTGCCCGGATGGTGCAAAGATTACACCCTGGCCGTCAACGGAGAAGCTTTCGATGCTCCTGTTGAAAAAGGTTATGCCATGGTTGACCGCAAATGGAGTGACGGAGACAAGATTGAAATCAATTTCGACATGCCCGTGGAGGTTGTAGCTGCCGATCCCAGGGTCAAGGAAGATGTCGGAATGCGTGCCGTACAACGTGGACCACTGGTTTACTGTATTGAGGAAGCAGACAACAAGGTTGATTTCGACGACCTTCGCATTGCCGAGGATGCCTCTTTCGACGCTGCCTATGAATCCGGGAAACTTGGCGGTATAGTCAGCATCGCCGCTCATGTGGGTGACAAGACCCTGAATTATATTCCTTATTATTCCTGGGACAACCGCGAGGCCGGCAAGATGAAGGTCTGGGTACCCCTTGTTGGTGAATAACAGATTGATTATGAGACGGTTCGTTTTTATTGTGAGTATTTTCGCACTCTCGTTGGCTTCCGCCGCGGCGCAGGATTATATCTCCAACAGGGCTCCTCTTCTGGAAAGCCGCTATTTGGAGTTGCCATTGGGTGCAATTAAGCCTGAGGGCTGGTTGAAACTGCAGCTTCAAGCCCAGGTGACCGGTTTGACAGGTCATCTCGACGAGGTCTATCCGAACGTTGTCGGTGCCAGGAATGCCTGGCTAGGCGGCGACGGAGATGCCTGGGAGAGGGGACCATACTGGATTGACGGGCTTCTTCCACTTGCCTACATCCTGGACGACAAGGATCTCAAAGCCAAGGCGCAGGTGTGGGTCGAAGCTATCCTGAACTCGCAGAAGGAAGACGGTTACTTCGGCCCTGACATCGACAGGGATCCGGAACCAGGACTCCAGCGGAACAATTCACATGACTGGTGGCCGAAGATGGTCGCGCTGAAGATAATCAAGCAGTACTACATGGCCACCCGGGACGAAAGGGTCATCCCCTTCCTGGACAAGTATTTCCGTTACCAGTTGAAGATGTTGCCGAAGTACCCGCTTGACAACTGGACTTTCTGGGGCGCCCAGCGTGGCGGAGACAATCTGGAGGTGGTTCTGTGGCTCTACAACCTGACGGGAGAGAAGTACCTTCTCGAACTTGGTGAACTGATCCACAGCCAGAGCACCAGGTGGAGCGAGTATTTCTTTGACGGAGAAATCCTCCGTACTCCGAACACCCTCCACTGTGTCAACCTGGGGCAGGGATTCAAGGAGCCGGTAATATATTACCAGCAGAAAAAGGATCCCAAACTGCTGGATGCAATGCGCAGGGGAGAAAAGGTTATCCATGATTATCTTGGACTTCCTACCGGCCTTTGGGCTGGTGACGAGCTCATCAATTATGGGGATCCTACCCGTGGCTCGGAACTCTGCACTGCGGTTGAGATGATGTTCTCCCTGGAGGAGATGCTGAGGATTACAGGGGACACCCATTGGGCTGACTATCTGGAAAGGGTCGCTTTCAACGCCCTTCCTGCACAGATAACCGATGACTACACAGCCCGCCAGTACTTCCAGCAGACCAACCAGATCGAGTGTACCCGCAACACCATGCGCAACTTCTCGACTCCCCATGATGACACCGACCAGGTGTTTGGAATCCTTAATGGCTATCCTTGCTGTACTACAAATATGCATCAGGGCTGGCCTAAGTTTACCCAGAACCTTTGGTACGCCACTGATGACGGTGGCCTTGCCGCTTTGGTGTTCGCTCCTTCTTCAGTCGAGGCAGTAGTGGCTGACGGAGTCAA
>JAEEGJ010031133.1_pt1 | contig 10359 bp, 10 predicted proteins | sample 8958761 | NCBI WGS metagenome assembly JAEEGJ01 (sample SAMN16246546, study PRJNA631951) | gut metagenome | biome: gut microbiome; feature: rumen; material: RS-attached | host: Bos | place: Iran: Karaj | collected 2018-10 | reverse complement strand
TGCCGAAGGGCGCACGGACCTATCTTTACGGCTTCCATTCCTACTGGTATCTCCCGTAAAACGGGATGATCTTTGAAAAACACGAAAAAATTCACAAAAAACACTTGCTTTTTTTGGCAGGCTGTGATAAAATACTTGAGCATTTGTCCCCGCCGCTATGCGGTGCGGTTTGATGCCGTGCTGATTCAGTCAGTTATTATCAAGCGGTCCTCTGCTGCTTTGCGGCACGAACGTGGCAGAATTCAGGAGGAAAAAACCAATGGACGCACTCAAACTCATCTCCGACGCGAGCCTCAAGGCTGAGGTCCCCGAACTCGAAATCGGTTCCACCGTCCGTGTCCACGTGAAGATCCGTGAAGGCGAACGCGAAAGAATCCAGATGTTCGAAGGCACCGTCATTGCCAAACGCGGCAGCGGCATCTCTTCCACCTTTACGGTGCGCCGTGTTTCCTACGGTGTTGGCGTGGAACGCGTGTTCCCCGTTCATTCGCCGAACGTGGTCGCGGTTGACCTTGTCAGAAGAGGTAAGGTTCGCAGAAGCAAGCTCTATTATCTTCGCGACAGAGTCGGTAAGGCTGCGAAGGTCAAGGAAAAGCTTGGCTGATTCGAGAGAAAATGGGGGAGCAGCATCGCTTCCCTTTTTTCGTTTTGCAACTTTAGTTTTGAAAGGATGATCTTCATGCGCGAAGATTTGGCCAAAAAGGAGAAAAAGGATCTGACCTTTTCCGATAAACTCGCCATCAATTGCTATGATCTCGCCTCCGTGCTGGTGTCGGCCATTGTGACCATCATGCTGCTGTTCACCTTCCTGTTCCGCATCGTCGGCGTGGTCGGCACGTCCATGGTGCCCACGCTCAACGACGGCGACTGGCTGGCAATCACGGCGTGGGATAAAAAGCCGTCCTACGGGCAGGTCATCATCATCACGCAGCCGAACTGGTTCGACGAGCCGATCGTCAAGCGCATCATCGCCACCGAAAACCAGACCGTGGATATCAACTTCAACAAGGGCGAGGTCTATGTGGACGGCGTGCTGCTCGACGAGCCCTATATCAACAACCTGACGCTGAATCAGGAAGACGGCGTCACCTTCCCGTTGACCGTGCCGGAGGGCCACGTCTTCGTCATGGGCGACAACCGTCAGGGCTCCACCGACTCCCGCTCGGAAAAGATCGGCTTCATCAATGAAAACTACATCCTCGGCGTGGTCAAGCTGCGGCCGTTCAACGTCAGCCGCGACAACGGCAGGTTCTCGTTCTATGCCCCGTCGCAGTGGAAGATTGCGCAGGCGAAGCTGACGCCGGCGCAGACAATGTAAGAACAGGGGAGCGTATCATGCCGGACCTGCAAAAACAAACCGTACAATGGTTCCCCGGGCACATGGCAAAAACGCGGCGGCAGACCAAAGAAAGTCTGCCGCTTGTTGATTGCGTCACGGAGCTGCTGGACGCCCGCGTGCCGCTGGCGAGCCGCAACCCGGAGCTGGACGCGCTCACCGGGCATAAGCCGCGGATCGTGCTGCTCAATAAATGCGACATGGCCGACGACGAAACGACCCGCCGCTGGATCGAATGGTTCCGCGCAAAAGGCCAGTCTGCACTCGCGGTGGACTGCCGCAGCGGCAAGGGACTGAATCAGTATCACACGCTGGTACGCCGCGTGCTGGCCGACCGGATCAAAGCCAACGAGGCGCGCGGCATGGCGGGCAAGGCGCTGCGCGTGATGGTCGTGGGCATCCCGAACACCGGGAAATCCTCGTTCATCAATCGTATGGCGGGCAAAAACCGCGCCAAGGTGGCCGACCGCCCGGGCGTCACCCGGCAAAACCAGTGGTTCGCCATCGGCAACGGAATCGAGCTGCTCGATACGCCGGGCGTGCTTTGGCCCAAGTTTGACGACCCCGCCGTGGGCGACAAGCTGGCCTTCATCGGCTCGGTCAAGGACGAGGTCACCGACAGCGAGACCATGGCCTGCCGCCTGATTGCCGTGCTGCAGGCGCAGCATATCCCGCTGCTGTGCGAACGCTACAAGCTGGCGGAAGCCGACGTGGCGGGCGAAGAGCCCTACACCGTGCTGGAGCGCATCGGCCTCAGGCGCGGCATGAAGATCCGCGGCGGCGACGTGGACACCGAACGCGCCGCAGTCACCCTGCTGGACGAATACCGCGCGGGCAAGCTCGGAAAGCTTTCCATCGAAACCCCGGAGCTGGACGGATAAATAGAGACGAGGCGGAGTGTGCTTCTTCCGCCTCGTCTTTTTTCTTATGCTGCGATCGGCAGCTTGCTTTTTACCTTTGCCGTAAAGGACCCGTCCTGCGTCCGCGGGAAGTCGCGCTTGTTCCAGCCCAACAGTCTGGCCAGCCGGCGCGGAATGGTATAGTTTGCAATTCTTTCGCCGCGCTTGAACAGGCCGGTTGCGCCGAAGACAAAGACGGGAACGTTCTTGCAGGTGTGTTCGTCGGTGTGATAACGATATACGCCGTCGGAATCCTTCATCAGGTTGCCGGTCTCATGGTCGGCGGTGACGAGAACCGCGGTATGGCCGTCTTTTCGCGCAAAGTCGACGACTGCACGGACTGCGTTGTCAAAACCGACGACGGCGTCAACAACGGATTCCCTCTTGTTGTCAAAATCCGCTCTTCTCTTTTGGGAACGATGGGAACTTTTGTCAATGTGTGCGCCTTCAATCATCAGGAAAAAGCCGTTCGGGTTGTCTTCGTTGAGCAGTTCAATGGCTTTGACGCTCATCTCGGCAAGACTGGGCGCGTCGCTTTCTTCCGGAACAACCGCACGCCAGAATTCTCCGCTGAACTGTCCGAAGCTGCGGCTGCCGGGCTTCAGCGCTTCCATCTCTTCCTTGTTCGAAACGAAGGTGAAGCCGTGTTCCGCGGCGTTTTGCGGGGTGACGTAACCGTCTTCTGCGCCCCAGATCAGATCAAACGTCGTGTTCAGCTGCTGCTGTGAGATCTTTTCATACTGCTTGCGATACAGCACATGGACGGAGAATGCGGCGGGCGTTGCGCCGTTGTTCTTGTCTGTTGTCACAATGCCGGTGCGCATGCCGTGCTCGGCTGCGACCTCGGTGAACGAAGCCGGACAGACAAACGCGCCGAGCGGGTCGGCGCCGTAAACGCCGACCGTCTGGTTGATAATGCGCACACCGCAGGCAAGCGCCGTGCCTCCTGCGGCGCTGTCTGTGATGTCGTGGGACATCGACCGGGTTCTGGACTGCCCGCGCAGATCAAACTGCGTATTCATAAACAGGGTGTGCCCGTATTGCTCGGCGAGATGCAGGTGGTTTTCGCCCATACCGTCGCCGATCATGATGATGACGTTGCGCACCTCGTTGTCCACGGGCGGCATCGTTACATCCACAATCTCGTAAGGATTCGGCGTCGCGTAATACTGAAGGACTTTCTCCTCTTCCTTGTGTTTGCAGGAAACGGCCAGCAGGGACGCGGCCAGGGCGATCAGGGTAATCTTTTTCATGTTACTTTCCGGAAATGACGGCATCATCGAGGCCGGTGAAGTCAAAGCGGTACAGGTAGGAGGTGGAGCCGTAGTCGTCGCCCACCCAGATGCAGCTGTTCTTGTGGTCGATGCAGACCGATTCCGGGTTCGAGATGCCGCGGGCGGAATAGAACCCCAGCATGGATTCGGCGTCGCCGGTGAGGGCGAAGAAACGCAGGGACTCGGAGTCGATGACCCACAGCCAGTCCGTGAGCGGGTCGTAGCAGAGGTCGGCGATCTCCGTGATGGCGGGGTACATCTCCCGCAGGCCTTTCCGCCAGATCACTTCGCCCGTCTCCAGGTTGCAGAGGTAGAGGTAGGACCCGGTCTGCGTGCCGACATAGGCCAGTCCGTCCTTGTAGTACGTGAGGCCTTCCAGTCCGGCGTTGCCGAAACTCTTGGCGTCATCGATCTTGAAGAGGCTTTCAGCGCCCTTGTAAGTGGTTTCTTTGAACACATCGCCGACGCCGGCGGCCGGGATGCGGCAGACGCTGCTGGGTTCTCCGCCGATCAGGAGGTCTCCGGTATCATATTTCAGGGAGATGGCTTCCGAATCGATGGTGGACCCGGTGGTGGTCTTCAAGTTCGCCTTGCTGACCAGCTCTCCTTCGAAGGAGATCCGGGCGATTTCGCTGCCGTCTCCGATCCCCCACAGGAAGCTACCATCCTCGCTCAGGCACAGGCCCGACAGCTCATTGAGCGAGATGGCATATTTGGTGCGCTTCACCATTTCCGGCATCTTGGGCTCCGGACCGGTGTAAGCCTCCAGACTGGCGGTGATGTCTCCCAGTTCCAGGACCTTGCCCGCTTTCAGCATGCCGTTCTGCAGGCCGTCCTCCGTATTCCGGGTGTACGCGAAAGGCCAGGCGCCGTCCTTGCCGAAGTACAGCGTGAAACCGCCTTTTAGCGTGACCCCGCCGGGGAACCAGACGGTCGTGGTCTTTCCGTCGCCCGCAAGCGTCACCTCGCGGAAGGGATAGCCGTCCGAAACCACCTTGGAGAAGCTGGTTTCCGCCGAGGAATGGGCGTTCGTATAATCCTGGAAACGCAGGCCGGGGCGCTGGTTGCCGGCGATCAGCACGCGGTCAAAGCGCCCGGAAACGGTGAAGGTGATGGCGGCCGATGCGTCATCGAAAGCGAAGTTGGTGCCGTCCAGATAGGCCTGGGCCAGCAGGATGTCCGCTTTCGTGAAGGTGGTCGTGGCGTCCGTCAGGCCGTCTTCCGCCTGCACGGCGGAGGCGGGCCAGGCGGCGTAGAGGTTGTCCGGGCTGGACAGATATTCGAAGAGGTCCCCTTCCAGCTTGAGCGTGGCGGTCTTGCCGTCGGACGAGATGTCCGTGGCTTTCAGCGTATAGGTCTTGGCGGCCGGACCGTAGGAGCCGTGCACCTGGATCTGGTCGCCCGCTTCCCATTTCCCCTTCAGGGGAGACACCGTGAACGTATAGTTGCCGGCCTTGGGCTTGCCGTCGTCCACGGGATCGGGCTCTTTCTGGCCCTGCTGCTCCTGATCGTCCTTGTTTTTGTCCGGTTGGTTGTTCTTCGAACAGGAGACACCGCACGGGAGGATGACCAGCGCAGCCGCGAGGGTAAGGATGGGGAGGAAGGTTCTGTTCATTTTCAAATGGTTATAATGCCAGTGTGTAGCCGCGTTCCACGGTTCCGTCGGCGGCGGTCACAAAGTAAATCGGTGTCATGTGGATGTCGAAAACGGCGGAACCGTTTTCCGGGGACAGATAGTCCCAGCCGGGGACCGAGGGTTCAGGCCCCCAGCCCAGGCAGACGGCCGTTTTTTTCACCCCTTCCCACTGCGGGTCCGCGGAGAGTTTCTCCAGCGCCTCGCGGCAGGAGGGGCAGCCCATGTCCAGCACCAGGATCAGGGTGCGGACACCGGCGGGAACCCATCCGGGGACGACGGCCTGCGTCCCCTCCTGGTTGTATTGGATCCATTCCCGCCGCTGCAGGTAGGGTTCGCAGTCGCTCGATGTCAGGACGCCGTCGCTCACCATCCGGTCCACGGCCTTGCCGTACAGCGTAGCGCTGCGGCAGGGGGAGAGGAGGTTGTAGAAGGCGCCGTCCATCCATTCCGAGTAGATGTAATAGGCCACGGTGTCCTGCTTCAACTTGTCGAAGAGAACGTCCAGGGCCGCGAGGGCATCCTCTTCCGGGGCGGGGACGGTCAGTTCGGCGAAATCGGCGAACTGCTCCTCGGCGGCGCGGATGTCCGAATAGTCGATGCTGTGGGTGTTCCAGAAATCACCGACGCCCGATGCCCGGCACCCCGCAAGGAGCGCCAGGCACAGGACGGCGATGACAGATTTTTTCATCCGGGATTACTTGGCGGTCGTGACCTTCAGGAGATGGCCCCAGCCTTTTCCGTCACCTTCTTCGATGGTGGTGTTGGGCATGTTGGAGAGCTCGCCCCAGTCATAACCGTAGAAACGGATGCCGGTGTAGAAGACATCTCCGAACTTATGCGCGGCGGGAACGGCGTTGTTGAAGAGCTCGCGGGCCAGGAGGATCTCATACTCTCCGCCGGCGCCCTTGCCGGTGACCAGCTTGTTGCCCGGAGGCAGGAGTTCGCTCCAGCTGCCGTCGATGCGCTGATGCAGCGTGCCGTCATAGGTGCCCCAGGCGCCGCCGTCGGCCAGGCCGCCTTCGATGATGAAGTCATACGGATCCAGGAAGTAGTTCTCGTAGCCGGTCGAGAAGTCGTTGTTCGTATCGATGCAAAGCCGGATGGGCATCTCATCCTTGGCATCCATCAGGTCGTTCACCGCTTCCTTGTTGAACTTGATGTAATAGTAGACGAAGTCCTTGTCGGCGCAGCAGCGGATTTCATTCACGGCGTCCCAGGGAGAATTGGGATTGTTCTTCGCGCTGACGACGACGTCGGGCTTCAGGGCGGCCCAGTCGTCGAAGTTGCCGTCAATCTTGATGTCGAGTCCCTTGGTTTCTTCCTGCTTCTGATCGTCACCATCGTCGTCGTTGTCCTTGACGCAGGAAACAGCGAAAAGGGAGGCGGCCATGGCCAGGATTGTCAAAAACTTTTTCATGATGTTCTGTGTTTATGTTTGGTTAAAGTTCAAACAATTTGTTCCACCCGGTTTCGGCGTCCCAGACGCCGTCGTTGGCCAGGGCGATGCTGTACTCAGGGCGACCCTGCAGCAGCGGGTCTTCCAGCATCATGTACAGGGTGCCGTGCTCGGCGGGGAGCAGGAACTGGACGTCGATTTCGTGTTCTCCCGGTTGCCATTCCCGGGCGTCCGAGAACGAGATGTACGTGGTCTTGTAGTTTCCGTTGATCTTCTGCCCTTTCGTCTCCACGAAGGCCAGCGCCGTGATGCGGGGGTTCATCGGGGCGGCGAAACCCTTGTTGGCGAGTTTGACCGTGACCGTCATCGGTTTCCCGACTTCGCGTTTCGCGGGGTAGGACACCTCGGAAAGCACCAGGCGGTAACCCAGCCGGTTCTCGATCTCCTCCATGCAGCCGGAGTTCTTCCATCGGTTCAGCACGGAGCTGTTGTAGCCGCTGTTCAGGTAGGTCCAGTGATAGTCCTCCATGTCCTTGATGGAGGCCGGGCACGTGCAGTAGTTCGATACCTTGCAGGTTTCCCCGCCCATGAGGGTATAGCGGGATTCCTGCTTCCAAAAGGCGCGGTCGTCCTTTTCGTTGTCGAAGGTGCCGTAGTCGTCGGCCGATGCGCCGAAACAATCGTTGTGGCCGGCCAGGCGCGACTGGTCCGACAAGTTGAAGGCGGTTTTCGCCGTGAGGGTGTCCTTGAGGGAGAGACCGTACATCCGCATCTTGAACTGCGGGGTGCGCAGCGCGACCTGGCGGCTGTCCGGCAGAGCTCTCAGCAAGGCGTTCGTCAGACGCTGGCGGGGCAGGAAATCCGCGTCCGAGCGGGGGTCCATGATGAAGTTGTCCGTGTAGTACCACTCGCCCCAGACGCCTACGAAACCGGCCTGGAGGACGAAGATGACATCGGCATTCTCCCGAAGGAGCGGCAGCAGCTGGGACACATGCCGCAGGACGGTCTTTTCCGCCGGGTCCCAGGGTTTGGCGCTCTCGCTGTTCTGGTAGGCGAAGCGCAGGACGCATTTGACGCCGGCCTCACGGAGGGCGTCAAACGAAGTCTGGATCATGTCCAGATAGGCCTGCGAAATGTCCCCGTTCATGAATTCGGTGAGGTAGAAGCCCACGTACATGAGCGTCTTGCCCTCGGCTCTCAGCGCCTTGGCGGCCGAAACCCGCACGGGACTCGACGCGCTTTTGATGTCGACGGCGCCGCCATAGAATCCTCTCTCCGGATTGACGATGGGCGTGGTGCTTTCGGTATAATGGACCGTCACCACGTCTCCGTCCACAGTGATCTGGCCGTCGTCCGTTTCGACGGGGGCCTTTTCCTGACACGAGAAGCACAGGAAGACGGGGATGAAAAGCAGCTGGATGAAGGTGGGGAGTCTCATCAGGGCAGTTGCTTACAGGGAGAACGTGTAAAGCTTGTTGAAACCGGTGCTCTCGTTCCAGACGTTCTCGTTGGCCAGCTGGATGGAAAACAGCGGGTTGTCGCGGAGGGTCATGGCCGGATCCGGCAGGTTCAGGGACAGCGTCACTTCGCCGGAAATGCCGTCCGGGAGGGTGACGGTCTGGTCGATGGTGGTCGTCTCGCCCGGCATCCAGTAGCGCGGGTCGGAGTTCAGGGCCCAGGTCTTCAGGACCTTGCCGCCCTTGTCGGTGAGCACCAGTTCGGCGTCGCGGGGGTTCTGGGCGGCGGCGAAGCCGTCGTTGCGGAGGTCCAGCACCACGCGGAAGGAACCGCCGGCCTTGGCGTCCTTGGTGAACTGGCCCTTTTCCAGGACGTAGCGGTAGCCCAGGCGCCGCTGGATCTCTTCAAAGCAGCCTCCGGAACGCCAGCGGCCGATGACGCCCGAGTGGTAGCTCTGGTTCAGGTAGGTGAAGTGGTTGACGGCCATGTCGGCCAGTGCGCCGATGACGTTGACATTGGTGTTGCCCTCCGGGGGCACGCAGAGGCAGTAGTTCGACAGACCGCAGGTTTCACCGCCCATGATGGTATAGCGGCTTTCGGCACCCCAGTAGGCGCGGTCGTTCTTTCCGCGGTAGGTGCCCTGGTCGTTGCCGCTGGCCAGGTAGCAGTCGTTATGCCCGCCCAGGCGGCCCTTCGCATTCGGCTGATGGGCGGTGGCACGGGTCAGCGTGTCGGTATAGGAGAAACCGTACATGTCCAGTTTGAACTGCGGGGTGCGGAGTTCGATCTGCCGGTCGGCGGGAACGGCGTCCAGCAGGGCGTCCACGATGGCCTTCCGGTTCGGGTCCTTGCTGTCCCCGTAGTTTTCGGTGTAGTACCATTCGCCCCAGCTGCCGATGAAGCCGGCCTGCACGACAAAGATGATGTCTCCATATTCCTGGAGGTAGGGTTTGACCTGCTGGATATGGCGGAGCGCCTGCGTCGGGGTGGCGTCCCAGGGCTTGTCCTTCTCGTCGAAGCCGTTGGAATAGCAGAAGCGGAGGATGCATTTGGCGCCGCCGTCCCGCATCGAAGCCAGATGCTTCCGGACGGTCTCGAGATAATCGTCGGAAATGTCCCGGTTGACAAAATCCGTGAGATAGAACTCCAGCAGGTATAGTGTGCGCCCTTGTCTGCGACTGATGGCGGCATTGTCCTTGGAAACAGGCTTGGTGGAAGCGCTATTGATGCCCAGGGGCGTGTAAAAACCACGTTCAGGGTTGGGGAGGATCTCGTCGGAAGCCTTGTAGGCAATGGCTTCCATGCCGGCGATATGGTCGTCCGGTCCCTTGCCGCAGGCGACGGCCAGCAGCAGGAGTGCCCCGCAGGCGAAAGTGTTTCTAATCATGGGTTTCACGGATTTCGGGTTAAAAAGCATGGGCGGGAACCCCGGGTTTGCGGAGACCCGCCCATGGCTAGGTAAAGGGATTCAGTTACTTCACAGTCTTGACCTGGAGGGAAGCGGCGAGACCGCCGGGGTTCTCGTCTGTGACGTGGCTGTTCGGAAGGATTCCCACGGACTCCCAGCCCTGCTGGATGTCGAAGCCGATGGAGAAGTTGTCAGCGAGCTTCTTCGGCATGAGTTCGCGGGCGATCTGGAACTCGTACTTACCCTCGATGCCGGCGCCGGAGCATAGGCCGGTGATGCCGAGGTCCTCAGACCATGACCAGCCAGTGCCGTTCGTGTCGCCGGTCCACTCGCACACACCGGGCTCGTAGGAGCCGATCTTGGCGCCGTCAGGATAGACAAAGCCTTCGAACAGAAGCTCGGAGCAGGCGTCGGAGAACTGGTCACCATAACCGCCGGTGGAGGCGTCACCGTCCGTGTTGATGTAGCAGTGGAAAGGAACGTGCTCCACATCGGGCTCGTGGGAGATCTGGTCCTTGTCCCACTCGAAGTAGACAAATACGTAAATCGGGTCGGCATACACCTTCACGACCTTGAGGGCCGTCTTTGTAGCCTCGGGGTCGCACTTGGCCTCAGCGATGTTGGCTGCGGGAAGCTTGGCCCAGTCGGCGAAGTCGCCGTCGATCTTGATGGGAGCGACATACTCCTGTTCGCCGCCTTCATCTTCGCCTTCATCGTCGCCGTTGTTCTTGTTGCAGGAGACGGAGACCATCAGGATGGAGGCCGTCATGGCAAGAAAAGTAAGGATCTTTTTCATGATTTGTGTTTTTAAGGGTTAATTAATGAATAATGTTGGTTGTTTTAAGTGGCTTAATGTCTGTTCTGTTCGATGCCGCTGGAGTTGATTTCGTCCAGGGGGAGGAGCAGCGCGATGCGCGGATCGTTCGGCTGGATGATCTCCCAGTCGTGGCAG
>JAEEGJ010031132.1_pt1 | contig 10360 bp, 8 predicted proteins | sample 8958761 | NCBI WGS metagenome assembly JAEEGJ01 (sample SAMN16246546, study PRJNA631951) | gut metagenome | biome: gut microbiome; feature: rumen; material: RS-attached | host: Bos | place: Iran: Karaj | collected 2018-10 | reverse complement strand
GAATTTCCTGTTTGCCCTCGCCGCGAGTATCGCCGCTTCGTTCAAAAGGTTTTCTAAATCCGCGCCGGAAAACCCGCTGGTCATCCTTGCCACCGTTTTAAAGTTGACGTCGGGAGCGAGCGGCTTGTTTCTCGCGTGGACTTTCAGTATCGCTTCCCTTCCCTTTACGTCGGGGATGTTTACGAAGATCTGTCTGTCGAACCTGCCCGGTCTCAAAAGAGCGGGGTCTAAAATATCCGCACGGTTGGTCGCCGCCATAACGATTATCCCGTCGTTGGTCTCGAACCCGTCCATCTGCACGAGCAGTTGATTAAGCGTCTGTTCTCTCTCGTCGTGTCCGCCGCCGAGTCCCGTACCGCGCTGGCGACCTACCGCGTCTATTTCGTCTATAAAGACTATACACGGCATATTCTTTTTCGCCACGTCGAAAAGATCTCTCACTCTCGACGCGCCTACGCCTACGAACATTTCCACGAAATCGGAGCCGGATATCGAGAAGAACGGAACGCCCGCTTCTCCCGCTACGGCTTTCGCAAACAGGGTTTTACCCGTTCCGGGAGGCCCGACTAAAAGAACGCCCTTTGGTATCCTTGCACCGAGTCCCGAGAATTTAGCGGGGTTTTTAAGGAAGTCCACGACTTCCGCAAGTTCGGTCTTTTCTTCTTCTGCGCCTGCCACATCCGTAAAGCGCACGCGTATATTATGGTTTACACGCGCGTTGGTCTTGGCGAAATTCATCGCCCCCTTCGTGCCGCCCTGTGTTTGCATTATAAGGATAAAGAACACGACGGCGATTATAAGACTGCCGAGTATCGGAAGTAAAGACGACCATATAGAACCGGCGTTGGGATCGGTATATTTATAGGTTATTCCCGCCGTATTTAACGCCGTTTCGTATTCCTGCGTATTAGTTCTGCCGTACACGGAAGTAAACGGAATACTTCTCTTTATAATTTCCTTTTCCCCGTCCGTTTTAACGAGTTTTGCCGTAAATTCGAGATTATAGCCGTCAAAAAGAACGTAATCTATCTTTACTTTATCGTAATCTACGTTTTTCCCCGCGTTATATACGGCTTTTATTCCAGAGTTATCGGAACCGTCCGCCACTTCCGTCTTATCCAACTCCCCGTCGTGCATTTTAGAAATGACGGCGCTGTAATCGGAAACGGGTACGGACGTGCCTGTATTGTTGCATCTAACGAAGGATATCGCCGCAATAACGAGGACGACGCCTATCAGCACGTACCAAATAAGCCTTGATTTTTTCATTAAGTCTCTCCCGAAATTTTAAGTACTACCATTTTATCAGACGAATATTTAAAAAACCTTGAAAAACCTTATAAATTCCGCCGTTAAATTAGTTTCCCTGAACTTAATAATATTATACATTATCGGAAAGGTTTTTACAATAGAAAAAAGTAAATTTTCGGCATTTATTAAAAATTTTGTTTGCGCGTACTAAATTTAAGGCATTTTAACTCAAAAAAACGGGATAAAATTTTAAAAAATACCCTATTTTAACGTTTCACGTGGAACAAAAAACTTTCTCACTCGTTTTTTATATGTTTCACGTGAAACATTTTTCCTGTGTGTTCCACGTGAAACTTTAAGGGTTTTATAAATTTTGCGGATTGTTTATAATTATATTTTACGTCAAAATCGTGTTGAAAACGGCTTGTTTTTACCGTATAACCCCTTTAAAAATTGCTGTTAAAACGCTCTCACACAGAATAGCCGAAAAATTTTCCGCAATAAAAAACAGCCTATTCTGTGTGAGAAGGGCTGTTTTTATCGGTTTTTTATTTGTTTTTTATCTGGTTTTTTGTTTATTGAATTATTTATTTAACAGGTTTATCGAGAAATCTATTCTTCTTAAAGTTTCTTCTTTTCCTAAAAGTTCCGCTATTTCCATAACGCCGCCGGGGGTGGATTCTTTTCCCGAAATGGCGACGCGTATCGTCCAGAACACCTGTCCGTTCTTTAATTCCATTTCCTGTACCAATTCCATTACCGCGCTATGAATAGTATCGAAATTAAAAGTATTAAGTTTGGCGAACTTTTCTCTTGCTCTCGGCAGCACCGCTTTTGCGATATCGGTATCGGTTTTCATTTTTTTATGAGTGAACAGCGCGATATCGAATTCTCCGAATTCTTCCAAAAAGTTTATTTTATCGGGTATCTCGCTGAAAATTTCTATCCGCGTCTTTAACAGCGCGGCGATTTTATTTAAATCGTATTTCCCGTATACCTTACTTTCCTTTAAAAACTTATCGGCTTTTTCAACGAACTCGCTATCGCTCATTTCTTTTATATATTCGCCGGAAAGCCATTTCATTTTGGTTTCGTCGAATATAGCGGGGGATTTATTTATTCCCTCTAAAGAAAATTTTTCGATAAGTTCCGATAAATTCATCTTTTCCTGCGTGGTTTTGGGACTCCAACCGAGCAGCGCTATATAGTTTATTATGGATTCTTTAACGTAACCTTTGTTTACGAAGTCTTCGTAACTCGCGTCGCCGTTGCGCTTTGATAATTTATGGGACGCGTCTTTCATTATAGGGGGAAGATGGATATACGTCGGTCTTTCCCAGCCGAAAGCGTCGTACATTAAGTTATACTTCGGCGTGGAAGAAAGATATTCCGTACCCCTTATAACGTGGGTTATTCCCATAAGGTGATCGTCTATTACGTTTGCGAAGTTATACGTCGGCATACCGTCGCTTTTAATTAAGATACCGTCTTCTATATCCTTATAATCGACGGAAATATCGCCGTAAACCAGATCGTGATACGATCCCGTGCCTTTTTCCGGAACGTTCTGACGGATAACGTAAGGAACGCCGTTTTTAAGATTTTCTTCTATTTCTTCTTTTGAAAGTTTAAGACAATGCTTGTCGTAACGCAGGTTTCCTTCTTTATCTTTTAAGGTCTCTATACGTTCAGGCGCACAGAAACAATAGTATGCGCCCCCTAAATCTATAAGTTTTTTTGCGTACTCTAAGTAGATATTCTTTCTCTCGCTCTGGATATACGGTCCGAAGTTGCCGCCGATATCGGGACCTTCGTCGTAAATAATGCCGGAATCTTTTAACGTGTCGTATATGATATCTACCGAACCTTCAACGTATCTTGCGGTGTCTGTGTCTTCTATTCTTAAAATAAAATCTCCGCCGTGTTTTTTAGCGAATAAAAAACCGTAAAGGGCGGTACGCAGTCCGCCTATATGCAGGTACCCCGTAGGGCTCGGCGCAAATCTCGTTCTTACTTTTTCCAAAACTTTACTCCTTAAACGTAAGGTTATCTATATTATAGCAGATTTTCGGTAAAAATCAACCGTAATTCGGAATCGAAATATATATTGTAAATTTATTTTTAAAAATTTAAATCTTAGTATTAGTATCTCCGGTGGAATTGTAAGATTGTACAAAAAAGCGTTATACGGCGTATTAAAAAGGGTGTTGAAAGAAAGTTACTTTAATGTGGAATAAAATAAAAAACGTGGATAAAAAATTTTAAAGTCGTTTTTAAAGCGCGTTATTTTTGCGTAAAAAAATTTTTCAGAAGGAAAATTTCGAGATATCAACGGAAATTTCCACAAAGTAGATAACTTGAAGTTGATATAAATTTGTTTGTGGAAAAAAATAAAATATGTTAAAATAAATAAGTATGAAAAAGCTATTTAATAGTTACGGATATAATTTATCTGAAAAACAACTTGCGTTATTCAACGAGTATTACGGGATTTTAACGGAATACAATCAAAAATTCAATCTTACCGCGATAACCGAGAAAAACGAAGTTTATATAAAACATTTTATAGACAGTCTTTCGGGCGCGGAATTTGTATCCGGCGAAAAACTTACGGATATAGGTTCGGGTGGGGGATTTCCTTCGATACCTTTAAAAATTCTGTTACCGGAAATAAAACTTACTATGGTAGAAGCGACGGAAAAAAAGTGCGGGTTTTTAAAAGAAGCGGCAAAATTTTTAAAACTTTCCAACGTAACCGTCGTAAATGCGCGAGCGGAAGATATCGCGAAAGATAAAAATTTCAGGGAAAGTTCCGACACCGTAACGGCGCGGGCGGTCGCAAAACTCGATATTTTATCGGAACTGTGTTTGCCGTTCGTTAAAAAAGGCGGAAGGTTTATAGCCTATAAAGGAAAAGCCGAAGAAGAATTATCGGAAGCCGAAAACGCCGTTAAAACTCTCGGCGGGGAATTTTTTGAAACGAAAAAGTTTTCCTTAAACGGCGACGAAAGAACGCTCGTCGTTATAAAAAAAGTCGAAAACACGCCGGACGTATATCCGAGAACCAACGCCAAAATAAGGAAGAAACCGCTTTGATGAATACCGAAATAACGCCCTTTATACCGCCGAAAGAACCTATAAACAAAGAAAAATGCGCGGCGGTAACGGGGCACAGAAACCTTAAATACGGCGTAGATAAAGAAAAGTTAAGTAACACTCTCGAAAACCTTATAAAAAGCGGGATAAATACCTTTCTTATAGGTATGGCAAGGGGATTCGACACCTATTGTTTTTACGTTTTGTACGATCTTAAAAAGCGTTACGATATAAAGATAATAGCTTGCGTGCCGTGTGCCGATCAGGCGGCGAAGTTCAACGAGACGGATAAAGAACTGTATCGGCATTTTTTAAGCGTCGCGGACGATAAAGTGCTTATTTCCGAACTGTATTCTTCCGCCTGTATGCATAAGCGAAACAGGTTTATGGTGGATAATTGCAAGGTGCTTATTGCCTACCTGCGGGAAAACAAAGGCGGAACGTATTCCACCGTTAATTATGCCAAGGAAAAAAACGTCGGGATAATCTACGTTTAAGTTGTGCCGACGGCAAATGCTTACACAATATATAGTGTATATGTAAAAGCGCCGATAAAAAAACCGCAAAATTACGGAATTTAAGTGAAAAACGCTTGACTTTTTCTTGAAAAATAATTTAATATAGATAAGCGAAAATCAGGGACTTTCGGAATCAGCCCTTCCGCAGCGTCGTCGTGAAACGCATTTATAAGGAACTGACTTTCTTACAAAAAACAGGAGATCAACCATGAAAACGTATATGGCAAAAAATACCGACGTTGAAAGAAAGTGGTACGTCGTCGACGCGGACGGCGTGGCTTTGGGGCGTCTTGCTTCCAAAGTCGCGGCGATACTTCGCGGCAAGCACAAACCGATTTTCACGCCCAACGTCGACACCGGCGACTACGTTATTATAGTCAACACCGACAAGGTGGTTTTGACCGGTAAAAAGTTGGAAAAGAAATATTACAGATATCACACCGGACATATCGGCGGACTTAAAGAGATACAGTACAAAACGCTGATGAAAGAAAAGTCCGACGTCGCGGTTTACGAAGCGGTAAAAGGCATGCTTCCCAAAAATTCTCTCGGCAGAAAAATGCTGACCAAACTCAAAGTGTATAAGGGTGCGGAGCATAAGCAGGAAGCGCAGAAACCCGAACCGCTGAAACTTAATTAAAGGGGAACAGTTATGGCAAAAACCACATCTAAAAAGAAACTTCAATACTGGGGAACGGGCAGACGTAAGAAAGCCATCGCGAGAGTAAGGGTTATTCCCGCGGGCGACGGCACGATAATCATAAACGGCAAGACGTTGGACGAATACTTCGGGTCGGACACTTTAAAGTATATAGTTAAGCAGCCCGTGGAACTTTTGGGCGTCGGCGCGAAATACGACATAATAGTCAACGTCAAAGGCGGCGGACTTACGGGACAGGCGGGCGCTATCCGCCACGGTATAGCGAGAGCGTTCCTTTTGGCGGAAGAAAATTCCCGTGCGGAACTCAAAAAAGCGGGGTTCTTAACGAGAGATTCCAGAATGAAGGAAAGGAAGAAGTACGGTTTAAAGAAAGCGCGTCGCGCACCGCAATTCTCCAAGAGATAATTTCAAAGAAAAAACTTTTATCCGCCGCAATTTGCGGCGGATAATTTTTCGGCGGAATTTTAAAGTTTACAAAAGGGTAAAAAAGTTATATAATAGATAGGCAAGCGGACCGTACTGCCGCGGAGACGGAGAGAGACCGCCGACGAGGAAAGTCCGAGCGTTTCAGGAACGGGGTGCCGGAGAAATTCCGGTGAAGGCGACTTTAAGGAAAGTGCAACAGAAAATTACCGCCGCAAGGCAAGGGTGAAAAGGCGGGGTAAGAGCCCACCGCCCCTGCGGTAACGCAGGGGGCTGTGTAAACCCCACCCGACGCAAGATTGACAAACCGTTTCTTTGGGAGTTCCGCCGAAACGGTTTAACGAAACATCGCTGGAGAGTAACGGTAACGTTACCCGTAGATAAATGGCAGTACCAGACAGAACTCGGCTTACAGGTCCGCTTGCTTTTTTATTCGTTTTGCGGGGAAGAAATAATCGGCGGCTACCCCCGATAAACCCTTGATTTTTTTCCCGAATTATTATATAATCTTATAAGTAGGTTATAAATATACCGATTACTCTTTTACGGAGATCTTATTATGAAACTGATATGCGACGGACTTGACCTGTCGGACGCCGTCTTAAAGGTCAGCAAAGCACTTCCCGCAAAAACCCCGAATCCCGTTCTCGAAGGGATAAAGATAAAGGCGGAAGGCGATAAACTCATAGTTACCGCCACCGATACCGAACTCACCATAACCAAATCCATAAAAGCCGACGTGCTTATGGAAGGGGAAGCGGTGGTCGTCGGCAGATATTTTATGGACTTCGTCAAAAAACTCGAAAAGGAGCAGGTGGAACTTTCCCGCCTTTACGACGGTCAGTTGCAGATAAAATATTCCGATTCCGAAAGCGAGTTGCAGGTCTATCCCGTGGAAAGTTATCCCGTGGTCAAAAAGGACAACGACGAAAACTTCTTTGAGATAAAAGGTGAAGAGTTAAAGGACGTCGTGGAAAAGACGGTGCTTGCCTGTTCCACCGACGATTCCCGCCCGATACTTAAAGGCGTTTTAATGGAAGCGAACGGAGACGAACTTACCGCCGTTTCTTTGGACGGGTTCAGGATGAGCGTCGTCAAAAAAGAGATAAAGGGCAGCGGGGCGTTCAAGGCGATAATTCCGGCAAGGACGTTAAACGAACTCGTGAGACTTATAGAAAAGGACGACGAAACGGTCAGCGTAAGACTGCAAAAGAACACGCTTTTTGCCGTTATCGACGACACCGAGATATATTCGAGACTTATAGAAGGGGAATTCGTCAAATATTCGCACATTATCCCGACGGGGTTCGAAAACTCTCTCACCGTAAATAAAGACGCGCTTTTGAGTAGTTTGGAAAGGGCGACCATCGTCGCCAAAAACGACAGGTACAACGTCGTTAAGTTCGAGATAAAAGAAGGCGTGATGACGGTTTCCGCAAAATCGGAAGTGGGCTACGTTACCGAAAACGTGCCGATAACGCTTTCGGGCAAGGACGTTACGATAGCCTTCAACGGCAAGTATCTTACGGAATATCTGCGCATAATAAAGGACAGCCATATAAGCCTTAACTTAAATTCGCCGATAGACCCCTGTATTTTAACGCCTGTGGGAAAGGACGACTTTATTTATCTCGTTCTGCCCGTAAGGATAAACGGTTAAGCGGCGTAAACCGCTTGACAAAAGGGCGCAAAGCCTATAAAATGTATATTACCGCGTCGCAAGACTTTAAGGAGAAACGTAAATGAAACAGACTTATCAACCCAAAAAAAGACAGAGAAGCAAAGTTCACGGGTTCAGAAAGAGAATGAGATCCAAAGCCGGCAGGAACGTGTTGAAACGTCGCCGCAACAAAGGTCGTCATAAACTTTCCGCATAGTAAAAATGCCGAGCGATAACAGGCTGAAAAAACAAAAAGAGTTCGATCTGGTGTTCAAAAAGGGGAAACGGCTGTATGCGGAAACGCTGTGTATGTGCTACGTCCCTTCCGACAAACTGAAAGTAGGCTTTTCCGTGGGCAAAAAGCACGGCAAAAGCGTCGTCAGAAACAGGTTAAAGCGTATTTTACGCGAGTCTTTCGGAAGTTTTTCGCAAAGCGTGGAGGGAAACTTCCTTTTTGTTTTTATGCCGAAGCCGCAAAAACCGAAAGAAACGGCGGAAAATTTTTCGGACGGAAAACTTACCAAGTCCCGAAAAAAGACCTTGAAATACGGCTATTCTTTCGAGAATATAAAAAAAGATATGGAATTCCTTCTCGTTAAAGGCGGATTCCTGAAAAAATAAAGTGTTAAAATTTTTAAGCGTAAAACTCATAAGATTTTATCAGAAATTTTTGTCGAAAGGCGATTGCAGATATATTCCTTCCTGCTCGGAATACGCGGTGGAAGCGATTTTAAAGCACGGCTTTTTCGTCGGCGCGGCGTTGGGGTTTTGGCGGATACTCCGTTGCAACCCGTGGTCGAAAGGCGGGTTCGACAAAGTTCCCGACAAGAAAAGTCTGGTAAAATGGGTTTACTGACAGGACGTAAATGAATTTCGGAATAATAAATTTCACGCAGCCCACGATAAGCGGGTTGGCGAGCGTAGTATATTGGCTTGTGGGACTGACTTCTTCCGTCGCGGCGGGAGTGGTCCTTTTTACCGTGCTTTTAAAACTCATAACCTTGCCGTTCGACTTTATGTCGAGATTTTCCATGCGCAAAAACTCCATAAAAATGGAACAGATGCGTCCGGAACTCGAAAAACTGCAAAAGCAATACGCCGACAACAAGTCTTTGTACAGCCAGAAAATGATGGCGCTTTACAAAAAGAACGGGTACTCTATGTTCGGCGCGTGCCTTCCCACGATAGTTACGCTGGTCATCTTTATAGTCGCCATATCGGCGTTCAGTTCCTACTCGAAATTCCAGAACCGTAAGTATTTCTACGAAATGTCCTGCGCGTATAACGACGTTATATACGCGGGATTTTCCACCGACGACGAATATATAACCGTCGATAAAGACGGCAATCTCGTTTTTGCCGACGCCGAAATAGTCGTAAGTATAGAAGGCAACGAAGGCACTAAAAGCATACCCGTTTCGGGACACGAAATCATTATAGAAAAAGGCATAGACGGCGCTACGGGTTATTACGTCGTAAAAACGTCGGACGGTTACGCCGAGTACAAGAGATTTTTTACGGTAGAAGGCGGAGAATATTCCTTCGGCAACAAAGAGTTTTCGGTAATAGAAGACAAACTCACCGCTACGACCTTGAAATCGGAAAAGAACAACAACCTTACCGTAGACGGCAAGGGGTTCGACGAGTATGCTGGTAGCGGCGCGGAGTTTCTGAAAGAGATAGGAAGTTTAAAGTCCGCGGAAACTTTCAGAAACAATAAATCGACCTTTTTGTGGGTGAAAAACATCTGGGTGGCGGACGTTTCCTTTAAGCACCCCGTTGAAAAAGAGTGGGATACTTTCGTTTCCACCTACGGTTACGACAAGGCGAAAAGCAGTATGACGGAAGACGATTATAAACTGCTTATAGAAAACCTTGCCGACGAACAGTCCGCGCCCAACGGGTATTTTATTCTCGTCGCGCTGACCGCGCTTTCTTCCCTTGCCATGCAACTTATAGTTTCGAAGAGCCAGAAGGCGCAGATGGAATTGCAGACGGTTGACGGACAGGGCGCGCAGACGCAGAAGATAATGACCTGGATGATGCCGATAATGATGGCGTTTTTCGCCTTTATGTACACGGCGGCGTTTTCCATATATATCATATTGAGTTCGCTGATAAGTCTTTGTACGACGCTTATAATAAACAAGATAGCCGACAAGAAATACAATAAAAAAGAAGAAGAAACGGTCATCCGCGGCAGGGTGTACAATCCGCCCGTAAAAGAAGAACCCAAAAAGGAAGACAAAAAGAAGAAAAAACAGGATATTCCCGAAGCGGACTTTTTATCGGGGCTTGCCGACAAAAGGAAAAAGCCGAGAGGAAGATTGAAGTAAATAACGCCGTAAGGCATTAAGGAGTATATTGATATGCGGTTTACAGGCAAAACGGTCGAAGAAGCGATCGAAAAGGGGCTTTCGGAACTGAACCTTTCCGAAAAAGACGTTAAGATTACGGTAATAGAAGAGCCGATAAAGGGGCTTTTCGGCAAGGTAAAGAAAGACGCCGAAGTGGAGATAGAAAAGAAAGCGGAAGGCTTGGAAAAAGCCAAGGAGTTTTTGCAGGAAGTCTTAAATATTCTCGATATCAACGCCAAGGTTTCGGAAGAGGAAGAGAACAGGCTGGTTTTAATAACCGACGATTCGGCGGCGGCGATAGGAAGAAGGGGAGAAGTTTTAGACGCGTTGCAAACGCTTGCGGGAGCGGTCGCCAACATAGGCAGCAAGCAGTATAAAAAGATAGTGGTAGATT
>JAEEGJ010031131.1_pt1 | contig 10360 bp, 8 predicted proteins | sample 8958761 | NCBI WGS metagenome assembly JAEEGJ01 (sample SAMN16246546, study PRJNA631951) | gut metagenome | biome: gut microbiome; feature: rumen; material: RS-attached | host: Bos | place: Iran: Karaj | collected 2018-10 | reverse complement strand
ACGGAAAATCCTCCCCGTACGCGTCCTTCATAATCTGCTCCGTCACCTCGCTGGTCACGCCCATGCACTTATTGTAATTCTCCTCAAGGTTCAAAAGCCCGTACCGGTCCGCGATTACCTGCCACGAAAGAAGCGTGCACCGTTCGGAATCGAAAATCACGCCGTCCATATCGAAAATGACTGCCTTCACAACCTTTATTCTCCTTTCTCGGGAAAGAAAACAGCCCGATCCCTTTCGGAAACCGGGCTGCCGCTTTGGTATTCTATCTCTTTTACTCTTCTGTCTCTTCCTCTGTGCCGACTTCTTCCGAACCCTCATCGAGGTCGGTGTCGATTTCCTCGTCGGCGTCTGCTTCGACTTCGTCATCCTCGGAACGAAGCTTGCGCTCCAGCTCTTCGAGCTTGCTGTCGTCTTCCTCGTCATCGTCCTGAACGATTGCGAAGCTTGCCACGCGGATATCCTTGGTCGGATCCACGTTCATGCAGATAACACCGGAGGTGTTACGTCCGATCTTATTGATGTTGCCGACCGGAATACGAATCAGGATTCCCTCGTTGGTAATCATGATAATCTCATCGTCGTCGTTCACCATCAAAGCTCCGACAAGATTTCCGGACCGCTCGTTGATGCGGTAGCAGCGAACGCCTTTGCCGCCGCGGTGCTGAACCGTGAACTCGTCGGTATCCGTCCGCTTTCCGAGACCGTACTCCGAAAGGAACAGCGGTGCCTCGCCCTCATCGGAAACAAGCATCGAAACAACCTCGTCCTCGGCTTCGAGACGCATACCGAACACGCCCATGGAATTACGGCCGGTTCCGCGCACGTCCTTCTCGTTGAAGCGGATGCACATACCCTTCTTGGAAACAAGAAGAATATCCTTCTTATTGTCGGTTGCCTTTACGGAAATCAGTTCGTCGTCCTCGCGGAGCGCCATACCCTGAATTCCGGTCTTACGGATGTTGGCGTATGCCTGCATCCGGGTCTTCTTAACGATACCCTTCTTCGTTGCCATGAAGAGATACCGGTCGTCGCCGAATTCCTTCAGCGCGATTACCGCGGTAATCTTCTCTCCGCCGGTCATCTGCAGCAGGTTTACGATCGCGGTGCCGCGCGCCGTCCGGGAAGCTTCCGGAATTTCGTAAGCCTTCATCCGGTATACGCGTCCGGTGTTCGTAAAGAACAGCAGATAATGGTGGTTGGTCGTCATGAACAGATCTTCAATGAAATCGTCCTGAATGGTCTGCATGCCCTTGATTCCCTTGCCGCCACGGTTCTGCGCACGGAAATTGTCCACGCTCATCCGCTTGATATAGCCCAGACGCGTCATGGCGATCACGGTATTCTCATGCGGGATCAGATCCTCATCGAGGATATCGTAAGCATCCATGCCGATCTGCGTGCGTCTCTCATCGCCGTATTTTTCGGAGATGACCAGCATTTCTTCCTTTATGACGCCGAGCAGGAGCTTCTCATCGGCCAGAATGGCTTTGAGCTCTGCAATCCGCGCGACCAGATCCCGGTGCTCATTTTCCAGCTTCTCGCGTTCGAGACCGGTCAGTGCGCGGAGTCTCATGTCCACGATCGCCTGTGCCTGCGGATCGTCGAGTTCAAAGCGCTCTATCAGGCGTTCCTTGGCTTCCTGCGTATTGGCACTGCTTCGGATGATCGAGATGACTTCATCGATATAGTCGAGCGCCTTCAGCAAACCCTGCAGGATATGATCGCGCTCTTCCGCCTTGTTCAGGTCATATTTTGTCCGGCGTGTGACCACGTCCTCCTGGTGCTTTAAGTAGTACTGCAGCATCTCCAGAAGCGTCATGACCTTCGGCTCGTTATTGACCAGCGCAAGGTTGATCACACCGAAGGTGTCCTGCAGCTGTGTATGCTTGTAGAGCTGGTTCAGGATCACATTCGCGTTGGCATCCTTGCGCAGCTCGATGACCACCCGCACGCCTTCCCGGTTGGATTCATCGCGGATATCGGTGATCCCGTCGATCTTCTTTAATTTCACAAGCTCCGCGATCTTGACGATCAGGTTGGCCTTGTTGACCATGTAGGGGAGCTCGCTCGCTATGATCTGACTCTTGCCGTTCGGAAGCGTCTCAATGTCTGTCACTGCACGGACTCTTACCTTGCCTCTTCCGGTGCGGTAAGCTTCCTCGATGCCTCTGCGCCCGAGGATCATACCGCCGGTAGGAAAGTCCGGTCCCTTGATGATGTCCATGATCTCCTCGATGGAGGTCTCGCGGTCTTCTTCGACGCGGTTATCGATGATCTTGACGACGGCGCCGATGACTTCCTTCAGATTGTGCGGCGGAATATTCGTCGCCATACCGACGGCGATACCGGTCGTACCGTTTACCAGCAGATTGGGATAGCGGCTCGGCAGAACGGTCGGCTCCTTCTCGGTATCATCGAAATTGGGGACAAAGTCAACGGTATCCTTCCCTATGTCTGCCAGAAGCTCCATACTGATCTTGGAAAGTCTGGCTTCGGTGTAACGCATGGCCGCCGCTCCGTCTCCATCCATGGAACCGAAGTTGCCGTGACCGTCCACCAGCGTATAGCGCATGGACCATTCCTGTGCCATGTTGACCAGAGCTCCGTAGATGGAACTGTCTCCGTGGGGATGGTATTTACCCATCGTATCACCGACGATACGCGCGCTCTTACGGTGCGGCTTATCGGGACCGTTGTTCAGTTCCACCATGGAGTAGAGGACTCTTCTCTGTACGGGCTTGAGTCCATCCCGCACATCGGGAAGTGCACGGCTGGCGATGACGCTCATCGCATAATCGATGTAGAACGTCTCCATCCGCTCCTTGAGGTCTACCTCATGTACTTTGTCGAAAATTGTATCTTCCATGTTTGCCATGTTTGCCTCTTACTGTGCCCTTGCTTTTCAAAATCAGATATCCAGATTTTTCACGAATTTTGCGTTTTCTTCGATGAATTCCCTGCGGGGCTCGACCTTGTCACCCATCAGGGTGGTAAAGGTGAGATCCAGCTCCGAAGTCATCTCCTCATCGTAGTTGACGCGCAGCAGGATTCTGCGTTCCGGATCCATGGTGGTCTCCCAGAGCTGTTCGGCATCCATCTCTCCCAGACCCTTGTATCTCTGAATCTTATTGCTCTGGTCTCTTCCCACCTCGCTTAAGATGGACTCAAGCTCCTCATCGCTGTAGGCATACCAGATCTTCTTGTTCTTCTCCAGCTTGTAAAGAGGGGGCTTTGCCAGATATACATGCCCCTGCCGGATCAGCTCCGGCATGAAACGGTAAATGAAGGTCAGGAGCAGGGTACTGATATGTGCACCGTCCACATCGGCATCGGTCATGAGAATGATCTTGTTGTAACGGAGCTTGGAAATATCAAAATCCTCATGGATACCGGTACCGAACGCGGTGATCATGGCCTTGATCTCGGCATTTGCATAGATCTTGTCGAGTCTTGCCTTCTCCACATTCAGAATCTTTCCGCGCAGCGGAAGGATTGCCTGTGTCGCACGGCTTCTGGCCGTCTTGGCGGAGCCGCCTGCGGAATCTCCCTCCACGATATAGATCTCGCAATGGGAAGGATCCCTGTCTGAGCAGTCCGCGAGCTTGCCGGGCAGGGCCATACCTTCCAGTGCCGTCTTTCTGCGGGTGAGATCTCTGGCCTTGCGGGCTGCTTCTCTTGCACGCTGTGCCAGGATGGATTTATCACAGATGGACTTAGCTACGCCCGGATTCTGCTCGAGATAAATGGTCATTTTCTCCGTGACGATGCTGTCCACGGCACCTCTCGCTTCACTGTTGCCGAGCTTCTGCTTGGTCTGTCCCTCAAACTGGGGATCTTCGATCTTGACGCTGATGATGGCGGTCAGTCCTTCACGGATATCCTCACCGGACAGATTGGGCTCACTGTCCTTGAGCATCTTGGATCCGCGCGCATAATCATTGAAGGTCTTGGTCATGGCATTGCGGAAGCCCTGAAGATGGGTACCGCCCTCAGGCGTATTGATATTGTTTACAAAGCTGAAAACGCTCTCATTGTAGGAATCGTTGTGCTGAAAAGCGACTTCCACATAGACGCCGTTGCGCTCTCCCTCAAAGTACAGGATATCTTCATAGAGCGGAGTCTTACTCCGGTTCAGGTAGGCAACATATTCCTTGATCCCGCCTTCATAGCAGAATTCCAGACGTCTCTCACCGGAGCCTTCCGCCTTCTCCGATTCCTTCGCCGGAAGGGATTCCTTCTGCTTTGCGGTATCTTCGGATCCATCGGATGCATCCTCTTCGGCAGCCTGTTCGGCGGCATCCTTCTCAGCGCGGCTCAAAAGTTCATTGATCTGGTCGGACTCCAGCTCTTTTCCTTCCGCCGCATCTTTGGCTTCCTCGATCATGCTCTCGGTCATGACCGTCTTCGCCTGTTCTCTGGAACGGCGATCGATCAGGATAATCTTCAATCCTTTGGTCAGAAAAGCCATCTCGCGCAGACGAAGCTTTAAAATATCAAAATCAAAGACGGTCGTCTCCGTAAAAATCGTGGGATCGGGCTTGAAATGAACGGTCGTACCGGTCTCCTCCGGTCCGCAGGTTCCGATCTCCTTCAGCTTATAAGCCACATGTCCGCCGTTTTCATAGCGCTGCTTATAAACCTTTCCATCCTGCTTGATCTCCACCTCAAGCCATTCGGAAAGGGCATTGACAACGGAAGCTCCGACACCATGCAGACCACCGGATACCTTGTATCCTCCACCGCCGAATTTGCCACCGGCATGCAGAATGGTAAAGACTACCTCCACGGCCGGGATTCCAGCCTTGTGATTGATGCCCACGGGGATCCCGCGACCGTTATCAATCACGGTGACAGAGTTGTCAGGATTGATGATCACCTGTATTTCGGAACAAAATCCGGCCAACGCTTCATCTACCGCATTGTCCACGATCTCATATACGAGATGGTGAAGTCCTCTGCTGGCGGTCGTTCCGATATACATGCCGGGACGTTTCCGGACTGCTTCAAGTCCTTCCAGAATCTGGATCTGATCGGCACCGTATTCATTGTTGACTGTCGTGTTGCTCAGGTTTTCTTCGCTCATGAATCTATAGCCTCTTTCTTATGACATTTGTGTCACTGAACCTTTTTGTACTCTGTAGGTCCTGTTGATCCGTACCTGGTTTTGAACAAAATCCTCCAGACCGGTACAGGTGATGATGGTCTGGATATCTCCGATCCCTTCCAGCAGAAATTTCTGACGGTTTCCGTCGAGTTCGGAGAGAACGTCATCCAAAAGCAGGATCGGAGATTTTCCGGCAATCTTCCGGACCATCTCGATCTCCGACAGTTTTAAGGACAGAGCAGCTGTTCTCTGTTGTCCCTGCGATCCGTACTTTCGGATATCCACACCGTCCACCTCAAAACTGAAATCATCGCGGTGCGGGCCAACGGAGGTACTTTTATTTTTCCGGTCACGCTCCAGATGCAGCTTTAATTTTTCCGGAAATTCGGATTCTTCCGCGTCCGGTTCATAGAGGATCCGGATCTCTTCCGTATTCCCGGATATTTTTCTGTGGATCGGACCGATTATGACATTCAACTGTTCAATGAACTGCCTGCGTCTTTCGATGATCTTATTTCCATAGGAGACCAGCTGATCATCCCAAATGGACATAGTTTCAGAAAGACCGGGATTATAATACAGATCCTTCAGCAGTTGATTTCTTTGATTGACTACTTTGTTGTAATTATTGAGATTATAGAGATAAAAAGAATCCAGCTGGCAGAGCTCCATATCCACGAATCTTCTCCGGTTATGAGGACCGTTTTTTATGATGCCCAGATCCTCCGGAGAAAAAAATACGACTCTGCACAAACCGAGCAGCTCAGCTGCTTTTTTGATTTTCTCACCGTCTATGGCGATGCCTTTGGATTTAGCTCTTCGAAGATGCAGATCCACACGGGTATTTACACCGTCGTCAAACAAAACGGTGCGAATATGTCCCTCATCTTCACCAAAACGAATCATTTCACTGTCAGTGCTTCCCTTATGGGATTTCGTGGTGGCCGCTACATAGATAGCCTCAAGAATATTGGTTTTTCCCTGCGCATTATCCCCGTATAAGATATTGATTCCTTCGTCGAAGTCCAGCGAAAGATTCTCATAATTTCTGAAATTGGTCAGTTCAATGGACTTAATGATCATTTAAAAATCTACTTTTCCTCTATCAGAATTTCTTCCCCATGAAAGAAAACCCGATCTCCGGCAAATAATTTTTTGCCCCTCTGCAATTCAACCTGTCCGTTTACCTGAACTTCCCCGTTTTGAACCGCATATTTTGCTTCCACACCGGAATCCACCAGACCGGCTGCCTTGAGGGCCTGACCAAGCTTTATATATTCCTCTCTCAGATGAAGTTCCGTCATATCCGTCACCGATGATCGTTTTTACTGCTGAACGGAATTGAAATTGATCGGCAGCACTACATAAACATAGGTCTCACTGTTGTTTTTGATAAAGCAGGGAGCCTTGGAATTCACAAAATAGATCTCCACTTCTTCATCCTCGATCACCTTCAGGGCATCGAGAACGAATTTGGGATTGAAGGCGATCATAAGATCCTTGCCGAATTTCTCGATCGCAATGGTCTCCTTCATGCTTCCCTGAACGGAATTGATATTCATGGTCACCTGATCGTCCCTGATATCGAGCACGATGGGCTTTTTGTCACCTTCACGCACCAGAAGAAGCGCACGATCAATACAGTTCATGAAAATCTGGCGATTTACCTTAACCTTGGTCTCATAATCCTTGATGTTCATCTTGTCCACATCAAAGAATTTGCCTTCGATCAGTCTGGAAACCACTTTGGTCTCACCGAATTCAAACATGATATGATTCGGAGTAAAGGAGATTTCCACATCATCCTCCGCTCCGCCGGTCAGAATACGGCTGATCTCATTGAGACTCTTGCCTGGAACGATCACCTTCTGGCTGTTGTAAACATCCTTCAGCAGAATACGGCGAATGGAAATACGATGCCCATCCAGGGAAGAAAGACGGATGGAATCCCCGAAAATCTCCAGGAGCTCTCCGCGCATAGACTGCTGATTGGCGGAATCATCATTTCCTTCCGCAATGGAGAAGATGGTCTGACGGATCACATCACGCAGAGAGAGCTGGCTGATGATCACGCTCTCCGATTTACCTATCTCGGGAAGATAGGAATAATCATCCCCGGATTTACCTACAATGTTGAAATTGGAATTACCGCTGATGATATGCGTCATGAAGCGGTCATCCGATTCAAAGATCACTTCCTCCTCCGGAAGCTTTCGGACAATCTCAAGGAAAATACCTGCATCCAGAGCAATGATTCCCTTTTCTTCCACCTGGGCATCCACGGTCGTCTCGATGCCAAGCTCCATATCATTACCGGTCAGACGGATATATCCATCGGTTGCATTGATCAGAATGCATTCCAGAATGGACATGGTACTTCTCTTTGGAATAGCTTTGTTTACAATCGAAATTCCATTTGCCAGGTCTGTTCTCTTACAAATAAATTTCATTGTGGTTAACTCCTCTCCATCTCCGACCGGTCGGTCCGGAGCGCTTATAGAATATTAAGGAATATAATTCGCATTCATAATAATAGGGGGTGTGTATTCTGTGCAAAACCCTTTCTATTATACTAAATTTAAGGAAAAAAGAAAATGTAAAACATTGTGTATGGAGCCGGATCAGGATGTGATTTTGTTGCGGATAACTTCCACCTTTCGTTTCAGGTCGTCGTTCATTTCCATCTCTTCTTTGATCTTATCCACACCATGGAGGACAGTTGTGTGGTCTTTTTTCCCCAATATTTTTGCGATATTGGCATAGGAGATCGACAGGATATCATAGCAAAGATACATGACAACCTGTCTGGGCAGCACAAAATTCGCATTGCGCTTGGGAGAGGTGATGTCTTCCGGTCTTACATCAAAGAATTCCGCAGTCATCTTGATGATATGCTCCGGTGTAAGTGTGTTGAATCTGGAAGTGTTGATCATATCCTTGAGCGCTTCCTCCGCAAGTTCCATGTTGGGAGAGGAATTGCTCAGCTTGGAGAATGCAACGATTTTATTGAGCGCACCTTCCAGCTCACGGATGTTGGAAGTGATATTTTCCGCAATGTACTCAATGATGTCATTGCTGATATCAATGTCCAGATTTTCCGCATTTTTGCGAAGGATGGCCATTCTGGTCTCATAGTCGGGCGTCTGAATATCTGCGGTCAGTCCCCAGGCAAATCTGGAAATAAACCGTTCATCGAGGGTCTGTATATCCTTCGGAGGCTTATCGGAGGACAGAATGATCTGTTTATGGGCATCGTGCAGCGCATTGAAGGTATGGAAAAATTCTTCCTGTGTGCTTTCCTTACCTATTATAAACTGTACATCGTCGATCATGAGGACATCGACGGTGCGGTATTTATCCCGCAGCTTTGTCATGGAAGCCGCATTACCGCTTCGAATGGACTCAATGACTTCATTCATGAAGGCTTCACTGGTTACATAGAGAACCTTCATATTCGGATTCTGTTCCAGAATGAAATGTCCGATGGAATGCATCAGGTGCGTCTTACCCAGACCCGGTCCTCCGTAGATATAAAGAGGATTGTAGACCTCTCCGGGGCTCTCGGCCACGGCGAGACATGCGGAATGGGCAAACTGATTGTTCTTACCGACGACAAAGGTTTCGAATTTGTATTTCGGATTCAGGGTATCATTTTCATAGGAAGGTTCCTGTTTCGGTTCCTGCTTTTTCTCCGGCTTCGGAAGCTCTTCCGTGGAAACATTCTTCTTCAGAAGAAAAACGACATAGTAGTCCTTCTCCATGATCTCGGATACAGCCACCTGAAAAAAATCCAGAAACTTGGCCGTGATATAATCCAGCACATGCTTCTGATCCGAGGGAGAAATAATATATACGGTATCATTTTCCGTTTTCAGGTATTCGAGGGGTTCGATCCAGGTTCGATAGGAAATATCCGAGAGATTGCATTCCTGGCGCACGATCTGTTTGATTTTATCCCATTTCTGTTCTATCTGATCCATATGACTACCTTCCAAAATTTATACTTTATTATTTTATTATAGATAGTTTTTAAATTCAAATTGAAGTTATACCCTGCAAGGTGAGTATAGTTATCCACTATATGTGGATAACTATGTTTAAAACTGGTTATTTCATTTTTTAGGTTTAAAAAAATTTTTTATGTGGATAAGTTATCTACCGTATAAAAGCCTTAAATATCGATATTATGAACTATTTCCACTTTTTTTGAACATGTTAAAAAATAGATATCCACATTTTTTCCACCTTTTGTGAATAACTTTTTTAAGTGGAAAAGTATGTGGAAAACTTTTTAAGGGCCTCGAAATTTATTTTCTTTTCAACTCAAAGGCTGAAAATATGGGCTTTTCGGCTTGACATCGGCCTTCTTTTCTTTTAAAATCAACTTTGCTGTTTTCTGAAAGGCGAAGAAATTTCGCAAGAAGGAGGTGTATATCCTATGAAGATGACTTTTCAGCCTAAAAAGCGTTCTCATTCCAAGGTTCATGGCTTCAGAGCCAGAATGTCTACTCCCGGTGGAAGAAAGGTACTTGCTTCCAGAAGAGCAAAGGGAAGAAAGAGATTATCCGCTTAAGATAAAGGTCACAGTGATGTGACCTTTCTTTTTCCTGTTTTTCTTTTTCGGAGATCATTCATGTTATTTTCGGAAGGACTCAAAAAAAACGATCTGTTTCAGTCTGTATATCATGAAAAAAAATCCTTCGCCAACCGTGTTTTTGTCATGTATGTTCGGAAAAACGGCACGGACCGCAACAGAATCGGGATCAGTGTGAGTAAAAAAGTAGGCAATTCGGTCGTAAGACACAGGATTGCGCGACTCATCCGGGAGAGCTATCGCCTGAATGAGCAGATGTTCAATAGTGGTTTGGACATTGTGGTTGTAGCCAGAGCAGGTGCCGCGACGGCGGATTTTCATGAAGCTCAGAGCGCACTTTTACATCTGGCCGGTCTGCATCATATTTTAAATAAATAAATTATGGTGAAAAAAATGATGGTCAGGGGAATACGTTTCTATCAGAAGAATCTTTCCCCGCTAAAAAGAACGAAATGTCCTTATATTCCTACCTGTTCGGAATATACGGCGCAGGCAATCCAAAAATACGGATCCCTGAAGGGCTCCGCCATGGGGCTCTGGAGGATCATGCGATGCAATCCTTTTTCCCATGGTGGTTATGATCCTGTTCCTTAGAGGATATTTTGCGGAGGTGAAATGAATTACAGTATCTTACTGACACAGAATTCGACTCCCATCTTCA
>JAEEGJ010031129.1_pt1 | contig 10360 bp, 9 predicted proteins | sample 8958761 | NCBI WGS metagenome assembly JAEEGJ01 (sample SAMN16246546, study PRJNA631951) | gut metagenome | biome: gut microbiome; feature: rumen; material: RS-attached | host: Bos | place: Iran: Karaj | collected 2018-10 | reverse complement strand
GTTGTCGCCCGCATGGGAGAAGAAAATGACGATGGATTTGCTCATGTTGTTTTTATTTGATGATTTGACTTCTTGTTTGTTTTGTGCATTGCAGGTGGTGGCCATGAGGAGTGCCATGACTGCGGTAATGATTCTTTTCATAGTTCTACAATGTTTTTAATATGTTTTGCAGGATTGCCGCCCACGATGGTATTCGATGCCACATCCTTGGTTACAACAGCACCAGCGGCCACGACAGCATTCTTACCAATGGTCACGCCGGGCAGGATGGTGGCTCCAGCGCCAATCCAAGCGTTTTCGCAGATGTGGACGGGCTTGCAGAGGAGGATTTGGCGGTCGTAGAGATCGTGGTTATTGGAGATGAGTTGTGCGTTGGCGGCAATCATCGCACCATCATCGATGGTGATACCGCCGCGACCCATCATCAGGCAGTTGTTCATAATCATCACATTCTTCCCGATGTGTACATGGTCGAAACAAACACCAGTGAGGCCAGGCATCACCCAACCGCCTTCGCCGAGGTTATCGCCGAAGAGTTCGCGCACAAGGGCGTTGTACTCGTCGGTGTAAGGCATCGTGTGGTTCAGTTTGAAAAGGACTTGCGCTTGGCGCACGCCTTCCGCGTGTTCTTCGGCTGTGGTCAGCCTGGGGTCAACTCTTTGTTCTTGCATCGTTGTCAGGTTTTGAATTACGATGCAAAAATACAGCAACTTACTGGGATATTTGTTTCACAAAAAGCATCATTATTTTCATAAATTAAAGAAATATTTTGCGTTATGATAAATACATTCATTTTTATTTTGCAATCCAAGTAAAAATGCGTATCTTTGCAAATTACAAAAATATCCACTTATGGAAGTACAAATAAAAGATAACAAGATTTATGCCCCGCTTAAAGATAAGTGGTTAGTTGTAAAACCAGAAGAGGAGGTACGCCAAAGGTATATCTGTCGTTTGGTAGATAGCTATGGTTATTCACTTGACCAAATGGGTCAAGAAGTCCCTGTCGTAATGGGAAATGGACGTGGCACGGGCAGGGCTCGTGCAGACATTACTGTGTGGCGAAGCAAGGAAGACAAAACTGCTAATCCTCAGAAAAGCCCAATAATTGTCGTTGAGTGTAAAGCGGAATCTGTTTCTATTCGTGAGAAAGACTATTATCAAGGTAATAGTTATGCATCAATGTCTGGAGCGGATTTTTTTGTTATGACCAATTTAAAGGAAACAAAAATATTCAAAGTCGTAAAAGGCGAAATGCCTAAACGTTTAGAAGAAATTGTTGACATACCTACCGCAGAGGCTGCCACAGACGAGAAGAAGGTGAAGGAACTGCTAAATCAGACAAAAGCATTCACCCGAGATGAGTTCTCTCGTCTTCTTTATAAATGTCATAATATCATTCGAAATAATGACAAGCTATCCCCAGAAGCGGCTTTTGACGAAATTAGTAAAATTCTCTTTATTAAGATTCGCTATGAGCGGGACAATACAGGCGCCCAAATTTTCTCAAAAGATGCCTTTCTTAAAGCGAAGGAAAGTTATAATACATACAAGTCAAAAGATGCTCCAGAGTTTTATCAATTCTTGTTTGAGAAGACCAAGGAAGATTTTTCTAAAGATAATCTATTCGATCCAAATGAAACTATCCGAATTCGAGAGACAAGTTTCGAAAAGATTGTTGAGGAACTTCAGGTCTATAATCTCTCTACGACATCTGATGATGTCAAAGGTATTGCATTTGAGAAATTCTTGGGACGTACATTCCGTGGAGAATTAGGCCAATTTTTCACGCCACGTACCATTGTTGAGTTTATGGTTTCAGTTCTTGACCCTCAGGAGGGTGAATATATTTGTGACCCCTGCTGTGGCAGCGGTGGTTTCTTGATCCGAGCTTTTGAGTATGTACGTGAGCAGATTGAATCAGAATTGGAGCAGCGAAAGGAAGAAATCAAGGCTCAACTTATTCCAGACAACTATAATGATCTGAAGCCAAAAGAGCAAGAAGCTATAGATACTAAAGTTTCTGATGCCTTCGCTAAAATGAACTTTGAGGTCGATGTCAATAATCCGAAAGGAAGATTACGTAGTTTGTCTTTTGATTGCATTTATGGTACCGATGCAAACCCACGTATGGCACGCACGGCTAAGATGAATATGATAATGCATGGTGATGGTCATGGTGGAGTGCATCATCATGACGGGCTGCTAAATGTCAATGGTATTTGGGATGGCCGTTTTGATGTAATTCTTACTAATCCTCCATTTGGTGCCCGTGTAGATAAAGATATAAAAATCACCGAGGCTGATAAGTTTACAGACGATGCCAAAATTAAAGCGTATGTCAAGCGGTATGGTGAGGATTATCTTACAGCCCTTGGGCAGGTGAATGACCATATAGGCGAATCTATTCTTGACCAATTTGGAGTTGGTAAGATGAGTGGACTTACAGAGGTCCTGTTTATAGATCGATGTTTGAACTTGCTTAAGCCTGGAGGACGTTTAGGCATCGTTTTGCCAGAAGGTGTGCTGAATAATACCAATTTGCAGAATGTGCGAGAATACTTTGAGGGTAGAGCTAAGATTCTACTGATAGTTTCTATTCCACAAGATGTATTCATGGCAGCTGGTGCAACAGTTAAACCAAGCCTCATGTTCTTCAAGCGTTTTACGGAAGATGAACAGGCGCAATACAATGGTATAAAAGTTAAAGCTTTCGCAGAAGTTCAAGACAAATATATCGAGGAATTAACTTCGATAGAAAATGACTTGGCTAAAAGAGGAAAGGAGGTCTTGCCAGCTGCAGAGAAGAAAATACTTAGAGCAAGGAAGAAAGAAATTGAAGCAGCGATAGACCAGGAAACAAAGGCTCTTGTCAAGCAACGTTTTGATTATGTGATTCCAATCGCCGACATTAAACGTGCGGGCATCAACTCTATTGGAATTAAGATAGAAAACGATTTGGAACCTCTTTTGGAAGAGTTTACCAATTATCGAAAGGAAAACAACCTTTGGGATACACGACATGCCAATACCTCATATCAATATAATGATGGTAGCATGACTCGTATTCGAGAGTTTGATGGTATGGTCAGCGAACCTGAGGTGTTTTATGGTAAAGATTAGTACGACATGGTAAATATGATATATAAGTATCTACATCTTGCAAACTATAAGGACATTCCCAATTGGAGTGTCCAGTATGCTGATGAAGAAGATCTTGGATTTACCAAGAAATACCCAATGGCAAGGATTGGGGCGTTTCTTGTTAAGAGCAAAGACATCATTGAAGTCGAAGATGATGTTGAATACAAACAAGTAACCATCAAAATCAATAATGGAGGTGTTGTTCCAAGAAACAATGGTGAAGCCATTTTAGGTTCTAAAATTGGTACTAAGCGTCAGCATGTCGTTCATACCGGACAGTTTATCATGTCAAAGATTGATGCTCGTAACGGAGCCTATGGTATAGTTCCAGCAGAATTAGAAGGTGCCATAGTAACCAATGATTTTCCTGTATTTGATGTAGATGCAGAAAAAATAATCCCTCAGTTCTTAGTTCTTGTATCTACAACTGAAAAGTTTATAGAGTTTGCTCGTAAATGTAGTAGCGGAACGACCAATCGTAAGCGTATTGATATTGACGCTTTCCTCAATCAGAAGATTCCTCTGCCAAGTATAGAGGAGCAAGAGCGAATTTTGAAAGAATACAATGATAAAGTATTGAAAGCTAAGGATGCTACAATAGAATTAAAGTCCGTACCTTTAGAGATGACTTTATACCTTCAAAGTCAACTTAGAATAAAAGACAATAGGCCAAAAAGAGAAAAATCTGGACAAATATTGTTTGTCTCCTTTTCTAATCTTTCTGAATGGGGTGTCGGCTTTAACAAAGAAGTAAAACATAAAATATCTTCCAACTATCCTATTTACAAACTACAATCACTTTGTAAAATTGGTAGCGGTGGCACTCCTTCAAGAACAAATAAGAAGTATTATGTAGGTAATATTCCATGGATAAAAACAGGAGAAGTTTTGAACAACATTATTTTTGATACAGATGAGAAAATATCGCAAGATGCAATAGATAATAGTAGTGCTAAATTATATCCGAAAGGTTCCTTAATTATGGCTATGTATGGGCAAGGGGAAACAAGAGGACGAACTGCAAAACTTGGAATAGATGCGGCTACGAACCAAGCATGTGCTGTATTGTATGACATTAATAATTCAATGGTTCTTACTGACTACTTGTGGTATTACCTGCAGTTTCGATACGATGATATACGTTCAATGGCCTCTGGTAATAATCAACCAAATTTGAATGCAGAAAAAATAAAGAACTACGATATTGTAGTACCACCTATAAGCAAACAAATGCAGTTGATAGATTTTGTTAAATCATTAAAAGACAAGCAAGAACAACTAAAGGCTTTATCTACAGAATTAATATCTACTGCTTACAAAGAATTTGAACAAAAAATATTTGAATGATATGAAACTTAAAACTCTTAATATAAAAGGATATAAAAATATCCAAGAACAAAAATTTGATTTCTCTGCCAATCAGGGCATAATAGCTTTGGTTGGAGAGAACGGCTCTGGTAAGAGTAATTTACTCGAGGCAGTTTCTTATATATTTAATTCAGCATTTAATGAGACTCCTATAGATTTTGAATACGTAATAGATTACACAATTGATGCCAACAATATTGTATTGACAAATTCCACAGGCTCCTTGAGTGGCACAGTAAACGGTGTAAGTAAAACTATCAATGACCTAAAATCGGCACAGCTTCTACCATCAAGGATTATCGCTAATTATAGTGGCGAAGATTTGCGTCTATTCAATAAGTGCTACAAACCTAGCTACGATAAATTTGTAAAGCAACTGAAAGCACAAGATGAGTTACCAACATTGCCAATGGTGTATATTAATAAATACTATTGGGATTTGTGCCTATTATCACTATATTTTACAGATCATTCTGTTAGAACCGATATCGCTGATTTTGCAGTACTCAATTAGGAATAAAAAGCGTTCAATCTATTACTTTTGAGATTGATCTTGAAATTGCTAAAAATTGGAAAGATAATGAGCCTCGTCAACTTTTGCAGGCTATTTTCGCTGTTGATGACTTGTATAAAATGTCAGAACTTGACAATGGCAATGACAATGGTATTATAATTGTAGAAGAAAGGAGTAAAAAAGTTTCAGCTAAAATTACTCTGTCGTTAGAAGAACTGAAAGAAAGATCAAATGCTCTATATGGTGAAGATGAAAAATTTTTCCTCTTCTTATTTGCAGCCTTCACGTCAAAAGAAAATAAACTACTAAAAAATATTGATTATAACTTAGAACTATCTAGTGGAACAATTGTAGGATTAGAAGCTTTAAGCGAAGGCGAGAAAAAACTAATATTAATAGAGTTTATTACTAAGATTCTTGGTGATAAGAATGCATTAGTATTGCTTGACGAACCAGATGCGCATACTCATATATCACGAAAAAAGGAACTTTTCAATGCTGTAAAATCTTTTGAAGGTCAGACTATTCTCACTACGCACTCACCTGTGTTTGTAGATATTTTAAAACGGGATAATATAGTTTTTATGAAAGAAGGTCAGCAGCAGAACATTGCTATAGCTCAAGCAATTAATAACATATCAGGAGGGGCACTTGGTGTTATGGAAGGTGCAATCGTATCAGCATCACCATTTTTAATTGTTACAGAAGGACCTGGTGATATTTTACACATCAACAAAGCTATTGAGGTTTGGACAAGAAAAAATCCCAAATATAAACTCTTGGAACAGATACCACTTGTATTTGAAGGAGGCGCAGAGAATGCAGAAGAGTTTTGTAATTCTGTTATTGTACCAAATATTGATTTTTACAAATCTGTTGTGTTTGTGTTTGATCATGATAGCGCAGGAAGAGATGGATCAAAAGCTATAAACGATCTAGGAATAGAGTTGGTACATACACTGTTTTATCACGAGAAGTACCCTGTCGATAATACATCAAATGACTTTTATATAGAAGATTTTTACCCTCATTCAGTATATAGAGATATACAACTTCCTCATGTCGCAGAAGAGCCGAGATATTACCAAATGAAACGTTTTGACAAAGTTCCAGATAGTGTCAAAAAGAAAATAACGAAACAGCTACGCAACAATAAAATAGAGGATAGTGAATTTGACCTATATGAAAATTTCCTTGATGAATTGTTGAAACTATTTAAAATTTCATAAAAAACAAAGAGAAAATGACAATATCTAATCGCACTTGGCTTGCCTTTGCCAACAGAAAAAGGTGTAGACATGCAGATGCAATTCACAATCTTGGATTTGTCAGTTGGAGAATGGGGAGAGCACGTTTCTCCATTGGAGATGTTGTGTATCTGTTTATGTCTGATGAACGATGTGTACGTTTCAAAATGGTGGTAACTGCAGAAAACTGCAAACGCGAAGATTATGCATATTGGGTGGAAACGCCTCCAAATGATATCACTTACAAGCTTGAATTACTCGAAGAATATGATGGCGCAAAACTTTCCGAACAAGAATTGTGTAAACATGGTTTCAAAGGAGGTCGAGCGCTGGAGATTCCAAGTTGTAATAATGTTGAATTGATCAATTACATCAAATCCGTATTCTAATCATGAAAGGTGATGCACAACCATTAATAAAGTTCTTTGATGGATCAGACAAACGGTTCATCATTCCTCTTTACCAGCGTAATTACGACTGGAAAGAAGAAAACTGTGAACAGTTGTTTCAAGACTTGATGAAACTGCATAATAGTGACCGCAGGAGTCACTTCTTTGGCAGCATTGTGTCAAGTACCCAATCAGGAACAGAAGATCGATTCATCATTGATGGTCAACAACGAATTACTACTGTTTCGTTGTTGCTCATTGCGATGGTAAATGCCAGGAAGGAAGGACTGATAGAAGCGACTGATGCTAAACTCGTAGAGAAAATCTTTAAGCGTTATCTGGTGGATGAATACCAAGAAGACGAACGAAAGGTGAAACTAAAACCGATCAAGAAAGACATGCAGGCTTTTGACGCTTTGCTGTATAAGCCTAAAGAGCAGTACATCAAAGAATCGAATGTTACACGTAACTACGACTTCTTCTATGATAAAATCACTCGTGCGGGTTTAACGCTTGATGAACTATTTGAGACCATCAAGAAACTGGAAGTCATCAATATCCGTCTTGACGAAGATGACGACCCTCAGTTAATATTTGAAAGTCTTAATTCTACAGGTCTTGATTTGAGCGAAGCAGACAAAATACGTAACTATCTATTAATGTCACTCGCACCAGTTGAGCAGGATGACTTGTATACTCGGTATTGGAACCCAATTGAAGAGTTCACAAAGTATGACCCATCTTCTTTTGTACGCGATTACCTGACCATGAAGCAAGGAAAGATTGGCCGTATCGATAAGATATACTTTATCTTTAAAGAGTATGCCGAAGATATAAGTGTTGACAGGGCAACGCTATTGGAAGATATGCATCACTATGCCAGGATATATAGCCAAGTGGATGGTGCAACGATAGGTACAGATAGACTGAACAGGAAGTTGAATCAGCTACGAACGCTGGATTCAACCATTGCTTATCCATTCTTTATGGCTTTCTTCGACTATGCATCAAAAGTGGGATTGGCGGAAAATGAGATTTATCGCGTACTTGATGTGATAGAAGCATATTGGGCACGAAGAATCATCTGTAATCTCCCATCTAATGCGTTGAACAAAGTGTTCGCAACGCTCCATAGAGATGTATTGAATCATGTCAACAAAGCAGGTGATGATACTGCACCTTCGTATATTGATGTACTAACTTATGTCTTGTTGAAGAAGGGGCGTTCTTCTGTCTTCCCATCTGATGAAGAAGTAAGGGGTGACTTTAAAACTCGTCAGGTTTATAAGATGCCAGCTAATGCCCGTATGTTTATCTTGGAACGCATGGAGAATCAGGATAACAATGAACGGCATGATGTGGTAAAGGAACTGACAGAGAAAAATATCACCATAGAGCATATTATGCCACAAACTCTGTCGGATAAGTGGAAAGCAGCTTTAGGCAAAGATTGGGAAAGAATCCATGAACAATATCTGCACACAATGGCAAATCTTACCCTTACAGGTTATAATTCTCAATATAGCAATCTCACGTTTATTGAGAAGAGAGATATGGAGAAGGGCTTCAAGGATAGTGCATTCCGTTTGAATAACTCTGTGAAATCGTGTGAGCAATGGACAGAAACAGAATTGAAAGCACGTCAGAAAGAATTGCAGAATGTATTTATGCGCCTCTGGCCTATGCCAACTACGACTTTTGAACCGTTGAGACGTGAAGCGGAATCTGCATCGCTTGATGATGAAGACTATGAGTTCACAGGCAAGAAGATGCAAGCATATATTCTTCATGGAGTAAGATATACGGTTAACACTTGGAAGGAAATGCTCATTCAGGTTTGTGGACACATCCTACTAGAGAAACGTTCAACCATTGAATGGCTTTGCGCAAACGAAAAGTGCAGCTTCTCAACCACTCCAGAAGAGTGGAGGCGCGAACTTGCACCAGGAATGTACGTATGGACTGACAACAGTACTGCCACCAAGATTAATATTCTTCATGGTATGTTTGAGGAATGTAATATTCCAGCATCAGAACTCGTTTTTGAATTCCGATCAGATCAAGAGGGAGAAGACGAGGAGTAATCAATTTTCAAGTGCATGGCTGATATAAAATAGGAACCAAATAATATCTTAGAACTCCAATCTCCTTTCGAGCAGTTAAGAGGTTGATGCCGATGGTAAAGAATGGAGGAACTCACACAAGTTGGCGAGAATAATGGCAATACTGGTGGCGAAATTCAATTATTTGAGGGACAACAGGATATCATTGCTTTTATAAGGGTTGATGGCGATAATACTGCCACAAGGATGGCGAAACTATTTGGCATATCAAAGCGCACTATAGACAGGAAAATCTCCTTCTTAAGGAAAAATGGATACATAAGAAAAGAAACAAAAGACAATAGAAGCCCCAGAGTTGTGATTAAGGAATCATGATTCTCTCGCCTCAGTTATAGATAATCTTCAATGAAGCTCGACTTTCAATACTCGACGGATTTCTTGGCGATGAACGCGCCGAAACTTGCCCACACCTGCATGCACCTGATTTGCACTGCTGGTGAAGGTAGTTTTGTGTTCAACGAAAAATGTTACCACATAGCGAAAAACGACCTTGTGGTGATGCCCAATCCCACCCGTGCCAAGAACCTCGCGTCCACTCCAGGGATGGAGGTGGAGTGGTTCGCCGCCGACAACAAGTTCCTTGGAGGATTGCTTCCGTCGAACAACTACAGCATCGGGGGCAGCATCAGCCTTAACCAGAACCCCGTCATCAAGCTCGACGACCGCCAGGCAGAGATCTTGCTGGAGGACTTCCATCGCCTGCGCGACCGCCTCGACGACCGCTACCTGCTCTTCTACCGCGAGATGATGGGGAGCCTCTGCCTGACGATGATGTATGACATCTTCGAACTCCACGCTCGCCGTGAGGCCACCGACACCCACAGCGACCGCACCGCCTACATCGTCCGTCAGCTGACCGACCTGCTCGCCACCAGCATCAGTCGCACCGAGCGTGAGGTAAGCTACTATGCCGAGCGGCTGAACGTCTCGCCGAAGTACCTTTCCGCTACGGTCAAACGCGTGACGGGCCACAGTGTCAGTAGTTATATCAATCGCGCCACCGTGCCCATCCTGAAAGGCTTTTTGGATGACGAGCGACTCTCGCTCACCCAAATCGCCGACCGCATGAACTTCACTTCGCTGAGCTATTTCAGCCGCTACTGCACCAAGCACCTCGGTCAGTCGCCCAGTGAGTATCGGCGGAGTCTGCAACCTAAGGGTTAAGAACATTTAATTCTCGCCAAATAGTATGACAAAAAGAGATTTCAAAGGCATGAAAATCCATGTATTCCGTTCTGATGAAGAAAAACCACATATCATAAACTTATGAAGACAGCCATTATTATAGGAGCCACCTCTGGCCTTGGCAGGGAAGCAGCCGCAAGACTCGTGGCAGAAGGTTGGAAAGTCGGAATCGCCGGCCGACGCACTACCGAACTAGAAGCCTTTCAAAACGAATTCGGCAAAGACAAGGTGTGTATTGCCACAATGGATGTAACCCGTCCTGAATCCGTTGAAGCGCTGGATACTTTACTCTCCCAAACAGGAGACCCCGACCTGTTCTTCTATGTTTCTGGCGTTGGCTTTCAGAACCGTGACCTTGACGAAGAGAAGGAAATGCGCATCATTCTGACC
>JAEEGJ010031127.1_pt1 | contig 10361 bp, 6 predicted proteins | sample 8958761 | NCBI WGS metagenome assembly JAEEGJ01 (sample SAMN16246546, study PRJNA631951) | gut metagenome | biome: gut microbiome; feature: rumen; material: RS-attached | host: Bos | place: Iran: Karaj | collected 2018-10 | reverse complement strand
CTTGCACGCAAATACGGACAGCTCAACGGCGGCACCAAACGCAAGACAATTGTAACTCTTGAAAGTTCCTTCCACGGAAGAACTCTTGCAACTCTTACTGCAACAGGTCAGGACGTTTTTCATCCTGAATGTTTTGCTCCGTATCCGCAGGGTTTTAAGACAATCCGCGCAAACAACTATGATGATATAAAAACTGCTTTTGATGATACAACCGCAGCACTCTTTGTAGAATGTATTCAGGGAGAAGGCGGTGTAAACCTTCTGGATAAGGACTGGATAAACGCAGCTGCAAATGCCGCTCGCGATGCAGGTGCAATTGTAATGGCAGACGAAGTTCAGACCGGTATAGGCAGAACAGGAACCTTCCTTGCAAGCGACGCTCTTGGCTTTGAGCCCGAAGTAGTAACTCTTGCAAAAGGAATTGCAGGTGGTATTCCAATGGGAGCCTGTCTCTTCCGCGGCAAGGCAGCCAATGTTTTCGAAGCAGGAGACCATCAGTCAACCTTTGCAGGAAACCCTCTTGCCTGTGCAGCCGGTTGTGTAGTTGCAGAAACAGTAAGCGACTTAAACTTTCTGGACAGAGTAAACCATGCAGGAGATTATATCCGCGGAACAATAAGCAGCTGGAACATCCCGCTCGTAAAGGATATCCGCGGCAAGGGTCTTATGATTGGAGTAAAAATCGACAAATCCATAAAGCCACTCGACATAAAAATCTGCTGTCTGGAAAATGGACTTTGCGTTACAACCGCCGGAACCGATGTAGTAAGATTCCTGCCTCCGCTTAATATTACAGACAAAGAAATAAACGAAGGTCTTGCAATCTTTAAGAAGGTTCTGGAGAAGTTTTCAGAGATTTAATTCAGTCATAAAATGCACGGTTTTGCCATAAAAAAGAAAACAGTATGCGCTTTAATTGTTCTCTTTTTGTTCTCTGCAAAATTCCTCTTTGCCGGAGAAATGGCAAGACCACGCACGGTCAATGTTCTTTCTACACAGTATTTTGATTTTCTTTTTCCAAACGAAAATTCTCAGACCGCTATGCTGCTTGCCAGTCAGGCAGATGAGCTTTATCTTAAAGCCAAGCAGAACTTTGGCTGTACCGCAGACTTTAGGACCATCGTTGTAATTTCCCCGGATTCAGATACGCTTTATGTAAAATACACCGCTTCTCCGTATAACCGCATTGTAGTCTTTGATGCAATTGGCAGCATAGAAACCGCTTCTTATGCCAACGGAATTGTAGATTTGTTTTATCACGAAGTAGGGCGTGCCGTAAGTCAGTCGGTGCGCAGTCCTGCCATGAACTTTGTGGCCCAGCATTTTCTTGGAGACAGTTTTCAGCCGGTAGGACTTTTTAATGTACCATATTCATTTTTGGAAGGTGCCGTTTATGCCCTGGACGAAAAAAGTCTTTCGGGTCTTTTATACGACAACTGGAACCTCCAGCTTTTGATGCAGGCCAAAACAGAAAATAAGTTTCCATCACTGCTGCAGGTTTCCGGGGCTTATGATATTTACCCAGGTACCAATCTTGACTTTATAGCCGCTGCTGCTTTTTATGCTTACATCCAGCAAAAGTGGGGAATAGAAAAATTTGGAGAGTACTGGCAGGAATGCGGCAAGCTCAATTTTCTGCGTCTGGATAGCGGAATCTTTGAAGCAGTATACGGAATGTCTCTTAGCGACACCTGGCTGGAATTTATTGATGCAATTCCGCTTCCCCAGGAAATAGTACAGGACGAACAGAATGTAAAAACCTTCTTAAAAACCGATTACGATTCAAACTATAAATATATTGTAAGCACAAACTACGGGCTTGTTTGGTACGACGAGCTCAAGGAAGAAGTAGACATCTCCGGCTTTTATGATTACGAAAGTCAGCGCCAGCTTCTTTTTCTTGCAAACGGAATTACAAACCTTACAGTTTCTCCATGCGGAAGATTCCTTGCAGTTTCTCATGTGCAGGGTGGAATCCGCCAGAAATTTGAACACGATGTTGTACGCATCTACGATCTTAAACAGCGCAAATTTCTTTCAGAAAAATATGATATGCGCGACGGTGCAATTGTAACGCTTAATAACGGACATTATGGTGTAATAGGTAACTATGTAGACGACGGTTATTCCTGTCTTGTAGTTTATGAATGCGAAGAAATGAACAGCCTTTTGGGCTACAAGGATTCTCAGTCCCAGGTTATTTATTCGCGCAGCTTTGAAGCAGCTGTAACCCCTTATACACCGGTTGCACTTGGACCAAATCATTTTGCATGTCTTATCTGCCGCAACAACGAATGGTCAATTTTTGTTTCAGATATAATTCCAGACGGAGAACGTTACGGCGGACTTTTTAGCGACAAGGATAATGACGAAGATGTTTACAGAATCTCTAACGAAGCAGTTTCTGTAGTTCCAGAGGTTTTAAAAATCCGGAACCTTCGCTATGCAGATTACGTAGAAGTGTCTGGCAAGCGCAGCGACCGCGGAAGCTCTTATTGTCTTTTGTTTGATTTTGTACTTCAAAACCAGCCGTCTTTGGTCCGCACGGGCTGGCTCTTTTTTGATGCAAATTCAATTCCGTCCCGCTCGCTCATTACCTCTACAGATTATTACGGCGGCATGAGCAGCGGTGTCATGTTCAACTGTAATCTGTATTATTCTTCGCAGCGCTATAATTATTCGCAGATCCGTTACATAAACCTGAATGACATTGCGCTCGAAGAAGCAGTTATTTCTTATTCAGCAGACATTCCACAGTATTATATCCAGCCAGATTACGGCTCACAGGAACAGAATGTTACCTTTGAATTTGAAAAATATTCTCCATGGAAGTATATGCGCAAAGGCTCCTGGAAAGCCTTTATGCCTGTCCGCGACATTACGCTGCAGGATGGAGTTAAAACAGGCCCTGGGCTTGGTGTTACTTTCGAAACCCAGTCAGATCCTTTTACCAACAACGAGCTTTTAATTTCGGCAGCCAAGGGCTTTGTTCCTCTTGATTTTATCAAAAACTATAATGCCAGCGTCAAAACACAAAAGGAGCAGAAAGCCCGCAAAATTGAACTTAGCAAGGACGCAGTATTCGGTGTGTATTTTAAAAATACATCTACACCCGCAGACGCAACTGTTGCAGGTGTTTTTAGTTTTAACGAAGACGGTGAATATACCTTTAAGGCTTTTTCAGACATCATGTTCAGCCTGCCTCTTGCAATGACCTTCCGCAGACTTTACTTTGATGTTTCGGTTTCGTTTATAAGCTCTACAACCTACTGGGATATTACCCAGACAGAGCTTTTTCCAAACCTTACAGGCTGGCCTTCGTTTTCAAAATCCTACAGAATGTGGCAGTCTTCTACCGCACTCCAGTATTCCAATATTCATAAGTACGGCATGTCGCCAATGAAAAAGCTTGGAATAGAAACCGGGATAAAAGCAACCGCTTCGTGGGAGTGGGGAAAGCTTAATCCGTTCCAGATTTATGCGGGCATGTTTGCAACAGGAGAGATTCCGTTTTTAATGCCGGTACAGAATTACAACAACATGATTTTGTGTCTGCCAACTTCGGTTCACGCAGAACTGTTTTACACAAACGGAAAAGCCGTAGACGCTTATGCACAGATTTTGTTTTTTGGAATGGAAATCCAAAACGGATTCTGGCGCCTGTACTTTCCACGAGTAGCCCTTTACGGTGGTTATGACATTGCCCTGGAATATGATACTGCAACAGTAAAACTCCCGGACCTTAGACACCCGGAACGTTTTTATGAGACATTCGGTAACTGTTACTTAAACGATAGTTTTTATTGTGTTTTGGATTTTGGCTTAACGCCGGTGGTAGGAAAGTTTTCAAAATACAAACTTGAGTCTTCGCTCCGGTTCGAAAAATATCTTCGTTCCAAAGAGTTCAAACTCAAGTTTGACATACAGATAAGTGGAGATTAAAGAGGGAAAATCTCTTTAAACTTACCCAGGAGCACATCTGTCTCAATAGATGCATCCAGGTCGGTAATCTTACCCTTGTTCTTGTAGAAGTTGATGAGCGGTTCTGTCTGCTCGCGGTATACGTCCATACGGTGCATGATAGATTCCTGCTTGTCATCATCGCGCTGGTAGAGCTCTCCGCCACACTTGTCGCAGATTCCTTCTACTTTTGGTGGGAGTGTAAGCACGTTAAAGTTTGCACCACAAGCCTTACATACACGGCGTGTAGAAAGACGGCGGATAACAATTTCATCCTGAATCTCAAAGTTTACAACCTTTACATCGCTAACAAGACCTTCGAGCATTTCTGCCTGAGGAATTGTGCGAGGGAATCCGTCAAGAATATATCCGTTCTTGCAGTCATCCTGAGCAAGGCGGTCCTTTACAAGTTCAAAAGTAAGTTCATCACTTACAAGCGAACCAGAATCAATAATAGCCTTAACCTTTACTCCAAGCGGAGTCTGTGCCTTAATGTTAGCACGGAAAATGTCTCCAGTAGAAATGTGTGGGATCTTGTAGTCTTCTGCAACCTTTACAGCAAGCGAGCCCTTTCCAGCTCCCGGTGGTCCCAAGAAAATAAAGTTGTTCATAAATATACTCCTTAAAAATATGTTCTATAATTATATATCAACAATTTAATTTTTACAATTTACTATTTATAATTCTGCGCTGTCTCCAGTACGCTAAAGAACGCCGGCTTGCACTCGTAGTCTTTTTCAAAAAGCAGGGGGCGCTGGACTTTGTTCATGGCGTCGGTGTTGTTGCGGATCCAGGAAGATTCGTCTTTGGTGCCCCATAAGGTTATGCCGCTTATACCGTTTTTGCCCGGGAGCTTGCGGTTGTCCAGGAACATCTTAAAGTATTCTGCGTAAAGCTTTCCAAGGGCTTCCTGGCTTGCGAGCTTACCGCCAAAGGCAATTTCCATTTCGGTTACCTGAACATCTACTCCAAGGGCCAGGAAGGTCTTAACTGCTTTTTCGTAGTCGGCAACGGTAGGGTAGGTCATGCTTACATGAGACTGCATTCCAACAACATCAATGCGTGCATCGCGGGCTGCCTGAATGTCCTGCACAACGCGGCAGATTGCTTTTGTTTTTTGTGGTGAATAGCATGAGTAATCATTATAAGCAAGCTTAACGTCTTTAGGTGCATAGCGGTTTGCAAAGCGGAATGCGTTTACTATAAAGGTGTCGTCGCCATAAATGCTGTACCATGGACTTGCTGTGCGCAGAGGATCATCGGTCCAGGCACTGTCGGTACAGGCTTCGTTTACAACATCCCAGGTAATGATTATGCGCTTGCCGCCGTTGTTTATATCTTCCCAGCTCTTTACAAATTCCAGAACAGACTTGATGTACCATTCCTGGCGTGCTGTCATTTCTGCTTTGTCTACGTAGCCCTCGTTTGAGTTGTAGTTTTTCTTAAAGAACCAGTCTGGTGTCTGTCCGTGCCATACAAGAACATGACCGCGCATTTTCATTTTATTGTCGCGTGCAATTTCCAGAATCTGGCTAAGTCGTGTAAAGCCAGCGAGTGATTCCGGAACCTTGTACAGATGTCCGTCTTCTCCCTTAAAATCTACTGTTGAGGTTGGCTTGGCCCAGTTAAAAATAAAGTCCGGCTTGCATTCGTTTTCGCAGGTAAAACAGCTGGCCTGGTGACTTGCTCCTTCCATTACGTTTTTATCTTTAAGCTGGCCTTCGGGAATAGCAAAGCCAAAGTAATCAAAATAATCCTTGTAGGCATCCTTGAGCGCCGGAACATCCTTCCAGTTTGGTCCGGGCTCCGAGTTATCCTGAACCGTGTTGCTCAGTGATTTTGGAATAGGAACCTGTGGCTGCGGCTTAGCCTTTACCGGCACACAGGAAACAAAAACAAAAAGTGAAATAATCAGTAAAAATGCAAATTTCTTCATAAATGATACTTGTATCAGAAAAATTGAAAATAAACAATTATACATATCTCAAAACTTGTGCTATACTGTTAAACGATTAACCAAAAGCGTGGTTCCTGAGCTTGTCGAAGGATCGCACAAGGAGAAATATTAATGAAAAAACAAGTCTTTAACCCATATATGCCGTCTTGGGAATATGTTCCGGACGGAGAGCCACACGTTTTTGGCGACCGCATTTATGTTTATGGTTCGCACGACCAGTTTAATGGTGCGGTTTTCTGCCTTGGAGATTACATCTGCTATTCGGCACCGGTTACAGATCTTAGCGATTGGCGTTACGAAGGAGTAATTTACCGCAAGGACCAGGATCCGGCTCAGGACGGACGCATGGTTTTGTATGCACCGGATGTTCAGCAGGGACCGGACGGACGATATTACCTTTACTATGTGATGGACAAGGTTGGATTTGTTTCTGTTGCAGTTTGCGACACTCCTGCCGGAAAATACGAATTCTACGGATACGTTCACTATGCAGATGGAACTCGCCTGGGCGATCGCAAGGGAGATATGCCGCAGTTTGACCCGGGAGTTTTGCGCGAAGGAGATAAAACTTACCTTTATACGGGATTCAGTGGACGGCATATGAAGGACCGCATTGGCGCAATGGCAACGACTTTGGGGCCGGATATGATTACGATTGTGGAAGAACCGGTGGTAATTATCCCGGGAGATATGTATGTAGACCTTAAGTCTCCTTCGGAAGTAGATACCGGCTGCCCGTACTCGCTGCAGTCAATAAGTAATTGGGTCGGTTATAAAAACCACGCCTTTTTTGAAGCACCGTCCATCCGTAAGATTGACGATACCTACTACTTTGTATATTCCAGCGAAGTTATGCACGAGCTTTGCTATGCAACCAGCAAGTCTCCGCGCGACAACTTTGTATACGGCGGCGTAATTGTAAGTAACGTGGACATGCACATAGATACCTACAAACCTGCCGACATGAGTGTTGCTTACGGGGCAAACAATCACGGCGGTTTTGAAATTATCAACGGTCAGTACTATATGTTCTACCACCGCCATACCAACGGCAACTGGTATAGCCGCCAGGGCTGTGCAGAAAAAATGACTGTAAATGCAGACGGCTCCATTCCTCAGGTAGAAATAACTTCCTGCGGATTAAACGATGGTCCTCTCAAGGCACAAGGTGAATATCCTGCTTACATTGCCTGCCACATCTTTAATCCAAATAAGCCGGGCCCTTATGTTGGACCAGGCCAGCCAAAAATCACTCAGGATGGCCGCGATGGCGACGAGGAATTGGGTTACATCGTAGATATTACCGACAAAACAACCATAGGCTTTAAGTATTTTGATTTTAAGGATGTTCACAAGCTGTCGCTGGTAGTACGTGGCTACATGTACGGCGCCTTCGAAATCCGCACCAAGTGGGACGGCCCGGTTCTTGGTACCTTAAAATGCGAATCTGCCAACTTCTGGGAGCCAGACACCATAGACATAGACTTCCCCGACGGCGTAAATGCCCTCTACCTCACCTGGGTTGGCGGCGGTTCGGCACAATTGAAATCTATTCGGTTTAACTAAGAATGTAATCATTTCGGCGAAACTGGGAGAATACACTTAAAAAGGATAGTGCGGAGTGGGAAATGGCCGCAGACAGGTTTCTTCAGCTGGCTGCGGTTATTTCCCACGGGAGCACTATCCTTTTTAATTTATAGTCGCCACACTCGACGGGATGATAATATTCTTTCCGTTGCGCTGGTACTGCTTGGGCGTGCACTTCATATACAGTTTAAAGGTTTTGGAAAAATACTGAACCGTATTAAAGCCGTTTTCGGTGGCAATTTCGGTGACGTTTTTGGAAGTATAAATTAAATCAAGGCATGACTTTTCTATTCTATATTTATTGATATAGTCGGTAAGGTTCATGCCTACATTTTTTTTAAAGAGGCGTATAAAGTGGCTCTTGCTGTAAGATGTAATTTTAAGAATATCATCCAGCGTAATATTTTCCCTGTAGTGCTCGCGTACATAATTTAGGGTAACATCAATGGCATTTACGCGGTTTCCCTGTTCGGTACGCAGCTTGTCGCTTATTTCTACATACTGCTTTGTTGACAGAATGTGCGCAAGTATATCAAACAGAACGGTTTTTACAACAAGCTCGTGTCCAAAGAGCAGCTGCCGTTCGCATTCGGTTGCCTGGCGTAGTTTTTCAAGAATTTCTTCCGGGAGCTTTACAAACTGAGAAACCCTTATGCTTTCAAGAGTACTGCGGATTGATTCGCCCTCCTGTCCAAGCACCGAACCGTCAAAAACCATGGAATAATAGTGATATTCAATTCCATTAATCTTTTTTACATAGTGATTTGTACCCGGATGCATAAAAACAACATCCCCAGCCTGAACAATGATAACAGAATCCTCAAGTCCAAATTCCACAGAACCCTTATCTATATAGAAGATTTCGTATTCTATATGATGATGGGCCTGCTCCAGATAAGTATTCTGAGAAAAAAGTCCTATAGGAAATTCATTTGTCCTTGGTGACATCTTTTATATTATATCACACTTTTGTATAAATGAGAATAAAGTGTAAAAAATGTGCAAGTTTGAGTGTATTATTTATAGGATTCTGAATAATAATTAATAAATATGTTAAGAATTGCACAAACTAAATTTGGAAAAATCGAAGGGCTTCCGGCTGCGGACCCTCGTATTACTTCTTTTAAGGGCATTCCTTTTGCAAAGCAGCCTACAGGCAATTTAAGATGGCATGCCCCGGTTCCCCTGGACGACAGCGACAAGTGGGAAGGTACAATGCAGGCCTACAAGTTTTCACCAATTCCTGTACAGCCAACACCTTATTACGACCCTAATGACATTTACTGCCGCGAATGGTCTGTAGATAAAGACATTCCAATGGGCGAAGACTGTCTTACCGTAAATATCTGGACACCTGCCAATGCCGCAGACGAAAAGCTTCCTGTATACTTCTGGATTTATGGCGGTGGCTGGCAGACAGGCTTTACTGCAGAGATGGAGTTTGACGGAGAACGCATTGCCCGCCGTGGTATTGTAGTTGTTACCGTTAACTATCGTCTTAATGTTCTTGGCTTTTTGTGTCACCCCGAAATTACAGCCGAAAATCCTGAGCAGCCTGCAAACTTTGGTCTGCTTGATCAGCGATGTGCCATGCAGTGGGTTAAAGACAACATCAGCGCATTTGGAGGGGATCCGGACAATATTACAATAGGAGGCCAGTCTGCAGGTGGCGGAAGCGTTCTTAATCAGATAGCTTACGGAACTCAGGGCATTTACAAGCGTGCTGTAGTTCACAGCGGTATGTTCTACTCTCCGGACAACAGCTTTTTCCGTCAGAAGACTCTGGCAGAAGCAGAACAGTGCGGTGTAGACTTCTTTAATTTTATGGGAGTAAAAAATCTTGCAGAGGCTCGTGCCATAGACACTCCAACCCTGCGCAAAAAGTGGGATGAATACGGCGGCCATGCAAAATCAATTGCAACCTGGACTCCGGTTTGTGATGAAAAATTTGTATGCGGAGATTTCTTTGAACTTCTTAAGGAAGGAAAGGTTGAACCGGTTCCTCTTATTCTTGGTCATACAACAGATGAGTTCCTCTTCCCGGCAGATCCTTCAAAACCGGACGGACCAAAGATTCAGCCGCTTGCCCTGGCAGTAAAGGCTTATGCAGAGTTTCTTGAAAAGACAGGTAAAAAAGCAGACAACTGGTATTATGAGTTTGATGTTCCAATTCCGGGCTGGGATAATCCGGGAACCTTCCATTCTGTAGATCTCTGGTTCTGGTTTGAAACTCTTGCAAAATGCTGGAGACCGTTTAAGGGTATGCAGTATGATGTTTCCCGTAAGATGTGTAACTACCTGTGCAACTTTGTAAAAACCGGAAATCCTAACGGAAAGGACTGCGATGACAGTAATCTTCCTGAATGGAAGCCGTACACCTGTGCCGACAAGAATAAGATGGTTTTTAACACCGATGCACAGCCTGTAAAGGCATAAGGGAAATCTCTTATGAATTCTAAGAGTTTTCTTAGAAATGAGACTATAATGTAAAAAATATGATAGTCTAGTTGTATTTTTTATGATAATCGCATTTAAACTATATATACAGAAAAGGTGTATCGTTTAACTACCACTTTTTTCTTTATACAGGTTTTAATAATTCTGTAAGAAGCCTTTCGAGCAGAATTAAAAAAATAAATTTTTTTGTCAAAAAGTCAAAAGAATAAGGAGGACTTTATGAAAAAAAAGATAATGTTGGTTGCTGCCGCTGCAGTTCTGGCATTAAGCTTGGTTGGATGTAACAAAGCTGGCACTTCTGCAAAGAAGAGCGACAAGCTTAACATCTCCGTATTTACAATTCAGCAGCGCGAACAGCCACCTGCTGACAACAAGACCTACAAATGGATCGAAGAGAAGT
>JAEEGJ010031120.1_pt1 | contig 10363 bp, 8 predicted proteins | sample 8958761 | NCBI WGS metagenome assembly JAEEGJ01 (sample SAMN16246546, study PRJNA631951) | gut metagenome | biome: gut microbiome; feature: rumen; material: RS-attached | host: Bos | place: Iran: Karaj | collected 2018-10 | reverse complement strand
AGGACGGAGATCTTTGAGGAGACCTTTGATCCGCCGATGATGGCCACGAACGGCTTGTCCGGGTTCTCAAGGAGCGGAGCCATGAACTTGACTTCCTTCTCGATCAGGAAACCTGCATACGCAGGAAGGTAATGTGCCACACCCTCTGTGGAGGCATGAGCCCTGTGGGCTGTTCCGAATGCATCGTTCACATAGATGTCACCGTAAGAGGCAAGCTCCTTGGCGAACTCAGGATTGTTGGCCTCTTCGTCAGGATAGAAGCGGCAGTTCTCGAGAAGGAGAACCTCACCCGGCTTCAGGGCCTCGACTTCCTTCTTGACCTCAGGTCCGATGACATCGCTGGCGACCTTGACAGGCTTGCCGAGCAGCTCCTCGAACTTCTTTCCTACCGGTACCATTGAGAAATCCGGGTTCTTCTTTCCCTTCGGGCGTCCGAAATGGCTCATCACGACAAGTGAGGCACCTGGCTGTGAAAGGATATAGTTGATTGTGGGAAGAGCAGCCACGATTCTGGTGGCGTCTGTGACCTTGCCGTCCTTGAGGGGGACGTTGAAATCAACACGGATAAGAACTCTCTTGTTCTTGAGATCGGCTTCTCTGATAGTATTAAGGACCATTTTATTCTCCTGAAATAATTTCTTAAATAAACAAAAGATAGACCTGCCGAAGCAGGTCTACTTTCCAGCGGCTTAGGTTCAGCCGTTGACCTTCTTCATGTGAGCAATGAGATCAAGGACCTTGTTGGAGTATCCGATCTCGTTGTCATACCAAGAGACAACCTTGACGAATGTGTCGGTAAGAGCGATACCGGCCTTGGCGTCGAAGATTGAAGTTCTCGGATCACCGAGGAAGTCAGATGAGACAACAGCCTCTTCTGTGTATCCGAGGATACCCTTGAGCTCGCCCTCTGAAGCCTTCTTCATTGCGGCGCAGATCTCGTCGTACTTTGCCGGCTTGGCAAGGTTGACTGTGAGGTCAACAACGGAGACATCAAGAGTAGGAACTCTCATTGACATACCTGTGAGCTTGCCGTTGAGTGTCGGGATGACCTTACCTACAGCCTTAGCAGCACCGGTTGATGACGGGATGATGTTGCCGGAAGCAGCTCTTCCACCTCTCCAGTCCTTAGCTGAAGGACCGTCGACTGTCTTCTGTGTTGCTGTTGTTGAGTGGACAGTGGTCATGAGACCGTCTGTGATTCCCCAATTGTCGTTCAGGACCTTGGCGATCGGTGCAAGGCAGTTTGTTGTGCAGGATGCGTTGGAGACAAACTGTGTTCCCTTGACATATGTTTTCTCGTTGACGCCGACGACGAACATCGGTGTGTCATCCTTTGAAGGAGCTGACATTACGACATACTTGGCACCAGCATTGATATGGGCCTGTGCCTTCTCCTTGGTGAGGAAGAGACCTGTTGACTCAACGACATACTCTGCTCCGACCTCGTCCCACTTGAGCTCGTTGGGGTCCTTGCATGCTGTGACGCGGATTGCCTTTCCGTCAACGATGAGAAGGTTCTTCTCGACATCAGCCTCGATTGTTCCCTCGTACTGACCGTGCATTGTGTCATACTTGAGCATGTAAGCGAGATAATCGACTGAGCAAAGGTCGTTGATTCCGACGATCTCAATGTCATTTCTCTTCATAGCTGCGCGGAAAACGAAGCGTCCGATTCTTCCAAAACCATTAATTCCAACTTTCATTATGAAAATCCTCCATATCAAATTAACGTCTACACTATATCTAAATCTAATATAACAGTCAATAAAACCGACTATCCGGCATACTTATTTTTCAGTAAAACACACAAGAAACACACACAAGGATTCACAATCACTCATCAGAGCCTATCTGTGTGTTCCACAATGAGTTGAAATCCATGTTGAAACCGCGCAGCAGACTGAGCACAAGGGCGCTGGATGCCTTATGGATGTCCCTCGGGACCATCTGGCCGTCAGTGATGAAGAGAAGCGGCACATGCCTGTCATGGCATATGGACAGAATGTTTCCGATTGTCTGGGTCTCATCGGCCTTTGTCACTATGACTGAGGTGATGTTGAACATCTTGAACTGCTCAAAGACCTTGTCGATGTCTATCTTCTTCATCGATGCGCTCACGGCAAGATAGCACTTTGTGCTCTTTTTCTCCGGAACATTAAGCATGGTCTGGAGCTTCACGTTGAGCTCATTGTCCCTGGGGCTCCTGCCGATTGTGTCAATGAGGATCAGCTCCGCATCATTGCACTGCTCAAGGGCCTCGAAGAACGCGGCCTCGTCATCGGCTCTGAGCACGGGGATGTTGAGGGCCTTTCCGAAGCTCTCGATCTGCTCATATGCGCCTACCCTGAATGAGTCCATGGTGATGATTCTCACATCCTTTCTCATCTCCTCAGGAGGCAGTGTGCCGTAGATTGCGGCGATCTTGGCGATTGTGGTGGTCTTCCCCACTCCGGTCGGTCCAAGAAGGGCAAATACCTTCGGAGGATGAAGCTGGCTGTTATGGTCGATCTCAACGGAGCTGACAATCCTGTCCACTATCAGGAGCTCGAACTCGTTTCTTGTCGGAACTGCGGGAAGAGCAGGCTCAAGCTGCTTTCTGAGATCCCTTACTATCCAGTTGATGTAGCCTTCTGAGAAATCATTCTGGGAAAGTACCCTTCTGGCATGATCCATCAAGGGCTCAAGCGGGTCTTTCTCCTCAACAGGTTCAGGCTCTGGTGCAGGGATTTCCTCCTGAGGCTGCTCTGCAGGTTCCTCAACAGGCTCAACCTCTTCCGGGAAATCCGGCTCAAGTGCAGGATCAGGTGTGTTTGACTCGGGATCAGGGGTATAGGCCTCACGCTCAAAGCGTCTGATGTCCCTCTCCTCCTCCGCATCAGGCTGAGCCTGGACCGGAGTCTCGGCATCAGCAGATGCCGGAGCCTTGGCTTTTTCCTCCTCAGCAAGGAAACACGTCAGCTCACAATGCCGTTTCTTTCCGAAACCCAGAAAGCCCTTGGTCACAACATCCTTCCTGCTGTGGATCCTGATGCTGCTGCCATACTGGTCCCTGGCGGAACGGACCGCATCCTCATATGTTGGAGCTACTATTGTTATGTACTTCACCTGACGATTTTCTCCACTGTATATAATGCCGACAAATAGAGCATAACACTATTGGTCAAATGAGGCTAGACTTGAATGCGGCAGTTTACAGTATATACCTGCTGAGGTCCTGGTCCTTGACCACGTTGGACAGGCGCTCGTTGACATAATCAGGAGTGATCTCCACGGTCTGGCCGCTCATCTCGCTGGCGTTGAAGCTCAGCTCGTCCAGGAGCGTCTCCATGATGGTGTACAGCCTTCTGGCTCCGATGTTCTCGGTGCTGGAGTTGACCTCATAGGCGATCTCGCTTACACGGTGAAGGGCATCATCTGTGAACACAACCTCCACTCCCTCGGTCCTGAGAAGCTCCCTGTACTGCAGCGTGATGGCGTTCTCAGGCTCCTTGAGGATCCTGTAGAAGTCATCGGCAGAGAGGGCATCGAGCTCGACACGGAGCGGGAAACGGCCCTGGAGCTCAGGAATCAGGTCGCTGGGCTTTGACACGTGGAAGGCTCCGGCGGCGATGAAGAGGATGTGTGAGGTGTCGATCACGCCCCACTTGGTTGTGACCTTGGTGCCCTCGACGATCGGCAGGATGTCACGCTGGACGCCCTCACGGGAGACATCCGGGCTTGAGGACGAGCTGTTCTTGCCGGCGATCTTGTCGATCTCATCAATGAAGATGATGCCCATCTGCTCGGTGCGCTCCTTGGCGATCTCGGTGGCCTTCTCCTGGTCCACGCTGCGCTCCGTCTCCTCCTCTGTGAAAAGCTCGCGGGCGCGTTTGATGGTGACCTTGCGCTTCTTGTTCCTCGGGCCCTGAGTGGCGTTCTGGAAGATGGAGCCCAGGCTGTTCATGGCGTTCTGGATGTCATCCATGCTGCCGCCCATGAGCTCAATGCCCACTTTTGGCCTTACCAGCTGGTTCGGGATCTCGACCTCCGTGTTGTCAAGAAGACCTGCCCTGAGCTGGACGCGGATCTGCTCTCTGGCGCTGATTCTGGCGTTGTCGAACTGGGCGTCCGTGTTGGCTGTGGAGCTGACATTGGGGATAAGGACATCAAGAAGCCTCTCCTCCACCCTGTCGCGCACCATTTTCTCGTTCTGTGCGGCAAGCTCACGCCTGACCATCGAGACGGCGCTTCCCATGAGGTCCCTGACCATGGACTCGACGTCACGGCCCACGTAACCGACCTCGGTGTACTTTGTTGCCTCCACCTTGATGAACGGGGCGTTGGAGAGCCTTGCGATTCTCCTGGCGATCTCTGTCTTACCCACACCTGTGGGTCCGATCATGATTATGTTCTTGGGATAGACCTCGTCCTTGATTGACTCGGGAAGTCTCTTCCTTCTGGTCCTGTTTCTTAGTGCAACGGCAATGGTGCGCTTTGCCTTGTCCTGGCCTATGACATACTTGTCAAGCTCTGCGACAATCTGCCTAGGTGACATATCGTCCAGTGAAAGTGCCTTTGCAGGCTTATCCTCTGCAGGGACAACAGCCTTTGTCTCCTGCTCCTTTATCTCTTTGGTGTTATCAGCCATTATTGTTCTCCTGTTCAGATTTCCTCGAAGGTGAAGTTGGAATCAGTGTAGATGCAGATTGAGCTTGCGATCTCAAGTGACTTGAGGGCAATGTCCTTGGCAGACAGGTCCTTTGCGCAGTCAAGATAGGCGCGGGCTGCAGACAATGCGTAATTCCCGCCGCTTCCGATGGCAACCGCATCATACTCCGGCTCACGCACATCACCTGTTCCTGTGATAAGGAAGATCTTCTTTCCGTCAGATGCGATCATCATGGCCTCCAGCTTGCGCAGCGCCCTGTCAAGCCTCCACTCCTTGGCAAGGCTCACAGAAGCCCTTGTGAGGTCTCCGTTGACCTCTGAGAGCTTCTTCTCAAAGAGCTCGAAGAGCGTGAAGGCATCGGCAGTTGAACCTGCGAAACCGATGGCCACCTTGTCCTGATATATTCTTCTCACCTTTCTGGCGTTACCTTTCATGATTGTGTCGCCTGCAGTGACCTGGCCGTCACCTGCTATGCAGACCTTGCCGTCCTTCCTGACAGCAATGATTGTGGTTCCCCTGAAACTCATTCCGTTTTCCTCCCGTGCGGATGGCTTTTCTTATACACTTCCTCAAGTCTCTTTCCCGTGACATGGGTGTAAATCTGCGTGGTCCCTATGCTCTCATGACCAAGAAGGACCTGCACAACCCTTATATCCGAGTCATTGTCCAGCAGATGGGTAGCGAACGAATGCCTGAACACATGAGGTGTGAATTTCTTGGTGAGGCCAAGCCTCAACCTGTACTTGTCAAAAATACTGTGAACTGTTGAAAGCGGCAACTGATTTCCCTTTGCATTGATAAGAACAATACCGTCGTCAAGCTTATTGTTCTTCTCAAGGACCTCTGAGCGCTGCGGCAGATATTCTGCAAGACACCCGACAGCCCTTTTTGTCAGAAAGACAAAGCGCTGCTTGTTGCCCTTTCCTATTACGCTCACCCTTCTCTTCTCCAGATCCATGTCCTGGATCCTCATCCCAACGATCTCACTGAGACGGCAGCCTGTCGAATAGAACATGTTGAACATCGTGACTTCCATCAGTGAGGTGTAGTCGTCTGTCGGACTTGAGAGGATCCTCTCGATCTCCTCCTCGGCCAGGACCGTGGGGATCTTCCGGGTGTTCTTGGCGCTTGAGACCCTCTTGAAAGGATCAGAGCTCACAACTCCATCCTCAAGAAGATGATGGAAGAACGTCCTGTTGCCGCTGAGGATTCGGTTGATTGTGGCATGACTCAGGTCCTCATCGTAAAGGCCGGATGTGAACTCACGTGCGTCCTCATAGACCATCTCAGATACAGCAAGATCATGTCTGACGAGGAAATCCTCAAGACGGCCAAGGTCATGGGCATAGGAGATCACCGTCTTCTCAGAATAACCCTGGACATCCCTCAGATATGTCAGGAAGGCATCGATATATGCCCTGTTCTGTGCCTGTTTTCCGTTATCCGCCATACCGTTATCTTATCATGAAACCTCTTTCTTTACCATGTATTCACAGTCACCGAATCTGATGTTGGAGCCAGAGATGCGGCCCTTTGCCTCCACCACTATGCTTGCATGCTGAAGTCCTTCAACCTCAGTGATTGAGCCAAGCACCTTAGTCCCCTCATTGAAGAGAGCCGTAGTGCCCGCCTGAACAAACCTGTCGCCAATGCCCTGTGAGCCGACATACACATCCTTTCCCATCTGCATGGCATAGTCACATGTGCTCAGCGTACCGGATTTCCCCGGTGCCTGGACGGCGATGACAAATGATCCGTATGCTGCGATTATCATATTTCTGGATATGAAATTAGACTTATAAGAAGTAGTCTCCGGGGCAAACCTTGAGAGCACGCATCCGCCTTCATCGATCATCCTTCTTCTCATATCCATGGTCAGGCAGGGATACTCGACATCATGCCCGCAAGCAAGAACCCCGATGCAAGGTCCGTGACCGTTGATGGCACCTGTCATCCCTGCCTGGTCAATGCCCTCCGCAAACCCTGAGATCACAGACAGGCCGTTCTCCGTAGCCTCAAGCCCCAGCCTGAAGGCCTGCTGAAGCGCGGCATAGGTGGCATGTCTTGTCCCCACTATCGCGGCACATGGTATAGAGATGTCAGGTCTCTGCCCATCGCAAAGCAGCATGTAAGGCAGATGGGCGCGGAGCGGATTGAAGGACGGGAACTCCATGTCTCCGTACCAGATGATGGTATGAGCCGGACTCCTGCTCAGCCAATGCAGGATGTCCCGCGTCTCACGGATGTACGGCTTGAACCTGTGATCCGTATAAGAGATCTCATCGACCTGCCTTCCGCTGCAGACAAGCCTGTGCCTTGCAGCAAGACTCAGATGGTCGTTGAACCCGATAGCCAGCCTTCTTTCAATTTCAATGCAGTCAATATCCATGGGAAACTCCTTATGCCCTTCTATACGAAAAAAGTGCAGGAAATATTTCAAGTTTCCCGAAAAAAGTTTGGTTTTTTTGTGTTGCTGGGTAAAAAAGGACCTATTTCTCGTCCGGATGGGCCTTCTCAAAGGCCTTGAAGAGGTCATCAGTGTTCACATGCGTGTAGATTTCAGTGGTCCTGATGTCGCTGTGCCCCAGAAGCTCCTGCACCGACCTCAGGTCCGCACCGTTCTGAAGCAGATGAGTCGCAAAGCTGTGACGCAGTGTATGGACCTTGGAGTCAACACCTGCAAGATCGCAGTATTTCTTCAGCCTGTGCCAGATCTCCTGACGGGTTATCCCCTTGCGCTCCTGGCTAACAAAGAGAAACGCGCATTTGGTCTTTCCCAGGATCCTTGGCCTGACACTTGAGATATATGTCTCAAGATAAGAGGCAGCGACATCACCTACAGGAATCATCCTCTACTTTGAGCCTTTACCTAAGACAACTATCTTCTTCTCCATGCTGTAATAACGGTTGACTTTAAGATTGGCGCACTCACTTGCCCTCAGCCCGCAGGAATAGATGAGCTCGAACATAGTCCTGTCCCTGTAGCCCAGGTCTGTACCGGTGTCTATCACATCAAGGATCTTCTGTACGGCATTGTAGTCTATGGCCGCGGGAAGTCTCTTGGGCTCCCTGTTCTGGGGAAGAAGCTCCGTAGGATCATCGTCACGGATACGCTCCTCCTGGACATAGGAGAAGAAGGACCTGAGTATTGTGATGACACGGGACATGGTCTTAGGAGAAAGAGATCCGTCGTCACCTGAGCCGTTGTGTGATCTCCAGATCAGATATTCCTTCAGTCCGGGCGTCCCTATTGTGCTGTAATCAAGGCCGTTGTCCTCCAGATAAGAAAGAAAGCATGCTATCTCCCGCCCGTACACGTCACGTGTTGCTGAAGATGCATGCTTTTCTATCAGAAGACTCTGCTTGTACTCGTCAAGAATCACTTGTTGTCCTCATCATTTCTCTGATATCTGAGAATTGAAGGGATTGAATAATCTGTCGGATTCGCGTTGGGGGCCTGTCTGCGTCCGAGCTGGGACTGGAGGTCCTGCCATCTGTTGATGGAGATCACCTCATCCGGCTTCTTGGGCTGCTCCTTCGGGGTATTCTGCTGAGCTGCTGCAGGTGCCGCCTGTGCCCTGTTCTCGGAGTTGTTGATGAACTGGTCGAACCTGGGCTGCTTCTTCTCGTACTGAGGCATGTCGACTGACACGCTCTCGCGCTCGAAGCCTGTGGCAACGACTGTGACCTTGACTTTGTCCCCGAGATCAGGATTGTATGCCTGACCTGCGATGATAAGGGCCTCAGGATCACAGTTCTCGGTGATCATCTCAACAACGTCCTGGTACTCCTGGAGAGTAAGGCCGTCGCTTGCGGTGAGGTTGACCAGAACGCTCTTGGCGCCATCGATCTTGGCATTCTCAAGAAGCGGGTTGCTGATTGCCTGACGTGCGGCGTCAACTGCACGGTTGGCACCCTCTCCAAGGCCGATACCCATGATTGCATCACCCTTGCCCTTCATGACAGTGCGGACATCGGCGAAGTCAATGTTGATCTCACCGGGCTCAGTGATGAGCTCTGAGATGCCCTGGACGCCCTGTCTGAGGACATCATCAGCCATGAGGAAGGCCTGCTTGATCGGAGTGTTGTTCTCAGCGACCTTGAGAAGATACTGGTTCGGGATCAGGATCAGCGTGTCAACGTTCTTCCTGAGCCTGTCAATTCCCTCGTTGGCGAACTGGAGCTTCTTGCGGCCCTCGAATGCAAACGGAGTCGTGACTACGGCAACAGTGAGGATATTAAGTCCCTTGGCAAGCTCTGCAACCACAGGAGCCGCACCGGTACCTGTTCCACCGCCCATACCGGCAGTGATGAACACCATGTCAGTGCCCTCGAGGATCTCACGGATCTCATCCTTGCTCTCCTCCGCGGCCTTCATACCCATCTCAGGGATTCCGCCTGCTCCCAGTCCACCGGTAAGCTCCTTTCCGATTGGGATCCTGACCTGTGCGTTTGAGCGCTGAAGAGCCTGGACATCAGTGTTGAGGGCCACGAATGTGACCTTCTTGAGCCCGCTCTCAATCATTCTGTTTATGGCATTTCCGCCACCGCCGCCGACACCGATAACCTTGATGTCGGTAGGTGGAGTCTGTTCGTCGTGAAGCAAATCCTCAATAATTCCGAAATCCATGTCCATCCTCTCAGATTATTGTCTTGAAGAAGCCTGAGATCTTACCGAAAAGACCTCCGGACTTCGCCGATCTTTTGTCTTTATTGCTGCGGTTTCCTGCAGAGGAACCCACTTTCTTGGCCTCGGTCTTCAGCAGTCCGAGCACCGTTGTGTACTTGGGATTGATGTATGAGCGGTCAAGGCCAGGAAGAGCCTCCGGGAAACCGATCCTTGCCTGCATCCTGAAGATCTCGGATGCAAGATCAGTGACACCGGAAAGCAGTGATCCGCCGCCGACCAGGACAACACCGCCGCCATATGTGCTTGGCGGAAGCTTTGAGTCCAGATCCTTCTTCAGGAGAGAGAAAATCTCAGCCATGCGAGGCTCGATGATCTTGCAGAGCTCGCTCTTTGGCATCTGGATGGCCGGAAGACCGCCGACCTGCGGGATTATGACCTTCTCATCCGCCTGCACGTTGGGGATATAGCAGCTTCCGCTCTCGACCTTGACCTGCTCCGCGACCATCTTGGGCTTGTTGAGCATGTATGCGATATCGTTTGTGACGCTGCCCGATCCGAGATCCACGCCGCCGACGTAATAAGGCGAGCCGTTCTGGTATACGATCATGTTGGCTGTGGAGCCGCCGAGGTTGATGAGGATGGTCCCCATCTCCTTCTCGTCCGCGCTCAGGACAACCTCCGCGTCCGCGAGGGATGAGAGGACAAGCCTTGATGTGCTGATTCCGGCTCTCTGAAGTGTCTTTCTTGTGTTTGAGCAGTTGCTTGCTGAGCCTGTGACGATGAGGACCTTGCTCTCAAGCCTGTGGCCTGTCATGTCAACAGGATCCTTTATGCCGCTCTTGCCGTCAACGGAGAAATCCTGGACCAGGGTATGGAGGATCTCCCTGTCTACAGGAAGCTCGAAGGCCCTTGCGACCTCAAGTGAGTGGTAGATGTCATTTGATGAGATCTCCAGGTCCTTGGTGTTGATTCCCACAACGCCCTGTGACTGAGTCCCTCCTACCGAGCCGCCGCCCACACCGGTTATGACGCTCTGAACCTCGGCACCCGCCTGAAGCTCCGCCTCCTGGATAACTGATGAAATA
>JAEEGJ010031113.1_pt1 | contig 10364 bp, 11 predicted proteins | sample 8958761 | NCBI WGS metagenome assembly JAEEGJ01 (sample SAMN16246546, study PRJNA631951) | gut metagenome | biome: gut microbiome; feature: rumen; material: RS-attached | host: Bos | place: Iran: Karaj | collected 2018-10 | reverse complement strand
ACCACAGATTGGTTTTTCCTGTAACTAATTTTAATAATTAGAATAATTATGTCACTAATTTCTATAATTAAATCAGCAAAATTTGTGGATATAATTATTTTAATTATGGTAATTTGTTTCTCAAAAACCATCACACGAGGCTCTTGGGGAACCATCCGGACAGGGCTTTCGCCAAGAAAGCCATAAATTCGTTTAATTCGTCAAATTCGTAGTCAAGAAAATCCGTTTCATCCGCTCAATCCGTGGTTAAAAAAACATCTCCGTGTTTTCCGTGTGAGCCTCTATCTTCATCCATTTTTTATATTCCATTCGTATTCGTTGTTGGGTGCAACCCACTTTGTTCCCACGAAAAAGAGTTAAAACGGGCAATTTGTTTTGTATTGTCATCACTTAGTCGTAACTTCGCACGCAATTTCTTTTATTAACACTCATGAAAAGATTTACTGTTTCCATTATGACGCTGATGGCAGCAATAGCCATCAACGCAACCACACACATTGTCATGGTGCGCAACACGCGCTTTCAGACAATCACGGGATTCGGTGCAGCCTGCTGCGACGGTGCCATGAAACCGTTTGGCTCCGACACCCAACCCGTCAGACTACTCTATGGTCCCAACTCCAAAGTGGGGCTGAACATCATGCGTATGGAAATATCGCCAAGCTTCCAAGGTGAAGGATGGGGCGACTACAACTGGCACGGCTCACTGCCCTCCGCTCAGCTGGTCAAGCAGCGTGGCGGCATTGTGTTCGGTACACCTTGGTCACCCCCAGGCGAATACAAGACCAACGGCACCGCTCAAGGTGGCAACAGCGACAGTCAGGGAAAGAAACGCGGAGAACTGCGTGAAGACTGCTACGCCAAGTTCTTCCCATGGCTCAACACATTCCTGAAGTACATGAAGATGAACGGTGTCAAAGTAGATGCCGTGTCCATCCAGAACGAACCCGACTGGTGGGTTGACTACTCAGGCTGTCTCTACACCCCCGAGCAGCAGGTCAAGCTGGTGAAGGAACATGCCGACAAACTCGACCGCAAGACTTACAAGGGAGTGCGTCTCATCAGTGCCGAACCTCTGGGCTTTGACCCCAAATACTCCAACGCACTGCTGAACAATCCCGTCACACGCGAACATATTGACATCATAGCCGGTCACCTCTACGGACACCCACCATTGGGCAACATGAAGAGTGCCGCTGTTCTTGCCGCAAAATATGGCAAGGAAGTGTGGATGACCGAGCACTCTGTCAGCGACGGACTGAAAGACCGCCTTCCCAACTGGTCAGAACAGCTGGAGTTTGCACGCGAACTCAACGAGTGCATGCTGGCAGGATGCACAGGCTACATCTACTGGTACATGCGCGCTCACTGGGCATTCGTGGGAACAGGAGAAACCAAGTACGGCTCCACCAACAAGAAGAACCAGCTGCTGCCACGTGCCTACGTCTATTCCCACTTCGCCAAGCACGTCACAGGTTCCACCCGTCTGGACACCAAGGCAACCTTCACCACCAGCACCAACTCCGAACTTGAGACATCCGCATTCATCAAGGGCGACTCCATCATCATCATGGCAATCAACTCCGGCAAGTCCGACCATGAACTGAGAATGAGAATGCCCTCTGGCACCTATGTAAAGAGCGGCACACACCTGATTTCCACAGGCAACGAAACCGACAAGCTCTGTCAGACAAAAGACCTCGACATCACTGAATCGGTGACGGAATACACCGCCAGCATGCCTGCCAACAGTCTGAACACCTACATCTTCATGATTGACCAGGAAGCCACAGCCATCGAAGACCTGCACAAGCCAGCAAATCCCCTTGCCAAGACCTACTACGACCTGCAAGGACGACTGCTGAAAAATCCCAAAGGTCTCTGCATCGAGCAACGCGCCGACGGTTTCACTCGCAAGGTGTACATTGAATAATCCTCAAGAGCCGCCGATGGTGATTGGGCAAAGCTCCCAAGAACTTTCTGAAGAAACATAGATAAAAACAAGCAAGGATATAAAAAATATTTTTGCTTGTTTTTTTGTACTTTATAATCTATCTGAACTGTTTCTCGAGAGCCGGGCATGGCTCGTATTACTTCACACAGGTGTTGAGGTATCTCACCCATACAGGTGTTGGTGTCTCACCCATACAGGTGTTGGTGTCTCACCCATACAGGTCGAGGTATCTCACCCATACACCCAACAGAGTCTCACACATAGAACTATCTTAATAGCGAGGACTTGTGTCGTGCGCAAGCGCAGGACAAGTACAGGATAAGTACAAGCAAACTGCTCAATCAATTTGATACAGATAATTACAATATACAGCAGCTTGTCCTTGCTGTTGGTAATCTGCAAATGTCTGTAAAGGATATGTTAAGACTCCAGACCAATAGTCTATAGGTGCAATAGTTTGATTACATTTTTAGCATCATATTGGTAATAATAGCATCAATCATGGCTTTGGGAACACAATAGATTGATGCTATTTGGGGTTGATTTGCCTGGATGCTCGTTTCCGTTGATGTTTTGCCTTGATTGAATATACGAGTTTATAGTATTCGCTCGGACTCAGCTGTTCTTCATCCACCAAAGGCTGAAGCACGTCAAGTTTGCCCAAGGTACGCAGTACTCTTAGCAGAGAATCAAACGAACCGATTTCCCCCTTCTCTATTTTCTTCAAAGAAGAAAGAGACACCCCAGCAGCATCTGCAAGACTCTGCTGGGTGATATTCTGTCTCAGCCGGACAGCTTTCAAGTGACTGCCTATCCTGTTAAGGATAATGGAGTCTGCAAGCATGTATATATCATCCATAATAGTTCTATAATAAACTTTTGTGCTGCAAAGATACGAATAATAGTTTAATAATAAGCTATTATATTGAAATATTTTTCTTAATAAGGTGTTTTTTATACTTTGGCCTCTTGTATTGAGACATAAACAGTTGCTTTGCCACAAGAGGGCAATGTATTTTTGCTCGCCAGGGTCATCGTCGCTTGCCCTCGGGGGGCAAACTTGCGTGGCTTTTCCAAAAGGCAAAAATTAACGTAAATAGGACGTTTTTATTTGCGTTTTATGCAATTATTGGGTAAAATACCATTATTATATGCTGTTGGTTATTCGTAAAAAAGACGAAAATGATTTCATGAACTCTCAAATAATCACATTAAACACCAGAAGGTCACTCAAAGATCACTTTGAGCGCTCTATGTTCACTTTGTGTTCACCAAGAGAAGAAAGAGCACCTACAAATATATTTGTAGGTGCTCTTTCTTCTGTGTGGACCAGCCAGGGCTTGAACCTGGGACCTCCAGATTATGAGCCGCAAAACACGATTTTTCATGACATTCTATGATATGTAACTATACTGATGCTCAATAATTTAGAATTTTATGATTTTTATAAAATCTTACAAAATACCCCTGACTGACATAAAAAGTTTACGCATTGTTTACGCAAAATGTATAGACGAAAAAATCTGATGGTTTTACAAATTGAAGCTTTTTAGGATTATTTTTTCACCTTTGTTTACGCATTGTTTACGCAAAATCGGATTAAGGCCTCCAGACTATTTCGTAATGTTTTTGAAGAGGAACCTCAATTTTGTTTACGCAACCCCATTTTTGTTTACGCAAATACTCCAGACCTATAGTCTATAGGTATAAAGTCCAATTATTATCCCAGCATCATATTGTGGGATAATGTTATCAATCATGACTGTTGGAACACAGTGGATTGATGCTACTATGTTTGATTTGTCTTGATGCTCGTTTTCGTTCGTGTTTTGTCTTGATTGAATGCATGAGTTCATTGAGAGTTCGAAGAATAAATGAAAGAATCTATTAAAAAAAGAAGCCCTGACTTGTAACTGGTCAGAGCTCCTTTTAACAATGAATCACATGATTCGTCTTGTCTTCTGTGGGTCAGAAAAGGTGTATATACCTGTTTCATAGCCAACCCTTCCAAGGGCAATCCATGGATTGATGCCTTCTTGGTTAGCCCAAGCGGTAAATTTCCGTTGAATGTCCTTTGCGTTCATACGTGCTTCTGGAGAACGTCTCCATACAATAGCCGGTATAAGGATACTGTTTGCAAAAGAGTCTGCCTGTCTCTCCTCTGGATTGTCCTTGCTGTAATTCTCTACATTGATATGAGACTCGGAAGGGTTAGAGGCAAGATGTCCGAGTTCATGCAGCACATTAAATGCGAGACTGTCTATCCTGTTGTATCTGTTTGTTACGATGATACAAGGTACTCCATCCTCGATATACGAATAGCCGTCAATTTTCGTATGTCCGAATGTATTCTTACATTCGACAAATTTAATACCGTATTGTCCACAAGTATTGGTTACTCTCTCAATAGTGTTAATGTTCTCTGTAAAGATGCTATTCAGCTTTACTGCAAGGTCTACAATCGTGTTCGGTTCAAACGTTCCTTTAACAGAGATGTTTCTTGCTGCATCTCTTGCTATCATCGCCCAAGTGTTCACCATTCTCATGTCGATATCATTTCTGTCAGACCTACGGTAGTTGCCACTGGCGAAGTTCACTTGCATCTCCGCTGCGGAATTTGACTTGCAGCGTTGTTTCAATCCTTCGAGCTGTGCCGTATGAGTAAGCGTTATCAGACAAAAGACCTTCAACAAAGAGTGCACATCAACCACCTTATTGTATTCTTGCAGTTCATTGACAGCTTTCTGCTCTTCAATGCCCCGCTGACGGATGACCTCTAAGTCACATTCATATTGCGACTGGGCTATCATTAGGACTTTTGAAGGCAGACCGATAGTGTTTTCAATCTTTACGGCAAGTTCAGCAGTAAGTGGCCGTTTGCCGCTAAGGACTTCGCTCAGATGAGAGGGTTGGACACCAAGCATCTTGGCGAAATCCTTCTGACTGATTTTACGCTCCTCCAACTCGGGCTTAATCATCATTCCCGGATGTACAGCCATAAAAGGCACTGGATTTTCATTTTTTGTTGCCATAATGAGTGTCATCTAAACTTAATACTGTTATTCTTATTCCGCCGTCAAACTCGCGAAAAATAATACGCTCCACCATACCGTTTACAACTCTTATGGAACTTAGGCCATTTGTTCCTGCAAGCTGCTCATAGTGGAGAAAAGAGATAGGACGGAGCTGACCAGCATATTCGACAGCGCACAAGTATTTATATGCCGTGGCGAGAGCTGTCATAAAGCGTGCATTACGAGTGTACTTCTTGTACTTGCCGTTTCTGCCCGTCGTAATCAATTCTTCCAAATCTTTATCATCGAAGATTATATTCATTTTTTGAAGTTTGGTGCAAAGTTATGAACTTATTCCCAAATTTGGGAATTTTATGACATTTTTCTTTGTTATTTTTGCAATTTTTATATATTTTAGTTACGTTGAGAACGTGTCTCGTGTAGCCATACAAGCCATTAGTGGTAATTTTTCCATCTTATGCTTCAATGATATCACCTTTATCAGTTAGCAGGAATGCCCTGCGACAATCCAGACAAGCATAATGCTCTGTGATGACTGGTTCTGATTCCTGTTGGGTATGCCCAAAGACTTGATAGACATTGGGCAATCGCTCTCTCATGTACTGGTGGTCCGTTTCATCTGTCCATACGGGTGAGGGGTATCGTGCATAGCCCCAGCGTGAAGCGGAAACATCCATCAGGCCATTGAAAACAAAATCGTAAAGACTCTCTTCTGTTATCAATTTGTCATTGAGGGACTTGCAGATGTCATGCACATCATTCGGGTTGACTTCGGGCATTCTGTGCCTTAACCATCCAATATCTATCCCGGCATGAGTGAAGAGGAAATCTTTCGCTTCTGTCCTTACCGTCATCGCCAGTTTGAACAAAGACAGATTTTCACTGAAGATTTGATGAATCTCCTCATAGTGTTCTTTGTCTTTGCGACTGCTGTTCATGTCTTTGTCGAAGTAATGGATGTCGTGATTACCCAATAGAAATGTTACCCTGTCCATATTGGATTTCTTGAAATCAAGGATTTCCTTGAAATTCGCAAGAGCCTCACTTGGAAGGATGTCCTCATAATATGTATATGGGTCCAGATAGTCTCCAAGGAAAATCACAGGCAATTCAGGATACTTCTTTGTGGCCAATATCCAGAACAAACGCCCATGTATGTCTGGTATAATCAACAATATCGGTTTGTTGTCTTTTTGTTTCATGTTCTTAACTTTTTATAGTTCAACATACTTTCCTGCATCAAATCCGTTCGAAAGATGCTCATCATTGAAGACATATCCCAATTGGTTGCTGACTATTCTAGTCTTGCCAATGGTAGCATCTATATTGGTATGGGAATGACCATATATCCATACATCGATACGGCTGTTGGCTATGAAATCGCCCAGCTCTGTAACGAAGGCACTATTGATGAGCGAATCCAGATGCTGTGATGCCACCACCTTCCGTGTAGGCAAGTGGTGGGTAACCACAACTGTTTTCTCTGCCGTACTCTCCGCTACGCTCTTCTTGACGAAGTCCAAACAGAACTGGTGCAGTTGGTTATACTCGTTCACCTGAATGAGTTTCCCTTTGTATTTGGTCTGACGAAAATCATTCAGCCCTTTCCAAACGAAATATTCATCCTGTGGAGAAATGTTTGACCACAACGTGCTCAGGATGAAGTCGGTGTTGTCAATCTGAACCACCTGATTCTGATAGATGCCCACATTGTCCTTGAGCATCCATTTCCATTGCAAGCCCCGCTCCATTACATCGCAAAACTGGTAATACTCATGGTTGCCTGGAACTAACAGCACCTGACGGTAGTTGGCTGATGCCCACTTCCAGAATTTACTGAGCGGAGCAACCGTATTGTTCAGATAGAACGTATCACCTGCCAGCACGAGCACTTCACCTGTAACTGGAAACTCATTATGCTTTATGTACCTGCTGTTCTCTGCGAACTCCATATGCAGGTCACTCATGTATTGTATTCTCATTGTTACTTTTCTTTAATGGTTACCATATCCCGTATAGAATCCTGACATCCTTGCCATCTTTATGATTATTGGCTCCTTTCAGGAATCATCTCACGGAGAGATGTAGGCTTTGGTAATACCAATATTCATCTTGGAAGTCTTCGTAGATTTCCTTGATACCCATTCCTTCATAACCAATCCCATCAGAATCATCCTTTGTTGTAGGCTCTTGCTTCAAAAACCTCTCTATGCGGTTCAGTTGTTTGGTTATCTGATAGTCACGTGATTGAAGAAGCCTTACAAGCAAGTCCTTCTCTTGCAGCTCACAGAAATTACTAAGATCTGACAACATGAAATAGCCCTGCCCCATCTCATAGTCAGATAGTTCTGTCTTCATTTGGGGACTCACATCGTCAGGCAATCCCACATTCCCATAATCATCCAGAAAATCACGGAAATGGTAATACCGACACCAGTAGCAACAGCTGTTGGTGAACCACTCCTTGCCTTCGTCTTTTTCGTCTTTGTGTGACTTCAATTCCATTGGCATTTGCCATATAAGAGGCTGCCATTCGTTTCCGTGACACACCTCTATGTGAAAACTTATATCAACTCCCATATTACTCTGTACTATTTTCGTTTGTATCTTGTTCTATAACCTTAATGCTTAGTATAAGCGCCTTCATCGCCTCGTTGAAAGTGGGATAAAAGACACCCTCAATCCCCGCTGACAACTGTCTGTTCCTTAATGCCCCTACATGATAATAGCCTGAATATCCGCTCTTTTGTGCAACCCCTAGATAGCAATCATATTTCTTCTCTATCTGCTTCCGGATTTCGCTAAGCGTAATAGGCTCGTTTGCCTCATCACGTATCAAATGATAGACTGGATCGTGCAGCGGAATGCGCTTATCTAATGCTACTTTGTCGTTTGGTTCCCATTCTGCATAGCGTACGATATCATCATACTGCTGGCGAGTCAGCTCTCCCTCCTTATCGCAGTCTTCTATATAAGGCACACTGATGACACCTTCATCGTCATCACCCTTCAGATAGTCGTGGAAAGTGAATGCCGAGATACGAATCGTTCCGGTTTCTTCGAGAATGTGAAGGAGGTTCTCCGCATCATGGAACACGAACGGAGCTCCCGACTCATAAAGAGCCACCGCAATCTCCAGAGCCTTGTCCACATAAGACGAATAGCTCACTCCCAGAGTGACAATCCATTTGCCGCCAGCATAGTATTGGGAGGCCCGGACGTTAGTCCTTGACAGGCCAAGTTCCCCATAGTGATCACATGCAAAGCTTTTAAAGTCTTCTTCACTTTCCAGGCTATATTCCTTCAGCGCATTATGTAGGCCATGATCCTGATAGTATTCCACATCGTCTTCGATATTGACGGCTTCTTTTGCACGCTCATAGTGGGAATCTTTCCAGAAGATTGTATCTGCAATGCGATAGTACTTACAGAAACGACGGATAGACATTGTGTCGAAAGGAGCAGGCACTCCCTCCTTTTTCCAATCGATTTCTTCTCCTTTCTTGACCGATGAGTACACCTTTTCTCTTCGAATCAGTTCCTTCATAACTTGGATGCAATATTCTTGGTCTTTTACCACCAGTTTCCCCTCAGGAATTATCTTGTTGAGAAACCGACTCTTTATTCTTCCAAAGCGTTGCCGATAAGGTAGATCTTCATCAATATGCTGATTGTATGCCTCTGGATTCTTTGTTATTTCTGCTACTCGTTGTTTGACGAGATGGAGAAGTGGTTCCAAGAACCAACTCATATCGTGAGCATATTCCTTGCCATCAAGATTCCTGTTGGTGAATATCACATACTCATGAACCCTGTCGGATATCTTCAGGAAAGTGTTCTCGCGATAGGTTGAAGTAACGAGGAAGAACCATCGTTTCTCGTATGGATACTCCTCAACCAATGCTTTTCTGTAACTCGCGATATCGCTTTCTACATATTGATCGTGCATGTTTTCGAAATTTTTCCATTCTTCAGCAGTACCACGAGGTATTTCCAGCCAAATCATGCGAGCCTCGTCATCTTCAATAGGCTCAAAGATGGAGAGAGCCTTTTGTATTTCCTTTACCAAGGCGAACGACTTCTTATCCACATAGAATTCTCCGTCGTGACCACTTTGTAGAACTCTGCTTATGATGGGTTGTATTATTTTGTAATCCATATTGTTTCTTGTTTGTTTATTCAAATATCATCTTCTATAACATACTCTTCACAAATATAGCAATATCGAGAAGGATTCTTTTCATAAGTCTCAATTGCAATTTTTACTTTTTGATATGGGAATACTCCTTCTTGATATGAGCATCGATGCCAGGAATCAAAATACTCTATTATTTTCTCCTCGTTATTATATCTCACCTTGCAATGCTTATGGCATTTAGGGTCGAAGTAAGAGGCCAAATCATTCCATCCCAAAAGATCGTCTATGGTAGAAGAGAAAGACAAGTAGCTTGTGCCCCCAGTTTCATCCTCGGCGAACTTTGTGTGGAATGAAATAGTTCCATCCTGTTCCTCAGAAACCTCAATCCATTTATAACGTGCAATTTCATTAGCACTCGTAACGGAATGTTCTTTGAGAAAGTTCATGAGCATTTCTATCGGGTTAAGTCGGTCCTCTGAACCAATCGGCTGATGAAAATTCAGGCTCCATTTCAGGCGCTCTGATATTTCCCTACGAATGTCAAAGGCCATAAACTCTTTTCTGTTGTTATCCAGCACCTCTCGCCCATATTGTGCGATGTCGTGACAGTGCAACGAAGCATAACTATGTCTTCCCAAGGCATAATGGGCAGAGTACCATTGCAAGTCATTTTCTACAAGACGGTTCCGAAGGTCAACAACGTCTTTTATCTTCTTTCGGCGCAGATAATTGGATATCTCTGCGGCTAATGCATGAAATTCAGGAGTGTCGTATTCGATATCTCTGAACAGTTTATACTGCTGGATAGCCTTGCTTCCTTCTGTAAGACCGATAGCATACCGATAGCCCATCCAGATTAAAGCCTCTTGATAAAGTTCGTTTCCTTTTTTCTTTATGTCAATCTTCATTGTTCTTTTCATTTAAAGGGTTCAACTAGGAAATCGTATAGTTTCTCTGGAGTGCTTACATCAACAGGCTTGTCATTCACTCTTAGGGAGTTTACAATATCTCTCTTGCCGAAGTCTGTCTCAAATATCCACCATGAAACGTATTTTTCATCATCCTTTACAGATAGTTCAAGGAGGTGCACGCTCAATTCCCACAATACATTATGATATAATGGTGCATAGCTGCCTGGAAATGCCTGCTCCATGTGATAAATGAATTGATGGTCTATGTCACTTTGCTCTTTCAGTTTGTTCAGAGAGTTCACCAATTCTTCTTTCGTTATCATTGT
>JAEEGJ010031112.1_pt1 | contig 10364 bp, 9 predicted proteins | sample 8958761 | NCBI WGS metagenome assembly JAEEGJ01 (sample SAMN16246546, study PRJNA631951) | gut metagenome | biome: gut microbiome; feature: rumen; material: RS-attached | host: Bos | place: Iran: Karaj | collected 2018-10 | reverse complement strand
TAATTCCAGTTATCCGGTGATTAATTATTGTGGCTGGCAACTTTATGGAAATGAGACCCTCTTGGAGCCCTACGGAGCCTATCACGACGGCAGCTACGTCGTTGATTCCAACGGCAATAGGGTCTATAATCAGGATGTTTATGTGAGCGACGACTATGTGGCCATCATCAATGCCACCAACTTTCCCGACGCGAACTTCCGCAGTTATGTGCTCGGCCTCTATCCCAAGGGTTATATCACCCAAACTGATGTCAACAACCGCACAAGGATAAACATTGCCCAAAAGAACATTTCCAACCTCAAAGGCATCGGGTACTTCACCAATTTAACGTCACTCTATTGCAATGACAATAACTTGACATCACTCAGTCAATTGTCTGGGCTCTCCAAAATGGATGAGCTGTTGTGTAGCGACAATCAGTTGACCTCACTGGATTTGAGCTATTTCCCGGTTCTTAGGTATCTCAATTGCAGCAATAACAAGTTAACGACACTGAATGCGTCTAACAAATCCACTTTGACACAACTTTATTGTCAAAATAACACGTTATTGACCATGCTCAACTGCTATAGTGACAACCTGACCTCCCTCAACGTGACGGGTTGCACGGCGCTGAAGGAACTGCGTTGCTACTACAACGCCAACCTGGCAACCATCACCGGCTTGGGCGATTGCACTGCTATCACCTATCTGGATTGCGAGGACTGCGCCATCACCAACCTGAGCGCCGTCAACTCGATGACCAACATCGAGAAACTCTATGCCCGCAACAACAAGTTGACCTCGCTATATGTTGGCGAATTGTCGTACCTAAATACCCTGAGAGTCAGCGGTAACACGTTGTTGACCACGCTATATTGTTATTCTTGTGAATTGACCAATCTATACGTGACGGGATGTTCTTCCTTGACCTATCTCGATTGCTCTTTCAACCAGCTAACGTCCCTCGACGTGACTGGCTGCTCAGCCCTTAATCACCTGGAGATTTATAACAACAGGATTAATGGCACTGGCATGACAACCCTGGTCAATAGCCTGCCCACGCGCTCGGCAAGCAATAAGGGCGTGATGTATGCCGTCGTTAGTAACGATAATAACTCGATGACTTCTACCCAGATCACTATTGCCCGCAACAAGTACTGGCTGCCCTATCGCTACAATGGCAGCACCTGGGTAGAGATGACGGCCTCGACCCGCGGCGACGTGGACGGTAACGGCAACGTGAACATCAGTGACGTGACTGCCCTGATCGACTACCTGCTGAGCGGCAACGCCAGTGGTATCAATGTGTCAGCTGCCGACTGTGACCAGAACGGCGCCATCAACATCAGCGACGTCACCGCCCTGATCGACTACCTGCTGAGCGGCCACTGGTAATCATCCGACCAACAATACATCTCTTATAGTTCAACCCCTAGGATGGCTCCCTGCATTGAGCGGGAGCCATCCTTATATTTATATCAATAACAAATTTATCAGAAAGAATAGTCGAGGATGCCAGGATTGAAGTGGATGTCGCGGTTCTCGAACAGGCAATCCATTGCCCCGTCGGCCACCAATTGCTGGGTGGTGCCGGTAATGACCTGACGGTCGGTGGTAATGAGCCACAGTTCATCGGCCAGCATCAGGGATTGGGAAATGTCGTGGCTGGAGAGCAGCACGGTTTTGCCTCGCTCGTGGGCCAGGGTCTGAAGCAGGCGCATCGTCTCGATGCGGCTGGCCACGTCCAGGAAGGCGGTGGGCTCATCGAGGATGATGATGGGGGTCTGCTGCGCCAGCGCACGGGCAATCATCGCCTTTTGACGCTCGCCGTCGCTCAATGACGACATATACTCGCCAGCTTTGCCGATGATGCCCGCATCTTCCATCGCCTGCCTGACGATTTCGTGGTCCTCATCGTCAAGGCGACCCAAGAAGCCCGTGTGAGGCTGGCGACCCAATCCCACCAGTTCAGTAACAGTGAGAGCTCCAGCCTGTATGCGCTCGGTAGAAACCAGGCCAATGAGGCGCGAACGGTCCTTCTGGCTCATGTCGGCAAGGTTCCTGCCGTTGACCTCGATAGTTCCGGACAACGGGCGCTCGTCACAGGTGAGAGCACGCAACAGCGTGGACTTGCCGGCACCGTTCTGTCCCAGCAGAGCGACCAGTTTGCCTTTCTGCAAAGAAAGATTCAGCCCGTGGAGCAAAGTCACAGCGGTCTTGCCGTTGCGGTAACCGACGGCAAGGTCATGGGTGGTATAGATAGCATCTTCGGTTTTCATCAGTTAAAGTATTGGATGCGGCGACGGTTAATGATAATGTACAGGATAATGGGCACACCGATGATGGGTGTAATGGCATTGATGGGAATAATACCATGAGGGCTGCTCACGCTGGCCACGGCACACAACAGGGCGATGTCGGCGCCAGCAAGTATCGTGGCAGGTACCAGGCGGCTATGGTTGCTCGTGCCCAGCGACATGCGGGCGATGTGGGGAACCACCAGACCAATGAAACCGATGGGACCGCAAAAAGCGGTTACCACAGCGGTGAGCACACCCGTGATGAGCAAGAGGATGTTGCGCGTACGGGAGACGTTGATGCCCAGGTTGCGGGCATAACGCGCGCCCAGCAGCAGGGCGTTCAGCGGCTTGATCATGAGTGCCGAGCCGATGAGTGCCAGAATAATGATGCCGGCATAAACAGGCATCTGAGCCGCACTCACGCCCGAGAAGTTACCGAATCCCCAAGAGACATAGTTGTGCACGCCCTCCTCGGTAGCTACCGAGTTGAGCAGCTGAACCACGCTGGAGGTGAGGTAACTGACCAAAATACCGATGATGAGCAACATGGTATTGCTGCGCACAATGGCCGAGAAAGCGATAAGTATCGCCAACACCACGCCGGCACCCAACAACGCGCCCACCAGAATGGCCATATAACTGCCCACATTCTCACCCCACAGGCCTCCTAGCGTGCCGCCCAAGGCCAGTATGACGATAGCCACGCCCAAGCCGGCACCCGACGAGACACCCAGGATGGACGGTCCCGCCAAGGGGTTGTTGAAGGTGGTCTGCAACAGCAGACCCGAAATGGACAGCGCCGCTCCCGCAAGGGCGGCTGTGATAATCATGGGAATGCGCGACTGCAGGATAATAATGTCCCATGCCTTGTTCCCGCTTCCTTTTCCCGTGAGGATGTCCATAATCCTGTCCACGGGAATATCCACCGACCCAAAGACGAGGCAGGCCAGCATGAGCAGCACCAGCAGCAGCGTCAAGGCAACGATTGTGATATTGAAGCGGCGAGAAGTCATCGGCAAATCAGTCTATATGGTGATACATCAGGTTCTTGAAACCGGGGAACAGTTCTGGGTGCAGGATGGCGGCAAATTCCCGCAGGAGCACCTCGGGATGGAACGGGATGCGGTCAAAGAAACGGGTCTTGTCGGTATCGCACACATAGACGCGCTTGTTCTTAAAGGCAGCCATCTCCTTGTTCAGGTCAAAGGCGCCTTGCAAGTCATTGAGCGTGTTTATATTGGTCCACTTGATGAACCAGTAGTCGGCATCGTGGGCTACCGCCAGCACCTGGTTGAAATCCAATGCCAGTGAGCCTGTATTCTTATCATCGGCCCACAGGTAGCGTCCTCCAGCATCGTTAAGGATGCGCGCCATATAGCTCTGACCGCCAGGCACGTTCCACACGCCGCTGATGACCATCTCGGTGACCACGGTGGGACGCGTCTTGGCCTCGGCAGCCTTCTTCTTCATGTCATTGTAGGCAGTGACCACGGCCTGATAGAGGCTGTCAGCCTCCTGACGTTTGCCCAGCAGCTCACCATAGAACTTCACCCACTCGGCACGCCCCAGGGGATCATACTCCAGGTAGTCGGCACACTCGATGATGGGGATGTCCAGCTTGGCTATCTGCCCGTAGCTGGCATCCTGATAGGGCGAGAGCAGGATGGCGTCGGGCTGCATGTCGATGACCCGCTCGACTGTGGGATTCATCGAGTTGCCGCAGTCGGCAATCGTGCCGGCAGCGACACCGGCAACCACGGCCGAGTCAATAAAGTACTGCTTATCCACCACACCACGCAAGGCATCAAGGGCACCCAGCTCACCCATCAGGCTCGTGTGCACCGACGAATAGACGAGCGCATTCTTGACAGGCGTGCGCACCACGGTTCCCTCAGGCAGATCGTCGGGCAATTGGGCATCACGAGGCACCAGCACATAACGGTGCAGCACCCCACCCTTCCACGGGTCGGCCACAGTGACTACAGTATAATCGGCCGTGCGTTGCATCGAGAGCAACCTGGCTGCAGTGATAATAGAATCCTGCTGATTCAATGCAAGGTCACCCTTTCCGCTCCTGAAGCAGGAACAGAGCAGCAGCAAGACAGCAAACAGGGTTATATAACAGTTGAAAGATTTCCTCATTACTCTAGGAGTGCCTGATCAATACCCGACCAGGTCAAGGATATAGGGATGCATAATGTCATCTGAGGCTCGGTCGATGTACTTGTAGAAGTAGTCCTCAATAACGTATTGTTTTTTATAGTCCTTCATACCCTCGTAGCGCACCTTCAAGTCGTGATAATCCGTCAGAAGCTCACTCAGGTAGCTGTGAGTCACCCGTTTAACCATATGATTCAGGAAATCGATATAGTAATAGGACATCGAAGGGGTCGTAAAACCATCCGGATTACTGCCAAAGAGGACCTCCTTTACCGTTACCGGACCGTTGGCTGTAAGATATGCCACCTTATCATTGAAAAACATGGGAATGAAACCGTTGAGCCCATTAACATCTCCCTTGAAGTTTGTCTTGAGATATTCACTGTTAATCAGCCAGATGCTGTCGCCTTGAGAGACGGCCATGTAGTCTTTTTGGATGGATTTGTCAACTTCCTCATATCCCGTTATGAAATAGATCTCATAGGGCGAATATGCATCAATGATGGGATTGACAATAAAAGCCGTTGGCTCCAAGTCCATGACCTGCTTCCACGTCTTGTAGAAATAGAGTGTATCGGGCTCGGTCTGAGCGATGGCCTGCATCGACATCGATGCGACAGCCACCAACATGAGATACTTTAACCAGTTTTTCATTATCTTCTTGAATATTAGAATGTTTTCAACATTTGATAGAGTTTGCGCGTGGGCAGCCCCATCACATTATAAAAGTCTCCGCTGATGCCCGAGATGCCGATGTTGCCGATCCATTCCTGGATGCCATAGGCACCAGCCTTGTCCAGGGGTCGGTAATGCTCGATGTAGTAGTTTATTTCCTCATCGGTGAGTTCGGCAAAGCGGACAATGCTCGTGTCGGAAAACGCCTCGGTACGGTCCCGGGTGGTGACACACACGCCACTGATGACGCGGTGGTCGCAGCCCGACAGGGCACGCAGCATGCGGTGGGCATCGGCTTCACCGGCAGGCTTGCCCAACACCGCATCGTCGAGCACGACAATGGTGTCGGCAGTGATGAGCAGTTCATTCTCTTGCAAAGGGTGGCCTTGGGCCTTGATGCGGGCCAGATAGACGGGAATCTCCTCAACGGGAAGGTTGGCAGGATAACTCTCGTCGATACCCTTGATGGCCTCGACACGGAAGTTGACGCCCATGTCGTTGAGCAACTCGCGGCGGCGGGGCGAATTACTGCCCAACACCACGTCATATTTTCCCAAATTATTGAGCATTGTCGTCAAGCGGATTACGGTTCATTATCGATTGTGTGATCAGGTCATAGATGTCGCGTTTGTCACCGTCGAGCATGGCCTGGTGGCTGGCAATGACCTTTAAGTCGTGTCGAATGGCCGGGCCGGTCTGGGACTGGGCGGGCGCAAGGCGGTCTAGCTTGTCGACAGTAGTGTGAATGAGGGGTTTCATCGCTTCAAAAGGCAGACCTGCCTCATCGAGCACCTCGGCAGCCAGTGTCCACATGTGGTTAGCGAAATTGCACGAGAACACCGAGGCGACATGCAGCTGGCGGCGCTTGGCGCTATCGGCCTCGATGACATGGCGCGAAATCAGATGCCCCAACTCCATCAAGTCAGCTAGTGCAGCCTTGTCGCTGGCCTCAGCAAAGAAGTGGACCTCATCAAGCGGAGTGACCACTTGACGCGAGAAGGACTGCATGGGCCAGAACACGCCATAACGCGACCGATGCCCTTTGAACAGGTCTATCGGCTTGCTGCCTGACGTGTGCAGCCACAGGGCGCCATTATCGGGAACGGATGAAATGACACCGGCAATGGCATCATCACTCACGGCAAGGATGTACACGTCGCCATCAGGGGCCAGCTTTTTCAGGTCATCGGTGGCGTCAGGGCAGCCTATGGCATCGGCCAGTGCACGGGCATGAGACAGGGTGCGGCTATAGATCTGAGCCACACAACAATGCCTCGACAAACCATGCGCCAGGCTTGTCGCTACATTACCGGAACCAATGATGACCACACGTTTCATTTTTTACGCAAAATTAGTGCAAGGCGAGCGAAATACCAAAAATCTAAGGGTATTTCCTGCCCCTCGTCCAATTTTGAGGGCAAATGCCCCGACAATCACTGATAAGACGCAAATTAACCAAGAAAGTTTAAGCATTCTGCTTGTACAAGCCAACGACTTGCACTACCTTTGTCCAATAATTGTTATAACCAAGCTATGAAAGAGATTTATTATGCGGGAGGATGCTTCTGGGGCACAGAACATTACTTCAAAATGGTGAATGGAGTCGTTGAGACCGAAGTGGGCTATGCCAACGGACATACCGAGAACCCGACCTATCAGGACGTGTGCACTGACAAGACCGGCTTTGCCGAGACGGTGCGCGTTGCCTATGACCCCGAGATCATCTCGCTGGAGTTCTTGACCGAAATGTACTTTAAAGCCATTGACCCGACGAGCGTCAACCAGCAGGGCCACGACAAGGGCACCCAGTACCGCACGGGCATCTATTACACCGATGAGGCCGATGTGCCCACGCTCAAGAAAGTATATGACCGCGTGCAGGCCCAAGTGAAACTCCGCCTGGCGGTGGAATTGCTGCCCCTCAAGAACTTCCACAAAGCCGAGGACTACCATCAGGACTATCTGGACAACAACCCCGACGGCTATTGCCACCTGCCCCTGGAACTGTTCGAGATGGCCAAGCGCGCCAACCGGTAAACACTCGCATGAGGCAGACGATAGACGTCATCAGGCAGTGGATTGCCCACCAGTGGACAGTGCTCAAGCCATGGATGCTGCGCCAATGGCAACGCTTCATGCCATGGTTCCTGCACCAGTGGTCACTGTTCAAGGCATGGGTCAATCGCATGTGGCACTTATGGACGGACCGCGACAACCGTTGGCTATCGCTGCCGTGCACTGTTGCCGCATTGCTGGTGCTGCTGGTGTCTGTCAAGAGCTGCCAAGGCATCGTCTATAACTTCACTCCCGAATGCAAGATATTAAAGCTGGGTTACCCCATCGATGAGGCTCGCGCCCTGGCGGCCGCACTGAATCACGAACAGGTCGACTCGCTCATAGCCCGTGGCGAGCACGACACCATTGCCTACCCCATCATCAACGAGCGATACTACATTGCAGGCAATTTTGACCGCTATCTCGCCTTCCACAAGGCTGACACGACCGGTGCCTCCCTCGGTGACATCGTAGCCTCTGTCAATGTGGGCATCGACCGCGATCCGCAGGAGAGTGCCGTGCCCTGCGATACCACGATGGACCGGCTGATGCTGGTCAACAGATACCATTATCTTGACGAGCATCACAAGCCTCGCAAGCTGAAAGAGTTCAAAGAAGTCTTCCGCTATGAGGAGCAAAAGGCCGCCCCTGTTGTGGTTGAAGCCTTCGAGGCCATGCAACAGGATTGCAAGAAACAGACGGGTGCACAACTGATGGTCAACTCGGCCTACCGCTCCTATCAACAGCAGATAGGAACCCACAAGCGCAATCCAAAAGGATATGCCGCCCGAGCTGGCTTCAGTGAGCACCAGACGGGATTTGCCATCGATGTCACATCGTTGCAGCATCCCATGAGATGGCCTTTCGACACATCGGAGGAGGGCATCTGGATGCGTGAGCATTGTCATGAATACGGCTTCATCCTGCGATACCCCAAAGACCGGGGCCACATCATGAACTACAACTACGAGCCGTGGCACCTGCGCTATGTGGGCAAAGTTGCCGCCCGCCAAATGCATGACGAGGACATCACCTTCGACGAGTATTACGCTTATTACATCGAGCCTCAAGCTAAGACGCAAAGGCGCTAAGAAAGCACCAATTCAACTCGTCCGCCTAGTAGAGACACAAAATTTTGCGTCTCCGATTGTAAGGAGTTACCTAAATGCCAACCCTGAGACGCAAGATTTTGCGTCTCTACTTTTTTGATGAATGTGAGTTCATCAAAATCACATTATTATTGATGGTTATTATTGCAGCTTCACGTCATAGCCCGATTCATTGGCCAGGATCGTGAAGTTGCCGCGCAGGCCATGGCGGCTGCCCATGGCGGCTGTGACCATACCCATGGTCATGCGCAAATTCACCTCTACACAAGGATTTAAGGCGATTTTGCCATTTTCATCCCAGTAAAGCATCATGTCGATACCTATCGGACCATTGTAGTGTGGAGCGACAATGCCATCAATTACCATGAGGACTTGACCTATCACGGGGTCAAGATCGGGATACATACCCAGCAGCATCTCATGTAATTCCTCCATTGGGGCCACCCTACCCGTTCCGAACTGGCTGTGGAAGTCGCTGTCAAAGACCGAATAGCCCATGAACATCGTATGGCCATCACGGCACTTGCATTCGATGGCAAAGTCCTGCACCCTATCCAATCCCACCTCGCACAAGAGTGAGCCTTGACGGTTCAAGGCACCTTCTATCCAACGGGGCACATGGTTATCGCCTGTCGGGTCGATGACGCGATAGATGCCCTTACCACTGCCCGACCACGGCATCTTCAAGTAACAGCCAGGGTGGCTGTGCATGAAAGCGGTCACATCGTCAACAGTGCCCAATTCCACGGGGCAAGGCGAGAATGTGTTACCCAAGGCCTGATGAACAGCAATGCTGGTGCGACGGTGCGACAAGCGGCGAACCCAATCCAGTTGTTCATCGGTGGGCAGGTTGTCGGGAGAAACGCCCGCTTGCAATAACTGGTGGCGCAACGTGGCATCCCAGCCCCAGGGGTGGATGCAGCATGGCCCCAATTCGGCGATTTTGCTGATGGGGACGGGCGTTATGTCAAGATGATGGTCATGGAGCCAGCGGCGGTCCTCGTCAATCGGGCAATCGTCAGGAATGGCGATATAGGAGCCAGCGGGTGCCACCCACGACGGCAGTAACCGCAGGTCATGACGGAACTGGCGTGCAAATGGCGGTGCGGTGTAGTTGTGCGCCCCATGTGCCAGTGCCAAGTCATGCTCGGGATTGAAAAGAAAGACGTCAACCATTCATTAATGGCATCACTTAACGGTGATGCTGACGGTGGATTTCATGCCCGTGGAAGGGTCCTTGACGGTGAGAGTCATTACGCCTGGCTTTTTACCGGCTTGGCAAACGACTACCAGCTGGCCGTGGAAGAGGCTCATCTGCGGTTGTGTGAAAGGCTCCAGCGAGGTGGCATCGCCGTTGCAGGCTGCTTTATAGGTGCCAGCACCTGTCACACTGAATTCAAGCCTGTTGGCAGCATCGGGGCACAGGGTGCCGTTCTTATCGACGAGGCTCACCGTGATGTAGGCCAGGTCGTTGCCGTCGGCCTTGATGGTCTTGCGCTCGGGCTCGAGCAGCAGTCGCTTGGGCTTGCCGGCGGTGCGGACAATCTGCTGACCAGCTTTGTTGCCGTTTTCGTCATATACGACCACTTTCAACTCACCGGGCTGATAAATGACGTTACGCCAACGCAGGCGGTAACGGTCCAGACGGGCGGTATCGTTCTTGGTGATGCGGCCCTGGCTCTTGCCGTTGACAAAGAGTTCGGCGCTGGGATAGTCGGTATAGCAATAGACGGGAGTCACCTTGCCCTTGCGGTCGGGCCACGTCCAGTGCGGCAGCAGGTGGATGGTGTGCTCATTCTTGTTCCAGTGACTGCGGTACAAGTAGTAGCGGTCCTTGGGCAGGCCTGCCAGGTCGCAGATGCCGAAGTAACTGCTGCGCGAGGGCCAATATTCGTCGTATGGCGTGGGTTCGCCCAGGTAATCATAACCAGTCCAGACGAACTCGCCGACGGTCCAGTCTCGATCTTCCTGCATCTTCCAGTCATCGTCGGGCAGGTTGCTCCACCAGCAGTATTCCACGTCATAGCCCGAACACTGTCCGTCGGGCCATGCCTTGTTGGTGGCAACGGTGTCGGGGAAGCA
>JAEEGJ010031109.1_pt1 | contig 10365 bp, 9 predicted proteins | sample 8958761 | NCBI WGS metagenome assembly JAEEGJ01 (sample SAMN16246546, study PRJNA631951) | gut metagenome | biome: gut microbiome; feature: rumen; material: RS-attached | host: Bos | place: Iran: Karaj | collected 2018-10 | reverse complement strand
CGTGAAACTCTTCAAGAAAGAATCCAAGAATGGTTCGGCAAGCTCACCAACCAGAAAAGATGATGGCAAGAAAAAGGCCGAGCCCAAGGAAATCGGCTGGGAAGGCAAACTCTTGCCCAAGACCGTCATCGAGCGCGTTTACTTTGCCAAGGAACAGGCCGAAATCGAACGTGCCGAACAAGTTGTCGCCGAAAGCGAATCCAGGCTCGAAGAATTCGTGGAAGAAAACAGCGGCGAAGGCAGCGTGCTGGCCGACTACGTGAAGGAAGAAGGCGAAGACCTGGACGCAAAGAAAATTGCCGCCAAGCTGAAGGAACTGAAAAAGCAAAAGGCAAGCAACAAGAGCGAAGAATACGAAGTGCTCGCCAAATACACCGAACTTGCCGACACCGCGAAAAACCAGGCAGGCATCGTCAAGGAACTGAACAAGGCCCTGGACGAATCCGTCAAGAACAAGTATGCGGAACTCACCGAAAAAGAAATCAAGGACCTGCTCGTAAAACAGAAGTGGAGCTTTGACATCTTCGAAGGAATCAAGAGCCTCTACGACACCACCAGCCACAAGATTGCAACCCGCGTGACCGAACTCGCCGACCGCTACGAAAACACGCTCCCTGACCTCGAAGCATCCGTTGCCGACTACGAAACCAAAGTCAAGAACCACCTCAAAGAAATGGGATTCGAGGTATGACCAAGACGAGAGATGAAAGATTGTCATCCTGGAGCGAAGCGATAGGATCCATGTGTGTCATCCTGAGCGGAGTGTAACGGAGTCGAAGGATCTAGGGCTTAATTTATGAAAGAAACAAAATTTAAACAGACCGAAGTCGGGATGATACCAAGCGATTGGGAAGTGAAAACACTAGGCGAATTGTATAAAGTTCATAATGGTCTTTCTAAGGGAAAACAGTTTTTTGGGCATGGCTATCCATTTTTATCGTTTTCAGTTGTTTTTAACAATGTCTTTATACCAAATAAACTTGAAAACTTGGTCGATTCTAGCAAAGAGGAAAGAGCTAGTTATTCTATAAATAAGGGTGATGTCTTTATAACCCGTACTAGTGAAACTGTTGATGAATTGGGAATGAGTTGTGTTGCTTTGAAAGATTATCCCAATGCTACTTATAACGGTTTTTGTAAAAGACTAAGACCGAATGATGTTGAATTTGTGAATCTTGGTTATTTAGGTTTTTATCTGCGTAGTGATTTTATTCGAGAATGGTTCCTAAAATTTTCTACAGTAACAACAAGAGCTAGTTTGAAAAATGATGAACTTTTAAGTTTGCCTTTAGTTCTTCCACCCACAATCGAAGAACAACAACGCATTGCAAACGCCCTCTCCGACGTTGACACCCTAATCGCAAACCTTGAAAAACTCATCGCCAAAAAGAAAAACATCAAACAAGGCGCAATGCAACAACTCCTCACCGGCAAGAAACGCCTCCCCGGATTCGCCCCAGACGAAAGACGAGAGATGAAAAAAGGAAATCGTCATTGCGAGGAGCGTAGCGACGCGGCAATCCAGAGCGGTTACAAAATGACTGAAGTCGGATTTATACCGAATGATTGGATAGTTGAGCCTTTGGCAAATATTGCAAATACAGCATCTGGAGGAACGCCTTCTAGAAGCAAAGAAACTTTTTATAAAGGCCCTATTAAATGGTTTACTACAACGGAATTAAGAGACTGTAATCTCTATGATTCAGTGGAACACATCTCAAAAAAAGCTGTTGAATGTTCATCTGCAAAGATTTTCCCAAAAGACACCTTATTAATGGCTATGTATGGGGCTACAATTGGAAAGTTAGGCTTGTTGAAATGTGATGCTGCAACAAATCAGGCTTGTTGTGCTATTTTCCCTAAAAAAACAGATGTGCTTTATTTGTATTACTTTCTGTTATATAATAGAGAAAATATAATTGCTATGGGATGTGGAGCTGGCCAGCCAAATGTCAGCCAAGAAATAGTAAAGAAAATAAATATTCCGCTCCCTCCCACGGTAAAAGAACAAACCGCCATCGCAAACGTCCTCAGCGACATGGACACAGAAATTGCAACCCTCGAAACCAAACTCGCAAAATACCGCAAACTCAAAACCGGCATGATGCAACAACTCCTCACCGGCAAAATCAGATTGGTATAAGGAAAACTTGATATGATTTATGAAAAACTAGAAGATATCTTTAAGGATTCATTTCCGAATTCTGATCAAGTTTGCATTGCCGTTGGCTTAATTAGCGAGGGCAAGGCGAAAGAAATAGGCCGGCTTGCAAGGAAATATGATATTGATATTTACTTAATTGTTGGTATTGATATGCCTACACCAAATTCTGCATTGCGAGCACTAATGAAAGCTGAAAGCAATAATAAGAACCTTAAAGTTCATTATTATAGCGAAGAGAGTTTTTTTCATCCGAAAGTTTTTCTTTTTAAAAAAAGAAATAAAATGGTTGCATATGTAGGATCGGCAAATTATACAGAACGAGGATTTTCTTCTAACTCTGAATTGACCTTACAGACTGAAGATGGCGCGGACTGTAATAGAATAAAAAAATGGTTTAATGATTTATGGAAGAATGCGTCCTCCCCAATAACAAAGGAAATGATTGCTTGCAGAACGAGCGAGACAAAAAAACATAAATGGCCTCCTCTTCCTAAGATGAATAGGGTGAAAAAAGTGAGTAAGCATGTCTGTGATTTTAACCAAGATGAATTCATTGAAAAATTGAAAATATTAAAACGCAAAAAAACTGTTTATGAGAAAATTCGTAAACAAAGAAATGCCGCCATTAAGTATCTTCGTGGTTGTTTAGACGCGAAACATGGTTTTGCGGGTTTTAAAGGACGAAAGATTGATCAATTCTGCCAAGAGGGCTCTTTAGGTGATTTAGATCAGCATGGTGTTTGTGAAGCGCTACATGCTGCAAGCCGTGAAGGTACTTTAAGACAATTCTGCATAGCACTTGCAGATGAAAGTCAGCCTATAAAAACTAGGGTGTCAAAGGCGTTAAAAGAGTTGAATCGCGTAGGCCGAGGGGTAATAACTAAAATTCTGACAACATTATACCCCAAAAAGTACATTCTTATAAATGGTTGTTCTATAAAGTATCTTTCTTTAAAGGAATTGTCTAGCGGAAAAAGGTATGTTGAATACTGCGAGTTTGGCCAAGAATTATTAAGGCAATTGGATGTAAAAAATTTCGCTGTTCTTGACGGTTTGATTCGCCAGACATCAGAAGGCGATGCTGTTTAGCATTTAAAAAAAGGAAATATTTATGTTTTTAAAGAAGATTGAAATAAAGAATTTTAGATTGTGGAAAGACACATCAATCGAATTAGAACAACAGTCAACAATGATTGTCGGGAAAAACAACTGTGGCAAAACATCTTTTATGGATTTAATGCAGTTGCTTGTGAAAAATAAAAATCCTAAATTCGACGATTATCCACTACAAAATAGAAAAGCTCTTTATCAAAAAATTATAGACTATATGGCAGCGCGGTGTTCATACAAAGATCTTGAAGATGAATTTTTATTACCGATAATAAATCTACATATAGATTATTCTCTAGAAGGAGTTGATGAAAATTTAGGAGCCCTCGCTTCGTTCATCATAGATACTGATAGCAGTATTACAAATGCTTTTATAGAAGCTTCGTATTCTTTATCATGTACAGAGGAGCAATTCAAAAGTTTTTTCGGTAACACAGATTTACAAGGAGATAACGGCGAAGATTTAATTCGAAACATTCTTGAGAAAAATTATAATTCGTTTATGAAACTCAATTTTTTTGCAGTTAATCCGCAGGATACAAATAAAAGAAGAAAGGTTGAGCATAAAGAGTTTTGTGCGTTATTCCCTATTTTCGCCATAAAAGCAGAACGATCAATGGATGAGTCTGATTTTTCAAACGAAACCCCTTTAAAAGGCATTGTTACATCCATTTTTCAGCCCGAATTAGACAAGTCTTTCGACGATATAAAACCGAAAATTGATGAATTACATGAATTGTGTGATACAGTAAATAAAAGCACGCAGGACAAAGTAAATATTTTGTTAAAAGATATTGTTAAGGATTCACTAGATTTCGGATATCCTTCAGCGGAAGATCAACAACTTATAGCTAAATCGCACATCAATCTTGAAGATCAAATAAAAAATTCTGTTGATTTGCATTATCATAACAATACCCTCCAAGAAACTTTGCCAAGTGGATACAATGGTTTGGGTTACAAAAATCTTGTAAAAATAGAACTTGAATTAATAAATTTTGCAAAACAAATAAAAGAGTGCATAGGAAATTCAATCCCTCTTATCTTTATCGAAGAGCCCGAATCTCATATGCATCCTCAAATGCAACAGCGTTTTATAGAGCATATTGACAATTATTGCAAAAAAATTTCAACACAGAAGCATATTCAAGTTGTCATAACAACGCATTCTTCACATATAGTAAATTCGGCTAAATTTGAGAAGATAAGATATGTTGTGAAAAAAAATGATTCCGTTTCTGTAAAAAATTTAAGCGATTTTTGCAATCAAGCCAATAGCAATAAGGATTTTATTGAGAAATATTTAACATTGAATAAATGTGACTTATTTTTTGCCGATAAAGCCATATTAATAGAAGGAACTGCAGAAAGATTGTTAATTCCAGATATGATAGCAAAACTGAATAAGGCGGGAAAATTTAGCGGGGTTACAATTCCTTTAGAATCTCAATATTATACGTTAATTGAAGTTGGAGGAGCGTATGCATATAAGTTTATTCCATTTATGGAGTTTATTGAAATCCCTGCATTGATTGTTACAGATATAGATTCAATAGGCAATGACAGAAAAGCTTGTTTAGTCAAAGATGGTCAAAAAACATCAAATGCGACTATAAACCGATGGTTCTCAGACATCCTTCATAGACAAAGTTACACATTTCAAGATATAAAAAGTTTAGCAAGCAACAACAAAACAAATAATTTTATTCACATAGAATACCAAGTTGAAGAAAATGGGCTTTGTGGAAGAAGTCTAGAAGAAGCTTTAAAAAATGCAAACAGGTCTATATATGGTCTTTCACAAACTGCTACAGAAGATAATCTTGAATATAATCCCAACAGTGATGGAAGTAAAACCGATTTTGCAATGAATTTAGTATTTGAGCATCCGAATTACAATGTACCGAGATACATTGAGAATGGTTTAGTTTGGCTAAATTGCCAAAAAATGGGGAGATAATAATGCCTGATTATAGAGATGATGCGAAAAAAGAAGCAGATGAAATAGACAGAAAAATAATAGAGGTTCTTAGTCAAAAGAAAAACTTTCGTGTTGAAGCAGGGGCTGGCTCCGGAAAGACCTATTCTATGAAGAAAGTTATAGAATGGTTGCAAATAAATAAACAACTTGAATTTAAAAGAAACGGAAAAAAAGTAGCATGTCTTACATTCACTAACGCTGCTGTAGATGTGATAAGTTCTCGTTTACAGGATGATTCATTCATTGCTCCTTCTACAATACATAATTTTGCATGGAATGCCATAGCACAATTTCAAGAAAAAATAATACAAATACTATTAGAAAATGACCTTCTTCCTGATGCATGTGATAAAGATAAAATTCTGCATGTACAATATTCGTTAGGCGTAAAATATTTTGATGAAGAAGACAAAACTCTTTATTTAGGACATAATGATATTTTAAAACTTTTTAGTAATTTATTGGATAATGAAAAATTTCAGAAAATTTTAGCTAATAGATATCCCATAATTCTCATTGATGAATATCAAGATTCAAATAAAGAAATTATAGATAAGTTTATTAGTTGCTACATTTCAAAGGATTCTGGAATCCAATTCGGCTTTTTCGGAGATTCTTGGCAAACGATATACGGGACAAATGGAGCTTGTGGAGAAATTATCAGCGATCATATTGTTGTTATAAATAAAACTATTAATTTTCGTTCAACTGAAAAGATTGTTGACGTATTGAACAAGATTCGTCCAGAAATGCCGCAAAAATCTGCTTTGAATGATAATGATGGAAAAGTACTTGTAATTACAACTGCAAATTATCATGGTTTGAGAAGAACTGACAGGAATTTTAAGGGGGATTTGCCCACGACTGTATTAGAAGAATACGTTGACTCAATAAAGAAAAAAAATAATAAAGAGACGGATGATAAAGATAAATTTAAAGTCTTAATGTTAACTCATCGAATTCTCGCGGATCAACAAGGATACTCAACATTGTTTGAATTGCTTGGTGACGGATTAAAAAACGCTGATGACGAACTGTTATGCTATTTAAAAGATACAATATTTCCTTTAATAAATTCAATTATTGAGAACGATGTTATTGGAATTTGCGACATTTTGAAAATACAAAAATACCCTATTCAACGCAAGGCGGATAAAATTAAATGGGATACCATAAAAGAACTTTTCCAAGACATAGATGACCAATCGATTTTCGACTGTCTTTCAATTTTCTTAGAAAAGAAATTATTGTCTTTCCCCGAAAAAATAAACGATATTTACAAAAAGATGAAAGAAGATTCCTTAGACACTTATCAAGAAGGGAGCTATAGCACATTAAAAAGAGTAAAAATTTCAGAATTTAAAAAAGCTGTAGCATTTATTTCTCCAGAAACACAATATTCTACAGACCACGGTGTAAAAGGGGAAGAATATGATTCTGTTCTGTTTGTTATAGGGAGAGGTTGGAATTTATATCAATTTGACAAATGGATGCCTGAGGCTGGTAAAATATTAGGTGAGCAGGACAAAAAGTCTTTTGAAAGAAATAGAAATCTGTTTTATGTCTGTTGTTCTAGAGCAAAAAGAAATTTAATTCTATTTGTGACAATTCCTTTAGAAGGAACTCCATTTAAGGTTTATTTAGAAAATCTTGTTGGACCTGAAAATATTCTTACTTATGAGCAGTATATAGGTTTAAACTAATTGTAATTTTGAACAATCTTATGGGCTACAAAATATTCGTTTCATACAAGTATAAAGACAATAATGTTTATCCTTTGAACTCGTATCGAAGTGGGATTTCCCATATGGAAATCCCACTACGGTTCGCGACTACGTGGATAAACTGGAAGCGTATTTTGACCATACGAGTAATATCTATAAAGGCGAATCAGATGATGAAGATTTGTCAAACTATTCCGATGAAGCTATTTGGGAAAAATTAAAGGATAGAATTTTTGATAGTTCTATCACTATTGTAATGATTTCTCCAAATATGAGGGAACCGCACCGTTCTGAAAGGTCTCAGTGGATTCCCTGGGAAATCTCTTACTCTTTACGCGAAACGACAAGAGGTGACAGAACTAGCCACTCCAATGCAATTTTAGCGGTTGTTCTTCCTGATTATCACCATCAGTATGATTATTTTACCGCACCAAATTTGTACCAACACATAGACGGTCAAGTTAATGAACAGGACCCGGTATTTCCGATCATTCGAAAAAATACGGAAAACAAGCGATGGAGTAGTCGATCTTCATTTTCGCATATGGGCTATCATTCTATTTCAACGGATGAATCATCGTATATTCCAAGCGTGACGTGGTATGATTTCATTCAACACCCAATGGCATATATAGAATGCGCAGTGAAACAAAAAGAAAATATTTTTCGCTATAATATTTGCACGGATGTTGAATTTTACAGATGGAAATCATCTCTTTCAAGTTTATTTTAAAGAAGGAACTAGCAATGAAAATCGAAAAAGAAGACGAAAGATTGTATTTGCAGTTTTTGCAGGATAACATCGCAAGAATGAATAGTAATTCTGCTCAAGCAAAAGGTTGGTGCATCGCTGTAGTTGCGGCTCTTTTGGCAATTTTTTCCGAGACGAAAAATGAACTGTTTGTCTGGATATGTTTAATACCGACTGTACTCTTCTGCATTTTGGACACTTTGTATCTGCAGCAAGAACACAAATTCGTTGGGGTGTACAATGATTATATAAGTAACAATAATCGCAAGCCCGCAGTATATACGATGCCAATGAAGTCTTACGAAAAAGGATTTTGCGGTTTCCTTAAGGCTTTAATGTCATGGTCTGTATTACTTGTATATGGACCATTATTAGCGACAATAATTGTGATTCTTTGTATGATTAAGGCGAATTGTTGTTAACATCAACAATGCACAACGACTGCTGAATTTTGAACATGATGAATTGGGCAATCATTTTGCCAACACTGGCAAAATGATTAAGTTGGCAAAAGTCAAGCGTTTTCCAACAGTTATCATTTTGTTGACTCCAACAAAATGATTGTTGCAATTACACCATTTTGCCAACATCGGCAAAATGGTTATGCAGAAAAAAAACGCACTACTTCTTTTTACTTGCGTCGTAAACAGCTTGTTTTTCAGCAACACAGCTGGTGAATTCCGACATAAAGGATTCAGCACCCTTCCGAATATCTTCCAAAATTTCCTTGTGCGACATCTTGGAATGTTTCAAGGAATTGTATTCGCGCAGTTTGCGAATGTCTTCTGCATCAAAGCGGTTGCTCATTTCGGGAGTATCCATATTACGCATCCTCCAATAATGCAGTGGGTGGATAAATCAGCAGGTCCTTTCGGCCCTGCATTGTGGTGATGACTTTAATTCCGCGAATGGTCTTGACATTGACAATATGCTTGAAATTCCACGAAATAATGATGTCACAGTCGTTAAGGATTGCTGCCGCGATGTGCTGGCAATCGTCTAAACTTTTTTGCTTGAGAATTCCGAAATCAATGAACTTTTCAGCAAGCTCGATTGTATCTTCCGTTATTTCGACAACATTAAAATTAATTTCGCGAAGATGCTTGAAGAATAAATCCCTCTTGCAAGGATCCTTGCAATCGTTAAGTTCTTTCAAAACGACCTGGGACACGAAAATATCGTAATCCCCTCTTTTGAGGGTTTCCCATACAGCTCGTGTATCAGCCATTTTTTCAGGAGCATCGTCCTGTTCAAGATAGCTGATAACAGAAGTATCTAGGTACACCTTGAGTTTTCGAAAGTTCAAATCCATATTTTTAATATACAATAAATAAGGTGAAAGTGTTTAAATCCCAATTTCCAAATATGTTTTCAGAGTTGCCGCAACACGGAGCTTCTTTGCATATTCTATGAGTTTCGCGATGTTCCTGTCGGTGCGATGCAGATATGTCTTGAGGATTTCGGCGCATACATCCAAGCCGATTTTGTTACGGTATTTGATGGCGTCGCAGACGGAGCGTTCCAAGTCGGTAACGCGCACCTTGTGACCATGAACTTCCGTCATCGTGATTCCGAATTCCAGCAGATGATCCGACCAATAATAAAGCGTTACCGGAGGGAATTCAGGCAATACGAGTTTGCGCTTACGCGGGATGGCAACGCAAAATGCGGAGGGAATTTGCGTTGTCAGTTCGTAATGCTCCCATGCAGAATACATGCACAGAACGCCGCCAGGCACAAGAACATCTATGTTGAGCATCGTATCCGCCAGCGCTGTAGGCTCTGCAAACACTCCGGGGCGCAGGCGAAGCAGTTCGCCGGACTGGACTTTTTGCAAGGTCTGGTGATACTGATATGCGCTCATGTTCTCGCGAATCATGAAGCCTTCGGTGTTGCCAATTTCTTTTCCGTCGTATTTGGGCATATCTCTAATATAATAAAATTACGGCAATTTTGCAAATATGCCGTAGAAAATTCAATACCTTCGAACAATTTTAGGCCAAAATGCGCGTTTTTGGTGAAATTTGGGCAATTCTGTCGTTGCCTTTTATTGAATGCGCGTTGCCAAGTAGTCGAAAATATATATTTTGGTAAAATTGGAATTAGACAATGGCCGAACCGAATATCAACATTCCCGAGCGCAAGACGCAGGCGAAGGTAATCAAGTTCTTCAAGGACGAATTGCATTACGATTACCTAGGCAATTTGTACGAAGTGGCGAACAAGAACATTCGCGATGATGATCTGTTTGCATTCTTGGTGGGTCAGCAGCATTATTCGGAAACGGTTGCGCGCAAGGCTATCGCCGATTTGCAACATGCGGCGGGCGACTTACAGCAAGGTTTATATTCTGCGAACAAGACGGTTTACAGTTTGCTGAAGTATTCGCACCCTGTTTCTGATGCGGATGGCGAAAATATCAGCGTTTATTACATTGATTTTGAAAATCCGGCCAACAACCATTTTGCCATTGCCGAAGAGGTGACGGTTAGCAGTTCTTTCGGTTTCAAGCGCCCGGACCTTGTCGTTTATATAAACGGCATTGCGGTTGCGGTGATTGAACTCAAGAAGAGTTCCGTTTCTGTTGCCGATGGTATTCGCCAGAATCTGACGAACCAGAAGCAGGAATTCATCG
>JAEEGJ010031108.1_pt1 | contig 10365 bp, 17 predicted proteins | sample 8958761 | NCBI WGS metagenome assembly JAEEGJ01 (sample SAMN16246546, study PRJNA631951) | gut metagenome | biome: gut microbiome; feature: rumen; material: RS-attached | host: Bos | place: Iran: Karaj | collected 2018-10 | reverse complement strand
AGAAAGATGATGATGCAGAAATCGGTTATATGCTCCATAATGACTATTCAAACAAAGGGATAGGCACAGAAGCAGTCAAACAGATATGCCCCATTGCATTCAAGGTCTTGTCACTTGAACAGATAACGGCTAATGTCTTTCAACCAAACATAGCTTCAATAAGGGTGCTACTGAAGAATGGCTTCAAGTATAAAAGTGCTATACCAAATGCCGTCATAAAGGATGGGAATGTTTATGACTTGCTCATTTACGTATTGACAGAAGAAACAAGATAAAACATAATCAATAGAAATCAATGAACAAGAAAACCATCATCACCGCACTAATCGCCATCGTCGCAATGTCAGCCGATGCACAAAGTCTTAACAAGGATGTTGAGAGGATGCAATATGTCTATGCCCTTAAAATGGTCATCAACGATAGCATCTGGAGTGGATTTGCTGATAAGCAATATGATGTACCTCTACTATATTATGGCGATACCTGTTGCTATGTGGTGAATCCCACGGAGAAGTTCTTGGCTATGTATCCGTCAGTCTTGATACATAGCGACAACAACATCCAGATTTATCAGACGGAGAAAGTCGATGATAAACCATTCCACATGCATGTAACTTTCACAGATGAGGAAAGCAACATCGACTACCGCACACCCTTCATGAGATGCAGTAGTCTGGAGCAGACGAGTGAGACTATTCCAGATGTCACTTCAGTCAACGAATGGGCTACGATGGTGATGCATGAGTATTTTCATGGCTTCCAATTCAAGAACGATGGCTATCTGGAAACTTACGAAACAATCACCAATACGGTTTTGCCAGACACTCTAATCGAATTAGCCGCCAGTCATGGTTGGTACAAAGAAAGCATCACTCAGGAGAACGACTTGCTGCTAAAAGCAATTGATGCCAACGATATTGAGGTTTCAAGAGCCTATATCCAGTCGTTCTTTGAGTTGCGTAACGAACGCAGGGAAAGGGTGAAAAAGGAACTTTGTATAGACATTGTAGCCTTGGAGCAGTTGTATGAAACGATGGAAGGTTCTGCTCGCTATATCGAATATTGTCTGTATCGGCATTTTGGAAACTTCAGCCTGTCCGATGCCAAATGGCTATATACTGTTGGACGCAGATATTACTATGCCACGGGATTCAATCTCCTCCGCCTGTCAGACAAGTTGGAGATTGATTATAAATACGCGATATTCAAAGACGTGTCAACTGTAGAAAGGAATTTAAGAAATGTGTTCTAACATCAAGATAAATCAACTAAAATTCGTAATAGATATGGAAACAATGAAACTTTGGAGAATCGCATTAATGATGCTTGCTGCTTTCTTCCTCGCCTCTTGCAGCAGTGACGAGGGATCATGGGGTCGGTTCTTCTGATCTTTTTTCAAATTAAATGAAATGCGAATGAGACAGGTAATAAAGCATAGAGATATCAGACACCTGAATATGATCAGGAGAACCGACCCCGTGATTCCCGGGTAGGCGACCAAAGGTCGGGAATGAATGCTCGCCAGCCCCTCTTGTTTCATATCCCAGGCATCGACAAGGACGAGGCCGCAGCCGTAGAGCATTACGTCATCGGCTACATGGCCTTCTGGCAAATCGCCTTTGTGGATGAAGACCGCCTCGTACCATGCCGTGACGACGCGCTACGCAACGAGGCCCGAAAGAAGATAGACCGCTACATTGCCGACCATCCGCCCGTCGAGACCTTCCCCCGCTTCTACCTCGTTCTTCTTCGCCAACCCATCGCCCCGATGGAACCCGACGGCATGAGCCGCGTGTATCAGATGTGAAATAGGCCCTGTCAGGCAAATGTCAGACAAATGTCAGGAAAGAAATTCGTTTGTCAGGCTTAAATGACAGTACCTTTGCACTTAAAAAACAAAACACATGAGACATCTTATGCTATTAAGTATGCTGGCTATTGGAATGATAGTTCAGGCGCAAGAAGTAAAAGAGGGTGGAGCACTACAGGAAGTGACCATTCAAAGTTCTAAAATCGTACAACGAGTGGACGGTCAGACCATCTATCCCACACGCCAGCAGTTGGAGAGTTCAACGAATGGCTACTCGCTGTTGTCGAAACTGACACTTCCTCATCTGCGTATCGACCCAGTGATGCATACCATTACGGCACTCTCCAATCTTGGAAGCGTGCAGGTGCGCATCAACGACATCGTGGCATCGAAAGAGGACCTGTTGGCGCTCGACATGAAGGCGGTGCAGCATATCGACTATATTGACAATCCAGGAGTCAGATATGGTGAGGGTATTGCCTATGTTGTCAACATCATCGTGAAGAAACCCGTCAGCGGTTACGATATCGGGGCAGAACTCACGAATACACTCACTGCTGTGAATGGTGATGAGACCGTCTATGGGAAGTTCAACTATGGAAAGAGCGAGCTTGGAGCGACCTACTCTCTGGGCTACCAAAACTTCAAGGGGATGGAATATGAAGAACAGGCGACATACGAACTGGAGTCCGGGGAGAAACGAAGCATTTTGCGCCAGCAATCAGATGGGCAAAACAAGAGCCTCAATCACAACATCCAACTCACCTACAGCCTGAGTGACTCTAACTACGTGTTCCAATCGAAACTCTCAGCCCGTCGCGATATTCAGCCTCACAGGTCATGGTCTAAGTTTGACAGCTTCGAAGACCATTACGCCTCCCGCACTTCATCACCAGCGCTCGATCTTTATTTCCATCGCGATTTCAGAGGGCATCAGTCGCTTACTGCCAATGCCGTGGGAACGTATATCAAGACCGACAGCTATGCAGAGCACAACGAAGGAGGCAACTATGCCTACGACGTGACGGGCAAAACGTATTCGCTCTGGACAGAGGCCATCTACGAAAACCGTCTGAAGCCCTTCACGCTGTCCTTGGGGACTCAGTATGGGCAGAAATATATTAATAATATGTATTCAGGCGATGCCCATGCCGACAATACTATGCGTTCATCAATGTTCTATTTCTTCGGTCAGTTGAAAGGACGCTTGGGCAAACTTGGCTATATGGGAGGTTTGGGCGTAAGCACACGCTACTATCGACAAGCAGAATGGAATGACCGTTTTCTGCTGTTCCGTCCAAAGATGACGCTTGCCTATCCATTGGCCAGGAACCTGAAGGCGAAGTACGACTTTGAAATATCGCAGCACGTCTCACAGATTGCACTTGTCAGTGACGTTTCTGTCAAACAGAATGCAATGGAAGCGTTGGTGGGTAACCCAGAGATTACCCCCAATCGTGTCACTTCACATGATCTCCGTCTGACCTACTCCACATCAAGAATCATGAGCGAGTTACAAGGCTACTGGCGACTGAATGCCAACTGCAACATGGAGAAATATACCCGCAAGGACGGACATTTCTATCAAACACAAACTAACGGACGGAGCAGCGAGAGGCATCAAGTATGCTTGAATGGCCGAGTCGTGACGGACGAAGGCGAAGCCAACGCCGGCAACGAGTGTAGTTTCTTCTTCATCCAGAGTTACAACCGCTGGGAGGCTATACCAGAGCATCTGTCCGTCACCCTCAATGGAGGCATCTACCGTTTCTTCAACTTCACGGATGACTATCGCCATACCTATACGGCATTCAACGGTGGTGCCAGCGTAGAAGCCTATCTTGGCCGATGGACGCTGACTGCATACGCGGATAATGGCTGGAACTTCATGGAGGGTGAGCATCGGGGACATCAGGCACCCGCATGGTATCTCACAGCCTCTTATCAGTTGAAGAATATCACCTTTTCCCTCTACGCCCAGCATCCCTTCTGTGCCCGTCCGCTTACCAATCAGACGGAGGTGCTTAGCCGCTATATCCACAAGGAAGTATCGCAGCATAGTCGTGACTTCGGCAATATGCTGACACTCAATGTTACTTGGCATCTTTCTTCTGGCCGCAAATATCGCGACATTCAGCGCACCATGAATCATCGGGATACAGAAACAGGAATCCTACAAAGCAAATGAGAAAGGCTATCTTCATATTCATTGCCATCATCCTCGTGGCTGCGAGCATCGACTGGATCCATTCGTGTAGCGGCTTGAAGTCGCACAAGGAGGTCTTCGGGCGGGAAATCACATACGCTGATATGTACGAGTACAAGGATACCGATTATGATTACGTTGTCCGTGTCCCGTCGTTCTTCACCGCCCAACCCGACTCCCTTCAGGAGGAAAAAGGCCGGATGCGCTTCGAGTACTGCGACCAATGGATTACCATCGTCATCGAGAGCCATGTGATGCCGGGCAACGGCCAGTCATTAAAGGACGGTATGGACTCATTGGCACAGGTGCTTCAAGCGACAGACCGCAAACTCGGCAGCGATTACTTCATCCTCTCTGGCCCACAGTACGAAAACGGTAGTCTTATCGAGGGCTATAGTTATTACACGAAGATTATGGCCAATCATAAACTATGGTTCGTCTATACGATGATCTATCCCGACGATTATAAAGACGTCCTTACCCGTCTCTTCATAGAGATAGACGACTGGCAAATCTGGGAACGCCCGCATCTACAACTAAAGCAAGGCGAGTTACAAACGCCCAAAGCGGTATCGGAATAATAGCATAATTATGAAAACATTTTTTTGTCTCGCTATGAACGCTTTCGTGGGAAATTTAGTAACTTTGCAGCCAAACAACCACTAACGATGGAACAGAAATTCGAGATACTCCAGTTCAATGCCGTTGTTGCCACAAACGCACATGCCATACACCTTTATGAGTGTCTGGGATTCCATCGGCTTGGTGTCATTCCGAAAGGATTCAGGATGAAGGACGGTCATTATGAGGATATTATTCTTCACTATAGAGAGTTTAAATAGCGAATGGACTACCTGCCTAAAGACCCTGCCATATTGGTTTCAAGCGTGAACATGCTTCTAAGGGATGAAGAGTTTGACACGCTGGAATCTTTGTGCTATAGCTTCGGGACAGAGCCAAAGGATATAAAGGACTACCTACACGGACATGGATTTGTTTACAGCGTTAAGCAGAAACAGTTCCGTCCGATAGGATATGACAAGAAAGGATGATAACGAAAGACAGTATAGAGACAGCCTACAGTTTCTTGCATCAGAAGCAGAGAATCTATATTCATTCGACGCTCGACTGGCAGAAGGATGACATTGAGATTACCATTGCCTCGTATGCAGACGAAATGAGCCAGGAACTACTTGACGCAATTTCTGGTGGCAGGTCTGACTTTCTGAGAGACCACAAAAGGTTTCAAGAGGACATCACCAAGGCTGTTGAGATACTGGAAAATATGGTATAACGATGATAGCAAATTTTGAAGAGCGACTACATCAGGACTTGCACCAGTTCCTTCAGTCAATGAAAGAAATTGATGCTCGTCTGCCTGAGTGCCCCGATGTTGAAGAGAAGTGGGAGCAGATAGCGAAAGCATATATTCCCGACGGCATCAGGGAGTTCTTTGCAGAGCAAAGCGGCAAAGCCGAGCGGAAGCGTATGGGGTATCACATGACGGAGATGAATTGATCAGTATGAAGAAGATCTTGTTCCTGCATGGATTCTATGCCAGTGGCCAGTGTGTGCCGGCGATGGCTTTGCGCGAGGCTTTCTCTGGGCGTGCGGAGGTGATTACGCCCGACTTGCCGATGCACCCGAATGAGGCTGTCCGATTCATCCGCGAGTTGACAGCCCGTGAACAGCCCGACCTCCTGATAGGCAACAGCTGCGGGGCGTTCTATGCTCAGATGGTGGCTCCCGTCGTGGGCATTCCGGCTTTGCTGGGCAATCCGCATTTCAGGATGACGGAGTTCCTGAAGCAGCGCATCGGCGAGCATCAGTACAAGTCGCCACGAAAGGACGGTAAGCAGATCTTTGTCATTGACGATGCCCTGATTGAAGAGTTTGCCGAAATAGAAACCGTTCAGTTTGACACCTGCAATTCCGACTTCCAAGACCGTATCTGGGGCTTGTTCGGCGAGCAGGACACGCTGGCGCACTTTGAACCGCTTTTCTTGGAGCATTACAAACACTCGTTCCACTTTCCCGGCGGTCATACTCCGACGGCCGAGGAAGTCCGTGACTGGTATGTGCCGTTGGCCGAAAAGATGTTGGAATTAAAGACAGATAAGATGTAGTTGTATGAGAAAGGTATTATTAGACGCACATACGCATACCGTGGCATCGGGTCATGCCTATAGCAGTCTGCAGGAGATGGCGAAGGCAGCTGCTGACATGGGACTGGAGGTGCTGGGAATCACCGAACATGGGCCAAGTGTGCCGGGCACTTGTCCGACGCTGTATTTCAAGAATATATTCGTGGTGCCTCGTCAGATGTACGGCATTCGGCTGCTGATGGGCTGTGTAACAAAAGAACCGTCCCTCTGTTATACAATTGCCTGCTCAATGCTCAGTTCGGGGAAAAGCTGCTAGTATGACATAATGACAAAGTGACATCGTGACATTAAGGAGTTTGAACATATCGGGCAGGGAGAGAAAGAAAGAGAAAGGAAATGATTATTATAAATAATATAATAATTATAATTATTATATTATTCTGAAAATAGCATCTGAGCCGCTTAGAAAGTGCTTAATGTCACGTTGTCACGATGTCATTGTCACTTTGCCCGATTCGTGCTGAAAACCGGCCCAAATCGAGGGTCAGAATTTGGAGGGGAGCGATAATTGTTGTAACTTTGCATCGTCGTTCAGGGAAGGACTAACCAGGGCAGTTAAGACGTCTGACTGCAGCAGTTAACCGAGCTAAACCGGCCACTTGGCTCAACGGAACTGACGACGCGCGTGATAGCTAACCGATTATTAACAATTTAAACCTTTCGAAAAAAACACTATGGCAGTAAAAAACACTATCCCAATGCTTGTAGACATCTACAAGAACCGTAACACCGCCTCGAAGACCTACGGCCAGTACTACGGCCGCGTGTTCGCCCGCGACGGTCTGAACCTCAAAGGCTTCGCCAAGCACCTGTCGCACCACGGCAAGCTGGCTACCTACGAGATGATGGTACTCGTGCTGCAGAACGTCGTCGACTGCATGAAGGAGCTGCTGCTCGAGGGCGTACCCGTGAAGCTCGACGGACTGGGCACGTTCAGCGCAGGCATCGAGAGCTCGGGCTCGGCAACCATCGAGGGCTACCGCACCGACTCGAACATCAAGGGCATCCGCATCAACTTCCGCCCCGAGGGTGCCGGCGACGAGGAGGACAAGCTCACGAAGAAGGCGCTGCTGGAGCTGGCAACCTTCCAGCTGAACGACTACGTCGAGATCATGGAGAGCAGCAAGACCGACAAGCACGGCAAGCCCCTGACCTACCAGAAGCGCACCAAGATCAGCCAGCAGGACCTGGTGAACACCGAGGAGCCCGAGCCGTAAGCACAGCCCCAAGTTTTACTAACCCTTAATGCGCTACCACCATGAAGAACAAAGAAACTTGGAAGACCATCCTGCAGGTCATCGTCAGCATCCTCACCGCTGCCCTGACTGCCCTCGGAACGACCTCGTGCATGGGCCACGGCCCGATAACACTCTGAACGAACTGACTCTACAAAGCAAGAGCTGCAGGCATTCTCTACCGGTGCCTGCAGCTTTTTCCGCAACAAAATGTAACAAAAGAACCGTCCCTCTGTTATATTTGCTGTATCATATCACTTAATTATCATTGATATACGACTTCGTGGTCATATCATAGTATAGAGCTTCCAACTCTGCTAACGTCAGCTTTTCCACTGAATGCTCAATGATGCGGATAAGCTCATCACGTCTGAAGTCATCTGACTGACCGAAGCGTCCTGTATATGCCATAGTAACCTTCATTATAGATTTTACTTTTTGGGTTCTATTAGATGTTTGATTTCCAATTTCCATCCATTATCACCGTGATAGATCATCTGATGGGTCATGCCACCGTCGATGCAGATGTTCTCGCCGGTGATGAAGCCGGCCTTGTCGGAACAGAGGAACAACACCATGTTGGCGATGTCCAGAGGATTGCCGACACGTCCGACGGGCTGTTGAACGGCATCGGGGCCTTCATAGACGGTGTAGGCAGTGTTTATCCAGCCCGGTGAAATAGAGTTGACACGGACACGTCCGGCAAGGCTGACAGCCAGGGCATGAGTCAGTGCAGCTATCCCACCTTTAGCAGCCGTATAGCTCTCCGTTTGAGGTTGGCTCATACGGTCTCTTGACGAAGAGATATTTACTATGGCAGCCCCCTTGGAAAAGTACGGGGCAAAGAGCTTAGCAAGATAGAATGGCGCTGTTACTCCCACGCTCATGGCATACTGGAATTCTTCGTAGCTGCACTCGTCGATCCCTTTCATCAATGGCAAGGCATTATTTATGAGGAAGTCCACATGTCCATACTTAGCGATCACATTCTGTGCGAAAAGTTCCAGTATCTGTTTGTCAGCAATATCGCCTACGAAATGATCACCCTTTTGTTTGTCAATCACACAGAGATGAGCACCAGCCTTCAGAAACTCCTCGGCGATGCAACGACCGATACCCTGAGCACCCCCTGTTATGACTACCACTTTTTCCTTGAAATTCATGTTAATACTTTATTACAAATGATGGTGACTAATTCTTCTTGTTTCAATGATTTGGATGAAGGTCATGGTTCAGACCACCAGAACCGTTTCAGTTCATCGACCATTTTATCCCAGTCCTTTAAGGTAAACGAACCCGGTCCCCTCATCATGATGGTCATGGTGATGTCGTTGTAGTTGCGATAAACGTTTGTGTCTCTAAATCCATTGCGGAGATAGAATTCCCGGCGGCGTTTCCGCTGGACGATGTTCTCACACACCTGCGTCGTGCTCTCCATGTCGAGAACGCAGGACTGGCCTTCATATTGTTCTATCAACTGCGTAAGCATCTGTTGCCCGTAGCCTTTGTCTCTCAATTCCTCACGTACGGCAAAATACCAGAACCAATTGAAAGACTTACGTGGATATACGATGGTGAAGCCAATGAATTCCTTGCCATCATAATATGCAGTGAAATCCAAGGGCATTTCCTTAACCAGCCGCATCAGGTCATCCCATGGAATCTGCTCATCCTTTGGAAAAGCGGTCTCGTAGAGATTTTTTGACTGCTCATCCGCATTGTCAATTGTTATCTGTTTTGTTGTCATCGCTTATCATCTATAGCTGCATGATGAGCTTGCGCGATCAGCAGGTTTTTTGGAATTTCAAACGATCTCCCCGCACAACGGAAATGAGATTCTGTCTGCTTGAAGTAGAAGGAGGGTCTTCATAGAACACTTAATTTACTATTTCTTATGGATTCTTGCCAAATAATCATGATGCTCACCCTCAGCAATCACCTCCATACGATATCCATTCTCTTCGGTTACTTTCTTTAAGGTATCCGCATCGATATATAGCCAGGGAAAGGGTTCACCGATTGTGTCCTTATATTGCATCAGGAAACTATGCTCGCCATAATATTCCATCTCAGGCATATCTCCCTCGAAGACATAGCTTATATCTGAGGAGTCGCAAAGCACTTGACCTCCTGGCGCAAGAATATCATCAAGAAGCTGGAAGAACTCCGGCATCCGATCCAGTGTACCAACGATGCCGATACCATTCATGAGCATAAGGATCGTATCATACTGTTGTCCCTCAATCGTGAAGAAATCCTGTTCAAGGACATTTTTGACCCCACGCATCCGCATGGTCTCAACAGACAATGGAGATATGTCAATAGCAGTCACCTCTATCCCTCGCTTCTGCAAGACAAGAGAATGGCAACCAGATGCCGCACCCACATCGAGTGTCCTGCCTTTTGCCATATCAAGAGCCTTTTGCTCTATCACAGGCATCGACTCGTAGGAACGGAAAAGGGTGCTCAAGGGTATCTCGTCCTCCTCAAACATGGGAGAGAACACCCTGAGCCTGTCAGCCGTCTTGTTTTTGAAATAGTCGGCAATGGCTCTTCCCATCGGATCCTTTTTACTTTTCATATCAGGAAATAACAAACTAATGCGAGTTGAATAATCATTATTGCAGGAACACCAAATCTGAATTTCTTATGGAGAGTCTTGTGATGCCATACCCTCATCCCCAACAACGCCCCAATGCTTCCACCCAATAAGGCCAGCATCAGAAGAGTCGCCTCAGGAATACGCCATTGAGCCCTCATGGCTTTCCATTTGTCAATGCCGTAGATGATGAAAGTAACCACGTTGATGGCAACGAAAAAGATCAGGACGATATGTAAGAGGTTCAGATCGTGCATATTGTTTCATGATATAAGATCTCACAAGCCATTGCTGGACGTAAGACATGCAAAGATAGCGATTTTTTGTCGGTCCCGCAATTTTTGAGGGCA
>JAEEGJ010031106.1_pt1 | contig 10367 bp, 12 predicted proteins | sample 8958761 | NCBI WGS metagenome assembly JAEEGJ01 (sample SAMN16246546, study PRJNA631951) | gut metagenome | biome: gut microbiome; feature: rumen; material: RS-attached | host: Bos | place: Iran: Karaj | collected 2018-10 | reverse complement strand
TTCCGGACGTGTCTATGATAGAACGGATCGCCCAAGCCGGATGACAAGGCCTCTCTATCCAAAAACGGTCCAAATCTGTGACCATATATGCGACCAGTGTATTCAGCAAACAAAACTGGTCACAAATTATGAGTAGAAGTACAGCAAATGTCTCATTCTATTGCCGTGAGAGCAAGAAAAACAGGGATGGGTTAGCCCCCATTGAGATGGTCATTATCCTGAATACACGGAGGTGTTTTATCCAACTGCCGAGGAAGGAATACCCCTCTCAATTCAGAGCACAGATAAGGGGGAAGAAAAGAACTGACTTGATAGAGTATCTGGATGGTATCAGAGCAAGACTGAACCAGATTGCCACAACCTTTCTTATGGAAGGTCAGCCTTTGACCGCTGATGCGCTCAAAGCCTACTTCCAGAACGGGGGTTATGTGGTCTATACCGTCAAGAACCTCTTTGATGACTATATGCACATTCTATCAAAGAGAGTTGGTAAAGACCTCACAGCAAAGTCCTACCGCAAGTATGAGATAGCACGGGATAAGTTCTATCAAGTCCTCTCCCCGCAAGAACCAGTTTCTGCAATCACCAAAGCGGTCATTCTGGACTATCAGGCGTCGATGAACCGCTACCTGGACTATGTGACTACCAACGGATACTGCCAGCGGGTGAAGACTATCGTTCAGTTCGGGATAGACAATGGAAGGATAAAGATAAACCCGTTCAGCGGTATCAAGCTCAGGAAGGGAGAGAAGAGCATACAGTTTCTATCAGAAGAGGAAGTGGAGAAGATCCGCACGACGGACTTCCACAATGAGAGCCTGAACAGGGTAAGAGACCTGTTCGTGTTCCAGGCCGCATCAGGACTCTCCTACACGGATATGGCGAAGCTCGTACCGACGGACTTCCAGGTAACGGAAGACGGTCAGTATTACATCCACGACAAGCGCAACAAGACCGGGGTGTTCTATACCGCCGTCATCCTTGAACAGGGGGTGGAGATACTCAAAAAGTATCACTTCAAACTACCTATCCTTGGGAATCACAAGATGAATGTCTATCTAAAAACCATCCGTGACCTCTGCGGGATAGACAAGCCTATCTTCTCCCACGTCGCCAGACACACCTATGCTACCAGGTGCCTGAACCGGGGGATACGCTTGGAGGTGGTAGCAAAACTCCTTGGGCACAGCACAACCAGAATCACGCAGCACTATGCCAAGCTCCTTAAAAACAACATTATCAATGAGGTGAAGGATGCTTTTGAGAAGTCATATTGATAGAACGAATCAAAACAGAGTCGTAAAGATGGACACAGCCGGCGGAATGGACTGGCAGGCAAAGCGGCTCGAAGGAAAAGTCTTCACCGTGCGCTTTATAGACTCCGCCGGCAGTATCCATCTCGTTGAGACCGGACTTGCACTGATACCCGGTGTGGATGAATATGAGGTCGTCGGGTGAATGCTATTGGGAAAAGGATTGGGAAACCAGTCCTTTTTCTTTTTGTCTCCACTGTAATTAGGCTAATATGCATTTTTGTTGAAAAAAGTGTTACATTTCCGAGGTTGATGTGTTATATAAGTAGATAGCACGATAGATGAGGGTATAAGCTGCGATGTCACAAGACTTTCTGACCGACGCTTTAATGCGGATTCGATCAAGGAACGAAGTTTGCACTCATTTAAGAGTTAATTCATTTCCGTCCCTCTATGAAAAGATTCTTGACTGCATTTTTCCTTGCCTGCTTATCACTATTTGTGTCATGCGGGACTAAAGGGCCACAAATCGTACAAAAAGAGGGATTCGTTTTGGTCCATGACACGCTATCTCTGGATTTGAGGCCGTTGGTGCTGCCCGAATGCCGATTATCGTTCGAACAGGCCGTCAAGGTTGGAGAGGATTATCTTTGCCTGTTCCAGCAACAGAATGTGTATGATTGTTTTAAGCCCCCCATTCGGACCAATCTTCTTTTGAGAGTGGCTCCGGAAACCGGTTCTTTTCACGAAGTGGCTCAACCTTGTCCAGTTATGGCTGAAGAGAGGCTGGTTATGTGTAAGGACACGGTATATTTGATCGTTGAACAGCCAACCGGACAATACCGATTCATTCCGGAAGAAGAAACTTGGGAGGAAGGCTCTTTCAATGAGGATGTAGTTTATGAAGATGCCGATTGGCGCGTAGTCACCCGCGATATACGCTATGCCGGAAGTCATACCTGGTTCATTGAAAGAAAGACAGGAAAAGAGTATTTCTTTTTCACCAAGCCGGGACAGATACTGCCGTACAATGGATATTACTATCTGACGGACCCGGAGCGCTTCCGGGGAATTGCCGATCCTCACGAGGGTTTCCTTTGCGACAGCACATCGACCTATGAAGCAATCATGAAGGATTGCCCGGACTGTAGTTTCAACGTTATTCACAGCCTTGTCGAAAGTGGCGGGAGAAGTTTCAAAACGGCGGCGGATATCTATGCTTTCGGCGAGGGTGACGAGTGGCATGGGTGCGAATACTCGCACCGAGTTCCGGACACCCTGTTCAATGCGTCCTTTCTCGCAAAAGGATCTTTGTACCAAATGGTTACAACACCTTCTTCCTCCTATGTCGCGCAGGTGACCGCCCACGGGTTGAATTGGATCATCGACCTTGGGAAGCGGTACAAAACCTGGGGCGCGGGGACCGTAAAGAATTATCAGGACGATGCAAACTCTTTTGGCATCATCGAATTGGGAGACACCTTGCGATTCCTCCACATACGGCACAATGTGGACTCTCTGGCTTATACGGGTGACATCGGCCTGGAGAATGCCCTGAAAGTTATCCTTCGGCATCGGTCCATCTCCGAAAAACGGATGAAAAACCTTATGAATAAGGCCGGTTTTTCATTTGTTTCATCTTATTCCGCCACATGTGACGATGGTTTTATCTATTGCAAGGTGGCTGACGCGGATTGGACGGGTTGGGCACGGTGGGAGTTCTCCGTTCCCGGCAACACATTGAACTCGATAGAGCTGGTGCAGGGGTTGACACCCTATTTCGATGGCGCTTACCATAAAGACCGCAAATGGTCACAAGAAAAAGCCAAGAGGCAGGAACTGATCGATATGGTCTCTAGAATCGTCGGTCAGGAGCCGATTCTTACGGAGTATGGAGAACGGATTTGGACCACGGGTCGATGGTCTATCTTCTTGCCTGACGGAGCCAATGACGGTTTTGGAGTAATTAAAATTTCGCAATCGACCGCCATGTAGTCTTGGGGCAGTAATATGTTGGCGGTTGTATCTTCCGGCGGTATAGGAGATACTGAGAAATGCGGCTATCGTTCATGACGATTAGTAAGGAAACGAACGGTGTTATTTTTGCAGCAATTCTATATTATAAAACAGCTGGATTCTACTCTGAAGTGCAACGCTTTGAAGCATGACAGTATAACGGTATGAGTCAAAAGAGTAAACCGATTCTGCAGTTCGCCGGAGGGATGATGCTCGCGGCACTTGTGGCGTTTCTTCTTCATCCTCTGTTATGGGTATTAATCAGAAGTGGCTTTGATTGGGGCTTTCTTTGGATCGCGGCCGTTTGCGTTTTGGTGTTTGGCGCCGTAGGAGCCTTCGCCCGTTGGAAATACTGGCGTCTCTCCTGGAAAGAGCTTGCCTTCCGTGTCTGGGTCATCATCACGGCAATCCTTTTCATCATTCTGATGGTATACATCTATTGGCCCATGTACATTGACTATGGCGATGGGATTGTGGAGCGAGGTCTTATGGATGGAATGACTGCATTGCTCTTTTTCTCGACAAGCGCCATTGCTATCGCATTCTCAGCCTTTCCTATCGGCCTTTGCTGTTATTTATTCAAACGACAAACCGATCAATAACGAAGTGATTCCACATGACCAAATTCAAGTTGAGAGCGGACGACGGGGATTTGCTGTGTATCGGGACGGGATGGTGGTGGCACACTATACAGCAATACGACGGCGGCTAAGATTCGGCGGTTTTGGAGATACGGAGAAATGTGGCTACATTTACGCACTAACAGTATTTTTATTTTTGGAAAAATGAGCAGCGGTTCAACACAGTTTTTTGAAGTTGATTACCCTTGTTGGCGGTGGTATTTATGGTTGGTCTGGTTTTATATCTTTCTTCCAATCATTGTCATCTCGGTTGCCCTTTGGATCAAGGGTGATTTCTCCGTCATAAGTTGTGTGGTGCTTGTCCTTTTTCTTCAACTCCTTTGGCTTCCTCGTCTCATCAAGGACATATGGGTTCCTTACGCCGTATCCATCGAAGAAGATAGAGTCGTCGTTTATACAAGGGTTGGGAAACGGATCAAGGAGAATTCCCTCGAACTAAAGAATCTTGGCGTGAAATACTTTAAACGGAGGAAAGCTTTGACACTTTGGGAAAGAGAAGAGAATAGTACACCCCACAAGATGTTTTATCTGTCAAAAAACACGAATTGGAGTGCGTCTACAATTGAAGAGGTCAAGCATTCTCTTCTAAGCATTTCTCATTATCTTATACATTCTGAGGAAGTGTAGGTTTGACCTGCGCTCTCTACCAACAATCCGTTAACGGCTATCTTGGAAAACAGGGGGACCGTTTTTTCATCTGTAATCCACCTCATCACCCCCCTGCCACGTGACCGCCGACTTACCAACCTATTCCCTTCAGCCCGAACATGGAAGAAGCGCTCCGCCGTGCCAAGAAAGCGGGGCGGGGGCAGGTTGTATCCCCCGGCGGTATAACCCTGAAGAGCGGGCGACGGGGATTTGCGGTGTATCGGGACGGGAAGATGGTGGCACAATATACAGCAATAGGTCGGCGGTTATGATTCGGCGGTTGTATCTCCCGGCGGTTTTGGAGATGAAGAATAATGTGTCTATCTTTATTTCCATAACTTAATTATGCCAGGATTTGTATGAGCGATCCAAATATCATAAAGCCGTTGGTGCTGACAAATAGAGGGCACTTCAAGCAGTTGATGGTCATAACTCTGGTTTTGGTGGCCATTGTTGCAGCGCTCTATCGGTTATTGATTCCACGTCCTGTCCTCTTTTATTATTCATTATTTGGGAGCATATTTGCTTTTTTGCTATCCTGTTTACTGTATTTGTTTGCCCCAAGCAATAATATACCCATCTTTAGAATAGACGAAAACGGCGTGTATTTCCATTATTCTCATGAAAAAAGGCCGCATTCTTTTAAATGGTCTGAGTTGAAACAAATTACAGCCCAATGGTGCTACAACGAAAAGGGGTTTAAAGAAAGAGGGGTTTGCATCGTCACCCAAGAAGATGACGTATATGAGTTTTGTGTTTTCAGGTATTTCGCGTTTGGTTGGATGGAGATGCCCCGTTTGAAGAAAGCCGTCGATTATTTCTCAAAAGGTAGCGTTCCTTTCAAAACAGCCAAGCTGTCTTTTTTCTCTATATATAAATGAGTTGGCGGGAGGATTTGCCGGTTATTTGGGAGATACGGAGATATGTGTCTATCTTCACAAACAATTCTTATAGCGTATGAATAAGGTTTATAGACTAAGCGGCTTTACGAAAGTAGTCTTCATAGTGAGCATCCTTTTGGTTCTTTTCTTCGGATGGGTGTTTGTTGATGCTTGTATCGATTCGGCCAAGGCGGATAACGGGTATGTAGGGATAATTGTGACGGGAATCATCCTTCTATGCTTCCTTGCTTTGTGGTTCTTCGGCATTATCGAACTAAACGACTCGATCATCTTGACAGAAGATGGTATCAAGTTCCATATCCATCGACAAACCTTCGCCCGTCCATACTCGTTGAAAGCGATCGATGATGAGGTCTTATGGAAAGACATCAAGGATGCATCCTTTGACAGGAGAGACAAAACTACATTCCTCGTATTGGAACTCGTTTCCGGGGAGGCAAAGGAGTTCGGAATCGGCCACATAGAAAAACGGGTGATGGTAGATATCGAATCTCGCCTCTATCCTGAACGCTATATCAACGAGGAGGAAGAGGAAGATCCAGACAGGCCGGATTCGTTGGAATGGTCAAAAAAGAAAGCATTCCGCAAGCTCTTGATTTGTGCGGCGGTGGAAGCCATTGGCGCTGTCGTCATTGCTGCGGGGCAACGCTGGGGAATCTTGGTGTCCTTCATTGCACTGACATACGGTGGCTCTTCCCTCTTTCAATACTATACCTACAATTCCATAGTCTCAAATCCTGTGCTTGCCAAGAAAGGACGAAAGATGCTCCTTCTTGGGGCACTGCTGCTGGTTGCCATTCTTGTTGCAGTGATTCTTATTGCAGACTCAACGATTCCGCCCGCCAGTTGATTTTCGGGGCGATATATGGTCACAGATTCGGCGGTTGTTACTTCGGCGGCATAACCCTTACGATCGGTAGACGGGGATTTGCAGTGTATCGTGACGGGAAGGTGGTGGCGCAATATACAGCAATGGGACGACAGGAGTAAAAGAACCACTATCCCCAATCCATTCACGGACGGAAACTCTATCGGGAAGGGAAAGTGATTGAGCATTATTCAGTTATTGGAAGATTGGTATAAGAGAGGGTGTGATTTTTGCAAAAGAGCAATCGATATGCGATCAAGAGTCATCACTCTTCTCACCCTTGCTCTGTTGCCCACGATGCTATGGGCCAGCGGCAACACGGTCGGGCGGGGAGATTTGTCTGTCTCTTTTGAAGCCTCTCACTCAAATACTCAAATGGTAGATACGATTCATATCAAAGGCCCATTGGGAAGCCTTTCTGCCGAAATGTTGCTTCCCAAAGGGTTTGACCGGGAAAATGGCCGCTGTGAGTTGGTCATCCTCCTGCATGGTTTTCTGGGCTCAAAGAAAGCGGCGCCACTCGGATTTTTGGCTCGGATGCTTGTCGAACAGGGATATGCCGTTTTGCGGTTCGATTTTGACGGTTATGGCAAAAGTGAAGGTGCGCAGGTTACGAATACGGTCCCGGGAATGATTCTGGATGCCCGGGCGGTATGGGATTATGCATCGGCCCTCCCTTATGTCCATCGGATTGTCCTCCTCGGTCATTCGCAAGGCGGAGTCGTAGCAGGGATGCTTGCCGGCCGGCTGGAAAAGGCCGGAGCACCCCCGGCAGCACTGATTCAGCTCGCTCCGGCTTCTATCCTGAAAGAGTATGCGAGACAAGGACGTTTTCTCTCGGCCCATTGTGACCCGGTCAATCCGCCGGATAGCATCAATGTGTATGGATTCAAGTTAGGGCGCGAGTATATCCTCTCGGCGCAGACCTTGCCGATCAAGGAGGAGTCCGCCTGGTACACGGGTCCTGTCTGCCTTCTCCATGGGACATTGGACCGAATCGTCCCCATCTCTTGCAGTGAACGGTACAACCAATTATATCGACACAGCGAATTCCATCGCATTCGCGGGACGGAGCACCTGTTCCTGTTCCATCGGCGGAAGGTGCGCCACCTGATTCTGGAATTCCTCTCCCGACAAGAAGAATAATGCCCAATCCACCCCAATCCATTCACGGGCGGAAACTCTATCGGGAAGGGAAAGTGATTGAGCAGTATTCGGTTATTGGAAGATAATCGCTATATTTAGGTTGTTTTGTGAGATTAGAATGGAAACAAGAATCAAGAAAAGCAGGGAGCTCTTATGGGGGACGGGGATAGTCTTCCTCGTTGTACTTATCTTGACTATTTTCGTTCATGCCGGCTGGTGGCTGGCCGTCATTATGGGGATTCTGCTCGTTGTGGAATTAATTCTTTACCAACTCAATAAAGACAATGACCTCGTGATTGACGATCGCGGAATCCATCAAGTGAAAGGGGTGGATTACAAGTGGTATCAAATCAATCATTGCTATCTTGCAAGCAGACTGGAAGGCAGCTATGGCCGTTATAGCGGCCCATACCGGTCGACTTATCTGATTATTGTTCTCAATGGAGGTAAAAGGGTATCTATCGACCTGGCTTCCTATAACATTAGGAAGAAGGATATTATGGGTATAATTCAGGAAGCTTCCGGAAAAGACATCGGTTACAAAGATACCGTTGACCTCACCCACGAAAAGGAAGTCGAGCGGAAGAAGCGCAAGTCGATGTTGATTTGGTCCATCATTGGCGTGATTATCTTTCTCTTTTTTTTCTGGTTGTTCAAATCTTAGGTAACTGATAAGCCACCCCACCCCAATCCATTCACGGGCGGAAACTATAACGGGAAGGGAAAGTGATTGAGCAGTATTCGGTTATTGGGAGATAATCGCTATATTTAGGCCGTTATATCGGAGTTCGCACCCATGAAAAGAGTTATATCTATTATCTTGTTGATGACGGCGTTCTGTCTTTCTTCTTTTGGGCAGATATTCATAATAGATAAACAAGGCAAGGTATATGATGGCGCTGGAGGACCTTTAAATCTTGGTGAGGAATTGTTTCTCTACAAGGATATTATTGGTCGATATCCTAATGATAAAGATGCTCTTTTGGACTTCATTCTGGATAAGGATAGATACAACAGTGTCGATAGCGTTCATCTCGATTATTACAAAACCCAGCAGCAATTCTATATAAAAACAATCAAGAAGCATAGGAATAAACTTACTACCGCTGGTGATACCTGTTCGTTTTATATTGCAAAAGAAAGATATACAATCCAGTGTACCGGCGGAGTAGCTCAATTACAGAATTATGATTCTGATATGTTTCGGGCTTGGAGAACCTCTAACTTCTATGACAAGAATGGCAAGTACCTTTGGACGCTTGTTGACGAGTCACCTTCTTTGCCTTCTGCCATAAAAGATCTTGGTACGCGGTTTCGTTATGTTGTAACCATGGAACCGAAATTTCATTATAATTCGGAGAAAATTGATATTGACGAGGATGAGATGATGTATGAAGTGTTGCTGAGCAATGCGCGTGTGTTTGTTCCAGTTACAATGACTAGAAGCGGAGTATTTAGTTACGACCTGTCTTGCCTGGAAGGCATTCAAATGTATTATCAGATTTATGAAGAGCCACTCAAACGAACGAGCACTATCGGCCCAATAACAATAGAAGATGCTATCGACCCTGACTATTTTGATGCAATCAAAGTCTATATGAAGAGCTTCTTGGATCAGCACGAAGAAGTCGACAGAATGGAACTATGGGAACTGATTCTTTTCAATAATCCTCCCAGAGAGTCAGGAGCGGAACAATAATATGTATCGTGACGGGAAGGTGATAGCGCAATATACGGCGATGGGGTGGCGGTTATGAGTCTAAACTATAACGTTCGGCACGACGAATTTCAGACCATTTCGAGGCCTTACAGTTCCCCGGTTGTTTCGGAAATGTTTCGGAGACTTACGTCAACCAAAAACGCAATTATCTGATTATAAGCCAAATAATACAATCAAATAGTAGCCCCGCTCTGGGCACGCGAACGGATATCGTCAGCACTTCGTAGCATCGTCTGCAAGTTGTTGACGATTTCCCATTTATCGAACGTCGTGCCTGCGTTCTCGCGGAGGATTGGCGCTCGGTTCCCCTTAGTATGTTGATAATGAATAACTTACAACGGCCCGGATTCCCATCCTCATTTGTATATATGAGGTAGGCTGTTTTTTGTTATTGTAAACACATTTGGCATGATGGTAATAAATGTATATCTCGACGATGCAAGATTAGGCAGTTATCAGGATTGTATAAAAAAGTTTTATATTTGTGTCATAAGTAGTTAACGCCATGAAACAGGTCCTGGTATTTGTCGTATGCATCTTGACCGCCTTTTCCATGTCGGCCCAAGGCAAGCTCCCGTTCTATGACAGGGGGTACGCCGGGAATGTCGAGTTGGGGTGTCTGGTCCAGTCATATCCTTATGCCTCCCTGTCCACCACGCATGGCTATAGTCTCGGGAAAGGCTGGTTCATAGGGGTTGGAGGAGCCTTCGAGTCGGGTTTGTACGAGAGAATGACGGTGTTTGACAGTCCCGATCCTGGGGGGAAGTACCTCCGTATCAACCATAAGGGTATCTATACAGGAGATATGATGTTGACCCTTTTCCTGGATGTCCGGAAAACGTTCATCGTGAAGTCCACGGGAATCTTTGTCGATTTCAAGCTGGGACGTCCGTTCAATCTGGCAGAGCAGGAGGAAGGGGGGATTTCTCTCAGGCCGTCCCTCGGCGTCGTTTTCGGCCGCCACTTCGCCTTGTCTGCCGGACTTGATTGGAGTCGTATGTATTATCTTGAGCCGTATTTGCCCACGGAGATTACACTTCCCTATATCGGTTTTGCCTATCAGTTCTGATTTGCCTTATGAAACGAGTCCTCTTTCTTGCCGCCCTGGCCGTCATGGTGATGGCATGTGATAAATATACAAGTGACAAGCACGAATCGAGCGGTGTCTATCTG
>JAEEGJ010031104.1_pt1 | contig 10367 bp, 9 predicted proteins | sample 8958761 | NCBI WGS metagenome assembly JAEEGJ01 (sample SAMN16246546, study PRJNA631951) | gut metagenome | biome: gut microbiome; feature: rumen; material: RS-attached | host: Bos | place: Iran: Karaj | collected 2018-10 | reverse complement strand
AACTGGACCCCACCAACAACGTGCTCGGGGGTGACGAGCACATCATACTCGCCTGGGGCAGAGACTTCGGAGATGTGAGCCCGTTAAAGGGAGTCATCACCGGAGGTGGCGAGCATACCTTGAAAGTATCCGTGAACGTGGATACGAAGAGTTACTGAGGCCGCTTCGCGGCAGTTACTAGTTCCGAGTTACTAGAAATGTTTATATAGCAATCTCTAGTAACTACCAACTATTAACTAGTAACTAAAAAAGCCCGAAGGGCGAAGTAACTAACACATAAAAGCATAAGGAAACACAATATGCGATTTGGAAACTACGATACCGAAGGCTTTTACGACGAGCTTTGCTTACCTGACGGTACTCCCCGCCCGGCAGCAGAGCCGTTGTTTACGAAAATCAACGAGCTTCCCGAAGGAGAACTGCAACGCCGCCAGATCATTGCGGAATCTGCGTTTTACGATAACGGCATTACATTCGCGGTTTACGGCAACAAGGACGGCAAGGACAAAATCATCCCCTTTGACGTCATCCCGCGTATTGTAAGTGCCGCCGACTGGAAACACCTCGAAGCAGGCCTCAAACAGCGTACAGAAGCGCTGAACTGCTTCTTGACGGACATCTACAACGACCGCAAAATTTTGCGCGACAAGGTCGTTCCCGAAAGTCTCATCAACACCTGCACCGCCTACCGCCCGCAGATGGAAGGCTTTGTGCCGCCTAAGGGAATTTGGGCGCACATTACGGGCACTGACCTTGTGCGCGATACCGACGGCACGTTCTACGTGCTTGAAGACAACATGCGTTGCCCGAGTGGAGTTTCGTACGTGTTGCAGAACCGCCTGATTCTAAAGCGCACGTTCCCGCAGGTTTTCTCCAACTGTTCGATCCGCCCGGTGGATGAATACTGTACCCGTTTGCGCCACGCGCTAGAATACTTGGCAGATTCCACTGCATCGCCTAAGGTCGTGGTGTTGACACCCGGCATCTACAACTCGGCGTACTACGAACATTCCTATTTGGCACAGCAGATGGGAGTTGATTTGGTGACCGGAGACGACCTCGTCGTGCAAGACAAGAAGGTTTACGCACGTACGACACGCGGCCTCAAGCAGGTTCATGTGATTTACCGCCGTGTCGATGATGAATTCTTGGATCCGAAGGTTTTCCGCCCGGATTCTTGCCTCGGCGTGCCCGGATTGATTGAAGCGTACAAGGCAGGTAACGTAGCGCTTGCGAATGCGCCCGGTTGCGGTGTTGCCGACGACAAGGCGATTTACACCTATGTGCCGCAGATTATCAAGTACTATCTCGGCGAGGAGGCGATCATCCCGAATGTGCCGACATTTGTCTGCGAAAACCCGAAGCACATGCAGCATGTTTTGGACCACATTGAAAACATGGTCGTCAAGGCCGCCAGTGAATCCGGCGGCTACGGCATGCTCGTCGGTCCAAAATCGACGAAGGAGGAATGTGAAGCATTCAAGAGCAAGATCATCGCCAACCCGCGTAACTACATCGCGCAGCCCATGATTTCGCTCAGCCGTGTGCCATGCATTGTCGATGGCGGTTTCGAAGGTCGCCATGTGGACTTGCGCCCCTACATTGTGCAAGGGCGAGAGACTTACATTCTCCCCGGTGGCCTCACTCGCGTAGCGCTCCGCAAGGGTTCTATCGTGGTGAACAGTTCGCAGGGCGGTGGATGCAAGGACACCTGGGTCATTGCCGAAAACGAAAAGGCTCCAGAACTCGGACAAGCTAAACTCTGGATGGAACAACAACAGCAACAACAATAGGAATTTAGAAGTAGGAAGTAGATTATGTTAAGTAGAGTCGCAAATTCCATTTATTGGCTTGCCCGCTATATTGAACGTGCCGAAAACGTCGCGCGAAGCATCGATGTGAACCTCCAGCTGCAACTGGACTTGCCCGGCGAAGAACGCCCTTGGGAACCGGTGATTCAGATTGCCGGCAATGCCGATGACTTCTTCAAAAAATACGCGCATGTTTCCATTGAAAACGCGCTCATGTTCCTGACGTTCGATAAGGAAAATCCGAACAGCATCATTTCGTGCGTCGGGGCTGCCCGCGAAAATGCCCGCTGCGTCCGCGAAAGAATTTCTTCGGAACTGTGGATTGCCATCAACCAGTTTTACTTGAAACTGAACGACCCCGAAATGCCTAAAGAAGCGTTGGCAGGTCCACACGCTTTTTACAACAGCGTCAAGGAATTCAGCCAGCTCACGGCAGGCATCATTCAAGGCACGATGAACCACGATGTCGCTTGGAACTTCACGCATCTCGGCACATTGCTCGAACGCGCTGACCAGACTTCGCGAATTCTGGACGTCAAGTATTACATCTTGCTTCCGGATGTGAGCATGGTGGGCATGGCGCTCGATACCGTGCAGTGGAACGCCGTTCTCAAGAGCGTCGGTGCGTACGAAATGTTTCACCGTCGCAATTCGAATGTGACACCGCATAACGTCGCGGAATTTCTCCTGCTCTCCGAAGACTTTCCGCGTTCCTTGCGCTACTGCCTAGAAAAAGCAGAGCAGTGCCTCAAGAACATCGCCTACCCTGTCAAGAGCAAGGCAGAATCCATCCGCCTCCTAGGAAAGTTGCGTTCCGACATTGCGTTCACCACCATCGAAGAAATCATCGATCAAGGGCTTCACGAACAAATTGAAAAAGTTCAGATTCGCTTGAACGAACTTGGCAACCAGATCTGGAAAGATTTCTTCTGCTAAAAAAAATTCCATTACACTCAAATAAAAAAACAATGGCGGGTTTCGGCTCGCCATTTCTTTTTGATAAAAAATGCCGAACTTATGCTCTATAACCAAAATCAAATTAAAAAGCAATCATTTAAATCATATAAAAAAAATACTTCTTTCATGCAGAATTTTTTCTGAGCGTTTTCGCCCCACTCGTTTTTTAAAATTCTCAATTTTGACAACAGTCAATAAAATATTTTTGACAAATATTATCAAATGCAAGATAAACCACTATATATTCCATTATGAAGGTGTTGGTATGTTTGTTAATTCATTATGGGATGAGATATGCAAAATAAACACATAGTTTGGTTTCTTGCGTTTGCGAGCACATATTTTTGTAGTTGCACAGACGACAATGTCGCAGCTCCGTTTGACGACACACCTCAAATCAGCGAAAGTTCGTCATCTATTGGCTCCCAGGAAAACTCAAGCAACCTTCCTCCAGCACAATTTTTGTCTTCTTCTGTCGAATTTTCCGAAGTTTCAAGTTCACAGACAGCTCCTGTTCCAGGTTCATCTAGCGTAAACAACCTCAGCAGTTCTTCCTCGCCTATCACACTTTCAAGTTCTGTCATTTCAGAGACAAGCAGTTCGACGACACCAGAGCAGCCAGAACTTTCCTCTAGCTCCACAGCTACATCAAACCCATCGACAGCACTATCATCATCTAGCAGTCTTGAGGAATACGAAGACAACCACAAGCCCAAAGCGACATTCCTCCCGAAAGCAGGGTTCTACAAGAGTTTAACCATTGAACCGCCCACGCCTCAAAAAGGCGGCGAAATCCGTTGCACATTTGATGGTTCATTCCCGACAGCAAATTCCAAACAAATTACATCAGCTACCCCAATTACAGAAAACTCAGTTGTACGTTGTTCTGAATTTGTAAACGGCATGGCTGTGGATACCACGACACAGACGTACTTCATCAACGAAAGCGTTTCGATGCCGGTTGTCGCACTCACCGTCAATCACCACGACATGTTCGACTCTACAGACGGCCTCTACGCAACAGGGAACCTCACTGGCGGCGGATTTGGCGGTGGCATGTGGGACATTGGCGGAGGCGGCAACATAACAGACAACAGCAATCCCAAATGTACAGAACCTTGCAAGGCCGCAAACTTCTGGAAAGACACGGAGCTTCCCGTACACGTGGAATACTTTGAAAAAGGAAGTTCTACCACTGAAAAGACTTGGGAAATTGATGCAGGCATTTCAATTATCGGGAACTGGAGCCGCTACAAGCCTAAGAAAAGCGTGGCCATAAAAATGGACAACGACACATACGGCGACAAAGTTATCAAATACTCTTTGTTCAAGACGCGCCCAGAAGCCAAGAAATTCAAAAGTTTCAACTTGCGCAACAACGGCAACCGTTTCTGGACGGATTACGTCGGTGACGCCATGATGACATCGCTCATGGAAGGCACGGAAGTCGATTACCAGCGCAGCCGCCAAGTCGTCGTGTTCTACAATGGCGAATACTTCGGCATCCATGACATGCGTGAACGATTGAACAGGCACTTTGTCGAAACAAACTACGGCATTGACTCCAAGTCCATCAACATGATCAAGATCGCCGGTACAAGCTACGAAGCAAGCGGCACAAACGGAGCTTCAACTAGCGATTACCAGCAACTTGTAAACAGCATTTCTAGTGCAAATTTTGCAGGCGAAAACAACGCTCAGTATGAACAGATTAAGAGCAAGCTCAATGTCAACAGTTTTGCCCAGTACATGTTCGCCGAAATGTACTACCACAACGGCGACTGGCCAAACAACAATATTCGCGCCTGGGGCGGCAACGGCCATCCGTTCAAATTCGTCGCATTCGACACAGATCACGGCTTTGGTTTTACACCGGGCATTAGCGGTTTCGATGTTCAAAATCAGAACATGTTCGACTGGGTTCTCGGTTCAAAATCAAGCAATCAAGGCGGAAACGGTGGCATGTGGGGCGGTTTCGGCGGCTTTGGCGGCGGCAGCTCCGTTGACAGCAGGGATCCAGGCGGCATGCTCAAGAAGCTCCTTGAAAATCCTGATTTCAAGCGCATGTTCATCAACAACGCCTGCATCCTCCTCAACAGCTACTTGACTTACGAAAAGGTGCAAAGCACTGTGCAGTCCATGATGGCAACCATACCATCTTCGGAACAGCAGCGCGACGAAAAACGCTGGCCGCGCAATCAGAGCAATTTCAAGTGGGATCCGACAGGCAACACGCTTATATCCTACGCCAAGAATCGCGGCGAAACGCTCAAGAAAGAAATGGCCGAACGCTTTGACCTTGAAAACGAAGTCTCCGTGACGATCGGCGTCAGCGGAAACGGCAGCGTACAGGTGGACGGCATGAAACTTCCGAGCAACAATTATCAGTGCAAGTTCTTCAGCAACAACGAGCTTCAATTGACAGCTGCGGCAAGCGCCGGTGCAGTATTCACGGGATGGTCTGACGGTTCAACAGAAAACCCTCACAAGGTTACGCCCACCGCAGGCATGACAATTACGGCAGTGTTCAAATAAGATATCACACAATCCACATCCTCCTCCCCGCGAACAAGCGTCGCGGGGATTTTTTATATTGAGAACATGTCCAGAGCCGCCAAAAGACGCAGAAAACTCATGATGATGGAAAGTCAACCTCTCCCACCATCCGAAGTGAAGTCAACTATTTCTAAAAAAAATTCATTCAGAAAAAAGACGCTAATTATTTTATCCATATTAGAAGTATGTTTCATTGCAACATTTTTCCTTCTAAGAGCAAAAACACATTCATTTATTCTCGGCTATATCATCGATGATGCATTTTTAGACAAACTTGCCGAGCGTGAGTTATACAGAACATTGCTTAGAATCTCACTAGCCTTCTGTGTAAGCTTTGGGATGGGCATCATTTTACACTTCCTTAAAGTATTGCCAATAAGAAAAAACAACAAAGTGCCATCTACAAAAAAATTTATTACTGAATTATTTCTCCTAGTCTTACTTGCCATTCTCGTTTCTATTCCGCAAGTTATTGAACTTCCTGCAAGGTTCACAAAAAAGCCAATACTCCAAAAAGAAATCCTTATTGATAAAGATACTTGGACAACAAAATCAGGGATGCATTACGACCTTATATTCAGTAGCAAATCGAGCATAACAGTCAGCAAACGCACTTATTTAGCAACGAATATTGGAACTGAATTTTACACAGTTTACCAAGGGTCATTTCTTATAGATTATTTCCCGACGGATAGATATTTTTTGAAAAAGGATTAGAAGATATCTCAAACAAATTTTTGTAGATTGACAATATGTCCTTTTCAAAGGAATATTTCAAAGACTATGAAAAAAAATTCGCCAGCTTCCACTGGAAGAATTGTACGATATTCTCAGTCTCATTCGAGATGATCCATTCAAAGCGGACGGAACTCCGGAACGTGTGAAAATTGTCGAAAAGAGAATTCGAGAACTACATTAACGAACTAGACAAGGCACCCATCAGTTTAATTCCAACTGAAGAATTAAACAATAGATTAGAAGTAGAATTCAAAAAGAAGCCTCATAAAAAATCAGCTGTTATTCAGGGCATTGGTCTTATATCAATCTTATTTGGGCTTTTGCTCATTCCGGAAAAAAATGAAAATGGCCTGTCGTTAGGAACGCCTTTTATGTCTATAGGTCTTTTCTGTTTTGCATACACCGGTTTAATAGACAAGCGTGTTCCGTTGCAATATGGTAGTTTCGCCCATAAAGCCGCCCATCCCGTTACCTTCTGGTGTTTTACAATCATGGAAATCATCGGAGCATTACTGGGAATTACAAAAATTATCAACAAGGGGTTTTGATTAAAGTTACAGAAGTACAGTCAATACAGTCATATCATTTAGCGAAGTAAAAAGCAATATTTTAAAGATATTGAATAACTATATTAAGCACATATCCCCCAAACAACAAAAATCTGCGTAGCTTACGGCTGCGTAGATTTTTTTATATGGAATGGAAAGGGTTCGGGATGGCCAGATGGCCAAAACACTCACTTCGTTTCGCGTTTTGCCCTCCGGGCGCTCCGTCATTCCGACGCCGAAGGCGGAGGAATCCAGTCAAGATTTCATTCGCGAAAAACATTTTCATCGGGGTAGCCAGATTGTTCTTGCCGCTATTCGGCTACGCCGAGCGGCGCGAACCCTACGGGCTACGTCTTACGACGTAGCGCAAAATTCTCCATACGATTTTTCTCCGTTTAATCATTGGCGAATTTTGTGGCGGCGCCGGCTTCGGTTTCGCTGCGCTACCCTACTTTGCACATCGGGGTAGCCAGATTGCCAAAACACTCACTTCGTTTCGCGTTTTGCCCTCCGGGCTTGCTTGAGCTGCGCTCAAGTCAAGGCTTAAAACCGGCTGGGTTCGCCATGCTCTCGCCGGTTTTAATCGAACTGACTTCGTCAGTTCTCACTGACTACATAAATACACAAAGAGCCACCCCTACGGGGCGGCTCTTTGTGTATCGGGGTAGCCAGATTCGAACTGACGACATTCTGCTCCCAAAGCAGACGCTCTACCAGGCTGAGCTACACCCCGAAGTGCTCCAAATATAGCAAAGATTAACAGAAAATTGAGTCTATTTACAAAAAAAATTTATCTATAATAAAATTTTTCACAAAAACTTCACTTTTGTGCACTGAAAATATTGACAATTGCCCAGTTGTGCATTATATTTATATTGTATATATTCCAGCATCCTTTATGACGAGAGGCAAACCATGGAAAACAACAACGAAAAACGCAAAGAGATGACCGCAAGGCAAGAAGAAATCTACGAATACATCAAGAAGTATTCTAAAGAAAATCACATGCCGCCAACGGTCCGCGAAATCGGCAACCACTTCGACATTTCTTCCACGAACGGCGTACGTTCCATTCTCGCCGCCCTCATCAAGAAAGGCTACATCAACCGCTCTCCGCGCCTCAGCCGCGGCATCGAAATCTTGAGCGACGACAAAGAATCCAGCAAGGAAGTCGCAAACAACACTATCGAGATTCCTATCGTCGGTCGCGTTGCCGCCGGTACGCCGATTCTCGCCGTGCAGAACCTCGAAGGCACAGTCACAATCGACAGAGACTTCCTCGCTTGCCGTAGCGACGTCTTTGCGCTTCGCGTCAAAGGCGATTCCATGATCAATGCAGGCATTTTCGATGGAGACCTGATTTTTGCACGTCAGCAAAAGACCGCCGACCTTGGCGAAATCGTCGTTGCACAGATCGATAACGAAGCGACGGTCAAGTACTACCATCCGAGCGCAGACCATGTGGAACTGCGCCCGGCCAACCCGAAGTACAAGCCAATCATTGTGAACAACAAAAAAGACTTCTCCATTGCAGGCCGCGTCATCGGCGTCATGAGAAAAGTCAACTAATTTATCTACAACACTTTACTGGATCCATCGTCGTTTCACATCCTCTGGATGATGAATTGATGCGAACAGCAAACAACAAAAACCGAGGTTCAACGCCTCGGCTTTTTTTTTCGTTCGTACAATTTAATGGATGCGACTCTCGCCTATCGAGGTTGTCCGTCGCTACGTTCCAGGACAACATTAATCGTCGAAATCGGCGAGTTCTTCTTCAGCTTCCTTGAGGTCAGCTGCGTCCGGTCCTTCGATATCGTCGTCCTCCACTTCGTCAAGAGAGTCACCGCCCATGGCGCCCAGCTGGTATTCCACCTTGCGGGCTTCCTTGGACTGGCCCAAGTGCAAAATAGCGGCGCATTCTTCGCAATAGCCGAGATGCTTGTCGACCCAGAATTCCGGAGACACAAGGTTCTTGTTGCAGCGAGTGCAAATCTGCGTTGCCGCTTCACGCGTGAACGCAGCATTCTGTTCTTCAAGTTCCTTCAAGATGCGTTCCGTCAATTCTTCCTGCGTTTCTTCAGCAAGAGAAATCTTGTGGCGGATAGCGGAAGTCGGCTTTTTTTCGAGGTTCTTCATTTCAGAAGTCACCTTCTTCTTGTTGGCGCGTTCTTCCTGCTCATCAATTTCAACAAACATAATGAACTTGCAAGGCTTCTTACCGCCTTCAAGCAAAACAGCATACGGATAATCAGATTTCACAGTGGACTTTTTGGGTTCAGACTTTTCTACAACTTCAACTTTTTCAAGAACCTTTTCAGGAGCCTTTTCGACAGTCTCCTTAACCGGTTCCTTTTCGATTTTCTTTTCAACTTCCTTTACAGCTTCTTTTTCGACAACCTTTTTCGGAGCTACAGGAGCCTTAGCCTCGACTGCCGGTTCAACCTTCTTTTCGAGAACTGGTTTCTTGGATGTTTCGGCAGCAGCTTTTGCCGGAGCTGCCTTTGCAGGAGCCTTCGCCGGGGCGGCCTTCACCACTTTTGCGGGTTCCTTCTTTGCCGGAACATCCTTCTTTGCGACAGGCTTTTTGGCCGAAGCAGCCGGGGCAGCCTTTGCAGGCGCCTTCGCCGGCGCAGCCTTCTTAGCCGGTGCCGGAGCAGCCTTTGCCACAGGCTTCTTTGCCGGAGCGGCCTTCGCAGGAGCCTTGGCAGGAGCTGCCTTCTTAGCCGGTGCCGGAGCAGCCTTTGCTACAGGCTTTTTGGCCGGAGCGGCCTTTGCAGCTTTCTTTTCAGAAGTACTAGCCTTTGCAGGCGCTTTTGATGTCGCTTTTTTTGAACTCATATTTACTTCTTTTCCACAATTTTAATGTTTAAAATCGGATCGTTCAGGTCAATACGGCAGACAACATCATGTCCTTCGATAACCTTACCAAATACGGTATGATGGCCGTCCAAATGCGGCTGCGGGAGATGAGTGATGAAGAACTGAGAGCCGCCAGTATTCGGACCCTTGTTCGCCATAGAAATCACACCCGTCTCATGCTTAAGATCGTTTTTCTCATCGTCGATAGTGTAACCGGGACCGCCCGTTCCATCACCATTCGGGTCGCCGCCCTGAATCATGAATCCCGGAACAACACGGTGAAACACAAGACCGTTGTAGAACCCCTGATTCGCAAGTTCAACAAAGTTCGCTACGGTATTCGGAGCGGCCTTGAAGTTCAAGTCCACCACGATTTTTCCCTCATGGGTTGTAATTTCGGCAAGAATCTGGGAAACACCCGTATAATCCTTGTTAAAAACTTTTCCCGCAGCAAAAGCATTTGCGGCAAGGCACAAGGCACTGCAAATAATGAGTTTTCTAAACAAAACTTAACTTCCGTCGTTATATCGTTCTAAAAGAACAAATTGTTAAACAAGAATATAGTTTTTTTTTAAAGGGTTCACAGCGAATACCAATAAACAGGCACAAGATTTCTATATTTATGCAAAAACTCTTCAACATCTTAATATGCCGCAAAACAACAATATCCGCAATTTCAGCATTATCGCCCACATCGATCACGGCAAATCCACCTTGGCCGACAGAATGATTGAACTGACCAAGACAGTTTCCAAGAACGAAATGATGAACCAGCTCCTGGACGACATGGACCTGGAACGCGAACGCGGCATTACGATCAAGGCTCATGCCATCCGCATGGTCTACGAAAAAGACGACGAAGAATACATTTTGAACATGATCGATACGCCGGGGC
>JAEEGJ010031101.1_pt1 | contig 10368 bp, 11 predicted proteins | sample 8958761 | NCBI WGS metagenome assembly JAEEGJ01 (sample SAMN16246546, study PRJNA631951) | gut metagenome | biome: gut microbiome; feature: rumen; material: RS-attached | host: Bos | place: Iran: Karaj | collected 2018-10 | reverse complement strand
CACCCTCACTGGTGAGAAGCTGATGGAACTGTTCCGTCAGATAGCCTATCGGGGAGGCGAGGGCGTCAGCAAAGGCGTCGAGCTTGTCATCAAGATGGACGGTGGTAAAGGAGAACTCGTTTCTGCCAGACTCCACGGTAAGGAGATCGACCCTCAGGCAGAATACCGTATCGCCACGCTCAACTATGTGTTGGAGGGCAACGACGGTATGCCGGCATTCCTCGACGGCACGAACAGTGTGAGACCAGAGGATGCCAGCAACAACACCCGGTTCCTCATTATGAACTACTTCCGTGAGATGCAGGCCAAGGGTATCGTGGTAGACGCAAAAGTTGAAGGACGTATAAAATTGAAAAATTAAAGAATTAAAAAATTGAAGGATTGAAGAATTGAGAAATTATAAAATAACGATATGAACAAGCATTATATATATAATAAGGTGGTGACAAGGTTGGTAATGGGTCTTTTACCTTTTTACCTTTTTACCTTTTCACCTTTAACAGCGGATGCCAAGAAGCACAAGCAGCTGGTAATTCTCCATACCAACGATACGCACTCCACCATCCTGCCGCTCAATCCGAACATTGACAACAAGGACTTGGCTGGTCGTGGCGGCTTCCTCCGTCGCATCAATATGATCAAGGAACAGCGTAGCCAGAATCCCGGTCTGCTGCTCTTCGACTCTGGCGACTTCTCGCAAGGCTCCGGCTACTACACGCTCTTCAAGGGAGAGGTGGAGATAGGACTGATGAATCAGATGGGCTATGATGCCGCTACCATCGGCAACCACGAGTTCGACTTCGGTATGGACAATATGGCCAAACTCTTCCGAATGGCGAATTTCCCCATCGTCTGCTCGAACTATGACTGCACGGGTACGGTGCTCGAAGGCCTGGTGAAACCCTATATCATCATCAATCGCGACGGTGTGAAGATCGGTGTCTTTGCGCTGGCTCCCCCGTTGAAGGGCCTGGTGTTCGATGGCAACTGCGAGGGCATCACCTATCTTGATCCTGCTGAGACAGGTCAGAAGTACATCGACATCCTGCGGAAACAGGAGAAGTGCGACCTTGTGATCTGCATCTCACACCTCGGATGGGAACGGTCTGAGTATCCTGATGAGAAGTTCCTGAGTCTGACGGAAGGCTGTGACCTCGTACTTGGCGGACATACCCACACTTATATGGAGAAGCTGGAATATACTCCCGACAAGAACGGCAAGCAGATTCCCGTCGATCAGAACGGCAAGCACGGAGTCTTCATCGGAAAACTGATTCTCGACTTGGAAAAATAGTTATTCAAAGTAGAACGTCAGTACAATCATCTTGCTGTAGCCATTGGCTACAGCATTTGTGTATTTGCGCTGGTTCACGTCCTGCAGCTCGTTGGCGTGGTCGTGGTCAAGGGCATCACGCAGACTCCAACAGAACTTCAGTTCGGGAATCAGTTTGAAGAACGGCAGATAGAGGTCGACGCCGAGGCCCACCTCCAAGAACAAGTCCGACCGCTTCAGCTGGATATACTCCTGGTTCTTGCTCGTCAGGTTCAGCGTGGGGTTCACACCTGCCATAAGGTACGGGCGGTAGTTGTTCCAGCGCTCGGCACTGAACTTCAGGTCGATGGGCAGCGAGATATAGGTGTTCTTCATGTCCTGTGTGACCTCTGTCTGGCGTCCCTCCTGATCTGTCTCCGTCAGGTTGCGGAAGGTCAGGTGCTTGGCGCCGAAGTGCATTGTCGGCGAGAACCTCAGGTTCAGATGCTGCGAGAGGCGAAGGTCGGCCAGCACGCCCACGCTGAATCCGGCGTTCCACTTGTCGGCGTCGCAGACAATGGTCTCCTGACGCGTTGTGCCGTCATCCAGCGTGATGATCTGGGGTCCCACATTCTCAAACTCTATATCTTGCAGGTTCATGCCTACGAGGATGCCAAAGTGCATCGGGCGCAAGTCGATATACGGCTTGTTCTGTATTTTCCGCTCCTGGGCCGTGGCGGTCAGAACCGCGCACAACAGGGCTGTCATAATGATAAATCTACGTCTGAACATATCTGATAATCTTCTATATTAACGTAAAAAAGTGCTGATTATTATATTCCTTGTTATTTCGACAGTGTATAAATTAAGAAAAATAGCTACCTAATTGTTGGTATATTCAAAAATTTATCGTACCTTTGCATCACAATTCGTGAGTATTAACATTATTAATTTATAAAAAGTAACGATTATGGCATATGTAATTGGTGACGATTGTATCGCTTGCGGTACTTGTCAGGGTGAGTGCCCCGTTGAGGCAATTTCTGAGGGTGAGAAGTATTCTATCGATCCTGATCTCTGCACAGAGTGTGGTACTTGTGCAAGTGTATGTCCTTCTGAGGCCATCAGCCTGCCCTAATAGTCAAGGGCTTACAAAAAAACAAAGAGACTGCTTCAAGGCAGTCTCTTTATTTTTGTTCCTAAGGATAGTTACACCATATCCCAAGTCAGGATCGTGTCCTCTGCCAGGTCGGTCTTCACGGCACGGCCTATCACGATATCGGCATAGACAGGGGCGATGCCTGTTCCTGGACGCTTGGGCATCAGGTCTTCCTTCTTGATGACCTCGCCGGCCTTTATGTCACGGGTCAGTACCAACGAGCGGCGCGCCTCACGACGGGGTACGATCTCGCACTCCAGTACGGTCTTCTCCGGAGAGCCAAGCACCGTGTCAATCCATTTGAAGTTGGCAATGGCCTTTTTGAAATCCTCGGGGTCTCCGCCGTGATAATGATCGTTGCCCGGCAGCGTCTTGTCGAGGGTGAAATGCTTCTCGATGACCTCTGCGCCAAGCAGGTAGGCCGTGGCCAGCGTCATCATCGTATCGTCTGGTGCCACATGGTCGCTGAATCCTACACGTACATCGGGGAAGGTCTTCTTCAAGGTTTCGATGATGCGCAGATTGGCATCTTTCGGATCAGTCGGGTAGGATAGCACGCAGTGGAAAATGACAATATCCTTGCAGCCGTTGTCTTTCAGCACACGGATGGCTTCGTCGCATTCCGACAGATAGGCGGCACCTACCGACATAAACACGGGCTTGCCTTTTCTGGCGATATGGGCTATGAAGGGAAGGTTCGACAAGTCGGAAGAAGAAATCTTATAGAAGTCCACCATATCCTCCAGATAGTCTGCCGAAGCGTAATCGAATGGTGTTGATGTAAAGTCCATTCCCTTGGCATGAGTATATTCGCAGAGCTCACGGTACTCTGCTTCGCCGAAGTGGTCGTGCTTCAGAAACAGCTCATACTGTGTCTTCGTGGGCTCCTTGGTAGTGTCCCAATAGGCAGGTGAATTCTTGGAGACAATGGTGCCTGCTTTATACGACTGGAATTTGGCGCAGTCGATGCCCGCCTCAGCCGCAGCATCAATATAGAGCTTAGCTGCAGCAAGCGGGGTAATGTTTTTTACGCGGGCCGTGTCGTAAAAGTTCACGCCCATCTCAGCAATCAGATACGGTTTTGTTGTTCTCATATATTTGTTGTTTATAAATTATTGATCAATGCCATCACACGGTGGCGACCGCCTCTCAGGTCGTGACTCAGCAGCATCTTCTGATAGCGCATTCTTACCTCCTTTGAGAAGCCTATATACATTTTCAGCGTAGCCTCGATGATCTCATCTGCCGGATTCAGGCCGATATACGAGAAGCCGTTCTCGTTACTGACAAAGCCGTGCTTCTCCTCACGATGGTTCTGGGCCATCGCTATCGTCGGGATACCTAACAGCGCCAGTTCATGACTGGTTCTGCCTTTCGACGTCACCGCAATATCACAGCTCGACATCAGCTCAGGCATGTTCGCCACATCGAAGAGCACCTCAATGTTGTCATACTTGTTGAAGCCCATCAGCTCCTCCACATTATGCTTGGCCCGTCCTAAGGCCACGACAAACGACAGATGCTTGTATTCTGGTTTCGAGATGATATTCAGCAGACGGTCTGAGTAGTTCTGGGGGTCAGCCCCTCCGAATGATATGAACACACGGCTCACCTTGTCCTTGATCTTGATGGGATTATAGAACATAAACGTCTTGCCGCAGATATAATACTCCTCTCCGGCATACACCTGTGGAAACTCCTCACCTTCATACAGGGCATTGATCACCAGATCGGCTTTGGCAATCCCCTCACCGTCATCCTCAAAGTTGATGATCTTGGCATCGGGCAGGACTGACCTCAGGCCAATCATATAGTCAATCGAGGTGGTCAGGATGTCATTGATGAAGATGGTGTACTTCTCTTTCTTACAGATCTCGAACAGCTCGGCGATACCGTTTACGGGTTTGATGTCGTGGGTCGTTGTGCCGAACACCTTCGGGTCTGTCTGGTTGATGTCGTAGAAGATGTCAGGCTTGCAATAGAACTCGTCGGCCATCTCCAGGGCCCTGTAAATGTGACCGATACCCCGTTTGTTGTTGCCGTTCACGTAGATGGCTACCTTGGGGGTGCTTAATGTGGCAGCAACACTTCGGAGATCGTTAAATGTGTCAACGTCCTGGGCCTCGCTTTCAGGGACTTCATAGACGCCAACTTTCTGGCCGAATCTCGACTGGGGTGTTACAATAGATGCTTTTGAGATGAAGAAAGCCCCCGTCTCCAGATAGTTGGCAGGCAGATATTGCCTGTTAAGCCGTTTCTCGTAGTTAGGCACTTTCCGGCCGTTCTCGTCGCGCCACGAGAGGTGTGGGGCGTTGACGGCTGAAATGCAAGTTTCCAGATCGTTTTCTATCGTATATTTGATGGCCGCGTCCAGGGTAGCCACCTTCAGCGTGGGTGAGGTCGGTTGCATCGTTACGATGTAATCCCACTGCTCATCCTTCGGAACGGCATCATAAACAACGGAGTCGAGTGTAACGTCATCTCCGCAGAGGCTTTCGTCACGCCATTTATACTTTGTTCCCATCTGGGTGGCAATGATGCGTACCTCCGGCGAGTCCGTACTGATGATCACGTCGGTGATGTATTTCGAATCCAGTGCATTCTTGATAGAATAGTAAATAAGGGGATGTCCACAAACAATACGGATGTTCTTGTTAGGAATACCCTTCGAGCCAGCTCTTGCAGGAATTACTGCTAATATCTTCATAAAAATTAAAGCTTTCTTTTTTCGACTGCAAAATTAGGCAGAAATCTCGAAACTGCCAAATGTTTATGGAATTATTTCAAACTTGATCCCCTCTTTGTCTCTTAGTTTATGTATATGATAGTGTTCCATCCGTATTCTATCCTTTTATAAAAGCAATAAAAGCATCAAATTCGCTTGGTTTTGGGCTGAGATTAAGAAAAACACTAGGCTTTTGCAAAAAAGATAGTTCAAAAAGATACAACTTTGAAAAATAATGCTTACCTTTGCATCGTTAACATCTCATTAAATTTGAAAAATATGGAAATAGCAAAAAGAACTCGTGAAGAGGTTCGCGCTGCATTCAGGGAATACATGCGCGAGAAGAGAGAAGAGAACGAGGCTGCACAGGACAGACTCAAGTTGTTTCACCAGAAAAGGGTGGCAGGACTAATTTAGCACAGCCACCCTACTTAAATCTCAAAAAACTATGAATAAACTCAAATTGGAAAACATCAACAGAAAATCACCTTATAGAGTGATGCAAATGGATGAACTTCCACATTTATTTTATTTTCATACCGACTACGATGTAGACTATGAAATCAGTATTAAACCAAACGACACATTTGTTCGTAGTGGCTCATACGCCTTTGATATCAGAAATCTTTGGGGACAAAAGTCACCTAATGATGAAAAGGTAAGAATGACGTTAATGGCAATTATTGAAGAGTTCTTTAGCCAGAACAATGATGTCCTCCTATATATCACTGAAACGGAAGACGGTAAGCAATCTTTTAGAAACCGCCTTTTCGTCAGATGGTTCCACATGTATGAGTTCCATAAATTATATCATATTCAGACTGCTGAAGGAAAGATGGATGGCAAGATGAATTTCATGGCGATTATCGGCCGTTTGGATAATCCAAGACTCCAACAGGCAATAAATGAATTCGAGGAGGCTGTTGATTTTCTCTTCGATTGACTATACTCCGTCGTGATGACGGTTGTCGTTTTTCATATATGAAGATTTAAGATTATACAAAGATTTGTCGGAAGCCGTTGGCATAAGCGTATGCCAGCGACTTCTATTTTCACTTGTGCAAGTGGATTCGTCCTCCTGTTCTAGTGTTCTTCTATTTTATAATGATATTGATGTCGTCAATAACTTGTGTCGATTCAACGATTGGACAATGAATGTCCATGTCAAGTTTCCCCAAAAGTCCTAATTCCTCCTTATGTATGGGGATGATGGCTTTTTTCGGATTGACATGTTCACAAATAGCTTGTAAGGCTTCCTTACTTGCATGACCACTAGTATGAAGGGGAATATAATTCCAATTGTATAGATGTGTGAAATCATACAACTCTTTCTTGAATATCTTTGTGCGCAGAGGATTGACATACCCATCAAACATCGAATAAATGAACAGCACTTCCTTTGGATTTAAATGAAGAGCAGTCATCGTCTCATGTATTTTCTTTCTAAATGAGTCTGTATTGCGTACTAGCATTGTAAAACCGCGTTGCTTCATTCGTTCCCATTCAGATTCTTGGCCTTTTCCATAGGGGTAAGCAAATAGCTGGTTATAAGGATCAGGCAACTGCTTGAGATTCTTTATTTGCTCTATCTGGTAACTGTCAGCAATGAAACGTCGATTCTTACTGCAATGTTGCGAAGCCATAAAGAAAGAAACGATTCTGTCTGCGTCCATTGACGAACAGAGAACAAAGGCATAGTTATACTCCTTAAACAATTGGTACGCTTTATCTTGCAGTTCTTTTTCAGAAATCATTCTTTTATTATCCCTATTTAACAGGGTACCTTCGGTAATGAGAACATCAATATTACCGACTTCATTCTCCACATCACGTAATAGTTCTTTAGCTCCATAACCATGATCCCTGAAGTCACCTGTATGCAAGATGCGCTTGCCATCGCACTCTATAACAAACATATATGCATCTACTGCAGAATGGCTAATTGGATATGGCGTTACCTTTATGCCACCATAATCAACCTTAACTTTGGGCTCATATACCTTAAAACGACTTAATGCCTCAAGACTCTCACAAGCCTCTTCTTTTAGATCATCTGCGAATTTCATGTACTCCTTCAACGTTATCATCAATTATAATGATAGGGCTCCAATATGCTGTTCAACCGTTATGGGAACTTTAGATTCAAAGCCGATATGATCCCCGTGATAGTGTGAATAAAAGATATGACTCACACCGTTCAACAATGTCTCCAGCTCCTTTGGATCGTCATATTTGTCATCCGCAAGACTATCGCCTTCTGGCAGATTATGCCCAAGGTCAATAAGTATTTTGGTGCCGTTACTGGATTCAATCTCTGTAATGCATCCGCCAATTTGGTCAATGCCGCGATAAATGGTTATGGTCATTCTATTTCTAATAACTTATAGGTGTTCATATAATATGTAATCTGTATATCTTTCTCTTCCATTGCTTGATGGTTCAGAATAATAAATACCTGTTGATTATTTAGCAGAGGATGAAATCTGTCCGACAACATTCTTGCAATAATACTACGATATTGCTTTTTCTTACTTTTTTCATAAAACGACTGTTCATTATTATTAGGAGTAGTTTCTGGCATGATAATTAAGCCTTTAAGAATATCTCTCATAATACATGAATACATAAACAATTCAGAAATTATCCCAACCTTGATATTAGTTGCTTCATTTCCGTTATATTTGAGTTCAAAAATTGTTACCTTATCGTCTTTTGTTCCCCATAAATCAATAGCTGACAAACCACCAGTAAAGAATTGTTTAGCATATTGCTTTACTCCTACAGGGAATTGCCTGTCAATGAAGTCCAAATCAAATTTCTTTTTTAGAAGATCAGAAAGATACTCTTTAAGAACATATTCAAGAACGGTTTCACTTAAAACATACTCCCCTCTACCATTTTTCTCTCCTTTGAGTTTAGGCTTATAAGAGAAACTATTATTTTGTAATCCAACAAGTTTTTTCTTAAAATCCTCAATTTCTTGTTGATTGTCTTTTGAGATGGAGAACCAATCATAGAGTTCATTAAATCTCAATACTCGATACAAAAAGCGATGGTAGTGGAACCATTTGTTCTTTCCGTCTTCTTTCTCATGAGGGGTGCTCCAAGCTAATTCAACATTATTGACTACACCAGGTAACCAAGCTTTCAAACACACAGCCCATCCCTCAAATGCAGCCCCATCTGTTTGCATATTGTTGAATATTGCATCACCTTTAATAGTTATTTGTAGCATTGTTCCTGATGTCGAAATATCCATCTCTGATGGGAATCTGACATTTTTATTACTGCACACTTCATTGATCTTGTCTTTTAATTCTTTCTTGTCCATATCAGTATTATTTTATAGTTTCTAATTCATGTTTATAACACCAAAGACTTCCATCTGGGCCGTGCTGTACAGACAAAGTCTTTCCCATTCTTGCTGCTTTAGACAGCCAGATTCTCAGTATGACTTTTGAGACGAAGATGACATTATCATCGCTAATCCATTCTCCGTTATCGTTGCGTATCAAGTGCCAGTCCCTTTTATGATTCATCGTTTCCATTAGGCATATTCATATTTCGGTACGTCAATTATCACTTCTTCTGTCTCTTCGCCATCGTCATCAATCGTTGGCGCTGCTAGTCTTAATACTCCGTCTCTCATTGATGAGTCGATCAACAGGGTAAGAGGATATATGCCATTTTCATCATCGATGATGGGATATCCATTTTCGTCAAACTCCGTCATATATGCAGAATCAATGCCATACACATAGATATTTTGGCTATAAGTATCCATTTCATGGTTAACATAAGGGTCCTTCTCTGCATCAAACGATTTCCCTTGAGTCAATTCCATCCCATAAATTAGAAAAGGTGTAGCACCACACGACCTTGCCAGAAGGTTCATGGTCTGAGAATTCCCATACAGGTTTAGCGCATATTCAGTAGTATGCCTGCCGTGGAAATCCCGTTCGAACTCTTTGATAAGCATTCTAAAGGAGATTCCATCATGATTGCTTTTACCGTTTTCGTTAAAAACAGTAGGGTCAAAATAATAGGTCTCGCTAATCTCTTTTTCCATACAAACACCAATAGTTATTTCTAATAACGAATTACAAAGGAAAAAACTCACAAGATTTTCAATATTTTAATCAAATCACTACTGATTTTAAGGAAAGATAACTATGATTTTGCGGATGGTGGGAAAATGGGAATAGGTAGCGTACACATGGGGACAGAACGGTGTGTAATCATAAGCAGATATAGCTTAAAACCACAAAAAGTATGCCGGCTGTGCCGCCCTTGAGGTTAACAGCCTGATTATCAAATATAAATGGGCGGCATGGTTGGTTATAAACTTTGCCCCAACCCTGCACCTAGCGTGCCCCCATGAAAATTCTTGGTGTAGCGTTTGGCTATAGGCAAACGATCATTTGGTTATAGCCAAACGGTTATTTGAGTATAGGCGAACGATAGTTTAGTGCCTTGTTACTCCCTGTTCAGATAGTTATTTTATTGTGGAAGGCACTCCTATAGTTGTTGTGTGCACAACTATAAAACATCAAAAAAGGGTGTGGCTGAAAAGTCACACCCTTTGGGATATTATTTAATTGATATGATTTACTTCAGATCTTTGATCTGCAGGGCGGGAGCGTACTCGGGATCGATGGCGAGGATCTTGTCAGCATACTCCTTGGCCAAAGCCTTGTTTTTGCCATAGATGAAGGCATTGGACATCAGGTAGTGGTAGCTGTACTTCAGCATGGTGTTCTCACTGTTGTCGCGATCAGCCTTGTTGGCCAGCAACTCAACCACTTTCTGATAGTCGGGCTTTGCGAGGCCCTTCTCACCGGTCTTGTCGAGCTTGTTGTTCATCGTAGCGCACTGGTAAGCGGCATAGATACTCTGAATGGGGAACTTGTCAGCCATAGCCTTGTAAGCGTCGATGGCCTTGCCCACCAGCTCTGTCTTGCGAGCCTCATCGGCATCAGCATACTTCGAGTAAATCTTGGCCAGACCTTCCATATCGTCAGAGTTCAAGTCGGGCTTGCAGGCGAGGAACTCGTTGTAGTACTTGATGGCGTTGTCGAACTGCTGATCCTTCAGGTAGCTGTCGGCGACACTCTTAAGGATGGCGTGACGCTTGATCATCGAAGAGTCGTTGACGAGCTCAAGGGCCTTGTCGTAATGGATGTACATGTTCTCCAAGTCTTCGAGGGCCTGATAAATCAGGGCTGTGTAGAA
>JAEEGJ010031099.1_pt1 | contig 10368 bp, 6 predicted proteins | sample 8958761 | NCBI WGS metagenome assembly JAEEGJ01 (sample SAMN16246546, study PRJNA631951) | gut metagenome | biome: gut microbiome; feature: rumen; material: RS-attached | host: Bos | place: Iran: Karaj | collected 2018-10 | reverse complement strand
GGTAACAGATTGTTGGTGGGCAGGCGGAACGAGAAGTCTTGATTGCGTATGGCCTCTTTCATCAGGTGGGCACGCAATCGCAACTTATGCTGGTGGTGCACAATGGCTATCACCAACACTACCAGTACCACACCTATAATAATACACAAGGTAACCATAACTGTCAATTATCAATTAGCTAAAGTCGCTTCATCTTGTTGTAAAGAGTCTGACGGGTGATACCCAACAACTGGGCGGCTTGAGTGAGATTACCATGACAGTGGTCGATGGTGCGACGGATATGCTCCTGTTCTACCTCGTCGAGACTGACGATTTCGTTCTGCATGTCCAGCACATCCTTCAGTTTGCGTAGCAGTTCGTCGTTGTCCCAAGGCTTGGTGATAAAGTCGGCGGCGCCGTTCTTCAATCCCTTTACCGCCAGGTTAATGTCGGCATAGGCTGTGAGCAGTACCACAGGTGTCTCTGGGTGTTGTTTGCGGATGGTGCGAAGCCAGAAAAGGCCCTCGTTACCATTGTTTACACCAAGGGTAAAGTTCATGTCGAGTACTACGATGTCGATGGTTTGCTGGGCCATCAGTTTCAGAATGTCATCGGGGTTGGTCGAGGTCAGCACCTGTTCGAAAGTGCCGTCAAGCAGATAACGCATAGCGGTAAGGATGGCCGCGTTATCATCAACGATTAATATGGTTCCGTACTTGTTCATAATGTAATTTTTGTGTGCAAAGATACGAAGAATTGTATAAAAGTCATACAAAAGGGTGTATAAATTTTAGACAATCAGCCTTTGGAGCCCTATTTTTGCTTGGCAGGTAATATTTATTACCCTATCTTTGCAATAAAAATTGCGAGAACAGGCTGCACCTCAGCAAAGAGCAAGCTCTCTGCATTCGGTTTGCACTGTCCTTGCACCAAAATTTAAAAATAACGCGATATGAAAAAGTCGATCATCCTCTGTATCTCTGTATCTCTGTGTTTGAATTCGGTTCAGGCGCAACAGATGACCATGCAGCAATGCATGCAGTATGCGGTGCAGCATAATCACGAGGTGAAACAGGCCGAGTTGGAACTCGACAACTATAAGGCATCGAAGACCGGTGCTATCGGTAATTTCTTGCCTTCTGTGGATGGCTACATCGGTGCCCAGTATAACTTTGGACGTGCCATCGACCCAGAGACCAACGGCTATACCGATGTGAGTACCTTTTATAATGGTTATCAACTCTCGGCATCGTTGCCAGTATTCGACGGATTCAGTCGTCTGCATGCCCTCAAGGCCGCTAAGGCCAGCGAGTTGATGGGACGCGCCAGTCTGCGCCAGCGTCAGGATCAGACGGCACTCGACGTACTGCAGGCCTATACCAGCGTGGCTTACTACGATGGATTAGTAAAAATGGCCGAGGAGAAAGTTGAAGAAACGTTGTTGTTGCTCAAGCAGGTAAAAGTGCTTGAAGAGGTGGGGCGAAAGAGTGCTGCTGATGTGGCTCAGGTGGAATCGCAACAGGCTGAGGCCGATTACGAACTGACACGCCAGCAGAACCTTTATGCCTCGGCTATATTGGAACTGAAAAAGGCCATGAACTATCCCTTGGGTGATAGTATTAAGGTGGTAGGTGATAGTGGATTGGTGATGGCTGATAGTGCTATCCAACACCCAACCCCTAACACCGATCACCCGGAACTTCAGGTGGCCCGTTATCGCATGCAGACATCAAAACATGAGTGGCATCAGGCTCGCGCTTCTCTTTATCCATCACTCTCTCTCAGTGCGGGTCTGAGCACCACTTATTACAAAACGCTACATAACGATGCTGCGGAGACATTCCGCAACCAGATGAAGAATAATATGGGTGAATACTTTGGCGTATCAGTCAACATCCCCCTGTTCAATCGTCTGCAAACCCTTACCAGCATCCGCAAGGCCAAGAATAACTACAAGATTGCCCAGGAGGCTTACGACCAGAAACAACTGGAATTGGCCAAACTGAGTAGCGAGGCTTGGCAGGACTGGCAGGGCTATCAGAAGCAGACCATACAGATGGAGAAGAAGGTTGAGGCCGATAGCATCGCCTATCAGCTTACCCGTCGACAGTTCGAAGAGGGACTTGCAACAGCCATCGATCTGCACACCACATCGGCACAGCTACTCAACTCAAAAGCCACCCTGCTGCAATGTCAGCTCATGGCTATGGTAAAGGAACAATTAGTAAGATATTATAAAGGAGAAACAATATGGACAGAGTAATCGAAAAAACTAAGAGTCAGCAACTGAAGAAGTATTGGCCATACGCAGCAGGCGGTAGCTTGTTGTTAGTTATGTTAGCTTGGCTGATTTTTGGCAACCATGCCTCGACGCTCAAGGTGAGCAAGGACGAGATGACCATCAGCGAAGCACAGCGTGCTGAGTTTAAGGACTATGTACGTACCAACGGACAGGTGCTGCCCATCCAGATAGTACAGATTTCGCCCGAAGAAGGTGGTATCGTGATGGAGAAGGTGGTTGAAGAAGGTACGATGGTGCACAAGGGCGATGTGATTGTTCGATTGAGCAACTCGAACCTCGACCTGCAGATTCTGAATGCCGAGGCCGAACTGGCCGAGAAGCAGAACCTGCTGCGTAACACCCAGGTGGCTATGCAACAGGACCGTCTGAACAACCAGACCGAACAGGCTCAGTTGGATATGGATACCCATCGCAAACAGCGTACCTACGATCAGAACAAGCGCCTGTATGCCGAGAAACTGATTAGCAAGGAGGATTACATCAAGTCGCAGGAGGATTACCAGCTCTCTGCCAAGAAGCGCTCGCTCATTACCAAGCGCCTGAAGCAGGACTCTATCTATCGCACTGTTCAGATGGACCAGATGGAGGACAATCTCCAGAACATGCGTAAGAACGTGGTATTGGTGCGCCAGCGTAAGGATAAGCTCGAGATACGTTCGGCTATCGATGGCGAGCTGGGACTACTGGATGTGGAGTTAGGACAGAGCATTCAGCCTGGACAGAAGATTGGTCAGTTGAACGACCTCTCTGACTACAAGGTGCAGGCCAGCATCGACGAGCATTATATCGACCGCGTTCGTCCAGGTCTTTCGGCTACCTTTACCCGTGGCGACAAGCAGTACCAGTTGCAGGTGCGCAAGGTGTACCCCGAGGTGCGCGATGGTAAGTTCCGTTGTGATTTCGTATTCAAAGGCGAGCGCCCTGAGAACATCCGTTCTGGTCAGACCTATTATATCGACCTGGAACTGGGTCAGCCCGAGCAGGCCATCATCATCCCTCGTGGTACCTTCTTCCAGACCACAGGTGGACAGTGGATATTTGTACTCGACAAGAGTGGCTCTAAGGCCTATCGCCGCAACATCCGTGTGGGCCGCCAGAACCCTCAGTACTACGAGATTCTCGAAGGTTTGGAGCCAGGCGAGCGCGTGGTTACCAGTGGTTACGAAGCATTTAAGGATAACGAAGTGTTAGTGATTAAGTAAAGCGTTATGAAAAGCTATTTTAAGTTCCTGGGTCGCCATCGCCTGTTTACCATTATTAATATTGTGGGCCTGTGCCTGTCGATGGCCTTCCTGTTGCTGTTGGGCGATCTCATCTATCGTCAGACATCGGTGGAGAACTACCAGACCCGTGGTGACCGTACCTTTGTGATTGGTAACGAGGAGTTCACCATGTCGCACTTCCGTGTGGGTCAGAAACTACAGGACCGCTTTCCTGAAATAGAGGCGTGGTGCTCTGTCTCTGGTTATAATGCCATGTTTGATATCCGTGGCATGGAGGTGCAAACCGAGATCCTGGTGGTGGCACCTAACTTCTTTGAGTTCTTCGACTACCAGTTGTTGACTGGCGACAAGCATAAAGTGCTCGAAGCCCCCAACCAGATGGTGGTGAGCAAGAAGTTTGCTGAACGCTATTGGCCCGAAGGCGATGCCGTGGGCAAAGAGGTGGTGCTGGGCGATAAGAACGATCCCGACGGGCATGTTACCTATACCATCAGCGGCATCATGGACGATTTCGACCGCTCGGTTATCCCCAGCAGTCATGAGTGCGTGGTGAACCTCGAAAGTCATAAGCATTTTAACTATTCGGCTTATACCGAAGAGATGAACAATGCCGGTAGTAGCGTACTGTTTCTGATGCAGCGCGAGGGTGCCGACCTGCGCAGTAAGGCCGATGCCATGCGCGAGTATATGAAGACTTTCTTCTGGCTCTATCGCATGGATGCAGTAAAGCAGGTTGTGCTTACACCGCTCTCTACACTCTACTACGACGCCAAGGAATGCTCATTCCAGTCGGGCGACCTGAACCACGGCAATCGCGATATGGCTCACCTCTATGTGGTGATAGCTCTGTTGGTACTGGTGTTTGCCATTTTTAATTATGTAAACCTGAGTGTGTCGCTTACCACAGAGCGTTCGAAGGAGATGGCTACACGCCGATTGTTAGGTCTGTCGCGTTTGCAGGTATTCCTGAAGCTGATTGGCGAGAGCATCTTCTTTACTGCCATCGCTTTTGGTGTGGCTTATCTGGTAGCCCTTGCCCTGCAGGATAAGGCTATCGAGATGGCCGCCTGTCCGATGGATTTGTTGAAGGATACTGGCATCGTTACAATCATCGGCTTTGTGCTCATCATCGCTGTGGTAGGTGCGTTGGCAGGTTTTGTGCCCGCCTCGATACTCAGTGGCTATCAGCCTATCGATATCGTTCGTGGCACCTTCCGTCGTCGTGTTCGTCAGCGTTGGAGCCATGTGCTGATGGTGATTCAGGCTGTGTTTGCCATCGTGATGCTCACAGTTACCCTGCTGTTGAGTGGCAACATTCGTGAAAAGATGCATCAGCCCTTAGGTTACGATTACGAGAATATTCTGGAAACCTGGGGCATTAATAACCTGAGTTTGACACAGCGTCAGACCTATCGTCAGAAGTTGTTGCAGATGCCCGAGGTTGATGGCGTGGGCTATGGCTATGGTACACCGCTCGATTTTCTGGAGAACAATACCACCCAGGCCGACGATGGTACGGTGGTAAGTATGCGCTATTTTATGGGCGACAGTTGTTTCTTCAATATCCTGAATATCCATCCGGAGAAGACCTATTCGGATACAGGTGTAGGTGTGAACCACCAGTTGCTGCGCCAGTTCGGAAAGAGCGATGATGCCAAGGAGATTGTGACTAATAGTGGCAATATAAACTTCCATATCGCAGCGCTTTATCCCGATATCATTTACCAGACCGTGATGAACGAGGAAGCTCATCCCACACCTATCCTGATAGATAAGGTAGATGAGTATCGTGACGATAGTACCAGCTTTGTGCAGCGCATGTACGGCTCGCCCCGTATGGCAATCGTGAAATATCATGGTAATCGCGAAAAGGTGGAGGGCCAGATGAAAGTCCTGTTCCAGGAATTCACGGGTCATGAAGCCCCCGAGGCCCATTCGCTTGAACAGAAACATCAGGAATGGTACGAGGATTACGAGCGGTTCCTGAGTGTGCTTACCGTGTTTACGTTTGTGGCCTTGCTGATAGCTATCCTGGGACTGATGGCGATGAACAGTTACTTCGTAGGTCAGCGTAGGCGTGAGATTGCTGTGCGCCGAGTGTTTGGTGCCGAAGTAAGCAGTATCACCCTGCACTTGTTACGAACGGTGTTTGTACAGTCGCTGGTAGCCGCCATCATTGCTATCCCGTTGGCTTACTGGCTGGCACCTACGGCAGGCAGTATATCAGGTTTGCATGTAGAGATGCAGTTCTCGCCGTTGGTACTCTCGCTGATCATCGTGCTAGTAGTAAATGTGCTTACTGCCGCCTTGCAGGGATGGCGCGCCGCAACCGAGAATCCTATCAACAACATTAAGAACGAATAAACCATAAAACCGTATGAAAAGTTACTTTCGATTCCTATCACGCAACAAGCTCTACACATTAATTAATGTGGTAGGGCTTGTAGTGTCGTTAATGTTTATCATCCTGCTGGGCGACTACACCTGGCGCCAGTACAGCATCGACTCGTGGCACAAGAATGCCGATCGTATTTATCTGGTGGGTCATCAGGAGGCTTTTGCCATGTGGCCCGAGGCTGTGAAGAGCATCAAGGATATGTGCCCGGAGGTGGAACAGACCTGCTGTGTGCTCAGTCAGAAGGGTAGAGTAAAGTACGGACAGCAAGAGGTGACCGAGGCTGATGACGAGAATGCCATCATTATGCTGACCGACTCTACTTTCTTTAAGTTCTTCGACTTCCCTTTGCTGGCAGGCGACAGACTCTCGGCGCTTGATGCACCTGATAAATGTGTGATTACAGAGCGACTGGCCAAGCGCTTGTTTGGTGCGAAAGACCCGATAGGCGAATCGTTGCAGCTTGTAGGCGAGTGTTCGAGCGACTATGCAAAAGAAGATTTCGACACGACGCTGGTTTATACCATCAGCGCAGTAGTGAAGGACTTCGACCATACGGTATTGCCTAACGAGACACAGGTGATAGCCAATATGGCACGTTATCCACAGTTGTTAGGTTATCATTTCCAGAATTATAATTTCGCCAGTACTGCGTTTGGTAGCTGCAAGGCTTTCTTTATGCTCCGTCCTGGCATGACACTCGACAGCAAAACCAAAAACATCGACAACTATATCTCCAAGAACTACCATCCCCTGATGGGTGAGTTCAAAACAAGTATCACCCCCTTGAAGGATGTGCTGTTTGCACCGCAGAATGGTGGTAAGGATCTGGTGAAGGGCGATAAACAGCGCCTGCACATCTTGTTGGCGGCAGTATTGATTCTGCTATTCTTTGCGATTACCAACTACATCAATCTGACGGTAGCCAACACAGGTTTCCGTGCCAAGGAGATGGCCACCCGGAAGCTGTTTGGAAGTAGTCAGATGCGTGTGTCGCTCAAGCTGATTGTTGAGTCGACATTGATGGTGGCACTCTCGTTTGTGATAGGTCTGTTCCTGGCGGTAAGTCTGCAGGACGATGCTGCTAACCTGTTTCGTGGAAAGATAGCCCTGTTAGAGGATATCAATGTGGTGAGTGTAAGTGTTAGTCTGGCCTTTATCCTGCTAACGGGCATTGTGTCGGGCATCCTGCCATCTATGCAACTCTCGCGCTATCAGCCTATCGACATAGTGAAAGGTAACTTCCGCTACCACTCAAAAATGGTGCTGGGACGTTTGTTTATCATCCTGCAGAGCGTGATTACGATAACCATGCTTACTGCCACACTCGTTGTATGGTTGCAATTGAACCATCTGATACATGCACCACGCGGTTTCGATGCCGAGAACCTGTATTGTATTATGAGTCCTGATGGTAAGAGTCAGACCATCGGAAAACAACTGGCCGAGATGCCGTTTGTAGAGAAGGTTGGTACCTACGAGGGAGGACTGTTTAATTACACCTTCCCTGCGGCTATGGGTATCATGCGGGGCGACAGTTTCATGATGCTGTTCTGCACCACCATGGACCAGGCCTCTTTCGACCTGTTGGGACTGAAGATTATCAAGGATCATGGCTCGAGCAATGGTAGTTATTATCTTACCGAGAATGCGCTGCACCAGCTGGGTTATAATAATGAGACGCGCGTGTTGGATTTTGGTACCGGTAGCACCGCTCCGATAGGTGGTGTGTTGAACGAGATCAAGCTGGCCAATGTGCTCGAAGGCGAAGTGCCGCCTTTTGCTATCTGTATAGATAAGCATAAGACGTTCCCTTATTTCCTGGTAAAGACCAATGGCGATAAGAAGGCCAAGGCTGTTTTCCAGGAGATGGTTAAGAAACTCGAAGATCCTAATGCCCCCAAAGTATTTGGTCTGGAACGTGTGCAGAGCGTTGAAGAAACGATAGCCAAAGCTTTCGAGAACGAGCGTAATACCCTGCGCATCGTGTCGCTCTTCACGATGATTGCCGTTATCATCTCTATCTTGGGCACCATCGGCATGTCGCTCTTCTTCATCCGTCAGCGCCAGAAAGAGATCTCTATCCGTAAAGTGATGGGCTCTACTTCGGCCGAAGTTCTGTTGTTAATGCTCCGTATCTTCTCAATACCATTGCTGATTGCGTTTGTCGTTGCTGTACCCCTCTCGTGGTATGTGATGACCGACTGGCTCAGCAATTTCAGTTATCGCATCGCGCTCAGTGCCTGGATATTCGTAGCGGCTGGGTTTACCTGCTTCATCATCTCGCTGCTTACCGTTGTTTTCCAGAGCTGGCGCGCTGCATCTGAGAACCCTGTGAACAATATCAAAACCGAATAATCAGGGTAGTGTAAATAAATCATACGATAGTGTGTATAAAGATTAGACGAACGCCCTCCGGGCACTCAAAAAAGCTTGCATATAATAAAGAATGATCGTAACTTTGCAATGTGAAAAGAAAAAAACAAAGTATTAACAATTTAAATAAGTACGATTATGAAAAAGTTTATGATTAGCTCGATGATGTGCCTGATGGCTCTGACCTCAAATGCACAAGTAATGACATCTGCAACAGTCGATAAGATTTTCGACACAGTCTCTCAAGCTAACGACGCAGAGTTTGTTTACAATGCTGATCGTGATGCCGATGGTAAGATTGCTACGATGGTGGTATATCAGGAACAGCCCCAGCGCAAGGGTAACTTCACCCTGAAGCCCATCTACCGCTACCAGTACAACTATGCTGCCGATGGCATGCTTACCAGTCGTACTAAGTACGTATGGCGCAAGAACCAGTGGCAGTGCGCAGGTCGCCACAGCTACTCGCTGGATGCCGGATTCTACACCGCCACCTATAGTCGCTGGAACAAGAAGAAGGCCGACTTCGACGAGCCCGTAGGTAAGATTACCTATACCCTGATGCCCGATGAAAGCATCGCCAGCGTGGCTTGTTACACTCGTCAGCGCAGCAAAACCGATTTGCAACTGGAGTGGCAGGCACCTGTTGAGAGTCATACGCTGAACATGGATTATTATCTTACACAGAAATAAAAAAAATAAAAAATAAAAAATGAAGAGTTATTTCCGTTTTCTCTCACGCAACAAGCTCTACACATTAATCAATGTGGTAGGGCTTGTAGTGTCACTCATGTTTATCATCCTGCTGGGCGACTACACCTGGCGCCAGTTTACTATCGACTCGTGGCATAAGCAGGCCGAACGAATCGTTCTGGTAGGTAATCAGGACTATTTCTTTATGTGGCCACAGGCAGGTGGCGATATCAAGGCCATGTGTCCTGAAGTGGAGCAGTCGTGTGCCGTGATGAGCCAGAGTGGTAAGATAAAATATGGCGAAAGGGTGATAGAAGATGGCGACGACAAGAGCAGTATCCTGTTGGTTGATTCTTCTTTCTTCAACATCTTCGACTATGAGTTGACACAGGGTAACAAGCGTTATGCACTTGATAAACCCGATAAGTGCGTGATTACAGAGCGACTGGCCAAGCGCTTGTTTGGCGATAAGAACCCCATTGGCGAATCGGTGCAGATTACCGGCGAACGCCATGTGCGTATCGGCAACGATGATCCTTACGACAGTACGCTGGTTTATACCGTGAGTGCTGTAGCAAAGAATTTCGACCATACGGTACTGCCCAACGAAACGCAGATTATCGTTAACATGCAGCGTTATCCGCAGGTGATGGGCTACAAGCTCGAGAACTATACGATGGCCTATGGTCCCCATGGCTGTAGCAAGGTGTTCTTGATGCTGCGCCCAGGTGCAAACCTCGACAGCAAGAAAGCTATCATCGCCGATTATATGTCAAAGAATTACTATGGTAAGTGGGATGAGAATCCTCTGACTTTTACGCCGCTCAAGGACGTGATGTTTGCACCGCAGAACAATGGCACGGGCATGCTGAAAGGCGATAAGACGCGACTTCACATCCTGCTTGCTGCCGTGTTGGCCATCCTGTTCTTTGCCATCAGCAACTATATCAACCTGACTGTTGCCAATACGGGCTTCCGTGCCAAGGAGATGGCCACCCGAAAACTCTTCGGTAGTAGTCAGAAAGATATCTCGCTGAAGCTGATTGCCGAATCAACCCTGATGGTAGCCGTATCGTTTGCCATCGGTCTGGCTTTAGCCTTTGCCTTGCAGGATGAGGCTATCGATTTGTTTAAGGGTAAGATCGACCTTGCTGGCGACATCAGTCTGGGTACCGTTAGTGTCAGCATCGCTTTCATCCTGTTGGTGGGTATCATCTCGGGCATCATGCCTTCGTGGCAGATTTCACGTTTCCAGCCTATCGACATCGTGAAAGGCAGTTTCCGTTTCCGTTCCAAGATGGTGCTGGGCAAGATCTTTATCATTCTGCAGAATGTAGTTACGGTAGTGATGCTTACCTCGGCGCTTGTTATCTGGTTGCAACTCAACCATCTGATTCATG
>JAEEGJ010031097.1_pt1 | contig 10369 bp, 7 predicted proteins | sample 8958761 | NCBI WGS metagenome assembly JAEEGJ01 (sample SAMN16246546, study PRJNA631951) | gut metagenome | biome: gut microbiome; feature: rumen; material: RS-attached | host: Bos | place: Iran: Karaj | collected 2018-10 | reverse complement strand
CCGTCTGCTGGGAAACTACGGGCTGGTCGTCTTCGAGGGCGAGGATATTCGGCGTCTTCGTAACAAATGATTTGCATAGCAAAACGGCGCGGCCGGGCGGTCGCGCCGTTTTGCTATGCAGGGATTCAGAATGGGTCCGTTATTCATCCTTCTGCTTTGCCGGGATCACAGCGGCGGCAAGGACGGCGTCCACGTCGGGATAATCCCGCTGCAGGGAGATCGGGCGGCCCTGCATATTGGTGAAGCAGTGGGTGGAAGCGCCGGTGGAAACCAACTCCCCGCTTTGATCGTTGTACATCTCGTACTCCACGCGCAGGCGGACGCCGGTATATTCCCGGAGCTCAACATGGACGCGGATCCGCTCGTCAAAGCGGGTCGGGCGGCGGTAGCGGCATTCCACGCCGACCACCGGCGAGAGGATGCCCCGGGCCTCCAGGGTCACGAAGCCGATACCGTGACGGTCGAGGAATTCCACGCGGGCCTCCTCCATCCAGCGGATATAGTTCGAGTGGTGGACGACCGCCATCTGGTCGGTCTCGTAGTATTGGACGCGGTGGATATAGTCATTCATATTCGGATTCTCCATTCGGTCGCTTATCGGCCTCTGCGGTAGAGGCGGGCAAGGCCGCCCTCGCTGGTCTCGCGGAAGGCTTTGGCAATGTTAATGCCGGTCTGATACATGGTCTTGACCACCATGTCGAAGCTGATCGAGCGCGTGTTGTAGAGGAAGAAGGCCAGGTTGAAGCAGTTCATCGCGCGCATGGCAGCCACGGCGTTGCGTTCGATGCAGGGGATCTGCACCAGACCGCAGATCGGGTCGCAGGTCAGGCCGAGATGGTGTTCCAGGGCGACCTCTGCGGCATACTCGATCTGCGAGAGGTTCAGTCCCTTGAGCTCGCAGAGGGCTGCAGCAGCCATGGAGCAGGCCGCGCCGATCTCCGCCTGACAGCCGCATTCGGCGCCGGAGATGGAGGCGTTGTGCTTGATCAAATTGCCGATGATGCCGGCGGTGGCAAGGGCGTGGAGGATCTCGATATCGGGATACTTGTACTGCTCCTGCATATAGCGCAGGACGGAGGGCACGACGCCGCAGCTTCCGCAGGTGGGGGCCGTGACGACGGTGCCGTTATCGGCGTTCTGCTCGCTGACCGCAAAGGCGTAGGCGCAGATCGTCCGCAGCTCTTTGAGTTGGACGATCTGATTCTGGGTGGCCTGCTCATAAAGGTACTTTGCCTTGCGCTCCAGATGCAGGCCGCCGGGAAGCGTGCCGTCCACGTGCAGACCGTCGGCAATGGCCCAGCGCATGGTCTTCCAGACCTGGGCAAGGAAGGTCCAGATTTCCGGCCCCTCGCAGAGCTCCACGTACTCCCAGATGCGGATGTGCCGCCAGTTGCAGAACTGGGCGATCTCAGCGAAGGAGTTTTCAGGATAGACGTCGTCGCGGGTATCTTTGTCCACCGGGCGGCCCTCGATCACGATGTCGCCGCCGCCGATCGACTGCACCCGCATGGGGCCGACCTCCCGCCCGTTTTCAACGGCGTAGAAATCGAGGGTATTCGGATGCTTGAGATCGTCAGGGTCCTCCTTGGCAAAGACGATCTCAGCCGGGATGGGGGCAAGGGTCTCGCGCAGGACGCGGTCCGTGCCGTGGCCGACGCCGGTTTTGGCGAGCGAATCATAGAGCACCACACGGAAGGATTCCGCGTCGGGATGTTCTTCCTTGAAGATCCCGGCAGCCCGCTGCGGGCCCATCGTATGCGAGGACGAGGGGCCCTTGCCGATTTTATAGAGATCACGGATGGAATTCATGGAACACGCTCCTTTCCGTTTGTATTCAAATTCATACTACATTATACCAAAAATCGTGCGGAAATCAATCTAAAACCGAACGGAAACGAAAGATTTTTCCCGATTCGAGAGAAGCACTTGCCGCAAAGCGGAGAATATGATAAAATCAGCTTATAAAAGCAAAGGAGGAAGGAGCATGCGATTTCTCCATCTGGCGGATCTGCACTTCGGCAAGTCTCTGCACGGTCGGTCCCTGCTCGCGGAGGATCAGACGGTCTGGGCTGAGCGTTTTTTGGAATTAGCCGCGTCTCTCCGGCCCGACGCCGTGGTGATTGCGGGCGACGTCTATGACCGCGGCGCGCCTGCGGCGGAGGCCGTGGACCTGCTCAGCCGATTTCTGACCGGGCTCTGCGACCTGGACGTTCCGGTTCTGCTGATCCCAGGCAACCACGACTCCGCCCAGCGGCTTGCCTTCGGGCGCGAGCTTCTGTCACACCGGGGACTGCATATCGCCGCGCCTCTGTCTGCACCGGGGCGGCTGGAGCGGGTGACGCTGGCAGACGAGCACGGGCCGGTGACCTTCTGGCTGATGCCCTACGTCTTCCCTACCCTGATCGCAAACGCACTCGGAGACGAGAGCCTGCGGGATTACGATGGCGCGGTTCGCGCCCTGCTGGACGCGCAGGGGCTGGACTTTTCGGCGCGAAACGTCCTGATCGCCCATCAGAACGTGACGGCGGGCGGCCGTGAGGCCGAGCGCGGCGGGTCCGAAACAATGGTCGGCGGCGTCGGACAGATCGACTACACAGCCTTTGACGGCTTCGACTACGCCGCCCTGGGTCACATCCACGCGGGCTACTGGGTGGGGCGGAAGGAGATCCGGTACGCCGGTTCCCCGCTCTGCTATCACTTTAACGAGGCGAAGCAGGCCGAGAAGGGTCCTGTGCTGGTGACGCTCGGTGCAAAGGGCGAGCGCGTCCAAACGGAGGTTCTGCACATCCCGCCCCTGCACCCCCTGAAGCCCTGGAAAGGGACCTGGGCAGAGATTCGCGCTCTGGCCGAGCAAGCGGAGCCGAAGTGCTTCGTCAGCGCCACGCTGACGGACCGGCGGCTCACCCCGGAGATCTGCGACGAGCTGAGCACTACTCTGGAGCAGCGGGATTGCGTTCTGCTGGAGCGCAGCTCCGTTTACCGGCAGTTTACGACTGCAAACGGTCAGTTCTCCGCCGGGGAGGCGCGGGAGCGCTCCCTGCCGGAGCTCTTTACCGATTTCTATCGCGGAAAACGCGACGGCGCGGATCCTTCCGACGAGGAACGCGCCCTGATCGAATACGCAGCGGAGCTGATTGCGGGCTCCGACGGGCCGGAGGCGGACGCGGCGCTTGCGGAGCGTCTGCTGCGGCGGGCAAAGGAGGCGGGAAGATGAAACCGCTCGTACTGGAACTGACGGCCTTCGGCTCCTATGCCGGGAAAACTGTGATCCGATTTGACGGCTTCTCCCAGGGCCTTTATCTGATCACCGGCGACACGGGCGCCGGCAAAACCACGATTTTTGACGGCATCGTCTTCGCTCTCTACGGCAAGGCCAGCGGCTCCGACCGCAGTCCGGACATGATGCACTGCGATCTGGTGGACAGGGCAACGGACACGGAGGTCGCGCTGACCTTCCGCCAGGACGGGCGCGACTATACGGTCCGGCGCTCCCTGCACTTTGCAAAGATCCGCGGCACGGACGAATACCGCGAGGGCAAGCCCTCCGCGACCCTGACCGGGGACGGACTCACGCCGGTCTCCGGCGCAAGCAACGTCACCGACAAATGTACGGAGCTGATCGGTCTGAATGCGGAGCAGTTCCGCCGGATCGTCATGCTGGCGCAGGGCGAGTTCCGCCGCTTCCTGACGGCGGACAGCGCGGAGAAGAACGCGATCCTCGGACGGCTCTTTGACAGCGCGCCCTACGTGCGCTATCAGAATCTGCTGGAGACTGCGCGGAAGCAGTTGGAGGACGAGCGAAGCGGCCACAGGGCCCGACTGAACGACGCTCTGGGACGGCTGGAGCCGGAGTATCAAACCGAGCAGACAGCAGTCGGAAGCCCGGCGCTGTTGGACGCGCTGAACGGGCTCGTGGAAGCTGACGAAGCGGACTGTGCGGCGCACAAGGCCGCCTACGAAGCCCTTCAGACGGAGGAAAACAAGTTACACAAGCAATACGGCGAGGCTGAGACCGTCAACCGGAACCTGACGGAGCTGGAAAAGGCCCGGGCGGAGATGGGTCGTCTCGAGCTGCTCCGACCGGAGATGGAGCGGCGGGAAAAGGCATTCATGCTGGCGGAAACGGCGCTGCACACAGTCGTGCCAAGCCTGAATGCCGAAGCGCAGGCGGAGACCCGTCTGAATACCGCCAGGCAGGTCCTGGCTCTTGCGCGAGCGGAAGCGGAGGCGGCTTCGGCTGCCATGCAGACAGCCGGGCAGAATGCGTCGAACGATCCGGCGCTGCAAAGCGAGCTGGAAACGCTGAACCACAAGATCGCAACGCTCCGGGATCAGCTCAACCTCTATCCGGACTTCCTCGCTCTGCAAGAGAACTGCAAAACCTTGGCGCAGGAATACCACAGGCAGCTTCAGCTGCAGCAGAAAGCAGAAGCAAGACTGGAAGCGCTGCGCGGGAAAAAGAACGCTGCAGAGCAGCGGCTTGCAGAACTCGAGCAAGCGGACGTCCGGCTTGCCCGCTGCGAGCAGAGGCTTGCGGAGGCGACGCGCGCAAAGAACGACTGGAGCGGCGAAGGCGGCGTATTAGACAGCCGGAACGAGCTCAACCGAAAAGAGGCCGCCCTGCTTGCCGGGGAAACGCGGCTGAAAACTTTGACGCAGAACGCGATTCGGGCGAACAGCATCGCCGTGACGCAAAAAAACCGCTTTCTGGCCGGTCAGGCCGGGCTGATGGCCGAGACGGTTCGCACGGAAATCGAAGAAAAAGGCGAAGCCGCCTGTCCCGTCTGCGGCAGCAGACTGGGCAGGGGCGATCTGGCACATTTGGCGCGGCTGGACGACGAGATTCCGACCCAGGCCGAGGTCGAGCAAGCAGAGCAGGCAGCGGCTGAGGCGAATCAAGCACAGCAGGATCAACTGCTGCTGGTGGAAACCGGCAGGAGCGAGCTGCGGGCGGCAAAGGACGAGCTGATCCGTAGAGCGCAGGCGCTTTCGGAAGACTGCACGGACTGGTCGGTGCTGGACGCGCCGGGCTATCTGGCGCACAGAACGGAGGCCTTTGAGACCGCAGAGCTGGAGGCCGCGCAAGCGGTGAACGCTGCCAGGGATGACGTAAGCACGCGGAACCGTGCAAAGGACGCGCTGAAGCAGATCGAGGCGTCTGTGACGACCGGAAGCGAGTATCTGGATCAGGTCCGCACGGCAATCTCCAAGGCGGACGGCGATCTGCGGGAATCGCAGGCCAAGCTGGTCAGCTTACAGGGGCGGCTCCCCTATCCCACCGAGGCCGGGGCACGGGCCGAGCTTGACGCAATGAAGACACGGCAGGCTTCCCTCAAGTCCCTGTTGGACGCCCACAAGAACGCGCTGGAGCAGGCCGCCTCCCGTCTGACGGAAGCGGAAGCAAAGCGGGATTCCCAGGAAGCGGCAATCCTTGACCGCGAGCGCGAGCAGGCGGAAGCCGCCGTGCAGGTCGAGGCAGCCATCCAACGGGCCGGATTTGCGGATCGCGCCGCTGTTGCGCACGCCCTGCTCCCCTGCCGGGACGAAGCGGACCCGGAGAAGTGGGCGGAGGACGAACGCAAAACGGTCACGGACTACCGCAACGATCTGCAAACGCTGGGCGAACGCATTCGCCTTCTGACCGTTCAGACCGCAGGCAAGGCCATGACCGATCTGGCCCGTTTACAGGCGGAGATCGACCGGGTCACCCAGGCCGCGAACGAAGAAAACCTGCGCTGGAACGCGGCAAACCAGCGGGCGTCCCGGCACCGTATGATCCTGACCGAAGCGACGGGCGAAACAAAAGCCCTGTCCGAGACGGACGGGGCCTGGGAGAATCTGGAACGGCTGGGCAGAATGGCGATCGGCACGTCGGGACTTGGCGGCAAGCTGAGCTTTGACCGCTACGCGATGGGCGCAGTCTTCCGCGAAATTCTGGAAATGGCAAATCAGCGGCTGGACCGCATGAGCGGCGGACGCTACGAGCTGGTTCACAAAACCACGGCGGACCGGAACAACGCTCAGGCGGGTCTGGATCTGGCGGTGGACGACCATACGACCGGGATCAAACGGGCCTCCGCTTCCCTCTCGGGCGGCGAATCCTTCTATACCTCGCTGGCTCTGGCGCTGGGGCTCTCGGACGTGGTGCAGAACCACGCGGGCGGCAAAAAGCTGGACGCTCTGTTTATTGACGAGGGCTTCGGCACGCTGAGCGACGATATACTCTCGAACGCCCTGGAGGTTCTCGGCGGGCTGACCGAGGGCGACCGGCTGGTCGGCATCATCTCCCACGTGGAGAAGCTGAGCGCGAGCATCCCCCAGCAGATCCAGGTCCGGAGCGGCGCGGACGGAAGCTCGGTTCGGGTCGTTATTTGACCACCCGGATCGCTCCGCCGCAGGGCCGGGGCGGAGACGCGGCGCCGCCGTCCCTGGCGGCGATCGCTTCCAGGGACAGCTCCCCCGCCAGCTTAAAGAGGCTGTCGGAAAGGACCTGTTCCAGACTGCGCTCGGCAAGCGCAGCGACTCTGGCATAAAATTCCGCCGTTTTTTCGTCGAGTTGGACGGTCATTGGGATCATGAAAACCTCCTGTCACGCAGGATCAGCGGATTGCAAAAACAAGCATGAAATCATTGCAAATCATCCTATGCGGCCTCTTGACAAATGTGTTACAATAGATAGCGGCAATTTAATCAGCAGCCTTGGGCTGCGGAAGGATGGATACTATGGCAAAAGATAAAAAGGTAGAGCAGATCACCGATATGGAGGTAGACTTTGCTCAGTGGTTCACCGACGTCTGCAAGAAGGCGGAGCTTATCGACTACTCCTCCATCAAGGGCATGTTTATCTACCGTCCCTACGGCTATGCCATCTGGGAAAACATTCAGCACATCATGGACGCCGAATTCAAAAAGTGCGGCGTTGAAAACGTCTATATGCCGATGCTGATCCCGGAATCCCTGCTCCAGAAGGAGAAGGATCACGTGGAGGGCTTCGCCCCTGAATGCGCCTGGGTCACCATGGGCGGCACGGAAAAGCTCGAGGAGCGGTACTGCATCCGTCCCACCTCCGAGACGCTGTTCTGCGAGCACTATAAGAACGTGATCCAGTCCCACCGCGATCTGCCGAAGCTCTACAACCAGTGGTGCTCCGTCCTGCGCTGGGAAAAGACCAGCCGTCCCTTCCTCCGCCACCGCGAATTTCTCTGGCAGGAGGGCCACACGATGCACGCCACCGCCGAGGAGGCCGAGGCCTTCACCCAGCGGATGCTGAACGTCTACGCGGACTTCTGCGAGCAGGTCCTGGCGATGCCCGTCATTCGCGGCCGCAAGACCGACAAGGAGAAGTTCAACGGCGCAGAGGCCACCTACACCATCGAGTGCATGATGCATGACCGCAAGGCGCTTCAGGCCGGCACATCCCACTACTTCGGCGACGGCTTTGCAAAGGCCTTTGACATTGCCTTTACCAGCAAGGACAACCAGCGTGTGAATCCCTTCCAGACCTCCTGGGGCGTCTCCACCCGTCTGATCGGCGGCATTATCATGACGCACGGCGACAACAACGGTCTGGTTCTTCCTCCGAAGATCGCTCCGGTGCAGGTCATCGTCGTTCCCGTCGCCCAGCACAAGAGCGGCGTCATCGAAGGCGCGACCGCTGCTGCCGACCGTCTGCTGCAGGCAGGCGTCCGTGCGAAGATCGACCTTTCCGACAACAGCCTCGGCTGGAAGTGCGCTGAGTATGAGATGAAGGGCGTTCCCCTTCGTCTGGAGCTCGGCCCCCGCGATCTGGAAAACGGCTCCTGCGTCCTGGTCCGCCGCGACAACGGCGAGAAGACCGTGGTCCGACTCGACGAGCTGGAAGCCAAGACGGCGGAGCTTCTGCAAGCCGTCCACGACGGCCTGTTTGAGAGGGCCAAGAAGAATCTCGAAGACCATATCTACGAAGCCCACTCTCTGGAGGAAGCCAAGGCCCTGCAGGAGCAGAACGGCGGCTTCATCAAGACCATGTGGTGCGGCGACGAGGCCTGCGAGCTCAAGATGAAGGAAGTCGCGGGAATGTCCTCCCGCTGCATGCCCTTTGCCCAGGAGCATCTGGACGACGTCTGCCCCGTCTGCGGGCGCAAGGCCGTCAAGAGCATCCTCTGGGGCGTGGCCTACTGATCGAAAGACTTTGACAAAGCCCGACGGAATGGATTCGTTCCGCCGGGCTTTTCCTCAAATAGGAGCAGGCTCTGGCTGAAAAATCGGTCGATTATGGCTGAAAAATCGGTCGATTAGGGCTTGCTTTTTCCTTGAGGCAATGCTATAATTCAGAACGAAGTGTGTTCATTTTTATCGTTGTTTGAATTGTGGTACTTCGACCTGCTGTTTGGAACGCAGGCCGTTTTCTGCGTATTTTTCGATGCTTTTCCCGGTTTGGCTGTTCCAGACAAGCAATTATTTCTCCGATACATGAACGCCGACGATGATCCTGATTACATGAAGGAGGTCCCTATGAAAGCTGTCAAACGCAATATCCTGCTGAATCCCGGTCCGTCCACCACGACGGACACCGTGAAATACGCCCAGGTCGTGCCCGATATCTGCCCCCGCGAGGCGGAGTTTGCCGGACTGATGCACGGACTTCGGGAGGATCTGGTGAAGATCGTCCACGCAGACCCGGCGGTCTACACCGCCGTCCTCTTCTGCGGCAGCGGTACGATGAACATTGACGTCTGCCTCAATTCCCTCTTGCCTGCGGACCGGACGGTTCTGGTCGTGAACAACGGCGCATATTCGACCCGCGCCGTGGAGATCTGCCGGGCCTACGGCCTGCCCCACATCGACCTCCGCTTCCCGGTGGACGAGCAGCCGGATCTGGCCCTGGTCGAGCAAACGCTCCGGGAGCATCCGGAGATTGCCCTGGTCCACACAACCCACAACGAGACCGGAACGGGGCTTCTGAACCCGATCCGCGAGCTCGGCGCATTGGCGCACCGGTACGGGGCCGTCTTCACCGTGGACACGACCTCGACCTACGCGATGCGTCCGATTGATGTGAATCGCGACAATATCGACTTCTGCATGGCCAGCGCCCAAAAGGGTCTGATGTCCTTCACTGGCCTGAGCTTCGTGATCGGACGGCGCGAGCTGATCGAGCAAAGCGCCGACTATCCGATGCGCTCGTATTACTGCAACCTCTTTTTGCAGTACGACAACTTTGAAAAGACCGGCGAGATGCACTTCACTCCGCCCGTCCAGACGATCTACGCGACCCTGCAGGCTTTGAAGGAATACTGGGCCGAGGGCGAGGAAGGCAAGTGGGCCAGGCATACCCGGGTCTTTGAGGCGATCTGCAAGGGGCTCGACGAGTTGGGCTTCCGCCAGGTCATTCGTCCCGAATGGCGGGCCGGCCTCGTGGCCTCTGTGCGCTATCCGAACGATCCCAACTGGAGCTTTCAGGCCGTCCACGACGGCTGCTACCGCCGCGGCTTTACGATCTATCCGGGCAAAATCACCGGCGCGGACACCTTCCGTCTCTGTGCCCTCGGAGCCATTGACGCGCCGGATATTGAAGCCTTCTTCCGCGCCCTGCGCGAGGTGCTGGGCGAGCTTGGCGTAAAGGTCCCCGTACAATACTGAGATTGGAGCTTGCCATGAAAACCGTATATACCTGCTTCTGCACCGATGTGATCCACGAGGGTCACCGAAACATCATCGAGGAAGCCCACAAGCGCGGGAAGGTCGTCGTCGGCGCCCTATCCGACCGGACTCTGATCCGCTACAACAAATTCCCCACCCTCTCCCAGGAGGAGCGGATCAGGCTCTATGAATCCATCGACGGGGTCGAGGAGGTCGTGGTCCAGGAGGATATGCTCTATGACGACGTGATCGAGCGGCTGCACCCCGACTTCGTGGTTCACGGCGACAACTGGAAGGAAGGACCGGAGGCCGCGATCCGGTCCCACGTGGAGGCCCTTGTCACCGCCTACGGCGGCGAGGTTGTGGACATTCCCTACACCTACAACGAGACCGTCCGCAAGATCGACCTCCAGACCCGCGAGCGTCTGGCTATGCCGGAATACCGCCGCAAGCGCCTGCGCCAGCTCATCGACATGACGCCGGTCGTCAAGGTCATGGAGGCCCACTCCGGTCTGACGGGTTTGATCGTGGAGAAGACCGTGGTGGAGCGCGAGGGCCGTCTGGACCAGTTTGACGCGATGTGGGTCTCTTCCCTCTGCGACAGCACGGCCAAGGGTAAGCCCGACATTGAGCTGGTGGATATGACCTCCCGCTTCCGCACGATCGCCGATATGATGGCGGTCACGACCAAGCCGATTACCTTCGACGGCGACACCGGCGGTCGGGCGGAGCACTTCGTCTACACGGT
>JAEEGJ010031094.1_pt1 | contig 10369 bp, 9 predicted proteins | sample 8958761 | NCBI WGS metagenome assembly JAEEGJ01 (sample SAMN16246546, study PRJNA631951) | gut metagenome | biome: gut microbiome; feature: rumen; material: RS-attached | host: Bos | place: Iran: Karaj | collected 2018-10 | reverse complement strand
AGTTATGGCAGACAAAGCAAAAGAACAGCATAATAATATCCTGCTGGCTGTCGCAGGTTTTTCAGCAGTAGTAGTAATCGTGGCACTCATCGGTTTCCTGGCCCTGGGTCGTGATCCCGAAGTGATACAGGGTCAAATGGAGGTAGAGGAGTATCGTGTGTCGGGCAAGGTGCCTGGCCGTATCCTTGAACTCCGCGTAAAGGAGGGCGATATCGTGAAGGCTGGTGATACATTGGCCATCATCGAGGCTCCCGAGGTAGAGGCTAAGATGGTGCAGGCTCAAAGTGCCGCCGATGCTGCCCAGGCCATGGAGCAGATGACTCAGAACGGTGCACGAAAGGAGATGATTCAGTCGGCTAAGCAACTGCTGGAGCAGGCAAAGGCTGGACTCGAGATCGCAGAGAAATCATACAACCGTATGAAGGTGCTCTTCGAAGAGGATGTTATCTCGGCCCAGAAGTTTGACGAGGCAGAGGCTATGTATAAGTCGGCACAAGCTCAGATGAAGGCTGCACAGAGCCAGTACGACATGGCCGTGAACGGTGCTCGCAACGAGGAGAAACGTGCTGCATCGGCTACCGCAGGTCAGGCTCGTGGTGCCGTACAGGAGGTGACCAGCTATATCCGCGAGACTGTTCAGATTGCCCAGATGGCTGGTGAGGTTACCGATGTCTATCCAAAGGTGGGCGAGCTTGTTGGCACAGGTACACCTATCATGAGCATCGCAGTGATGGACGACCAGTGGGCTACGTTCAATATCCGCGAGGACCAGCTGAAGGATATCAAGGTAGGCGCAGAACTGACCGTTCGCATTCCTGCTCTTGACAAGGAGACGACGATGAAAGTCACATCTATGAAGGACAAAGGTTCGTTTGCTGTATGGAAAGCCACAAAGGCCAGCGGCCAGTACGACCAGAAGACCTTCGAGGTAAAGGCTCGACCCACAGGAAAAATCGATGATGTGCGTCCTGGAATGTCCGTGATACTCAAGAAATAGTTTTTCAATGAAATATCTCACAAATATCGGTCATGTAGCCCTGCGCGAACTCGACATTCTCATACGGAAGAACCGCATCTACGGCTTCTGTATGATCGTGTTCCCGCTGCTGCTGGTGGTCTTCTTCACCACGATGCTCGATGACGGCGTGGCTCTAGACCTGCCCGTTGGGGTTGTAGACCAGGACAACAGCGCCACCTCGCGTGGTCTCATCCGCAATCTCGACGCCATGCAGAGCTCACGGGTCGTCTATCAGTTTGCTAACGTCACCGAGGCCCGCAACGCCATGCAGGAGGGTAAGGTATATGCTTACCTGCTTATCCCCGAAGGTACGTCGGCAAAGTTGCTCGCAGGTCGTCAGCCGAAGATTTCGTACTATTACACCATGACGTGTATGACGGCTGGTTCGATGGCCATGAAGGATATGAAGACCATCGGCACACTCGGCTCGGCTGCGGTCGGTCAGGCCACATTATCTGCCAAAGGTGCATCAAAGGAACAGATCAAGTCTGCGATGCAACCTGTATCGGTAGATGCTCACATGATAGCCAACCCCGAAGGCAGTTACAACTACTCGCTGACCACTGTCTTTGTGCCAGGCATCCTGATGCTCTTTATGGCGCTGCTCTCGGCTTACGCTCTTGGTATGGAGATGAAGTTTGACACGGGCAAGGAATGGCTCGCCCTCGCTGGCGGCAATATCGTCGTGGCCATTATCGGCAAGTATATTGTTCATGCACTGGTGTTCCTGCTCGTGATATTCCTCTATCAATGGTATATCTTCTACGTGCTCCACTTCCCTCATCTCGGTGGTGTGTGGAGTATTGTTCGCCTCACACTCATGCAGGTGTCTGCCGGTCTCGGCTTCGGTATCTTCGCCTTCGGTCTGATGCCGTCGTTGCGCATGTCGATGAGTATCTCGTCCTTGTGGTCGGTGCTCAGTATCTCGATGTGCGGTTCGGCCTTCCCCGTGGCAGGCATGGATGCACCGCTGCAGGCCATGTCGTGGCTCTTCCCTCTGCGTCATTACTGGATGATCTATCAGGCCACAGTGCTCAACGGGTTCCCCGTCATCGATGTCTGGTTCCATTTCGTGGCACTCGTGGCCTTCACGCTGCTGCCCTGGTTCGTGCTTAGTAAAGTAAAAAACGCAATGTTGAATTATGTCTACATTCCATAATATGCCTTTCCTTAACAGATTACGTGAGCACTTCACCGACGTGCTCTATATTTTCCGTCACGAACTGGTGAAGGTCGTCAAGGACGAGGGCGTGCTGATGTTCCTTGTTGTAGTGCCGCTGGGCTATCCCCTGCTCTACTCGTGGATATACAACAACGAGTCGTTGCATGAGACGCCGGTGGTGGTCGTCGACCAGTCGCACAGTGCTCTTTCGCGCCAGTTTATCAACGATTGCGACGCATCCCCCGACGTACACATCAAGTACTATGCCGAAGACCTCGACGAGGCACGTTCACTTGTCAGCCGACAGTTGGTACGTGGTATCTACCTGATTCCTTCCGACTTTGCCGAGTGCGTCAACCGTGGCGAACAGGCCCATGTGAGTGTCTATTGCGACATGTCGCTGATGCTTGCCTACAAGGCCGTCTATCAGACCGCCATGGTCGAGGCCGGACGCCTTAGTGCAGGCATGAACATCAAGAAAGCAGGTAATTACACCAAGCGTGAGGATGCCATCACTGCGCAGCCTCTGGCTGTCGACGATGTAGCGATGTTCAATCCGTCTGGAGGCTATGGCTCATGTGTGCTGCCTGCCGTGCTCATGCTTATTCTGCAGCAGGCACTGGCCCTCGGCATCGGTATGGCTGCGGGTACGGCCCGTGAGCGTCACCGCAATGGCCAGTTGATTCCCGACGACGACCCGCACTATCGTGGCGCCTATCGCATCGTCTGGGGCAAGGCGCTCTGTTACGGCATGATCGGCGCCGTCGCTGCTGCCTATCTCGCAATGGCCGTTCCCGCCATGTTCTCGTTCCCGCAGTTGGGCACCGGCTGGACGTTGTTCTGGATGCTCCTGCCATATACGATGGCCTGCGTCTTCTTCGGTCTGACGATTTCGTGTCTGGTGCGCTATCGTGAGAACGTCATGCTACTGATGGTCTTCGTATCAGTCCCCCTGTTGTTTATGACTGGTGTGTCGTGGCCGCAGTCCAGCATCCCCGGCTACTGGCAGGGCGTGTCGTGGCTGTTTCCCAGCACCTTTGGCGTGCGTGCCTTTATCCGTGTGAACAGTATGGGTGCCAGCGTCAGTCAGGTGCTGCCCGAGATTCGCATTCTCTGGATTCAGGCAGCCGTCTATCTCGGTATGGCCTGTCTCGTCTTCCGCCACCAATTCCGACTGATGAAGAAATATGCAAACAATTAAACAAATAATAACAATGAAAAGACTTAAATATCTTTCACTTCAGCTTCTTCTTCAACAACCTGAAGCAGAATATTGCCGACCGCATCAAGGCATATATGGAGAATCAATAAAAAGTCACTAACGACGTGAGAAAATTTGGCATAGCCATATTGATATTCGTTTCATCGGGAGCCTTTGCAGGGAACCCGATAAAACGGGCCGACAGCCTGCTGCTGAAAATGTATAATAAGGTGGACTACGACACCACCTACATCAGCCGGTCGCCTGGAAAGATCGGATTAAAGTTGTGGGGTAGTCTCTCCGGTTCCAGACTCAAGGCTCGTGGCGACAACCTCAATTCAACCTTGAGACCCGACATGAAAGGTTCTGTCAGTGTGGAGTTCGACTATTACGATCTGGCTATAGAGGTAGCAACAAACGTGACGGGGTTCAGTGGGAGCAAGCGCGACTTCTCCATCAACTGTAATTTCTATCCCAGGCGATTTGTCCTCGATGTCAGCTATCAGAAAACCTGGAGTGCATCCGGTTCAGTCACCTACAACGATCAGACGGTCGATGTGGAGGCCGACTGGCTGGTGACCAAGATGCTGAACATCGATGCCTATTATACGTTCAACTACCGCAAATTCTCCTACGACTCACCCTTCTACCAGTTCTATGTGCAGAAGAAGTCAGCGGGTTCGTGGCTGGCAGGCTTTTCGTATCAGGGCGGCAGTATCAATACCACAGACAAGGTTGCAGGCAACTTACCTGAATTGCGCCTCAAGGCCAATCACTTAGGTATCGGTGGCGGCTATGCCTATAATCTTGTGGCAGGCAAGAGATGGCTTTTACACCTCTCGGTCGTGCCCAATCTGATGGTATGGACTCACAACACCATCGAGAGAGATGGCGAGAAGATTTACACCAAAACCAAGTTCCCGACAGTGCTGATGAATGGCCGTGCCGGAGCCGTCTTCTTCATCAGTCAACGTCATTTTATCGGACTCTTTGGTGTCACCAGTTCCCTTTTCAAACGCAAAAGCGAGACGGAACTCATGGAAAGCGAATGGATGATCAGACTGTTTTACGGTATGAGAATATAGTTAAAAAAAATCATAAAGAAAGAATCGTTATGAAAAGAACCAACTTCAAACTAATGGTCGTTTGCTCGATGCTGACAATAACAGTAGCAGCATCGGGACAACATGGACATGGCATCGCCATCGATATTGGTAAGAACCATCCAGAAGATACGACCCATGTCACCAACTTCAGCATTGGTATAAACAATCACACCGACACGCTGAAAGGCGTGCAGATCAATGCGCTGTCAAACTATGCAAGGAGTGCAAACGGCGTCCAGCTGTCAGGCTTCTCCAACATTTCGTCATCACCGATGAAAGCGCTTCAGCTCAGTGCCATCACCAATATCTCGATGGGAGTCAAGGGTGGTCTGCAGTTGGCAGGCTTGCTTAACGTCTCGTCGGGCAAGATGAGCGGCATGCAGCTGGGTACTTATAACTATGCCGAAGAACTGAACGGCCTGCAGTTGGGTGTGTTCAATGTGGCTACATCCCATCCCAAGGGCTGGCAGGTGGGTATCATGAACTACACCAAGGATACAGGTGGTCGCAAAATCGGTCTGATCAATGTGAATCCCTCGACCACCGTCGACTTTATGGTCTACGGCGGCACGAGTACAAAGATCAACGGCGCTGTCCGCTTCCGCAACAAGAGTACCTATAGCATCCTTGGTATGGGAACCCACTTCATGGGATTCGACGATGATTTCTCCGGAGCTTTGTTCTATCGTCTGGGACAGTATTTCCAGCTCAGCCCGAAGTTCTCACTCAGTGGCGATATCGGCTATTACCACGTCAATGTCTTCAAGAAGAACAGCGACGAAGGTCCCGACCGCCTCTTCTCCATACAAGCTCGTCTGAATGCCGACTATCAGCTGTCGCGCAGCGTGGGCGTGTTTGCATCGGTGGGCTACGGTGACACCCGTTATTACTCTCATGCGGAGAAATACCGTAACCGCTTCCTCGCTGAGGCAGGTCTCACGTTCCGTTATCCACATAACGAAAACCGCAAGACGGCTGTTGTACACAGAAGTGAGGAAGAATCTCCTGCCGACTCCCTGATGTACCCGGGACTGGGCAAGAAACATCCGTGGTGGGCACTGGGTCAAGTGACAGCCGTCAATGCCTTCGTGCACTTCTTCGACCGTTGCATCACCAATCAGGACTTTGCCCAGACCACGCTCAACACCTGGAGCGAGAACTTCAAGAACGGCTTTGTGTGGGATAACGACGTCTTCTCCACCAACTTGTTCATGCACCCCTATCATGGTAACCTCTACTTCAACTCCGCCCGTGCACAGGGACTGACCTTCTGGGAGTCAGCACCTTTCGCCATGATCGGATCGCTGGAGTGGGAATTCCTCGGCGAGATTGAGCCGCCCGCACTCAACGACCTCATCGCCACCACCTTCGGCGGTATCTGTATCGGTGAAATCACCAACCGCATCAGTAAGATATTCCTCAATGACTCCAAACGGGGCTGGCCGCGCTTCTGGCGCGAGCTTGGAGCCACCATCTTCAACCCCATGGGCGAGCTCAAGCGCTTTGCCACTGGCGATGCCTGGAAAGTCAAGAAGGACCACTACCGCTATCACGACTATCATCGCAACCCCGTCGAGATCAGCATCTCAGCCGGCGACCGCTATCTGGCCGACGATGGGCATCTCTTCAAGGGAGAGCATAACCCCTATATCAATTTTGCGATGCAGTACGGCGATCCTGTGAACGAGAATGAGAACAATGCCCCATACGACTTCTTCGAGACGGAGCTGACTTTCGGACTCTCCAGCAATCAGCCTATGCTCAACCAGATTCATCTCTTAGGCCGACTCTGGAGCACACCGATGATCGAGCGCAAGAACATCCGTGCTGAGTTCGGAATCTACCAGCACTTCGACTACTTCGATTCCAAGCCGGTAAAGAATGGTTCCGAGTACACACCTTACCGCATCAGCGAGGCAGCTGCCTTTGGTCCTGGCGCCATCATTCAGATGCCGGAGGTGGGCATGATCTCACATCTCGAGCAACGCATCTTCCTGAACGGTATCCTGCTCGGCGGTACGAAGAGCGACTACTACAGCGTTATCGACCGCGACTACAACATGGGAAGCGGTTTCAGCATTAAGGCCAAGACCCACATGGAGCTGCGCCACTTCGGTCGCTTCATCCTCAACGCCCACTACTACCGCATCTTCACATGGAAGGGCTATGATCCCGACGTTGACCTGTCGACGCTCACTGAGGAGGAGATGCTCCACCTGAATTCACAGGGTGACAAGGGTAATGCTGCGCTGCTCGTCATCAACCCAACGACCGAGTTTGACATTTCCCGCAACTGGAGTATTGCGCTGTCGGGTTCATACTATGCCCGTCGTACGCACTATGCCTATTATGACGATGTGAAGTGTAACACCTTTGAACTGAAACTGGGAGTGACTGTGCATCTGTAATTATAGCACTCTAAGTTCTTGTCGCGAGGATGCTGATTCAGCATCCTCGCTTTGCTCGCTATCAGAATCTGAAAGCACATATCTGTCTTTCAGTCGTCCTTCCCAGGGCAAACACAGCTCTGCCACGCTATCTTTTTTACGACGTTTACTTGCAAGTTTAAAATATTAGTTGTATCTTTGCCCCCAGAAACAAAAAATAGAAATCATGACAGCAATACAACTTAATGCAGAAATTCTACGCAACTTAGGTGCTTTGGCTGAGGACGAGAACATGCTGAAGCGCGTGGCCAAATACCTGCGTAAGCTTGTAGCAGAGAAGGAAGACTCAACATTGATGACGGAGGAAGAATTCTTTGCCAAAATTGAGCGTGCTGAGAAACAACCAGGCAAGAGTTTTGCAAGTGTTGATGAACTCGACAAGTATATCCGTAGTTTATGAGCCAATATAAGGTTATCATAAAGGAGGAAGCTCAGGCAGACTTGAAGAATCTGCTGCGCTATGAGCCTAAGGCCTACAAAAAAGCAATTAGGTTTATAGGTGAACTTTACGATCATCCCAAGACTGGACTAGGGCACCCTGAACCGTTGAAAGGGAAACCTGAGGGTAGATGGAGCCGTGAAATCACAAAGAAGCATCGACTTATTTATCGCATTTTCGAAACAGAAGTCCATGTTGACGTCCTATCTGCATATGGGCATTATGATGACAAGTGAATGGCGAGCAAGCGTCAGGCATCATAGGGTATTAAGTTATTATACTATTTTGTGCCGATAAGTTCTTGATATAGTTTAAACAATTCAGCTACGCACTGGCTTTCGGTCATGGTTTTGACGGGGATATAAATGTGAGTTGGAGTGTTTAAATATATTATAATCACAAGAAAAAATCTATGATTGTTTGGTTATTTCCTAAAAAGTAATTACTTTTGCGCCAATCTCTGCCAATAACCAGAAACAAAGCTCTCTATGCTAGTGCGCTTCATCCGCGAAAACTTCCGTCTGCATGAGAAATTAAACGAGAACGGTATTTATTAATAATGTATAACAAATAAACACTAAGAGTATGAAAAAGATTATGATGACGCTCGCAGCCGTCCTTTGCTGCACAATGTCAACAACCGTAGTGAACGCACAAGAGGTGGAATCGCCCATCAAGGAAGGTGAGCGTCTGGCAAAGGCCGCCGATGATGCCCCACAAGATTGGAAGAAGCAATACGATGCGGCAGAGTTCTATCTGAACGAGTCTAAAGGCACCCCCAATCCGAAAGAGGCAGAAAAGTATGCCAATCGTGCCCTTGAGATTGCAAAGAGCCAGACAATCAAGCGCGACACCATCCTCGGCAAGTCGCTTGAACTCATGGCTACCTTAGGGATGTATAATAAAAATGTAGAGCAGATGATTGGCTACTACGATCAGGCCATCCGTGCATATGTCGACGAACTGGGCTATCAAAATGCAGCCATACCACCACGTATTGCCTTCCTCGCTTCTTTGAAATGGATGCTTCATTCGTCGGGGGCTTACGCCTATGGTGATGCTGATGCAGTCAAAACCTTACGTGAGGCATTTCTTCTCAACAATCAATTGCCAGAGGGACAACGAGCTGAAGGAATGGAGGATGCTGAGACCATATATGCCCTGTCGCATGAGATACTGATGGCAGAACATAGGCAGCAGATGAAGGACAAGGTGTGGCTGTGGACCGATCAGGCCGATGGCAAGACTTACACCATCCTGGCTTTCGATGACTGGACAGTGGAACAACCTGCCGGATTCTTGGCCACTATGTTTGTTGATAATCAAAACGGGAAAAAGGCACCAGACTTAAAGTGCGGTCTTGTGCTGATGGATGAACAAGGAAACATTACAGAGCGCAAACCAACCGAATTCCTCTGGAATGTAAACTTCAACCAGAAAGGTAACGCCTATCGTCTGACTGATCAGACAAACCTCCGTGTGGTCAGAATCCCCAGCGAAAAGCGCCAGCAAATCATCGATGCCTTCCATAAGTTTGAGAAAAAATAAAACATAAAATAATCTTGAGAAAGATTCTAACGACGCTCGCAGCCGTCCTTTTCTGCGCAACGACAATGGCGATGATGATCGCATGTATATCTCCTCCACTTGTTGACTGTCGCGACAGTGCTGTCTTTAGCACTGTCGTGAGGGAGCAGACGACATGACGCTCAGCGAATATCTCGACGACTGGCGCATCCGCTATGCAGCCCAGATGCTGACCAATTATTGTCGGGCACATCTGAGAGTCAGAGTAAAGATTAAACTTTAAAATATATTGAGCAATGAAAACTCCTCGTCAGTTTTGGCGAGGAGATTTCTTATTTCGGCTGTAGGTCAGCATTAGGTTTGGCACCATTGCGATTTTTATAACTTCGCTTTCCACTGGCTCCAGGTCACCTGATAGTTGGTGGCGTGGTTCTTCTGAATATATTCATAGAAAAGAGGAATCATCTGGGCTTTCTCTGCACAGAGTTCTGCCTTCACGGGATCCTCACCTGGTGCAGAGCCGTCGTAGAGCAGATAGTTGCCACCGAGCAGACACTGGCGATAAGCGATATCCTTCAGGGGCAGGCCGGGATTGCGCATGATGTCGTAGAAGATCATGTATTGCGTGGTACGTCCAGCACCGGCCTGACAATGGAAATGAAGCCAGGCGTTGGCGGGCAACGTCTTCACAAAGGCCACGAAGGCATCCAACTCAGAGTCGGGTGGGAAAGCACGGTCAGGTACAGTGAAGCGGGCATAGCCCAGTCCGCGATCCGTACAAGCCTCCTCCTCAGTCTGGGCGCTGGTGACCTCAACGGTGGTGCGGTCTTCGTCCACGGGCTGGTAGTTGTTGGTCTTGCCGAGCGAGTAGATGTCAATGGTCTGCCCCAGGGTGGCGTGGATCTCGGATGCTTCCTCAGAAATAATCTGGGCGTGTGTCTTGCCCACGTTAGCCCAGTTGTTGGCACCGTAGCGCGATACGTGGATGCCGTTGAGGAGTCCATGACTCTCACCACGACAATCAATGATATAGATAGGCCCGTTGGTCAGTTTCTGGATCTCGGTCTTGATCCAGTCCAGCTCTTTGGCCGAGAAATCGCTGCTGCCCGATATGTTCAGTTCGCTCAGGCCTTGTGTGGAGGGCTGATAGTTGGGGTCTGGGAAGAGTTCAGACTCTTCATTGGGGGAAAACTTGCTCTGACAGGTGCGCCAGTTCTTCGGCTCCTGCAGCTTGTCCTTGCGCTCCAGCCGCCAGCAGTAGGCAGTATACTGCGCACGTTCCTCTGCACTCATGTTATCACGAGCCTCGTTGTAGTGCAGGTACTTGTAAACGGGCTTGGTTTCAGTCTGCGAAGACACTGGATTGTCTTCAACGCCTAAAATGGCATCAATGAATCCGCTACATGATGTGAATGTCAACATCACTGATGCAGTAAGGATGAATAAATGTTTCTTTTTCATTGCTCAAT
>JAEEGJ010031090.1_pt1 | contig 10373 bp, 4 predicted proteins | sample 8958761 | NCBI WGS metagenome assembly JAEEGJ01 (sample SAMN16246546, study PRJNA631951) | gut metagenome | biome: gut microbiome; feature: rumen; material: RS-attached | host: Bos | place: Iran: Karaj | collected 2018-10 | reverse complement strand
CCATTATCAATTAAGCAGTTAATGCTCAATTGTCTAATTCTTTCTACTAGTTCATACGGCACTGCTTCTGCGCCCATATCAAGAACTTGGAAATTCTTTAATGCTTCAATAAATTCTGGGGTATCTAAAACATTAGAAACATATGATGGAGTGAGGAACATGATATTAACGCCATATTTCTTTAATGTTTCTGAAAGTAATAGCGGATTTTCAATCTCTTCTTCACTAGCGATAACAGTTTGATAACCATGGGAGAGAATAACGCATTCTTCTTGCAAAGAAGCATCAAAGGCAAATGAGGCAAATGAACAGGCGGATACTTTACCTTTAATCACACGGTATTCATTCGTCGCTAAGTTAGAACCATCTAAAACGTAGTTTGCTAAGTTCTTATGAGAAATCATCACACCTTTTGGTTTACCTGTACTACCAGAGGTATAGATAATATAGGCTAATGAAGACATTGGAATGTTAATGTCTAAGTTATTAACTTTCTTAGATTCTAAAATCTCTTCAATTCTTAAAACTTTAATGCCCGTTTTCTTTAGGAGTTCTTTCTTTTCTTCTTCGATTTCTTTAGTGGTCACTAAAATCTTAGAATCACTATCGGTAATGATATATTCAATACGATCATCTGGATATTTTGGATCAATAGCGACGAATGCCGCGCCTGATTTAAGAATACCTTCTCTAACGATATAAGCGGTTGCTCTTCTTGGCATAAGCATAATGACTCTATCGCCAAGCTCAACCTTATTATCGATTAAGGCGTGCGCTACTTTATTAGCGGATTCATTAAACTTTTTATATGTATATTCCCCGTCTTTTCCGGCGACTGCGAGATTATCTGGATATTTCTCCACCATCTCTTCAACGAGTTTTGGATAAACTTTATTAGAAGGTTTAACGTATGTTTGGTTAAACTCTTCATATAGCTTCTTATCAACTTCTGGTAAGCAATTAATTTCACGGATATATTTCTTTTTAGTGACTTCGATTAACACTAATTCGAATAATCTGGCAAATGATTCAATTGTGAATTCGTTATATTGAGATTCATCATATTCAAAATGTAATTTGAATTTATTATTCTCAATAAAGACATCTAAAGAGAATAATGATTTAGCGTCATCAGAATCTAAGATGACTGATTCCGCTTTCTTGTTACCAATTTTATTAAATTCAAATAAATCACCTTGATAGGCAAACATCACATCGCTTGTGATATTAAACGCTGCCACTACTTCTTGGAATGAGAAGATATCGTGGAGTTGAGAATTCTCTAATTGTTTCTTCATTGATTCAAGTAAAGCAATGATTTCATCTTCTTCTTTATATTTAACGTAGACTGGTAAAGTCTTAACCATCATTGAAACGGTATTCATCGTTTTAGAACTATTTCTACCGTTATAGATGGTCGTAAATAACGCATCCTCTTTATAAATATATTTAGAGAAGGTAAAGCCAAAGACAAAGTTAGTAATAGCGTTTAAAGTTAAACCATTTTTATTAGCAAAGTCTTTTAAAGCATCAACATCTATTGAAGCATAGATATCATTTACATGTAATTTAGCTTCATCTTTAGTCTTAAGATCTTTCTTTAATAAATAGCCTTCTTCAGCGTCTTTAAGTAAGGAGGTGTAATAAACTTTCGCCTCTTCATATTGTTTAGAAGCGCGTTTATCGACTTCTTCTAAGGCTAATTCATAACCAGTGAATGTTTCTTTTTCGATATCTTCACCCGCATAGGCTTTATTAATATCAGTTAAGACAATATTTTCACTAGTGCCGTCACAAATGATGTGATGGAAATCTAAGAATAAATAATTATCTTTTTTAGTCTCATATATTTCAGCGCGATATAAATAGCCACCGACAATTTCAAATGGACGGACTAAAGATGCTTGATCTAAATCATCAACTTTAAAAATGTTAACTTCTGGTTCAACTTCTTTTCTTAAAGCTTTGATATTACCATCATCATCCATTTCTAAAGTGGTTAATAAATAGCTATGAGCTTTTAAAACTTTAATAACACTGTCTTTTAACTTATTTAAGTCGATAGATTTATCAATCTTAAATAATAATGGAATGTTATAGTTGGTACTTCCTGGTTTAGCGATTGATTCAATAAAGATGCCTTCTTGTGTTTTAGTTAATGGGTATTTATCTAAAATATCATAAGATTTTTCATCTTCTTTATTGTTAAGGAGAACCGCGAGTTGACGGATAGTAGGATTATCACTTAAATCTTGATTGGTAATTGGTTTATTAAAGGCTTTAGATAATCTTACAGTTAAAGTAATTGATGAGATTGAAGTTAAACCAGCTTCATAAATATCAGTTGTGACACCAAAATTAGCGTGACCTAAGATTTCTTTCATGATGTCATAAATCTTTTGTTCGTCTTCGTTAGCGGGCACTACTACTTCTTCGACTTTTAATTCAGGAACTGGAAGAGCTTTCTTATTAACTTTTTGGTTTTGGTTAAGCGGAATGCTTTCAAGTTGCATGATATAAGGAGGAACCATGTATGGAGGTTTTTTACTCTTAATAAAGGCTTTTAAGTCATCAATATCGATTTGTTTATCGCTGACGATATAACCAACGATATATTTAACACCCGCTGGATCAGCGAAGTCTTTGACTGTCGCATCTTTAATACCTGGGTATTCTCTAATGATTTGTTCAACTTCAGAAAGCTCCACTCTAAAGCCACGGATTTTAACTTGGAAGTCTTTTCTACCGATGAAATCGATATCGCCGTTAGGTAAGAATCTGACAATATCGCCAGTCTTATAAAGATTTTGGAAATGAGGATCTTTATCAAATGGATTCTTTAAGAAGGCTTTCTTATTTTCTTCATCTCTATTTAAGTAGCCTCTAGCCACTTGAGGACCAGAAATATATAGTTCACCTTTCACTAAATAAGGGACACGTTTCTTATTTTCATCTAAAACATAAGCTTTATAATCTTTTAAAGCGTGTCCGATTGGAATACGGTGATATAACTTATCAACGACTTGACCAGTGCAATAGATGGTACCTTCAGTTGGGCCATATAAGTTATATAGTTTATAGTTTTTAGGTGGATTAATTGGAACGAGTTTTTCGCCACCCACTGATATAGTTCTAATCGTTTCAAAAGAAAGCTCACTGACGAGTTGTCTGCCAACTTGGGTGGTAAAGAAAGCATCGGTAATCTTATTCTCATTTAAATATTTATTTAAAGCGATTAAATCTAAACGCATTTCTTCTGGAATGATATAGATAGTACCACCAACACAAATAGTTGGATATAAATCAAACATATCAGCGTCAAAGCCATACGATGCATAGGCACTAACATGAGCGTCATGTTGTAGATTTCTAAATTTAGTGTCAACAGAACAGGCCGCCATAATGTTATGGTGTTCTAACATAACGCCTTTTGGTACACCTGTAGAACCAGATGTATAAAGCATAATGAATAAATCACTTGGTTTTGGTCTATTAGTTGGTCGAGATTCATCTTTTAATTTATCTAATTCGTCTAAATAGATAACTGGACCCTTATATTCATCTAATAAATCGATATATTGTCTTTCCGCGATTACAACTTTACTCGCCGCGTCTTTCACCATGAAATTTAGTCTTTCTTTTGGATAAGAAACATCAAGTGGTTGATAAGCTGCGCATGATTTAATAACCGCTAAAGAAGCGATAACAACATATTCGCTTTTTGATATTAAAATCGATACCTTATCTTCTGCTTTTACTCCTAACTTCACTAGTTCATTAGCGATTCTATTAGAAATTAAATCAACTTCTTTATAGGTGTATTTCTTGTTTTTAAAGACCACTAAATCTTTATTTGGTTCTTTATTTAGCCAATAATCAAATTTATCTAAGATGGTTTTATCAGATTCCACTATCGACATATCAACATCATTAAAGCTATCTAAGACTTCTAATTGATGTTTATCTAATAGTTCAATTTCATCTAATTTAACTGGGGCACCTAATAACTTATTTAAGATGATGTCATATAAATCGATTAATTGATTAATTGAACTTTCTAAATATAGGTCATTTCGATATTCAAACCAGATTAAGAACTTATCATTAAAGCGATGGACTTCAATTGACATAATGCCTTTACCATCTTTTTCATCGATTTGTTCCGCGACTACTTCTTTGCCTAGGAAGTTAGTTTTAAACATATAATCGCCTTGATAGGCAAATAAGATTTCTGGACTAATACCTAAATTAGAAACGACTTTAGAGAATGAATATAAATCGTTATCAACGTTATTAATTAATTCTTCGTTAACCTTATGAAGCATTTCTTTAGTGTCTTTAACGCCTTCAAAGTTGATATATAGAGGGAATGTTCTAACAAACATACCAAAGCTATTCTTAAGTTCTTTACTTCTACCGTTATGGATAGTAGCGATAATTGCTTCTTTATCCATATTGACTTTGCTAAGTAAGAATAAGAAAGCACTAACAAAGAATGTGGAGGACTTAATACCTTCTTTTTTAGTAAAGGCTTTTACATCTTTCGCGGAGATTGTTAGTTCTCTTTTAATGGTGTTATGACCAATTTTATCTTCTTTAATATCTTCCACCACTGTGGATTCAGCATCTAAACCACTATATTTTTCTTTATAGTAGGCTTCCGCTTTTTTAAACTCTTCACCTTTTAATAATTCTTGTTCATAGTTTCCATATTCAAAGGAGGATTGTTCTTCTTTGGCAATATCTTTTCCTTCATATAAAGGGTCTAATGAATCGATAAATAATTTCATTGAACCACCATCAGCGATGATGTGATGGAAATCAAAGAACAAATAATATTCTTTTTTAACTTTTAACAACTCAAAGCGATATAAATGAGAATCAAAAACATTAAATTCTTTTACTAACGCCTTTTTATCAATCTTGTCTACTTCAACTAAAGGAACTTCAATATCTTCTTTTAAGCATTCTTTATAGAAGTTACCTTCTTCATCTTTTCTAATAACGGTAAATAAACCAAGATGCTTATCAAAAAACTTATTGATGGCTTTTCTAATTTTATCGACATCAATGTTTTCTCCTAAAGGTAAAAGTGAAGGCAGATTATATTTTGTCGTGGGATTTAAACACTCCAAAAGAATGCCTAGTTCAGATTGACTCAAATAATACTTTTCCATATTATTGTTCCTCCAATGAATTGATATTTTCTATTTTTATATTAAACGGTTCTTCTTGTTTTACAGTTATTGATAAAGCATAACCATTATAAATAACTGATTTTGTGTAGTAGCTTTGTTCATTAATAATTCTTAATCCATTAAGTGGTAATCCCTTAACTTTTTTAATATCTTTTAAGCCGTTAGATGAGCATTTAATTAAGCTTTCTTTATTAGACCAGATTTGAAAAAGAAGGCCACTATCATTAATCTTTTTCTCTTCTTCATCTAAGACATATCGAATACCATCTAACTTATTTTCATCGATTCTTTCAATATCAATACCTACTTCACTATTGTTTGAAGAAGTAAAGACAACATATTCTCCAGAATGAGAAACATTGAAGGATGGGCCATTAGTTAAATAAGGTTTACCGCTTTCCATTATTTTAATTTCACCTTCGGGGAGATATCTCTTCATTAAGTAGCCTGCGCCTAAAGAAAGAAGTTGATCTTTTTCATTTTTAAATCTTTCGGCTTTTTCTTTTCTTGAAGGATCCACATAAGAAAGAACAAAAGATAAGTTTTGCTTAATTAATGAAATATGCAGGATACGAATTATTACTTCGACCATTTTTTTCATTGTAGCACGCATATACACGCTAAGTGAATAAAAAAGAGAACCACTTTTTTGCGGTTCTCTTTAATAACATTATGCGCAAGAATTAGAACGGAAGTCTTTGAGTGATGAAAGAGCCGAATTCATCAACATTATACATATTGAAACTCTTATTCATTTGTTGCCATGGGAAGGCACCGTTTTCATCACCAACATAAGAATCGTTTTCTTTAACGTATTCACCAATGTGATATGGCGAAGAATAGGTAATGGATTGTCCAGTTGGAAGGGTGTAGTTAAAGACACAGCATTCACCACCACCGCTTTGGAAACCAACGATTTTAGCATAGCCCGCTCTTTGAGCATAGAATGGGAAGGCATTACCACAAGAGAAGGAATATGAACTTGTGACGATAAAGAAATCAAAGTCATTACCGTAGCAGTCGCTAGCGTCATACTTACCATCTTTATTAGAATCTACTCTTGTTGTATAAACTTGGATAGAATTATCTTTTTCATCACGTAAATACATGAGGGACTTATTATCTTTAGAAAGTAAGGCTAAGAGTTTACCCATTAAAGCGACATAGCCACCACCGTTAACAGTGTCATCAATAAACACTCTTTTAACTGTGCCTTTGGCTTTAATTTCATTTAAATTCTTAACGAACTGATGGAAGCAATCATGGAATAATTCACTTTCTGGAATTTCACCTTGTTCGTAGTAGGTATATGACATAAATGAATCAAATGAGAAATAAGCGTATTTACCGTCATTAGAATAACGGACATTTGTTTCTTTTAATTCGGTTCCGTGAGCGGTATTATATTTTTCAATTTCAATTTCTCTTAAAGCAACTAATCCGGCATTGATATTCATTCTATCTTTGTAGAAGCTTTGATCAGGAATAGCGTCATCCCCCGCACCTTCCACCATAAATGGGCTATAACCATAAGAAGTATGTAAATCATTTAAACCTTGTAAAGCATAAGCATAAGCACTACCACGTTTAACACCATCAACGTCAGTGAATAAATCGCTTGCTGCAAGATTATCAAAGTATTTAGACATTGATTTAATGCCTCTAGTGCTCGCTAAGCCATAATATCTATCAAATAAGTAATAGATAATTTTCTTATTGAATTCGGCTAATGATTTAGGGGCTTTAACGATTTTATTGCCATTCTCATCTTCAACACCATAGAGTCTGTCATAAGAATCTTTTATTAGACTATTAAGAATACCTGTTTTATTATCATCGCCGATATATTCTAAGTCGACGTATTGTTCAGAAGCGACATATTCCACTAGATAGTTATAGTAACTAACATTGACGAATTTTCTTTCAATGTATTTACTTGTTTCCGCGGCAATTAAAGCAAATGGGAAACACGTTTTCCCGTCCGCTTCAAAGACATCGAAACCATATTCTTTAAAAGAGAAAGTCTTAGCTTTTTCTTCATGTCCTTCAACGTAAGAAATAGCTATGCTGGCTTGATCTAAAACACCATTTCGACCATTAGGGACTGCTTTAAAATATTCTTCAACACTACCTTTAACAGTAATTGTTTGGTTGTTTTTATCTAAAGATAATGTATAAGTGCTAGTGCCCATTTTAGAAGTCCAAGTAGCAACACCATTTTCTTCAGTAACGGTATTAGTCACACCATCTTTAAAATCACCTTTATATAAATCAACGTAAGTGGAAAGAGGGAGATAATAAACATCATTAACTTCATCTAGATAATAAAGCTTATATGTATCCGCTTTTAGATATGTTGATAGAGGTTTAGCCTCGTCAAAAAAGCGAGGATCATTAGAACTTTGCTTTTCATTAGATATATTAATGACTTTAAAATCTTTGCTTTTAATTCGATCTTTATAAGGATCGGTGGCTTGTGAAGAGTCAGTTGGTTCAGATGACTCAGTTGGTTCATTAGAAGCACTGTCGCTAGTTTCGGTTGGTTTAGAAGTATTTGGTTGAGATGAGGTGTTGTTGCATGCGACTAATGCAACCATTCCCACCATGAGTAATATAATGTTTAATCGCTTCATAATATTCTCCTTAATGAAGAATATTCTAGCACATTACTTTTTATATACGCATTAAAAATTAAGAAAAAACCGAGATATTTCACTCGGCCTATAAACGTTTTATCGTTTTAATGATTTTTCTTTTTCTTCCTTGATATAATCCATTACCTTCATATATCAATTCAAATCCACATTTTTCTAACACTCTCCTACTGGCTTTATTAGCCGCTAAAGCGATACCGATTATTAGTTTGAGAGAAGTATTATTTTTAATGTAATTCAAGAATAGATTAACAGCCTCTGTAGCGTAACCACTGCCGGTATAAATTTCAGCGATATGGTAACCAATTTCCCATCCTTCTTCTATTTTTACTAGTTGAACATAGCCGAGATTAGCACTATCTTTCTTTCTTATAACTGCATAGACAAAAGGACCTTCTTCACTATCGTAACTATTGATAATTTGGTTAACTACTTCACTAGCTTCTTCTAATGAATCAAATACTTCGTCTGGAACATATTTACGATTGTTATCATCTTGTGAGTTTTTATAAACATCGTAGTACATTGATTGATTCATCTTAACAATCTGCAATTTGTCATTATCAGCAATCACTGATTTATTTTGAAGAATATCTTTGTTAACGATATTTTTCCAATCTTGATAATGAGATAAGACTCTTAAAACGTAAACGCATTTGGCAATGTCATTGACTTGATAAATAGCGACGTGATTTACACAAATTAAATAGTATGCTTTTGCATAATCAAAAAAAGAATTAGCTATCTTAAGTCCGCTATAAGGGAAAGATTCTAATTGTTCAAGTCGTTCAAATATTTTAAGGATATATTGTTTAGCGATTTCTAAATTATCTTTAGCAATAAAAAGTTTAATGCTTTCAAGATCAGAAAAAGCACTATCAGTGATAATGATTTTATACGTCATAGTAATTTCTTTTTAGCGTCATCTAAAGACATAATTCTTCCAGCATTAACATCGGCAATGCCTTGATTTATGTCTTGCATTAATTTGATGGTTTGAAATAGTTCATCTAAGACACTTGAATCAATAATTGCAGTATCTTCTCTGCCATTAACCGTTATATAAACAGGTTGGCCAGTAGTTTTGCATAATTCGCTTATTTCTTTATATCTATTTCTTAAATCTGCGCTTGGTCTAATAATTGCCATAAAATACCTCTATATATCATAATTATATCATATAATACTATAAAATGAAGGGTTTATTAATATACAAAAAGCCGTTTTTACGCGGCTCTTATTCGGATAAGTCGTTTTGTCCAGCTTTGAATAAGTGACTTTGGACAACGACAGCAATTTTTAGACTGGTGGATCCAACGGGATTCGGACCCGCGACCTCCTCGTTGCGAACGAGGCGCTCTCCCAACTGAGCTATGGACCCATGCCTAAATATAATATTTGTTATTAGCTTAAAAATCAATTATTGAATATATGAATATCAATAAGTCTTTCTTCTTTAGTGCCACCAGCATGATGACCTTTAAAAGCGCCTAAGAACTTTAATTCTTTAGAAGCAAGTAGTCCATATTTATCTTTAGCGATTGCGATATAGTCACCCACTACTTCGGTAACGCCTTTCGCAGGTATACCTTCACCAAATAATTTGATATCAAAGGCTTGTTGTTTGGTTAAGAGTTCAAAATATTGACCATAATACTTTTTAAATAATTCTTCAAATTCTTTATTTTTACCTTCTTTAATGAAGAACGAAGGAGTTCTCTTTTCTAAAGTGATTTTTTTAGATAACAAAGAATAGATATCTTCATGTTCACAAATATCAAAGAATTCAACATTGACATGTCCATGGTCCGCAAGAAGAATGAATAAAGTGTCTGGATTTTTCTTAACGACTTTTTTCATAAATCTTTGGGCTTTGTGGACTTGATATTTAGTGGTCCAACTATCAATACCAGTATCATGCATTTCGCGGTCAGGAGAATCCCAATAGAAATAGATAAAACAACTATCGTTTTCTTTTAATGTTTTGTTGAGCATTTTAACACCACTAGTTAAGAGTCTTTTTGGACCGTTTTCTTGAATAGGAAATCTAGAGATATTAAATGCAGGGGTGCCCGCTTTTTTAATTAATTCAAATACTTTAGTGGTTGGAAAATATTTATCCGCGATATCTTCGCCTTCTAACTTTTCTTCCGTATTGTAGTCAGTGTTTTTAAACAAAATGATATTGCGATCATAATCTTTAAAATATTCAGTCCACGCTAACCAGCCAGTTTCAATCGGATATTTACCAGTTAAAAATGCTGTTGTGGCCGCGGCGGTTGTTGGAGGGAAAGTGGAATTAATCGTAGTCACATAATTGCTTCTAATGAAAGAATTTTCTTTAAGATGTTTTCTAACAATGTTTTGACCCATGCCATCAAAAAGGACGGCCACTACTTTCTTATGACCGTTTAATAATTTATCAATTTCAGGAATGCTCTCATGAAAAGATTCCGCCTCGAAGTGTTTGAGTATGGAATTAGAGAGATTGACTAATGAATTCTTGTTATAAACTTCCATA
>JAEEGJ010031089.1_pt1 | contig 10373 bp, 8 predicted proteins | sample 8958761 | NCBI WGS metagenome assembly JAEEGJ01 (sample SAMN16246546, study PRJNA631951) | gut metagenome | biome: gut microbiome; feature: rumen; material: RS-attached | host: Bos | place: Iran: Karaj | collected 2018-10 | reverse complement strand
TTTGATGTTCTTTTCATCCATGTGCTGCCGTATGGGGCGGATGAAATCGCGGATGAACTGCTGACGCTGCTGCTCCGTATCCTTCAGTTTCTGTTCAATGAAGGCATAACTGCCAGGATCCTGATACTGCATGCAAAGATCCTCCATCTCCCCTTTGATGCCGTAAAAGCCGAGCCTGTGCGCCAAAGGCGCATAAAGGTACATGGTCTCAGAAGAGATTTTCTGCTGCTTTTCAACCGGCATGGCATCCAGCGTGCGCATGTTATGCAGCCGGTCGGCCAGTTTGATGAGAATCACACGCGGGTCGGTACTCAAGGTGAGCAGGATTTTCCGGAAATTTTCCGTCTGGGTGGAGGTGACAGTATCGGAGACATCCTCAATCTTTGTCAGTCCGTCAATAATCCGCGCCACCTGCTCCCCGAACATGCCCTCTATATCCTGCAAAGTGTATTCGGTATCCTCAACCACATCATGCAGAATTGCGCATATCACGGAAACAGCATCCAGATTCATCTGGTTGAGCACAATAAGCGCCACTTCCAAAGGATGGACAATATACGGGTCACCACCCTTCCGCTTTACACCGCTATGGGCATACATGGCTAACGAAAAGGCCTTGCGCACCATTTTCCTCTCCTCAAGCGTGGAGCGGCCGCGCAATTTGATCTGAATATCCCTGTATAAAGGCAGGATTTTCGACAATTCCTCTCTCGTATAGCCTGTCTGCATGGGTCAAAGTGTTACTGGTTATATTTCTCCTCAGCGTATTTCCGGCTGATGGTCAGTTTGCGTTTGGAATCGGAAGGGATCTCAAACATGGCATCTGTCATGATACGTTCCACTATGTTCCTCAGACCCCTGGCACCCATCTTCAGCTCCACCGCCTTGTCAACCACATAGTCGATTGCCTCATCCTCAAACTCCAGCCTGACCTTGTCCATTTCCAAAAGCTTGGCATATTGGCGGATAAGGGCGTTTTTCGGTTCCAGCAGGATACGCTTCAGCGCATCCCTGTCCAGAGAGTCGAGATAAGTTATTACAGGGAAACGTCCGCATATTTCCGGAATAAGCCCGAAAGCCTTGATGTCGGTGGAATCCACATAGCGCAGCAGCTGCCCCTCGCGACGCTCATGGTTCTCGTTCTTGAACCCGATTGACGAGGTGTTCAGCCTTGCGGCAATTTTCTTGTCAATTCCGTCGAAGGCTCCGCCGGCAATAAAGAGGATGTTCTTGGTGTTCACCTGGATAAACTGCTGCTCAGGGTGCTTGCGCCCGCCTGCGGGAGGCACGTTGACGATGCTGCCCTCAAGCAGCTTCAGCAGGGCCTGCTGCACCCCTTCGCCTGAAACGTCCCGTGTGATGGAGGGGTTGTCCCCCTTGCGGGCTATCTTGTCAATCTCGTCTATGAAGACAATGCCCTTCTCCGCCTTGTCCACATTGTAATCGGCTGCCTGCAACAGACGGCTCAGGATGCTCTCAACATCCTCACCCACATAACCGGCCTGTGTAAAGACCGTCGCATCGGCAATGCAGAACGGCACGTCAAGCAGCTGCGCTATGGTACGGGCAAGCAGTGTCTTGCCGGTTCCGGTCTCCCCGACCAGAATCAGGTTCGATTTCTCAATCTCGACATCCGATTCGCTGTCCGGATGCTCCCCCGCATGACGGATACGCTTATAATGGTTGTAAACAGCCACGGAAAGGACCTTCTTGGCAGCCTCCTGACCGATGACATACTGATCCAAATAAGCCTTGATTTCCTTTGGTTTCAAATCCATACGGAAAGCTGCCCGTGCAGCTCCGGCACGCTGTATGTCAACAATGTGCTGCGCTTCCGTCACACATTCGTTGCAAATGCTGGCGTTAAGCCCCCTTATCAGAATTCTCTCCCCCGCGGGACGTCCGCAGAATGAGCATAGTTCCTCTTTCGGCGTGTATCTTTTTGCCATAACGGTTACATTTGCTCCGGATTACGCCGCAGAATCTCGTCAATCATCCCATATTCCTTCGCCTCGTCGGCAACCAGCCAGTGGTCACGGTCGGCATCGGCCCACACCTTTTCATACGGCTGGTGCGAATGCAGGGCGATTATTTCATAAAGCTCCTTCTTCAGCTTTTGGATTTCACGTGCTTCGATCTCAATGTCCGAAGCCTGGCCGGAGGTGCCGCCCATCGGCTGGTGGATCATGACCCGCGCATGCGGCAGTGCCGAGCGTTTCTTCTCCGTTCCGGCGCAAAGAAGTACCGCGGCCATCGAGGCGGCCATACCGGTGCAGACGGTGGCCACATCGGCGGAGATGTACTGCATGGTGTCATAAATTCCAAGTCCGGCGTATACCGAACCTCCGGGCGAATTTATGTAGATCTGGATGTCCTTCTTAGGATCCACCGACTCCAGAAAAAGCATCTGCGCCTGGATGATGTTGGCTGCGTCATCAAAAATGGGCACACCAAGGAAGATGATCCTATCCATCATCAAACGGGAGAAGACATCCATGGTTACAGCGTTCAGCTGACGCTCCTCAATGATGTTCGGGGTTATGTATTCGTTAGTGAGGGATTCGAACCGGTGCAGTTTCAGACTGCTGATACCGGCATGTTTCACCGCATATTCTCTGAATTCGTTTCTCATCTGATATACATTTATTATTTTTAAGACCGAATATATAAACAACAGTCTGCCTTACCGGCAGACTGCGTCAAAAGTTTACTGCTGTTCTTTCTTGGCAGCCGTCTTCCGTGCGGACGGCTTTTTCGCCTTGGTTTCCTTAACCTCCTCAGCAGGGGCCTCTGCCTTCTCCTCCGTCTTGCGGCTCCTTGTCTTTTTGGGCTTGGCAGGTGCAGGGGTGCTACCACTGCCGGAAAGGAACTCGTCCAATGAGACAGATTTCTTCACACCGCCGGACTTTTCAAAAATTATGTCGGCAATCCGCTCGAACTGGATGTTGTCGTAGACATTGCTGATGGTCTTCTCCTCCTTCAGCATGTTGCCCGCCAACGATTCCACCTGTTGTTTGTATTCTTCGGAAAGCATTGCGTAGTCAAGTCCGAAATAATTGAAGGAGAAATATCTACGCAGATAATCAAGGATATCCTCCCTGCCAATGTTCAGATTGCCATCCTCGGAAATCGTGTTTTCAACCAGCTGGAAAACGATGGACTTCTGCAAATCAGGATAGCGTTCCTCCATGCTTTCCGCCGTATAGAGTTCCGGATTACGCTCAATCATATAGCGTTTCACGAAACTGTCCGGAAGAGTCAGTTCCATGCCGGCCATCAGCGCATCCATGGCGGCGCCCCTGTACTGCATCCGCTCCTGCGAGTCATAACCGCGTTCAATCTGCGCCTTCAGGCGGCTGCGCATCGCAGCCTCGTCCTTCACCTGCCCGTCAGGGAAGGCGCGTGAATAGAACTCATCATCCATTTCCGCCGGATCAACATGGTGGATGGCATTTATGGTGACAGTCACCTTTTCGGGCGCATCCTCCATTTCGGTCGGCTTGCGCTTGAGAAGCGTGCTCCTCTCATAATCGGTTTCAAACATCTCCTTCAAATCGATGACCATCGTGTCATGCACCTTCTTTCCAATGAATTCATTACGGCAGGATTCCTTGAAATAGCTGGTCGGAAGACTGGAGGAGATGGGCTCCGCACCCTCTTCCGTGACAACCTGGACCAGTGCCATGTCGCCGTCAACCACCTCTTCGGTCGAGGAGAACTTGCCCAGCCTGCGGCGCAGCTTGGCCACCTCCTCGTCAATCTGTGCATCACTGGCGGTCACCTTCAGATAAGGGACATCCTTGGCCTTGGCGTAGTCAATCTTCACCTCCGGACGGAGTCCGATTTCAAAGGTGAAGCTGAACTCGCCCATCTTCTCAAAATCAGCCTTGGTCTTTTCCGGCACCGCCAACGGCTCGAACAAAATGCGAATTTTGTTTTCGCGCAGGTATTTTTCAATCTCCTCGTTCACCTTTTTGGAGATTTCATCCAGCATGACGGATGCTTTGTATTGACGTTCAATCATCCCCATCGGAACATGCCCCACCCTGAAGCCGGGGATGCTGGCCCTTCTTTTCAAATCCCTTAATGTTTTCGCCACCGCCTCCTGATAATCCTCAGGTACAAGTTCTACAGTGACATGTTCGTCCAAAATTCCGATGCTTTCTCTTACAATATTCATTGTCAATACATTTAATTATTTTTTCTCAAAATGCAAAAATAGTATTTTTTTAAACAAGTTTTGCGTTTTGCCTCCCTTTTTTATACGGTTAGCAGAGATTCCGGTTTTTCAAGCAGCAGATCAGCACCTGCATCCACCAGCTCCTGCCGTGTGCGGAAACCCCACAAAGCGCCGGCCATCCTTACTCCGGCGGCATGGGCTGTACGCACATCGACCGCAGTGTCACCGACATACAGCACATCGCTCCGGGAAATTCCGGTTTCAGCAAGGATGTCGTGCACTATTTCAGGATCCGGCTTGATGGGATGCCCTTTCCGGTGCCCCAGAATCACTGCAAAACGGATGCTTGGAAAATAATGGCGCATCAGCTCCGGCATAACCTCATGCGGCTTGTTGGAGGCCACAGCAAAAAGCGCCCCCGCAGCCTGCAACTTTTCCATGGTGGGCAACAACCCGTCGAACGGCTTTGTGCGGTCAGCCTTATGCAGGTCGTAATAGGCCATGAATTCAGGCAGCAGCGCATCCACCTGCGCCGCTGTCCGGGAACTTTCCGGCAACGCACGCTCCATCAGCAGGCGCGCACCGTCCCCGACAAAATAGTAGTAGGCATCCCTTTGATGTGTCGGAAAGCCGTTTTTCTCCAACACATGGTTCATGCTGAACGCAATGTCATCAATGGAATCCAGCAACGTCCCATCCAAATCAAATATAAATAATCTGATTTTCATAACTATTGATTATCCCCAAACAAACGCACAAACAACTCCACCAATCCTTCCGAAGCCGGAGGTGCCGGATAGGTCACCAACTTTCCCTGCGGGTCGACCAGCAGCCCCAAAGGCAGCACATAAGGCTTGTAGTCGTCCAGGAATGCGGACTGGTTTCCAAAATGGGCGAACTGCCAGTTGAAATCAGGATAATCCCGAAGGAAATGATACAGCTTCATAGGTTCATAATCGAGCATGACACTCAAAAACTCAACCTTGTCCCCATAAAGGTCATGCAGGTACTTCAAAACCGGCATCTCCCGGATGCAATCCTGGCAATAGGTGGTGAAAAACTGGATATAGAGGTATTTGCCCGCATACCGCGAAGAGGGTACATCCGCCCCGTGGACATCTTTCAGACAGAATGAAGGCATAAGGCAGCCTTTTTCCAAAGAATGGAACGATTTCCGCATGTTATCCGCCATCTGCCTGTGCTCCTTGAATTTGGTGTTTTTGGACAGCGCAACCAGAAGCGACTCCAGATTTTGCTGCTTGAACTCTTCCGGATAGGCCTTCAAATCGGAGAGTCCGCGCATCAGCACCAGTTCACGGATGATTTCGTTGCGCAGTAGCGGATCCTTGCCCAAATCGTCCAGCAGCTTGTGATAGTTGTTCAACTCGTTTATGTCCTGACGCAGCATCCCCTTTGTAATATGGTGCGACCCGGAATAGAGGTAGTTCTCGAAAAAGAGCGAAATGAAATCCATATAGGCGGGATTGTCATAGAAGACATACGGTGTCTCCAGATATTTCGCATACACCTTCAGCCGCTCCTTGCCATAGTACATGTTTTCGATCAAGGCAATCCTGTAGCGGACATATACGCTGTAGAAGTCTATGGCGGTCTCCGACACGGGGAAACGGGCCGTAAAAACATCCATCAGGCTGTCGTACACCTCCTTGGGCGCATGACGCACGATTGCCGCGCCGTTATAATACATAAAATATGTATAGTACTGGTCGAAATAGTTGATTTTCCAGTTCAGCTCGTTACTGTCACAGTTAAGGCAGGTTATCTGGATGTAGTTGCCAAGCATCTCAGCATCAATACGTCCGATCAGCACGCTGTCGGTATAGAGGTCGACATCATAGCTCCATCCCGGCATGACATAGAAACTGCCGTATGTGGTCCGATAGCAGAATGTGAGCAGCGTGGTCTGCCGGATTTGCGGCAGGCTTACACTGAACCGCCCCTCCGCATCAGTCGGAACCTTGGCTGTCAGAACAAGATTCCGCGAAAGCAGGTCGTCATAAGTGTAGAGCCGCAACGTGTCGTTGGCGGCGAAACGTGCCACGCCATGAATCTCTGTCTTGATTGGAGCCGCAGCCAGCAGCGTCCAACCCGACAGGACAAATGTTAAAATACTAATTTTTAATATATTATAAAAAATCCTCATAAACAAATCCTTTTAATGGAACCGTTCAATTGGATTACAACGCAAAAAAAAGGGGAATATTATTATGTCCCGACAAATTTATATGATTTTTTTTCTTCTTCAACACACACCGGCATGACGCCAGGGGATTACCGGAACGGTATCGGGATGTAGAGACGCACGGCCGTGCGTCTCTACGGTAAATGCGATGTGGGATTTTTTTCCGCCACGGGCGGAGCAGCGAAAAAAAGTGAAGATTTTTTTTAGGGGGCTGTAATATTTGGCCCCCTTCAAACGATTTATCAGTGGACGTAAAACAAAACATGACCACAAAGGAGTACAACAACTGTGTCAGACACTATTCGGATTCGCTGTATCGCTTTGCCCTACAGTTCGTACCCGACACAGCCTCCGCCGAAGACACCGTACAGGAATCCTTTGTGATGTTATGGGACAAAATTGACAAAGTGGAGATGGAACAGGCAAAAAGCTTTCTTTTCACCGTAACGCGGAACCGGATGATCGACCAAATCCGGCATGAGCAGGTGAAGATGCAGTACATGAGCGCGATGCCGGAGCCGGAGGGGCAAACCACCGGATACCGGCAGATGGAGCTGAAGGATGTGCTGCGGAAGACGCTTGCCAAGCTGCCCGCAATCCAGAAGGAGATCCTGCTGCTGCGCGACTGGGAGGGTTTCGCCTACAAGGAGATTGCAGAAATCGCAAATGTAAGCGAGCAGCAGGTGATGAGCTACCTGTTCCGCGCCCGCGTTGCCATGCGGAAGCACCTTGAGGCGGAAGGCTATTCCCTCCCCTCCTCTGACAAAAAACAAAGAAAGGAGCAATTATGAACAATATGACAACTGAAGACATTGAGGCCCTGCTGCTGCAATATGCGGAAAACGAGCTGGACGACGCCGCCCGCGCGGAGGTGGAGGCCCTACTTGCGGCACATCCCGAATACCTCCGGATGCTGGAGGAATACGACCCTGCGTTCCGGCTGCCGGTGACCCCAGCACCCGAATTCCCTGACAAAGGGACGCTGCTTAAGACAATACCGATGCCGCGCTGGATTGTACGGAGCCTCTCCGCCGCCGCGGTCATACTGCTGCTCTGCCTCGCCATCCCCACGGTCCTACGGCACCTGCACCAGACTGACGGCAACGAGTTTACCGCACAAAACGGTGGGGAGCAACAGACGCAACCTGCGGCAAATCCGGAACCGGCGCAACCTGCCGACACCACCGCCGCCATGCAACCGGCCAACACCATTCATGCAAAAGGCAATGATGCCGTCGCAAAGGCTCCTGCAACAACCGGAACCAATCTGATGGCCGATGCCGGAGTGCAGCCGTCCGCAATCGTAACGGCACCGGAGAATGCGGAGAAGGCCAACACAGCCGCCACGCCGCTGCCCGATGCCGCAACAACGGACGACAGCGTGGTGATTGTTCAGATTGACATTTACACGGACTGCTTGGTCTCCATAACACCGGAGGAGAATTCCTCGGAAAAAACGCCCGAACAGCACGGCAGGCTCTACCGGATAGTGAAGGGCATCGCAAACTGGCTGGCTCCCGAAGAAAAAGGCGGAGTGATGGTGGAGAAGCTGCTTGCCCGCACGGAAAATGTTATTAAAGCTTATGACAATGTATCTAATTTATTTAACTAATCCAATATCTGATCACATGAAAACATTAAAATCCAACACAATGAATATGAAAAAGATTTTACTCGCCGGACTAATTCTCGGCGGGTGCTGCGCCCCACTTTCGGCACAGCGCACGGACACGGTAAGGGTCTACCACCAGCTGCTGCCGGAAATCAAAAAGGTTGAAGTGGGCGGCAACGCACAGGTCGAGCTGCGGAGCGGAACCCAGAACAAACTGGATGTGAAATCGGACAAAAAGGATGTCACCTCAGGCAACCTTACGGGCAAAACGCTGGTACTGGACCAGCCCTGCCAGTATGTGCTGACACTGACAGACACCTGCAGCAGCAATTTCCACTTCAACTTGAAAGATTCCGCCTGCGTGACAGCCACCGCACTTACAGCATGGCCAATCCGCGAATTGAAAGCCTTGGACGCCTCCAGATTTACGGTGCAGAACCAGGACACGCTGAGGGTGAATGCGGTATCCATCTTTTTACAGAACAATTCCGTCATGCGGATAAAAAGCCCCATGTACATTGACAAACTGTACCAGATTGTCTCCACCAACGCCAAGTATCTGGTGGAGACCAAGGCCTACGATGTGCTTGCCTACCAAATCGTCGGAGGGTCACAGTTCAACACGGCACTGCCGAACCAGCTCCCCGCAGAATTGTCGGAGAACATGGAGCAGTCCGAAAGCGATTCGAACAAGTTGAAATTCCGTGAAGCATGGAACGATGCCGGCAGCAAACTGTATGACATATTCTCATCTCCCGAAAAGAAAAGCGAGAGCCCCGCAACCACCACGAAAAAGAGTGGCGACACCGTTGCCGCCGCCCCTACCGGAAAAGCGAAAGCCCTCCGCCACAGGTGGGAGACCGAATCGGACCTCTACTGGGGCTTCCTGTTCTGGAAAGGGAACGCCAGCTATTTTTCGGGATACCTGGAATATCCCGCATCCGACGAAATGCACTGGTCTCTCTCCAGCATCGCCTGGGAAATTAAGGAGAAATACTGGCTCAACTGGTGCAACAACCTGAGCATCGGCATCGGCATCTCCTACGACAACTACCGGCTGCCCTCGCCGGAGAACAACCATCTTGATAATATAGTGGATGAAAGTTCCAAAGTCGCATATTCCGATGGTGGCCGCAGCATCTACGACAAAGGCAAAATCCGTTTCGGCTACCTGCAGTTGCCGGTCGGCTACACCTTCGACAACCGCAAGGTCAGCTTTTCCGTCGAGGCAGTTCCGGGGATTCTGATGAAGGCCATGCTGAAAACCAGATGGGGCTCCCCAAACGCCAAATATACCTTCAAGCAGAATGTGAACAACCGGATGGAACAATGGAAATTTGATGTGCGGCTCTCCATCGGCACACCGGATTTCAGCCTCTACCTGCAGCCCTCGCTCCTGCCTATCTGCACCGAATACGGAAGTTCCATTTATCCAGTGCGGATAGGACTCTACATGTCATTATAACCGAATTATTTCCAATAACAAATAAAACAACGGAACATGAAAAAAATATTTTTGTCCGGACTGATCACTTTCGGCATCTGCACCTCCTTATGGGCACAACAGAAGGACACCGTAACTGTAAGGACAGACAGTGCCACCTTAGTAAAAAAACATGCATATTCGTGTGGCGACACCTCAATCCGCATGGAAGGGAGGCTGGACACCAAACGTGAATGGGAGGAATTTTTCAAGGAGCTGGGCGGCGGCCTGTATGAACTGTCCCTTTTGTGCAACAATCCTCAGACAGCCTTAACCACGACACATCCGAAAGATTCAACCAAGCGAAACGCTAAAGCTATGATTTCCAAAGAGTATAAAAATAAAGGCTGGAGATTTGGGATGCAATTCAACTGGGGTTTCCTGGCCTGGAACGGGGACCTGCCTTCATTCACCAAATACTTTATCGGCATGCCGACCGAACCTGAAACCCATATCTCATTCTCCGCGTTGTCGTTTGAGGCTTCGGAACGCTATTGGTTCAACAGTCATCATGCGGTGAAGCTTGGCATCGGACTGGCATGGGACAACTACCGCTCAAAGATTCCAGGACACTACGGTTATTATGATTATCTAGGGATTCCCGCAACAAAGGTGAAATATACCGTGACCTATGTGACAGCCCCTATCGGGTACCAGTTCAGCAGCAACCGCTCATTCGGGTTTCATCTGGAACTGATTCCCGGCTATGCCACCAATGCGCATGTCAAGCTGAAGGGAAAGTTTAAGCATTACAGTTACAGGGAAACTGACAAACAAAAGTACATTGATATGGAGAATGTGAACCTGTTCAAGCTGGATGCACGCGCATCGGTGGACTTCAGCTGGGGTGAACTATATGTGCAACAGTCACTGCTGCCCGTGCTGGACTGTGACG
>JAEEGJ010031087.1_pt1 | contig 10373 bp, 3 predicted proteins | sample 8958761 | NCBI WGS metagenome assembly JAEEGJ01 (sample SAMN16246546, study PRJNA631951) | gut metagenome | biome: gut microbiome; feature: rumen; material: RS-attached | host: Bos | place: Iran: Karaj | collected 2018-10 | reverse complement strand
GCCTTAGCCTTCTCAATACTATTTGCATATGAATAAAAGTAGACTCCTACTGGTATCTTTTGTTCTAAGAAACCTTCAATATTTTCTTTAAATTTAGGATCAACATAATAGTCTCCATCAATACCATTAGTTCCCCCTACTTTAACCATGACAAAATCAACACCAGCTGAAGATACCTTTTCATAGTTTATTCTTCCTTGCCATTTTGATACATCAAGACCAAAGTATGTATTCTCACCTTTATATTCTTTCTTTATATCAGCATAATTAATTTTCTTAGGATTATATGAACTAGAACCCTTTTTAACTATTAAAGTAAAATCTTTACTAGTTACATTACCACTTTTATCAGTAATACGATATGTTAGTTCATAATTACCTATTTTATTTAAATCATATTCTCCAATAATTTCTCTTGTTGGATTATTATCAAGATAATCTCCTGACATAATCATGTTTTTAAGTTCACCTTTTGTTCCAACGTTAACTGAATAAGTATCATTTAACCAAATAATAGGTGGAACATCATCAATTACTTCATATGAAATACTATATGGAACAGTTATATTTTCTTCATTAATATATTTAAAGTTAACTGATCTTTTACCAAGAGAAGCGGTATCTAAATATGTATCATGAATAATATCACCATTAATAGATTCTATTAAATCACTAATCTTTAACTTCGTATCATATGTTATCTTTAAATTCTCTTTAAGATTAACAACAATCTTTGCATTTCTAATTCTTTCTTGTTCTTTATAATCTTGATATTTTTTATATCCAAAATAAAAAAGAGGTATAAGAACAATAATAATTAAAACAATAATTAATATTTTCTTTTTCATACTACCTCCTTTAAGACATAAAAAAAATCCAGAAAATCGAAAGCCAGATTAACTAAAACCCGCTCCATGCAGGTGGGTGTCAATACTTAAACATTAGGATCCTTAGGAACTCACACTAAGTATTCAACACAGTTTAATTGCTCCTGACTCCCTTATTATAACAACAGTCGGTTTTATAACATACAAGACTTTCATATCTTCTAGACATTTTTAATATAACACACTTATTTTCAAAAATATATACTTTTTTGTAAAGTTGTTTTTACTTGACATCAAATAACTTTTTTAAATTAAGAGATGCCTGATATACATTATTCTTTGATATATCGTACTTTTCACTAACTAATTTAATAGCTTCTTTCATTGTACATTTATTGTAAACCATTTCATTTATGATTAGTGATTCAATACTAATTTCACTATTATTTGCACTTTCTTTAACTGCTTCAACGATTAAAACATACTCTCCTTTTTCATAATTAGGATTACTATTAAGTTCATTAATAACTTTACTAATACAACCATAATACTTCTTTTCAAACTTCTTAGTTAAGTCATTAGAAAGACAAACATTGATATCACCTAGATTAGATAATAATGCTTCAAGTGTCTTCATTATTCTTTTAGGTGATTCATAAATAATAGCTAGTTTACTACTATCCGTTTTAATCTTTTTACATAATTCCTTAGTTTCTTTATTCTCTCTAGGGAAGAAACCATAAAAAGTAAATGAACTAGTATCAAGTCCACATGACATAAGTGATGTAATTACTGCACTTGGACCAGGTATACTAATTACTTCAATATTATTCTTAACAGCTTCACTAACTAAGATACTACCAGGATCTGATATACAAGGACAACCTGCATCACTAATTAAACCAATATTCTTACCAGCTTTAAGGTCATCAATAATAGTATTACTTTTACCTTTCTCATTAAACTTATGGTAGGCAACTAATTTTTTATTAATACCTAAATATCTTAATAAGTTAATAGAATTTCTAGTATCTTCACAAGCTATATAATCAACAAAATTCATTGTATCAATAACTCTTTTAGATAAATCATCTAAATTACCAATAGGTGTACCTATTACATATAATATTCCCATTTATATCACCTTACTTATTAATTTCTTCAATAATCTTTATTAAGTCAATTGGATTCATACATTTATATTCTTCATTAATTAATTCTTTATTTTCATAACAACAAGGGATAAATGTTACATTAGTATTCTTTGCAAACGTTTTATCAATATTACTATCACCTAGATATATTACATCATCAGTTGAACAATTAAGTTTATTACATAAATAAATCATACTATCAATACTTGGTTTTGGATTATCAACTAAATCACTAGTAACAACTACTTTAAAATAATCTTTAATAGTATCTAGTTCATAATCTAATTCATGATATTCATTAGTATTTCTTGATGTAATGATTGCTAAGGTATAACCTTTGTTATACAAAGATTTAATAACTTCTTTCATTCCTGGGAAACATAATGTTTTACCCTTAGCATAAGTTCTTTCCCATTCATCATTAATATCTTTTAATTGTTCATCAGTTAGATTTAAACTCTTAAAGAAAACTTTAGTAGGTAGTGTTGTTAACTTACTCATTAATTCATCATCTATTTTCATTCCCGTAACATTCTCAATAGCTTCTTGTAAACTAATAAGTTCATGTTCAAAACTATCTACAAGTGTTCTATCTACATCAATTGCTATTATCTTTTTCATAATCCCTCTTTCTTATGTATTATATCATAAAAAAACGAGATTATATAACCTCGTTTATCTTAGTTAAATTTTCTTTTTGTATAAATAACTATATTAACAAATACTATTAAACTAATAATGAATAATGTAATGTATGTTAATATTTTATCTACTGTAATTGGTGTTTCAGTATCAATAACCTCTTCTTCACCATCACCAGGTTCTACTGGTTCTTCTTTATCAGGAACAGTAGGTTCCTCTTCTTTTTCAGCTTCTTTGAATTCAACTTCAATTGTAATATCATCAGTTACATTTGTGAATCCTGGAAGAATCATCTTAGTTTCATCAGTTATTTCTATTTCTTCACCATTAACTATAATTTTAGATATAACATTACCTTCATTTGGTGTAATAACAATATTATCAGGTGTTGAATCATCTCCATAAGGAACTTCTTCACTACCAGTTACAGTACCATCACCATTTGTGACATCAACATCTATCTTAATCATAATCTTTTCATATTCATAAATAAATTCTTGATCTTCGATAGTAAACTCATTAGTTTCATTATCAGGTTTTACTGTTACTCTATATCCTTCTGGTTCTTTAGATGTACTTGTATAAGTGTTTCCTATCTTGTCAGTTTTAACATCATCAGGAACTAATGAAGTAGTTGTACCAGTTAAATAATGATGAATCGTTATCTTACTAGTTTTTAAAGTATAGTAATAGTTAACTACATAAGTATCTTTAGTAACAGTTCCATTTGTATCATCACCATCACTATTTAAATACTCATATTTATTTTTACATTTATCATTTAGTTCATTAGATGCATAATAATTTGTTTCATAATTATCAGTATAATGTTTATTATATACATCATCAGAATGAACTGAAGTTGTTGTTCCTTCGACGTAATGATGAACTGTTACAGTAGCTGGTTTTAATTGATAATAGTATATAACTTCTATAGTATCACTACCTACAATACCATTTACTGGAGTATTACCAGTACCAGCTGCAACATAGTTAGTTAAATTCTTTCTTGATGTTTCATAAGTTCCTCCATAATAAACAGGAGTTATTGTTTCATCGCCTGATACACTTGTTGTTGTCTCATTACCTTCTAAGTCTTTTAAGTAATGATGAACAATTACGGTAGCTGGTTTTAATTCATAGTAATAGATAATATCATATGTATCTTTACTCACAGTACCAGATACTGCATCTCCACCGGTTTCATTATTGAAATAATAATTTGTATTATTTAAATCATTTGTTTCATAATTACTTGTTTGATATGGCTCTCCATATTTATATGTTGTTAATATATCATCATCATGTAATTTTGTATCTGTTCCTTTAATATAGTGATGAACTGTTATTGTTGTTGGTTTTAGTTCATAGTAATAAATAACTTCATAAGTGTCTTTACTAACTATTCCAGATAAATCATCACCATCATGTGAACCATTATAGTAATAATTTTGATTAGTTAAATTAGCTGTTTGATAATAATTTGTTTCATAAGTTTGAGTCATTTGTTTAGTAAATGTATCATCTTCATGAACCTTATCTGTTGTACCAACTATATAGTGGTGAACAGTTATATTAGCTTCTATTAAATCATAATAGTATATTATTTCTATTTGATCTTGTCTTGCATTTCCTGTTACTGGGTCTCCTGCTGTTGTTCCATTATGAGCATAAAGACCTTTATATTGATCATAAAGAGCAGTTGTCGCATAAGGACTTGAAACATATGGTTGACCCCATTTTTTAGTTATTTCTTCATCATCACGAACTTTATCAGTTGTTCCAACTTTATAATGATGAATAGTAATTGGAACATCTTTTAAATCGTAATAGTATACAACGACATATTGATCTTGTTCTACTACTCCAGAAACAGAATTACCAGCATTTGTATTATTATATACATATTTATTTTTATAATCATCATATAATTCACTTGATGGAATTGGATCAGTACTATATTGAGCTGTATAATGTGTATTTATAATAACGTCGTCATGAACTTGTTCATAAGAGTCAACTAAGAAGTGATGAACTATTACTTGTGCTGGTCTATGATCATAGTAATAAATAATATCATAACTATCTTGGGCTACAACCCCGCTTACTGGATCACCATCGTTTGTATTATTATATGAATAAACATTATAATACTCACCTTCTAGTTGCATACTTCCATAAGCTCCTGTTACATAAGTTTCTGTATAAAGTTTAGTAAAGACATCATCTTCATGAACTTTAGTTGTTGTTCCTACCAAATAGTGATGTGATGTAATAGTTGCTTCTTTGAATTTAAGACCAACATTCTTATTATCAGCTATCATTACTTCAGCTACTGGATCAATATCTAAATCTGTTATTAAATCACTTAATCCTGTAGTTGGATTTAGAATATTAGATACATTAATGGTACCTGCATTCTTAGTTACTATCGTTTCATGACTTTCAGTTTCATATTTTATGTAATAATTACCTCTTGATAATTTTTCAAATTCATAGTAACCATTAGTACCAGTAGTTGCTGTACCAACTAAAGTATTTGATTCATCATATAACATAACTTCTTTGTTAGGTAAGATACTATCTACTGAGGAATCATAAATATCATTTTTGTTTCTATCTAAGAATACATAACCTGTTATCTTACGATTAGTTACAACTGCCGTTTTATTATCAGATGAAATAACATTTTCTAAGTTATCACTGAAAGCAGCTATTTTAAAATAATATTTATCACCATTATCATTACCATTTGGAATAAGTTTAAATTGATAATTAATATCAGTTGTTCCTAATATTGTTGGAATAAATGTTGATATTGCAGTTGCATTAGCTGGAATAGTATCACCGACATTTACTTCTATCCAATTAGTATTTGTATCTAAATCATAATTGTTTGGAATATACATTGTATTAGATTCTTGATCAGTTGCAAGTCCCAATTCATTTATTGTGGTAGTCGTATAATACATTTTTTGAGTAGCAGCTAAACTTACTACTTCAAGAGTATAATCACCACTAAAGTGAGAACCATTACTATCACCATTCTTTGGTAATATCTCAAGGGTTTTAACATTACTTAATGTTCTTTGAGCTATGTTATATAAATAATCAGTTATAACGGTATCTTGATCCATATCTAAATATTCACTAGATATTCTTTGACGAAGAGATGAGCCAGATAAGTTAACAATATTAATTGTTCGCCCTGTTGATTTAGGCCCAGATAATACACTTGGGCTTGATACGTGTGCAGAAATATTCTTTGATGAATTATTTGCTGTATATGGATTTATTTCAAGTTTACATGTTATTGTTGGAAGAGGATTCTCTGTATTCCAATCATTTATTTCCCATGTTACAGTTTGTGTACCATTTGGATTAGACACAACACTTGTTGGAACACGATTTGCACTATCTTGAACATATACAAGATCTATCGGTATATCAATCCATACTTTAAAATTAGTAGTTCCATTTAGTTCAGATAGAGCTGTTGTAAAGCTTGGATTAATAGTTAAATCAATTAATTCTTCTTCAACATAATACGTGTATTTTGGAACTGATTCATCTATATCTAGTGTCATTCCAGTAATATAATAACTTTCACCTAATGTTGCTCCAGTAACTGGTGTATCAAGGCTTGAGCCGTCTTCACTTATCACTGGTTTAACATAGTCCATGTCGTATCCATATTCGTGACGAATTGTTTTTTCAGCATTTTCATAAGCAACAATTTTATGTCTTACAAAACCAGACTTTCCAATTGCCTCTATACTATCAACAGGAGTTAAGAACATTTTAAGAGTAGATAACACTCCATAACCTCTCCATGTTGGTTCAGTTACAAGAATAGCAGCAATCTTACCATGAGCTTTTGCATCCTGTACAGAATCATACCAATCAAAATCACTATTAAGAGCGCTATTAACTAATGCATCAGTTAAAACTCCATTAGCTTGATTTGTTTTATATACGCCATATTTAATTAAAGCATCATTTGGGTTTGGAGTAGCAAAAATACCTGAATTGCTATATGTAACTGCTGGAAGTTTATATTGTGCAAAATCAACTGCTTCACTATTCCATACAATTAATCTTTCAAGTCCACCTTCATAAGGACCTTCATCAGCTGAAACAGTTGATATAAAACCTCTTCTTTTATCTATTGGAAGTGGATCTATATCATCAAAAGAATCACTAGAAGGCGTTGAACTATTATTGTTTTCACCGTAAACACTATAATCTGCAGTAAAATTTTTATTTTTTAAATTGCCAGTTAAGTAATTAGAGTAATTATATATAACGGATGCATCCGGATCATATTCACTAGATAAATCATCATCATAAATTAAACTAGTAGCAGAAATAACAAGCCGATAATCATATTTTTCACCAGCCTCTGGTTCATAGAATGGAACAAATAATTCATAACCCTGAGTAGCAATTTGTACATAATCATCCATAGCATAAGAATAGAATCCAGTGTTTTCTCCACTAATAATATTACCATGGGTAGGTAGACTTGCAGTCATAGTACCAGAATCATATGATACTAATCCAGATTGTGAAGAAGAATGTCTACTAGCTTTAAACCAGTCATCATCAGATTTATTTTTATTTTCATCTGGCCAAAATCCTGTTGTTGGTTCAAATGGTCTTCCATAACTATATAAAATAGCATCATTAACAGGATTATCAGTTTCCATCGTTGCTATATTAATGAAACTACTTGTTCCTGCTTTTCGATATTCATATTTTATTGAATATTTGGTTTTAACAGAATTAGTTGGGACTTGTGAACCCACATGACCAGCACCATCAATAGATGAAACAAATCCTATATATTGACCTTTAACTCCATCTTTTTCACCAGCATTATTTACAACACCTTTCTCCATTTCAAGATTAGGATCATAAGCACCTGTTATTTTTATTGGTGATGTATCTTGAATAGTTTTACTATCTACTAAACTATTAGGATTATCTGGTTTATTGCCTTCCATCCATACTTCGAATTTTGGCATGTCTGCTTGGGTTAATTCTCTTTCATAACCCATAGCCATTATCGTAAATGATAATTGTTGGGTACCACTAGTTGGTGAACTACCACTAGGTATTTCCCAATAAGCAGTTATCTCTGTATTATCTTCATTATAATGGTAACTATTCATCCAAGAATCTTTTAAGAATCCCATTGATAAGCCATTGTCTTTTGGAATAGTTGCTTTTACATAAATTCTGCCTCCAGTAATTACTTCATCTGGAGTAGTAGTATTTTCATTTCTTGCAATTGTAAGTTCTAAGGTATAGGTCATTTTATCATAAGTACGTAAATACTCATCAGTATCAGTTGAATCATTACCATCCATATCTGATGTTGCATCAAATGGAGCTTTACCTGTCTTTCTATCTGTTATTGCTACAGAAGTAACTTTTAATTTATCATAGTTTTCAGTCTCAGCAGAAACACTCTTATAACTAAAAATAATAGTCATTAATATAGCGATAAAAACTACCATAAATACTTTCTTAAAATTTCTCATAGAATCACCTATCCTATCTTTATATCTTACTCTAATATAAGAGTATCATAAACCATGTAGATAGGCAACATAATACATAAAAAAAACTACATATTATTTTATGTAGTTTTTATTATTTTTTTATCCACAATTGTGTTGATGATTTTTATTTTTTATTTATTATTTACTACTTTATCTAACATATCTCCAAGTACTTTATTTGCTTCCTTAGTCATATGAATTCTATCAGCCATAATATACTCCGGATGATTAGTTAGTTCACTGTTAAAGTCTACTACTTTAACATTACTATTACTAAATTCTAACTTGTTATCAACTGATACTATATAAATTTCATAGTCTTTTAATAAACCTATTATTTCTAAATAATTATTAGTAGTCATATTAGCTTGTTTATCAAAAGCAAATACTATTCGATGATTTATAGTATTATTTTCTACACCAGTTTTAATATCACTATATAATTTTTCAAATTTATAATCTTTATCAAGTTTAAAATCCGTTTTTAAGAATTTCTCTTTAATATCATCAAATGCATTAATAATTAAATCATTACCATAGAATGTAATCTTTTCTTTCATTTCTTGTTCGTGACTATTAATAATACCATTCTTTTTATCATTAAATTCATCTAGATATACTTGATATATTGCTTTATAAATAGCATTTGAATAAGCAGATTGTCCTATTCCTGTTAAATGTATTAAATCAGCACCAAAATATTCTCTATGACCTTTTGATATTTCTTCCCAGTCAATTAAATATACATTAGAATTATTTTTAGCTAGTTCTCTAATATGACTATTCATATGAACTTGTCGGTCATTAGTAACTGTTAATATAAATACTTTTTTATCTTTTAAAATATTTATTATTTCATTTCTTGTACTGTTACCACAAGAACCATTTGTTCCTAAACCTATTACAACTACTTCCCCTATTTTGCTTTTAATACTTCTTAGTATACCAGGTACTTCACAATCAGCTCTTGATACTTTAGCATCTACATAACCTCTAGGGAATAATCTATATAAACTTTGAGCTGCTCCTAGCATTACAGAATCTCCTATTGATACTACAGGCATCTTATCAATAGCATCTTTTATTTTCTCTTCACCTGATTCCAAGTCAGCTAATACACTATTCCAATTATCTTGTTCTTCTTTTAATGATGCTTCATACTCTCTTTGTTTTTGTTCCATTAATTCTTCGTTTTTATTTAGTTGTTCTTCTAATTCTTTCATCTCTTCAGTATGATCTTTACTAATTACATAATTATAAATACCAAAGGCACTAAATAGTGATAATAAAACTAAAGTAATAATCTTAATAACTTTTAATTTAACTTTACCTTCACTATTCTTTTTATAATCAAGACTAAAATGTAAGATATAAGAAAGAACTATTGTAATTACAATTATACAGATAATACGAATGATACTATTCATCTCTAAATCTTGGAATAAAAAGATTACTGGATATTGAACTAAATAAACTTCATACGTTATTTTAGCGAATGATTTAATAGACTTATCAAAACTATTTATATTATCGCTTGAAAGTGATGTTCCATAGTCTATCAGTCTACATCCTATAAAGGTAATTATTAGCATTACAGCATTAAAGTAGATAGAATCAGATGGTATAAAGATACACAATAATATAGTCATCAAAATATATAGATAAAAGACTATTCTATTTGGTACTTTACTAGTTAAACAAGTTTTAAGATCCTTACAATATACTTTAAATAAACCTACTGTTAAACCAAATAAAAGAGAAAATGATCTAACAAAAGTATCATAGTAAGTAACCATAATATTATTATTTAAACTAGAATACAAGAAATAAACATAACCACCAAATGATAGTAGCATCATTAATACAATTGGTACCCATTTTTTAATCTTATCTCCTAAGAATTTAAGAGCATAAAAGATTAATGGGAATACTAATTCAAATTGTAATAATATTCCTATATACCAGAAATGCATAAATGGTGAACTAACATGTCTTGCAAAATAATCCATGTTAGCTGTTAATTGCCAAAAATTATTGTACCCGAGTAATACTGATGTTGTCTCAGGTTTTAAAGTTAACCAATTAATTGAAGGTATTAAAGCAATAACTCCTAGTGTTATAAAGACAACGATTAATAACGGAATATAAATATGAATAAATCTTTCTTTGTAATAACTTAATAT
>JAEEGJ010031085.1_pt1 | contig 10373 bp, 9 predicted proteins | sample 8958761 | NCBI WGS metagenome assembly JAEEGJ01 (sample SAMN16246546, study PRJNA631951) | gut metagenome | biome: gut microbiome; feature: rumen; material: RS-attached | host: Bos | place: Iran: Karaj | collected 2018-10 | reverse complement strand
CTATCAAATACCATCCCGACAGGAATGCCGGAAACCCCGAGGCCGAGGAGAAGTTCAAGGAAGCTACCGAGGCCTACGAGGTGCTTGGAGATGATAAGAAGCGCCAGGCCTACGACCAGTTCGGCTTTGCCGGGGTAGAGGGCAACATGGGGGCAGGTGGAGCACATGATTACTCCAACGTATTCCATGATTTCCAGGATATCTTCGGCGGCGACTTCTCCATCTTCGACACTTTCTTCGGCGGTGGCGGCAGCTCCAGAGGCGGTCGTGGTTACGGCGGACAGTACCGCGGTGCAGACCTCAGGTATAACCTGGACATCTCCTTCAAGGATGCTGTCTATGGTACCAAAGTAGAAATCTCTTATAACCGGAATGTAAGCTGCACAGAGTGTGGCGGTACCGGCGCTGCCGCCGGCTCAGGACGCAAGAGGTGTCCAACCTGCGGCGGAACTGGCCAGGTACGCCGGAGCTCCGGCTTCTTCTCTCTCGCATCAACATGCTCAACATGCCATGGCGAGGGATCCATCATAGAAAAGCCCTGCAGCCACTGCGGTGGCAGCGGCGTGAACCGCAAGGTTCAGAAGATCAAGGTAACTATCCCGGCTGGAATAGAGCCGGACAAGCAGATAAGCATACCTGGCCAGGGCGATGCCGGGCCTGCAGGCGGTGTACCAGGAGACCTTTACGTATTTGTAAATGTGCGGCCTCATGAGTACTTTGAGCGCAGCGGCAACGACCTTTACTGTATGGTGCCTATAAACGTGGCCCAGGCATCGCTGGGCTGCAGCATAAATGTGGACACACTTGACGATAAGAAGGTGAAGCTCAAGATTCCGGCAGGAATCCAGAACGGCAAACTGCTGCGCCTTAAAGGGGAGGGTGTGCCATATCTTCATAATCCTAATAAGAAGGGCGATCTTTATATCAAGATCCAGATTGTGACACCGGAGCGTCTCTCCTCCAAGGCCAAGGCCCTTATGGAAGAGCTTTCCCAGCAGCTGGGTGAGAACGAGAACCCCAAGCCGGTACGGCTTTCCTCAATATAAACGGTGCCTATGGCTGAAGACCGCTCCCGATGCTACAAAGTAAGCGAGATCACTAAATGCATCAAGGACTGTCTGGAGGATCAGTTCTGTTCTGTCCAGATAGAGGGAGAGGTTTCCAGCTTCAAGCTTTCAAGCACAGGACATTATTACTTTACTCTTAAAGATGCTTCTGCAGCCATAAATGCAGTTCTGTTCTCCAGATCTGTCAAGAACGCAGGCTATCTTCCAAAGGATGGGGATATGGTTGTGGTCACAGGCAGTGTGTCGGTCTATGCCAGGAGCGGAAGCTATCAGGTTATCTGTTCCCACATAGAGAACAAGGAGAAGCAGGGCGACATCTTTGCCGAGCTGAAAAAGCGGTATGAAAGGCTTAAGGCCGAGGGGCTTTTCGACGAAGCCCGTAAACGGCCTATTCCATCATATCCTAATCGCATCGGGGTAGTCACATCCCCCAGCGGCGCCGCCATCAGGGATATCCTGAGGGTGCTCAAACGGCGGAACAATACCATAGACGTGGTCATCCTACCGGCGCCGGTGCAGGGGGACGAGGCCGCACCTGTCATAGCGGCCCAGATCAGGCGGGCCAATATGTTCAGACTGTGCGATGTGCTTCTGGTGTCCCGGGGCGGCGGCGCGCCGGAGGACCTCTTGCCATTCTCAGACGAGGAAGTGGTCCGGGCTGTTGCTGCTTCCCAGATTCCTACGATTTCTGCGGTAGGACACGAGATCGATATGGTTCTTACAGACCATGCCGCAGACCTCAGGGCCCCTACACCCTCTGCCGCCGCCGAGGTTGTATCCCAGGAGGCAGAGAATGTCAAAGACAGGATCAAGGAATACAGCCAGGGGATAAGAGATGAGATTCTGGAACGGCTTGACAGTGCCCGCCTGGTTCTGGAGGATAATTCCAAGGAGAGCCTTAAGAAGAGCTTGGTAGGCTTTCTGGACGATATGCACCAGAGACTTGATGATGAGCACGAGGATCTTTGCCGGACAGTAAAGGATGTCCTCAAGGACAGCCGTCATCGTCTTGAGCTCCTTTCCGAAGGCTTAAAGGCATCTTCTCCTGCGTCAATCTTAAAGCGGGGATATGCTGCAGTATATAATAAGAGTGCAGACCAGTATGCTGGCTCTGCTGCTTCCATCAAGGCCGGAGACCGGCTGAATATCACCTTCTGGGATGGCACAGCAGCTGCCGTTGCCGAGAAACAGGGAGAGTAATTATGAGTTTTGAAGAGAAATTAAACCGGCTTGAAGAGATCAACAATGATATGAAGGATGGGGATGTTCCTATCGAAAAAGCGATGAAGCTCTTTGAAGAGGGAATCAAGCTGGCATCATCCCTGGAGAAGGAGCTTGGCAAGATGGAAAGGAAGGTGGAGATTCTCATCAACAAGCCTGACACCCCGGAAGAGGAGCCTAAGCTTGAGCTTTTCACTGATGTTGACGAGGAAGATAAGGATTAAGGCCTTATAAATTCCACTTTATCGCCTTCCTTTATACCATGTCTCTGGAAGGCTCCCTGATTCACCTCTAAGACATATCTGACCGAATATCTTGACTCCACAATCCTTGTGGAAAGTGGTTCCATATCGTATATCTCCCGTATGGTCCCATCGGTGGCGATATATGCTAATGAGATTGGGATTTTGGTGTTTTTCATCCAGAAGGATTTCCTTGAATCCCGGTCGTAGACAAAAAGCATTCCCTTGTCCTCATCCAGGCTTTCCCGACCCATAAGACCTTTCTCCTGGGTCTCCCGGGTATCGGCTATCTCCACAGTGATTTTCCACTGATTTATCTTGATATCTTGGGTCCTGAGGACATCACTCTTCTTGCAGGAAAATGAAAAAAATACAACCAGCAGTACTAAAACGAGACGATAAATTTTCATATCTATAGTTTAGACTAAGAAATATAGGTTGTCAAATCAGGTTTTATATCGTACCTTTTAATTATGATAGATTTCAAGAAAATGCTTCTTGCTTTGATGCCCAAGACTAAAATCAGGGATTGGATGAGCAAGAATGCCCTGCCATATAGAGAACTGATGGCATACTACAAGTGTGCAATGATGGGTATGGAGACCAAATTCAGGGTTCTGGACGAGGAGCTTTCCCTCAAATATGACCACAACCCCATTGAATCCATAGAATCCAGGCTTAAATCCCCGGAGAGCCTCTTTGACAAGCTGGACCGGCGTGGACTGCCAATGAGCACCGAGAGCATAGAGAAGAATATCTTCGATATAGCAGGGGTGAGGGTGATCTGCTCCTATCCATCTGATATCTACATGCTGTCCGAGGCTCTCCTTAAGCAGGATGACATCAAGCTGGTGGAGAAGAAGGACTACATCAAGAATCCTAAGCCCAACGGATACAGGAGCCTACATCTTATCATAGAGATACCTATATTCCTCCACGACCGGAAGAAGATGATGAAGGTGGAGGTGCAGCTCAGGACCATCTCCATGGACTGGTGGGCAAGCCTTGAGCACAAGATACGCTATAAGAAGAATATTCCTCAGGATGTGGCAGACCAGATCTGGAACGACCTTTATCAGTGTGCCGAAGTCAGCGCTGAGCTGGACCGGCGGATGGAGGCTATCCAGAACAAGGTGGACGAGTACGCCCAGCAGGAACAGCAACAATAATTATTTTTATTATAGTAATTGATATTAAACCTCAAAAAGAGTAAAATAACCCGAAATTATTGGAGGTAATAGAATGTTACTCGCACTTATTGCCGTGCTTGCAGCTGCATTTGGCCTTTGCGTCGCATTCGTGCTCGCAAAATGGATCGGATCATGTGATGCCGGCACAGACAGAATGAAAGAGATCTCCGGATTCATCAGAGAAGGAGCTTTCGCTTTCTTGAAGAGAGAATACAAGTCAATGGCTATCGTTATTGTAGTTCTCTTTATTGTTATTGGAATTGCACTCGACTTTACTACAGCTGTTCTGTATCTTTTCGGTGCCCTGCTTTCAGTTCTTGCCGGATTCTTCGGTATGAACGTAGCTACAAAGGGTAACGTGCGCACAGCAGCAGCAGCTAAAGATTCCGGAATGAACAAGGCCCTCAAGGTGGCATTCAGATCCGGTGCAGTTATGGGACTTTGTGTTTCCGGCCTGGGACTTCTTGGTGTCGGTATTGTAGTTACCTGCCTTGACCTGGCAACAGTGACACAGTGCATCACCGGTTTCGGTTTCGGAGCATCTTCCATGGCTCTCTTCGGCCGTGTAGGTGGCGGTATCTATACAAAGGCAGCAGACGTAGGAGCTGACCTGGTAGGTAAGGTAGAGGCTGGAATCCCTGAGGACGACCCACGTAACCCGGCAGTTATCGCAGATAACGTAGGAGACAACGTAGGTGACGTTGCAGGTATGGGTTCAGACCTGTTTGAGTCCTATGTAGGATCTATCATCTCTGTAATCACCTTGGCAGCTGTTGCAGCAGCCAACAACCCATTCGGCTTCTCCAGAGAGACAGCAGCTGTATTCCCACTTATCATTGCAGCAATCGGTATTGTTGCATCTGTAGTCGGAATCCTTGGTGTCAAGGGTAAAGAGGGACAGAACCCTGCTGCAGCTCTCAACATGGGAACATATCTCAGCGGTATCGTTGTAATTATCGCTGCTATCATCCTTTCTAAGGCTATGCTGGGAACATTCAACTATGCATGGTCAATCATCGCAGGTCTTATCGTAGGTATCGCAATCGGAAAGGTTACCGAGATCTACACATCTGCAGATTACAAATATGTAAAGAAAATCGGCGAGCAGTCACAGACTGGTGCAGCTACAACCATCATCTCCGGTCTCGGAGTTGGTATGATGTCCACACTGTGGCCTATCATCTTCGTATGTATCGGTGTATTCGTAGCATATAAGTTCGGCGGAATGTACGGAATCGCACTTTCTGCAGTTGGTATGCTCTCCACAACAGGTATGACAGTTGCAGTTGATGCATACGGTCCTGTATCCGACAACGCCGGTGGAATCTCCGAGATGTCTGAGCTTCCAGAGGGCGTAAGAAAGATCACAGATACCCTGGACTCTGTAGGTAACACCACAGCAGCTATCGGAAAAGGCTTTGCAATCGGTTCCGCAGCTCTTACAGCACTGGCTCTGTTCGTTGCTTACGCTGCAGTTTCCAACCTCAAGGCTATCGACCTCTTGAACCCGATCGTAGTTGTAGGTCTCTTCATCGGATCTATGCTGCCATTCCTCTTCTCTGCAATGACAATGAACTCCGTAGGAAAGGCTGCCAACCAGATGATCGAAGAAGTAAGACGCCAGTTCAGAGAGGACAAGGGAATCATGGCTGGAACATCCAAGCCAGACTACAAGCGCTGTGTATCTATCTCCACAGGAGCTGCTCTTAAAGAGATGATCATGCCTGGTGTTATGGCAATCGTTGCTCCTATCGCAGTAGGAATCATCCTTGGACCAGCTGCCCTGGGCGGAATGCTGGCTGGATCTCTTGCTGCAGGTGTTCTCCTTGCTATCATGATGGCTAACGCTGGTGGAGCATGGGACAATGCCAAGAAGTATATCGAAGGCGGCGCTTACGGCGGAAAGGGTTCTGACACCCACAAGGCTGCAGTTGTCGGCGATACTGTTGGTGACCCGTTCAAGGATACATCCGGTCCTTCCATCAACATCCTTATCAAGCTGATGACAATCATCGCAGTAGTATTTGCTCCGCTGTTTGTTCAGATCGGCGGTCTTCTTAAATAAGCTGCAAACTGGATAAAAAATATAAAGGCGTCCTTCGGGACGCCTTTTTTTTGCTTGTTGGGTTAGGTCAGAGCAGCATCAGCCCGGTGACCAGCGGGATAAGCAGGTTGTCGTAGTCCTTGATGGGCAGAAGCTCTGTTAATGTTGCAGCCAGAGCTACAGCTGTTGTCTTTGTAACGCTGCAGCCTGTGGCGTGGAAAGCCAGTGCAAACACGGTGGCAAAGCAGGCGGCTGAACCGGCCCAAGTCTTGTTTGTGTATGGAATCTTGGTCTTGCCGAAGCTTTTACCTACCAGGCAGGCGGCGGTGTCGCCGAAGGCAAGGGAGTAGATAGCTATTGCAGCTGCCGGCATAGGGTAGAGGGCCAGTGCTCCCATAGCTCCCAGGGCCAGTGTGACTGGGGCTTTTGCAAAGTGGATCATGTCCTGGCTGCGGAACGCCCTTGCTTTTATTTCGGAAAAAACTGGCACGTAATGGCCGGTCAGCCGCTGGAATTCGGACCAGGAGTAGATGATAATTCCTGCAGTCAAAAGGAAATAGGCCAAGGAATAGCTGTAGCCGGCAATGAATGGGACAAATACTATAAGTGAATGTATAATCTTTCTGCATGCTTCCTGCTGCATGACAGTAATAATTCTCTGCATACCTATTTAATCGGCAGTTTTTTTAAAATAATTAAATTAATAAGTAAATATCAATTGTGTTTTTATCACTGTTATTATAAAATTTATATATAGGAGGGGGTTATGGGCAAGTATTATGAGATGAACATCGTGGGCTGCATCCGCCGGCTTCCCATTGTGCGAATAGAAGATAATCTGGATATCGCAAGCTTTGTCCTCTTGGGCGATGCTGAGCTGGTTGTAAAGGCTGCCCAGGTGATGGATGGCAAACTGCCGGAGGCTGATTATCTTATCACTGCTGAGGCCAAGGGTATTCCGCTGGTGCAGGAGCTGGCTCGTCTCCGGGGAATGAAACGCTATTTTGTGGCACGGAAAAGTGTCAAACCATATATGACAGACCCATTTGTCACCGAGGTCTATTCCATTACTACCAAGAAAAAGCAGATTCTATGCCTGGACAAGGAGGAGAGCGATCTTATAAAGGGAAAGCGGATCCTTATTGTGGATGATGTGATCAGCACAGGTGAGTCCCTTAAAGCTATGGAGACCCTGGTGGAGAAGGCCGGTGGCAACATAGTGGGCAAGGCCTGCATCCTGGCCGAAGGGGATGCCAAGAACCGGAAGGATATAATTTATCTTGAGGCACTCCCTGTTTTCCCAGTTGTTTCAGACAGATAGGCGCAGTAAATGGACTACAGAGTAGAGGGCATAACCTATAAATACAGCAAGGAAGGTCGTACTGTCCTTGACAATGTAAGCTTTTCCATAGAGCAGGGAAAGGTTACCGCCATAGTGGGGCCAAGCGGCTGTGGAAAAAGTACGCTGCTTGAGATCTTAAGCGGAGTCATCCCCACCCTTATCAGCAATGGGGAGCTTTCCGGCACATTCCAGAAGCCTGAGGACAGCCTTATAAGTGTTGTCAGCCAGACCCCGGAAAACCAGCTTTTCGGCTATGGGGTTGAGGATGCCATAGCCTTCGGTCTTGAGAACATGGGTATTCCTCAGGCTGAGATTGCCCAGCGGATGGATTATGTGCTTGATCTCTTGAGCCTCCAGTATCTGCGGGCCAGGAGCGTGGCAAACCTTTCAGGAGGTCAGCGGCAGGCGGTGTGCATAGCATCGGTTCTGGCAATGCATCCTGACATCCTTATAATGGACGAGCCTGTAAGCTCCCTGGATCCTAATGGCAAGAGCCTTGTCCAGATGGTGCTGAAGCAGATAAGCCTGGATGGAAACACAGTGATACTGGTGGACAACAACCTGGTATGGTCTGCCGGCATAGTTGACCACATAATAGGAATGTTGGATGGCAAGGTGGTGTTCGACGGCAGCAAGGAGGAGTTCTTCCAGGATTTCGAGCTGCAGAAGAAACTGGGAGTCATAATTCCTCAGGAGGTTGAGATTTACCGGGGACTTCTCCCGTATTTCCCCGATCTCAAGATGTTCTACACTGTTGAGGATGGTCTTAATCAGCTGGCCATGATGATGAACACTAAACTTTTTTCCAAGGCCAAGGTGCCTGATGATGAGACTGGGGAGAGCATAATATCGGTCCATAACCTGGAGAAGGTTTTCGGCGACAACTTCCATGCCCTTATGGATGTTAATGCCAATATCCCGGAAGGGAAGATAATAGCGGTTCTGGGGCAGAACGGAAGCGGAAAGACCACATTCGTAAAGCATCTTAATGGACTTTATAAGCCTACTGCAGGGGATGTCCGATACAGGGGTCAATCCCTTCTTGATAAGTCTGTGGCTCAGATTTCCCATAATATAATACTGGTGTTCCAGCACCCTGAACATATGCTCTTTGAAGAGACTGTGGAGGCAGAGCTAACATTCTGCGCCCGGATGCAGGGCATTCCTTTCACCAAGGAAAAGATAACTGAGGTTCTTACCAAGTACAATATGCTTGAAGATAAGGATACCTTCCCCCTCAACCTTTCCATGGGCAAGAAGCATACACTGACTATTCTTTCAGTCCTCTTTTCCAATGCTGATGTCATCATTCTGGACGAGCCTACCTTGGGTATGGACGGCTTCCTTATGGAGGAGCTTGAAGCACTTATAAAGATGCTTAAGGAGCAGGGAAAGACTGTAATCATAATAAGCCATGAGATTCCTATGGTGTTCCGTACTGTGGATGATGCCATCATCCTGAACAATGGAAAGAAGATTTTCCAGGGAACCAAGCAGCAGCTGGCTCTCAGGGATGACATATTCGACAAAATACGCATCTCCATGCCTCCTGCGGTGGTTATGTCCAAGGCATTGGGCTTTGACCGTATCTGCTACAATGTGGAAGAGTTCGTGGAAGAGGCCAAGGCCTTGAAAGTAAAGGAGGCAGAGTGATGGATTACCTGAAGTATGTCGACTCAAACTCCTTCCTACATAAGCTGGATCCAAGGACCAAGTTCGCTTTCTTTGTTGTGATGGCAGTTCTCACCAGTGTCATCAAGTCCTTTGTGGCTCTGGCATTCCTCTTTATCTTCTTCATAATCATATGGAAGAGCTGTCATATAGGGGAGCATATTCTTGTTCTTCTTTCAAAGCTGAAGATACTGCTTCTCTTCATCTTCCTCCTGTGGCTATGTCTGGGACTTTTCCAAGCCCCTAAGGTGGAGGGTGGCCCGATTTTCTTCCAGACCACATTCAGTTGGGTAGGGCAGCAGCATGTGTTCTGCTTCGACTGGTATGATTTCTATAAAGGTGCAGTCTATTCACTGCGTATCTTCCTTATGATCTCATCCTTCTACACAGTGCTTCTCACCACCAACTTCAGCGAGATGATATTGGGCCTGCGCAAGTGGCATATCCCATATTCTGTTGCATTCGCCATCGGCCTTATCTTCCAGATCATTCCTATCACAATCAAGGAGCTGCAGGCAATCATGGATGCCCAGAGTTCCCGGGGACTGGAGATAGATAAATGCGGCTGGGCCACCAAGGTCAAGAACTATGTGACATTCTCCTTCCCGCTTTTGTTCAGGGTAATCAGCAAAGGACAGTCCATATCCCTGGCCATGCATTACTACAAGCTGGATTTCTCGGTGAAGCGGACTGCATACAAGGTTATAAAGGCCAGCAGGCTTGATGTTTACTTTGTTGTCGCAAATATTGTGGCAATCGCTATAACTATAGTGCTCAGGGTTATGTTCTACATACCTGTCTGAGCAGGAGGAGGTTTTATGATTAAACGATGGGAAGAGCTTTCCAGGGATGAGATAGGGGCTCTGGATAAGGACAAGAGCATAGTCATGCTCCCGCTTTCTGCCACCGAGCAGCATGGTGCGCATCTTCCAGTGGGAACCGATGCCATCATCCTCTCCACACTTATTGACAAGATCATAGAAGGGGAGAAGTTCGAGAAAGGAAACCTTATCTTTGCCCCCCAGTTCCTTATCGGAAAGAGCAACGAGCATATGTGCTTCCCCGGCACACTCACATTCAAGGCAAAGACTTACTATTCCATGATCTACGATATTGCAGGCTGCATTGCACACCACGGATTCAAGAAGCTGGTGCTGTTCAACAGCCACGGCGGGAACACAGATATGGCAAACCTGATAAGCAGGGACCTGCGTATCGATTTCGGTCTGCAGGTGTTTGTGTTTGACTGGTGGTTCACCGACTTCTGGGCCGACGGTCTCAAGGGGCTTAAGGAGTCCGGCATGTACGGTGTGTTCCATGCCTGCGAACTGGAGACCAGCCTTATGCTGGCGGCACGGCCTGACCTGGTGGACATGTCCAAGGCTGTGGACGAGGATCCTGCCGACTGCTTCAAGGGTGAGGGCAAATATGTGACAGTCTTCGGGCCTGTGAATGCTGGCTGGAAGACCAACGATGTGACAAAGAGCGGTGTCATAGGGGCTCCGACATTTGCCACAGTGGAAAAGGGTAAAAAGCTTTTTGATTACGCGTGCAAGAAGCTTATTAATATATTCAGCGAAATTGCAGATATAAATT
>JAEEGJ010031084.1_pt1 | contig 10373 bp, 6 predicted proteins | sample 8958761 | NCBI WGS metagenome assembly JAEEGJ01 (sample SAMN16246546, study PRJNA631951) | gut metagenome | biome: gut microbiome; feature: rumen; material: RS-attached | host: Bos | place: Iran: Karaj | collected 2018-10 | reverse complement strand
CTTGCGGTGGATGTCACGAACAGCGGCGTGGCGCCCTTCGCCTTGATTTCGTTTGCGTACTTGGTGAGGGTCGTTTCGTAGTTGTACACGTCATTTTGATTCTTCTGGTCGTTATGCGCGAACTGCACGGTCACGAAGTCGCCCTTCTTGACCTCGGAGAGAATCTTTGCGAGGCGCTTCATACTGTAGAACCCGCTGGCGGTAAGGCCCGATTCGGCGTAGTTTGCGATGGCAAGGCTGGATTTGAAAAATCCCGGGGCCATCTGGCCCCAGCCCGCCCAAGGAGCCGTTATCTGGTCAACCACAGTGGAATTCCCGCAGAGCCAGAGCGTGGTCACGTTGTCGTTTCGCTTGATTTCGATTCCTGCAACGGCGGGCGCCTTGCCGCTGATGACGAAGGTGAGCTTCTTGTCCCAGGTGCGGTAATCCTTTTCGCGATCCTTGATGCTCATGGTCACCGAGCCGTCCATGCTTCTTGTTTCCATGCGCCTGAGCGAAACGGTCTGCCTGCTGAACACGCCGCCGGCGAGGGTGATGCGGTCGAGCATGAGCTTGCGGTTTTCTGCCCATACGGTGGTTTCGCTTTCGTTTTCGCCGTCACCGAGAATGAATGTCACCTCGTAATTGCCTTGCGGGAGCGCCACCGAGAAAACCATGTCGCCTTTCGCCGTCAAGAAATCCGTGGTGAGGTCGTCGTCCCACAGGCGGTCTACTGAAGAAACCGTCCCGCTTTCGAAACCGTAGCCCTGCGAGTCGCTGTACTTGGTGTTGGCCCTGACCTGCGTGTAGCCCGCGGCAACCGGGCCCTCGCCAAAGTCAAACTTGTAGTTCTCGGCGGCTTCAGCCAAGGAGAATGCTGCCAGAAGCGCAGCGGCAGTTACCATTGTCGCGGATTTGACAAGGGTGTCGTAGCCCTTGATTTCAGTTTTGTAATCCATAAAACCATCCCTTTGAACACTCGTTTCTGTTTGTACTACAAAATGTACTATAAAATTTTTAGAAATGCAAGAAAAATTTCAAAATTTTTTGTAAATTATTCTCTTGAAACCGCAAAATGCGCCAAAATGGCGATTTTCCCGTCAAGTTCTATGCGTAGGTAGTAGCGACCGGCTGAAAGTCGTGCGCCTCCTTGTAGGAGCGTTACGTTGTCGGCCGAAACCATGCGGGTCTCGTCAACAACAGTCTTGCCGAGTGCATTCATGATTTGTATGCGTGCCAAACCGCCTGCGGAACGGAAAGTGAGATCTCGGGGGTTGAAAACCATTTGGTTCTTTTGCATGGAGGCGGCGATGGCGGTGCCCGTTTCGGAATCCTGTGTGTCGCTAGAGTCCCTGATTACTTCGGCGACGGGACAACCGACTCGGTGTACGGCCTCGTTGGTAAAGGACACCATGTCAACATTGGGGCCTCCGTTATTTGTTGTGGAATAGAGGACCATGTCGAAATCCACGGCGTCGAGCCAAACGTCATCCACGTAGGCGGTGTCCCAGATATCCCAGCCACCGGTAGGCGGGAGCTTTATATCGTAGGTGACGGCATCGATCTTGATTTTCATGTCGCGGTTTTCGGTCCCGTCAAAAGCGTAGCGCACCATAACCCGTGCGTTGGTGGCTGACCTGTCGGAAGTGAGCTTGTACGTAGCTGTGCTGGAAATGTCGTTGGTAAGGTTGAAGAATCCCTTGCCCACGTAGCCTTCGTGGTTCGTGTCGGTGGTGCCGTCTCCCTTGTCCGGGTTTGCCATGTCGATGGGTGAAGGCCAAGCCTTGATTCCCTTGAGGTTGGAACATTCTACGATGGCGGAACTGGATTGCGGAATTTCGGAACTGGAAGATGCAGGCACTACAGAGCTGGAACTTTCGTTTTCGGTAGTTGAACTTGCGACACAGGCGGCGCCGCCCTTGAACATGGCGGTGTAGGTCGTATTGTGGTTGGGCGTCTTGAAACCGTAGTAGAGCTTGTTGGACGAAATTTTCTTGCAGTTCTCGTCTGCCCAGTATTCAAAGGTCTCGCCGCTTGCGGGTGCCACCCGAAGGGTCATGGGGGAACCTCCCGGGAAACTCTGGTCCTGAGTGATTGCGCCCTTTGTCGCGATGTTCGCCTTTACGGTCACCTTGTAGCGGGGGCGTAACGCCGAAACGAGCTTTGTGAGTTCTGCCTTCGATTCGGGCGAAAGGAAGGTGTCGCTTACGCCCCTTTCCAGTTCTTCTGCGATCATGGTGCCGTGGCCCATGGAACCCATTTCCTGGAAGTGCGTATTCCCGTCGTTACTGCCGTTGGGGTAGTTGGGGTAAAGTCCTGCATCCAGTTGCATATAAAGGAATTTCTTGACATACGAATCCATCATTCCTTTGTATGTATTGTTATAGGTATTGTAGGATTTCATGTTCAGGTCTACGAAGGGAATCTTGTAATCCTTCGCAAGCTTTAGCATCATGCCGCGGGAATCGTAGTTGTTGCTTCCGGTAGAAAATACGTTGCGCGAACCGCTCATGGTGACGGTTGAAACCAGCACCGGGGTTGCCCCGCGCTTTTGCGCCGTCGTGATGTACTGCTTCATGTAATACGGGAAGGAATCCTGGGGAACGTAGCGTTCCGGCTTGTTGGCGGTGCGGTCGTTATGCCCGAACTGCACGAATACGAAATCCCCTTTCTGGATGTTGGGCTCGAGGCTTTTTAGACGCCCGTCAACGATGAAACTCTTGGAACTGCGCCCGCCAATAGCCACGTTGTTTACCTTCACGCGGGAAACGTCAAAGAAGTTGTTCAGTACCTGACCCCAGCCTTTTTGCGGGTATGCGGAATCCTTGTAGTTGCAGACCGTAGAATCGCCGATGACATGGATGGTGAAGGATGTGCTGTCGCTCACGGCAAGGCTTGTAAACAGGCCGGCCACGATGGCGTATTTGAAAAAGTTCTTCATGCTGGCTCCTTATTTTACGTTGGCCCAGGTGGTGCTAAATTTGTGTTTCCCGTTGCGGACGATGATGCGGTAGATGCCGCTTGCCTGGACGATGTCGGACAGGTCTATGTTGTCGCTGCCGGAGAGCTTGCGGGCGACCAGACGGCCCGACATGTCGAAAACATCTATCCTCGTGTTTTCGTTTTTCGAGACTGAAAGAATGTCGCCTTTCAGGGACGTTGTCTCGACTTCGGGGACGATTCGTTCCACGCCGTCAACGCTGAATCCAAAAGCATCTATGTTCGGCCCTCCGTTTTCGGTCATGGAAATGAACTTGAGGATTCCTTCGCCGTTGATGAGGTCCAGATCCACGTAGGCGGTATCCCAGGTGTCCCAATCTGCCGTGGGTTTGAACTTCACGATATAATCGTGGTCGAGGTACACGTTCAGCGAGCGCTCTTCGGTGCCGGCAAAGGAATAGCGGATTCCCATAGTCACGTAGCCCGCGGAGGGAAACTTCATCTTGTATTCGGCGGTAGAATTCAGCGCGTTTTCAAAATTGAAGAAACCTTTGCCTGTGTAGCCTTCATGGTTTGCCTCGGTGGCGCCGTTTCCCGTATCGGGATTTGCGGCATCGATAAAGCACTTGATGTCCAGGCTTATATGCTTTTCTTCTTGGACGGTGTCTTTCGCGGTAGTGTCTATGGAGTATGCGACGTCGGAAAGTTTTTTCGGAGTCCCTGTCGGGAATGCCGTGAGCGCCTTGCCGTCACCGGTGTATTTTTCTGCGGTGCCGCCTTCGTAAACAGCGGTGTATTGCGTGCTGGCGGAACCCATGACGAAGGTGTATATCTTGTCTGATTTTACCGAGGCGTTCGCGTTCCCGCTCACCTTTTTGCCGTTGCCGTCATACCAGCCAAGAAATTTCTTGCCGGATTTTGGGGTGGTCTTGAGCGTCACCGTCATGCCCTTGGGGTAATAGGAGCTGATAGTCGTTGCTTGGTCGGAACCAGTGGGGCTGACTTTCACGTCTACCTTGTACATGGGCGCCAAGTAGTCGGCGAGTTTTTTCACCTGAGCGTCCGGGTGTACGCGCAACTGTTCGGTAATGATGCGCCCGAAAGCGATGGCTCCATTCTGCTGGAAATGAAGGTTGTCGTTGTTCCCGTTCGCGTAGTTACTGTATTCGCCCTTGTCGAGCACCACGTTCAGGTAATGGTGAGCGTAGAACTGGCCTACGGAAAGCAGGTAGTTGCGGCTCAGGGTGTCCATGTCGATGATGGGCGTGTTGAGCGTTTTCGAAAGTTCGCGTGCGATAATCGGGTAGTTGTGGTAGGATTCGTAAATGGAATCCTGCTTTGTTCCGCGGAAATCGCTGCGGCGTACCGGATTCACGATGATGGGGTAGGCCCCCTTGGCCTTCGCCTCGTTAATCATCTTGGTCATGTAGGTGCGGTAACCGGCTTCGGAACTGTAGTTGCGGTCGTTGATTCCGAACTTGATGAATACATAGTCGCCCTTCTGGAGGGCATTCTTGACCGGGGCCCATTTCCCGCCGTTGTAATAAGTTTCTGCGGCGGTACCGCCCGCACCGTGGTTTTTGACGGTCGCGAGCCCGGAATCGAAGAAGTATCCGAAATTCTGGCCGATGCCCTGTTTGGGGTAATAGCCTGCGTTCCAGTCCTGCATGGTGGAATCCCCACACATGTAGATGGTTACTTTCGCCCATACGGCTGCCGGGGCCATGACCATGGAAATTGCCACGAGGCCTTGCCAAATCTTTGAATAAAATCTGTTCATTTTAAACCAATCCCTTTTTGTAAAATCCGTTAACGGTAAAAAGCCGTCTAACGCCCTTCCGAGAAAGGGCGCTAGACGGGGAGTTTATGGGGGGTCTATTTTTTGAAGATTCCCTTGGAGATGTACTTGCCGTCGATTTTTACGCGCACGAGGTAACTCCCCTTCGGGAGCGGTTCCTGCGAAAGGTCCACGGCGCTCTCACCCGCGGCGACAAACTTCGCGATGGTCCCCACGATGCGGCCACCCATGTTGTAAATCTCGATTTCGGCATATCCGCCACGGGCAAGCTTCTGTACGCCTGTCGCGAGGGCGGTTGTGCCTTCTGCAGAGGAAAGCGTCACACCCGGCACCCCGAAGTAGAAACCGTCCACGTTCGGGCCGCCGTTCTCCGTGGTGGAGGAGAGCTTGAGCGTATTCTCTCCCTTCACGATGTTCACGGGAACCTGGACTTCTTGCCAGGTGGTCCAGCTGCCGGTAGAAGGCAGGCTTACGCTGACCGCTTCGCCACCGTTTACGGACAGGTTCATGTTGCGGGCATCGTTCCCACCGTTTGCGAACACGATAGAAACGGTTGTCTTCGCATCTTCCTTTGCGGTCACTTTCCAGGTGGCAAAGCTCGCCGCATCGTTGTCGAAGTTGTAGTAGCCCTTCTCTTTCCAGCCTTCGTTCGTGTCTTCGAAGGTGCCTTTACCTTCTGCCGGGGCGGATGCATCCACGAACGATTCCTTCGTCATGTCGTGCTTGATTTCGGGAATGACGGGGTCGACAATCACCGGGTCCGTAATCACCGGGTCAACAACCACGGAAGCGGCGCCGTCACCTGTAAGGTAAATGGAAGGCTGCTTCAGGTTCTTTACCGCGTCGGGCAGGTAGTAGCCCAGGTGCGGCGGCTGGTTGTAGGCCACGTTCTGCCAGGCAATGCTCACGCGGTAGTGCGGGTCGTGCATCAGGGTGTACACGCGGTAATCCGTCGTGACCGGAGTGCCGAAAATCGTAATCATGGAGGCATCGCTGCCCGAACGCAGGATAAGTTCTTCGCGCCAGTCGCCGAACAAATCGGCCACGAGGCTCGGGTTCTTCTTTGTTCCGTTGTTCGTAGTGGACTTGTTCACATTGCCGTAGGTGAAGTAGCGGTTCGCCTTCTTGTCCTTGGTGCTCCACTTGTCTATTGAGCCGTCAAGCAGTTCGTCTTGCAGGTCGCCGTCAAAATAGATGCGGAAGTTCACCGAGGGCTTGCTGCCCGAAATCTTCTGGCCCTTCACGTTCTTCACGCCGTCGCCCGCGCTGCTCCACATCTCGAATCCGCGGTGATCCGCGTCGATGTCTGCGGCGAGGCCTCGACCGTTATCAACACCCGGGTTCGGCTGCTTGGTGCCCCAGATGATCTTGCCGTCGGGGCCGCGGAAGTCGTCGGTATAGGCGGCAGACTTTTCTTCGTGAACGTCCCACGATTCAAGGCCCGGGCGGTCGGGATCCATGTCAGAAAGGTGGAGCGCGTCGCCGTGCCCGAGCCCCGTGCGGTAAAGGAGCGTGCCGTCGGACTTGAGCGCCGCGGAACCGAACACGATTTCGTCCTTGCCGTCGCCGTTGATGTCGCCCACGGAAACGTTGTGGTTGCCTTCGCCAAAGATGCCCTGACCCCTCGTTTCGGACTTGTGGTACCAGCGCTGCTTGAGCTGCTTGCCGTCGAAGTCGTAGGCGACCGCGTAGGCGTAGGTGTAGTAGCCGCGCATCATCACGAGGCTCGGGTGTACACCGTCGAGGTAGGCGATGGCCGCGAGCATGCGTTCGCTGCGGTTGCCGTAGGTGTCGCCCCAGTTCTTGGTGACATTACGGCCCGGCACGTAGTCGATGGTCGTGATGGCGGCTCCCGTTTTGCCGTTGAACACGGTCAGGAACTCGTTCCCGCTCATGATGGTGCCGGTCTTTGTGCGGTAATCCTTGCTCTTGTCACCGATGGCCTTGCCCGTACCGTCGATGGTGCCGTCGCTAGTTTTCATGGCGACTTCGGCGATGCCGTCTCCGTCCAGGTCGTAGACCATGAACTGCGTGTAATGGGCGCCCGCGCGGATGTTCTTGCCCAGGTCGATGCGCCACAGCTTTTTGCCGTTCATCTTGTAGCCGTCAATATACACGTTGCCCGTGTAGCCGCTCTGCGAGTTGTCCTTCTGGTTGCTCGGGTCCCACTTTACGACAAGCTCGAGTTCACCGTCGCCGTCCAGGTCGCCCACGCTCATGTCGTTCGAGGTGTAGCTGCAGCTGGAACCGTCGGGCATCTTGAGGTCGCCCGGGCGGTCAAGTTTGAGGGTCGCGTACGGGATGTTCTTGCCGTCGGAACTGGCCGACTTGTCGAACACGAACGAGAGCCCGGCCTGCGCGCCTTCCTTGCCGTCCACGACTGCGGCGACCGTATACTTGGAGGTCGCCTTGCCCGAAGCGTCGAGGTAGTTTGTCGCACCGTTCCCTGCAATGGTCGCAATTTTTGTCCCGTCGCGGTAGAGGTTGAATTCGGTATTCGGGGCGTCGCTCCCGAGCAGGCGCCAGCTGACCAGCATGCCTTTTCCGACGTTAGAAGCCACGAGACCGCGGCTCAGGTTTTCCATTTGCCGGGGCGCCGCGAATGCTTGGGCGGCCACCCCGAGAGATAGCGCCGCGCAGAGCGCAAGCGCCTTTTTCCTATTTCCACACACCATATTTTCCTCCCTAGAAGGGGTTGCGGTACAAATCGTACCGAAAATTAATATAATCCAAATTTTTATTAAAAGTCTACATTTTGTCAATATTTTACCTTAGTTTACAAAGTTTATCAACTATTTATTGCTATAAAATGTCCACATTTGTAGAGAAATTGCCGAAAAATGTTCCGTTTTCGCCATTTTTTGCGCCTGTTTCGAATGTCAACACCCCGAGGCGGGGCTTGAACGCGTCCCGTACCGGGAAAATTTTTAACTTTTACTATACCATGTACTACGTTTTTATGTATATTTAATATCATGAATACCTTCGTAAACATTTTCGAGTTTACCAAGTTCCGCAAGTTCCTGGCCGAATACCAGGAGCGCCGTCAGGCGGCGGAGCCTTCGTTTTCGCGTACCGAGTTCTGCAACTTGCTGGGGCTCCCGAATACCCGCAGCTATTTCAACGACGTGGTGCAGGGCAAGCGCGTGACCGACAACATGCGCGAGCGCTTTATAAACGTCATCGGGCTCAAGGGGAACGAGGCGAGGTATTTCGAGGCGATGGTCGATTTTGACCAGGGGAAGACTGCCCAGGTGCGCGAGGCGGCGTTCGATGCCATGATGCGCCTGAACAAGAACCCGCAGGCGATTGTGGACCCGGACAGCTACGAGTTCTTTGGTAACTGGTACAACAGCACGGTTTACGCGATTCTCGAAGTGATGGATGTGGGTGATGACGTGTCGGAACTCGCGGCGAAGATTTTCCCGCCCGTATCCGAGAAGCGCCTGAAGGCAAGCCTTGAGCTTATGAAAAAGATGTCGCTCGTGCGCAAGGACGAACGCGGGTTCTGGAAGCCGACGAAGGATAGCCTTGCCACGGTGCAGCAGAGCAAGAGCCAGATGGTGCTCCAGTTCCAGAAGCAGTGCCTGGAACTCTCGAAACAGGCGCTGGAATCCGAAGGGAGCGAATCCCGCGACATGACCACGTTCACGTTCGCGGTGTCGAAATCCGCGCAGGCGAAGGTCGAGAAGGCTGCTGAAAAATTCAAGGCGCAGGTGCGCCAGATCGTGATGGCCGATAACGAGACGCCGACCGTCGTGGAGCATGTGAACCTGCACGTGTTCAGCAATATCCGCGAAAACAATAAACCGTCCGGTGCGGGCGAGGCGTAGGGAGGGAGGTGTTTATGGGATGCTTTAGGAATATCTTTGATGCGGGGCGACTCGCGTTCGCTTTTGTCGCAGTGTGCGTACTTGCCTTCTTTGCGGCCTGCAGCAATACGTCTTCTACGGATTCCGCGGGGATTTTGATTGAGACGAATACCGGTAACAAGGGGCTTGCGCGGATTCTTGTTTCTGCCGAAAATCTGGATGTTGTCGCGGGCGATACTGTCGTGGTGTTCAAGGCTAGCGCCGATACCGTAGGCGATACTTTGTATGTAGATACGGTGGACTACAGGCATGTGGCGACCTCGATTGAGTGTGCGTCGGGCGTGATGTCGCTCGACAGCCTGCCCGTGGGCGATTACGAATCCGTTTCGGTGCACCCTCTGGAAGGTGACGTGCGTACGGTGGCTGTTTCCTGGAACGTCGAGGAAAATTCCACGAATGTCGACCGTGCGCTGGATGCGGAATTCAAGGGCGCTGTCGCGCTCGTGCTTCCCGAGGGGTTCGAAGATTTGGCCAGTTCGGACGAGGTGTTCGAAAGCATGCCCTTCGCGGTCCGTCTCCCGGATGTGAAGAACCCCTGCCTGCTGGATGCTAACGGCAATATGGTGCGCCTCAGTCGTGCCGAACTTGCGGATGTCCCCACGGCAAAGGCTTCTGACTCCGCTGTTTATTGGGGCGTGCTGCCGCAGGTTGCCTTCGATGAGAACAATGCCGTGTCTCTCGACGTGGTGGAATCGTGCCAGTCCAGCGACCGGATTGACTTGGCTCTGGCTCGCTATGTGGAGCATTTTGATTCGGTAGTTCCTTCCGAAGCGGCACTCGCTACCGGCAACGAACTTGCGTCTGTGCTCGGCAATTCCCGCTGGACGGATTCTACCGACAACTGGTTCTACATTTCTGATTTCAAGCCCTTCTCCGAAGACGGCTACTACATGGGGCTCTCCATCTGGTTCAATATCGATTCCATGCAGGTGGGCGAGTATGCGCAAATTATTTCGGTCAAGAAGGACAGCGTGGGATTCACCCTGCAGAAGCGCGGAACATCGGGAGCGGTGAACCTCAGGCTTGATACGCGTACGGGTGTTTACAACACGGTCGTGGGTCGCGCGAACGGGGTGCTTGACGGAATGTGGCATAACTATTCGTTCAAGATTCACGGCGATAGCGTGACCACGTTCATCGACGGAGCGCTGCTGGAATCCAGACAGTTCGATGCAGGCGAGGGCTTTGCCACTGCGTTTAACCCGGCGATCGGCTATGGCGGTATCCGCGGCGGTATCGACGAGGTGTTCTTCTTCGACGGTACGCAGTCCAACAACTGGATGCGGCTCTTCTGCGCCCTGCAATATGCGGTTATAAAGGAATAAACGGGTGCTTAAGGCGCCTTTCGGGGTGTGTTTTATGAAATGTAGACTTTTTTTAAGTAAAGTGTTGTGAAAACTGCATCATCTAGTTTGAAATTGTGTAGAAACTGTTGACTTTTAATAAAAATAAGCGTATATTTTAAATAATAAACCTTATAGTAAAAAGGGAGATAAATATGTTTGGTGTGATGGGATTGAATTCTCGCGGAGTGGTGTCCGCGGCAATTTTCACGCTCGCCTTGGCGGGCCAAGGTGCGTTCGCTCAGTCGTGGTATGCAACTGACGTGCGCCAAGGGGGCCATGACCCTTCCATGTACAGGGACGAGAATGGCTACATCCTTATGTCCACGAATAACAACCTGGCAATGTGGACCTCGACGGACATGGTCAAGTGGAGTTCGAAGGGCCAGATTTTCAGGGATAGCCCGCAGTGGCTCAAGAATGCCGTGGGCGGAAGGACTG
>JAEEGJ010031079.1_pt1 | contig 10375 bp, 7 predicted proteins | sample 8958761 | NCBI WGS metagenome assembly JAEEGJ01 (sample SAMN16246546, study PRJNA631951) | gut metagenome | biome: gut microbiome; feature: rumen; material: RS-attached | host: Bos | place: Iran: Karaj | collected 2018-10 | reverse complement strand
GAATCGATACCCGAGCATATATCGGGGTCAACGTCCTCCGCACTTACTGCAAGAACGATATCCTGATATCCTCTGAACCATGTTCTGCTGCTGCCGTCGGTAAGCTCCTCAACATATGCGGCTTTACCGGCCGATATATTCCTTATGCTGCACACAGGCCCGGTTTCATCAATGATGAACAGGCGCGGTTCCGCATTGTTTTCGCTGCTGAACGAGGAATTGTTGCCCATACCGTCCTCAGCTTCTACGATTATCGGTATTTTCTTATTATTTCCGCTTATATCGCTTTCAGAAACCGTATAAACGTACTCTCCCGCCTTTTTGCCTTTCAGCATAGGCTTTGCTTCCGAGCCCTCACCGAAGAGGATCCTTGCGTCCCTTACTCCCGAGCCCTTTCCGTCTGAGATCTCAACGCTTATCTCATTGCCCTCCCTTAGGACGTAAACGTTGCCGCCGGTCTTGGCTTTAATACCGGTCCCGACGTTAATATTGCCTATAGCCGGAGCCTGAGCGTCGATGTCAACATATATTTTCTGACCCTTGGAGCTTTTATTATTGCTGTTATCGACCGCATATACCTCGAAAACATCATTGATAACGTCTTTTTCCCTGCCCTTTCCGGGTTTGAAGTTCAGAATGAACCGTCTGCTCTCAGTATCAAACGTCAGCGTCGGCACGCTTCCGCTTGCAGCCCTGGCACTCTTCCTTGAACTGCTGTAGTCTGCGAACAGCTTCTGATATCCAGTACATTCTTCCTCCAGTTTTTTTATGGCAGCTTTTACAGCATCATTCTTGCTGTCGCTGCTGTCTGAGGAAAGCTTTTTCGTGTTCTCTTTTATGAGATTCTCACAATATGCGGTAATGTCCTTTGAAAGAGTATCCGCGCTCTTATGCAGAAGCTCCCTGTAGCTGCTGTAAGTCTCAAGAGCACCGTAGCTGCCTATCTTATCCATCGGGAGCCCGCGGAGCACTTCTATAAGCTTCGTCTCGATCTTAAGGATATCCTCATTTTCGATATATCCGCTCATTTCCTTTGCAGCGCTCCAGCCGCCTGCGGGACGGTCGAACCTGTAGTCGCCCGCAATTATCGAAGCTATCTCCTGCTTGTCGGCACTCTCGGCATTTATATAATTATCGTATATATCATGGAGCTCTCTTGCGTCATAATAGGGAAGCTTATCGTCATTGAAGGGATAAGTCTCTGTATCCTTCACTTCAAAGGATACCTCCATTCCCTTTCCGTCCTTCCATTTTTTTACGCTGTTGTCTGAGGATGGAGTGATATTTTCTATACCCGGAGCCGTCCTGTCAAGATAGAAACATATGCCGTTTTGCAGGCTGTCGGTAAACTCTCCGTCTTTTCCGCCCACAACATTTCTAACAAGTACAAACCCCGACTTCTCCATTTCCTTTTTTTCAACAGAAAAACTGCTGCTGTTCTTGTCGGGAACGAAGCTGCTCAGCTTAAGACCTCCGTCCGCAGAGGAAACCACTATAACCCGCTTATTGCTGAACTTTTCTCCGAAATCGGCAAGCACTGCACTGTCCCCAAGAGCCTCATAGGTGAAGCAGTTGTTGTTTCTCTTTGCCACAGCAGCGCTCTGCTTATATGAAAACGCATCAGCTGCACTGCTCCTGCCAAGCTTTACGTAATTGAGGGTTATGCCCTTCATGTCATTTTTATAGGCGATCTCCCTGCACCTCTTGCCGCTTTCGGAAGAAGCGAAAGCCTCGCCGTCAAGCTCGAAGACCTTTCCGCCGTAGTAATAGCTTGCAAGGAAACGTCCGTCGCCTGCAAGATACGGCACCTCAAATGAGTATTGCTCACCGTTTTTCTTCACAGGCAGCTTTATCTCCTCGGCAGCAGTCTCGCTGCCGTCATTCCTGACTGCTGCGGTAACAAATTCATCTATGCCCGAAACAGTGAGCTTAATGCCCTTTTTGAACTTGAAACCTTCCGTATCGAGTATACTTTTCAGCTCTATCTTTCCGTCATTTGCAATATAAACAGCCTTCTCGCTGCCGCTGCTTATCTCATATGCTGTCTTCTTCGATTCCGTATCCGACTCTATTGTCAGGGATTCTATATCTTTCCACTTTATCTCATATGAGCTCTTGTTTGCGGGATATCTGTTGCTTCTGTCAGAAAGGTGATAATCGGGCGAAGTGAGATCAAGATCGAATGTCCTCGGAACGAACCTGTATTCCTTTCCGCCGAATATAAGCTTGAATTCGTCACCGCTGTCCTCTCTTCTAAGCACTCCGCTGTAGTCGGCGCGTGCAATGTAATGATCCGTATCGTCTGCGCAGGAGTACAGTATGCTCGGGACAATATCCATCTCTGCGCCCGCCTTGAAGTAATTATAAAGCGCATTATCGCCATCGCTCTTATATGCGATATAGTCGCCATCATGCCTTGCGGTAATGGTGCAGGCATCCATAGGTACATTACTGTAGTCACCGTTGTACTCAAAATGATACCTGTAGTACACTTCAAAATGCATGACATTGTTCCTGACGTATCTGTACTTGAACAGAATGCCGTACCTGTCGAAAACATAATCCTTTGCACGGGGGATATAATTCTTGTCAACCACGTACATAAGCTCGTTCGTTTCGTTGTTCACGCGGACATCATGGATAAAACCCTCATCGAAAACACTGCCCAGAAGCCATGCATATGCGTCAGCATAATTCTCCTGCAGCTCAGTAAATCTTATGTTATCGAAAACAAGTGAATATTCGGCAAACTCTGCGGAGGGATCTGTACTGCCCCCGAGAGTATCGCTGTCCTGCTCCGTATCTGCGTGATCAGCTGCTTCACTTCCGTTCTGATCCGAGGATATATCAGGCTCATTGGTCTGTGCGGCAGCCACAGGCACTGCCCACGTATAGTTTGAAACCAAAGCAAGCGCCGCCGCAAAAGCCATTTTTTTCCTGAGAGCCAGTTTACTCTTTTTCACTATGACCGACCTCCCTTTTCTTAATATATATCTGTCACGTTCATGTACCATCAAGCATGAACGTTCACTCTGTTACCTTATCGATAATATCGGGATCAGCATTGATGACAAGGATATTGTTCGTTATCCTGAAATCCTCCTGTCCGCTGTTCCCTACAACCACGGTAGCGTCGTCCGCAGTGTCATTCCTCCGTGCCACCACTACCGTTATCTCTCCGCTGTCATTCCCGTCGAATACATCCTCTTCAGCAGCCTTGCGTGAGTTGCCGCCCGTGATGTCTATCTTCATTGACGGAGTTGACCTTACAGGTGCAGGAACGCTGTTCCTTGACCTTATCTCGGAGATAATGCCCGAGATAAGCCTGAACCTTAAGGCGATAAGAAGTGCCGTAACGAACAGCACTATACCTATGCCGAGAAATATATCCGATATTATCTGCCAGTAAAATGAACTCACTCCCGCACCTCCTTTCTCACCGAGAACCTTCTATCAGTTCGGTAATGCTGCTGTAATTGCGGAGGATATACTCCTTTGCCTCTCTTGCGGAATCCCCCTCAGCGTTTATCTTCTCCGTCTTGGCAAGTATCTTGTCCATCAGCGATCTCTGCTGAGCCAATGATATGCCCGATCTTGAAAACTCATTGATATTGCTATTTTCAAGATTGATTATGGTCTTATAGGTCTCAAGAATGATTATATCAGAGCCGGCATTTGCAGTCTCCACAAGCTCGTTCAGCTCGTTCATTCCCTCCCACAGTTCCTGCGAGTAGTTCTTTTTCAGAAGCTCATTTTCCTTTTTCTGCGTCTGAGAATAGAAATCTCCTATAGTACAGTAAACATGAGCGATATCGTATTTATCGGGCTCGCGCCTTCTGAACTCGGCTGTCTGAGCCTCCCTGAACCATTTTACCGCAGCAATTTTTCCTGTGGTACTGCTCTCCGATGAAGAGGTGTCCCCATAGAAATAATAGTACCAGTACAGTATGCCCAGCTCATATGCCACCTCCTCATAGTGAGGATCCTTTCTCAGCTCATTGATGTTCTCGTTTACGAGCCTGAGTATCTGTCCGACTTCCTTTTCATCAAAAACATGGTCGTTCTTATAGAGCTCGATAAGCTTAAGATAAGCGTCAGAATAGGAACCGTCCGCGTCTATCACGTCTTCAAAAGCGGCAGCTCTCATTTCGTAGCTGTTGGCATTCTCAGCTTTTTCCACGAGCTTGTTGAAGTCATCGCTCCTGCCCTTTTTAGCCATAACGCCCGCAAAAGCGGAAAACGCCAGCGATAATACGGCAAGTCCAGCGATAATGCCCGCCGCCTTCACATAGGTATGATTCTCAGCCTTGTCAAGGTCAGCATATAGCTCGTCACATGAGCGGTAGCGCTTTGCCCTGTCGTCGTTTACGCATTTGCGTATTATGCGTACCATAGCGGCATTCATATTCTTGTCGAAGACGAAACGCTCCGCAGAGCTCACAAGCCTGCCGTTTACGGAAACGTTCATGGGCTTTTTACCCGTTAGCATATGATAATAAGTAGCGCCAATATTGAATATATCCGTCTTTTCGTCCAGCTCCTCCTTGCGGAACTGCTCGGGTGCGGCGTAGGCGGGAGTATACGCAAAGGTACCCTCGCGCCGCTCGATAACGGAGCCGAAATCAATGAATTTCAGCTTTCCGTACTTCTCCGGGTGCCTTGCGTTCTCGAAGTCTTCATAATTGCGCATTACCATGATATTATCGGGCTTCATGTCGCTGTGTATAAGTCCGCACTTGTGTATGAACGACATTACCGAGCAGATATCCTTGGCATAGCGCAGAAGCGTTTTCTGCCTGATAGGGTCATATTCAAGGAGTTTCTCCATAGAAACTCCGTCGATATAGTCCTGTACGATGTACAGGGCATTGGGATCGTTGTCGATTATCTCGATTATATTCGGAAAAAAGGAATTCTTAACGTCCTTTTCATAGAATTCCTTTATAAGCAGGGACTCCTGACGGGCATTGTAAGCGTCGCTGCCGTTGGTCTTCATTACCTCCTTGACGGCTCTCTGAGCGTCGTTGGCTCTCATGTCGAGAGCGCGGTAAACAACTGAGGTACCGCCCTTTCCGACGATATTGACGATCTTGTATCTGTTTCCGAGAACAAATCCTTTATTGAGCAAAACGATCGCCTCGCTTTCAGCAGAGCCTGATCAGAAGTGCGGTTATATTATCCTTTTCACCGCATTTGATCACTTTGTTTTTAAGCTTTTCAAGATTGTCGGAAACAGTCTTTTCGTCCTTGCACGCAGAGGGCTTCAGGGCCTTCTGCAGCTCCGACGGCGTCACCTTTTTCCTGAAACCGTCAGAGCAGAGCATATAACACTCCCCACCGTCAATATCGCATATACTGTAGTCATAGGAGGTGTCCTCAAGACCTGCCCCTATGCAGTTTGTGAGCTGATTCTGGCGAGGGTCCTTCTCTGCCATTTCCTCAGTGATCAGACCGCTCCTGACCTCCTGACCCACAACGGAGTGATCCGAGGTGAGAAGCTGTATCTCGCTTTCTGTGATCTTATAAAGCCTTGAATCCCCCACATGAGCGATAAGCAGGTGACTGAGCTGCGGTATGACAAGCACCGAAGTAAAAGTGGTAGCCATATCCGACGAATTCGCAGCCGCATACCTGTTTATGCGGGTATTCAGCTCATGGAGACGGTCGTCCATAGCCTCCCGTATTTTCAGCACAGAAGCCTTGTCCCTCATAAGCAGGGCAAGATCCGACGCGAACCATTCGCTCATGCGCTTGCAGACGTAGGCGCTTGCCGTTTCGCCGCCCGACAGACCGCCGACGCCGTCGCAGACTGCCGCAAAAAGTATCTCATCGCCGCCGAACTGCGCGGTGCAGATAAAGAGCGAGTCCTGATTGACCTTTCTTACCGCACCCTCGGTAGTCACATAAGAAAAAACATATTTCATAGAGCATCACCGTCAGTTTTCTTCGTAGAATTTATAGGAAATGCCATGATAACGGAATGTACAGCCTGAGAAAAGGCTGCTCTTTTCCCCTGCCGCAACATCCTCACCCTCAACGTTAAGGGAGGTGCAGGAAATATTCTCGATACAGATACTGTGTCTCGTCCGTGAGTTCTCACGGCTTATGATAATGCCCGAGAGCTCCGCACATGTGAACGGGTACACAAATATCGGCACCTTCTCCTTGCTGGAAGTATTCAGCAGATAAGCGATATGCTTCATGCCTGTCTTTTTGAGATCATCGGTCTTGGCCTTGAGCTCATTTTTTCTTCCCACTATAACTGTCGGGGAATCCCCGCTGTTGATATTGAATACAAAGGGAATATCGTATATATATATCACGTCGCCCGAGGCGAGCTGCTGTTTTTTTATCTTCTCGCTGCCGTTTTCAAAGCTGCTGAGGAAGGTGCCGTTTGAGGAGTCCTTGTCCTCGATGTAATAATTTCCGTCCTCACATGTTATGACAGCATGCACCTTTGAGACCGTGCCCTTGTCCGGAAGTGCAAGGTCGTTGTCAGCTTTTCTGCCGATAGTAAAAGGAAACCGGCTTATAGGTATCTCCCTGTTGGCAGAGTCTCTGAGGAAAGCCGCACACTTGGCAGTTCTCGGCTTGCTCACGACTATAGTATGATCCGAGTCACTCTGCCTGACCGCACTGTCAGCCGCAGAAACCTTATTTTCTCCGGCTGCACGCGCCCTGATAGACGCCTCGCTCAGCGGAACTCCCATAACCTCATGCAGGAACGCATACACATGGTTATGAGTCAGCCCGATACTGCGGCTTTTCTGACTTTTCAGATTATCCTCGAGGAACAGTGCGTATTTCTTCATTACTTCTTCGTCCGTTACCTCGACAGCTGCGTTTTTATTCAGCTTTGCAAGAAATTTAGCAAGATTTGCACTTTTATAGTAATTCTCGATAAGAGGCAGATAAACAGCGCGTACCTTTTTCTTTTCAACGTCATAATAAACGTTTTTAGGACTGGCAAGGAGCAGATCGTCAACAGGCATATCATTATCGCCGCAGAACTCCAGTATACGCTGCAGCTGCCCGATTATCTCAAAATATCTCTCCTGTGCGATAGGCTGCTTGACGTACTCCGACAATGCAGTCAAATTGCTTATATTATATTTCAGCACATTCCTTGAGGAATTCTTTTCCCACTTAACTTCAAGAAACCCCTCACCGGTGCAGCTGTTTACCTTGTTGAGTCCGTCATCATCTACTATGTCTCTCTTTTTAAGAACAGCCAAAAGAAAAGCCTCGCTGTTCTGATACACGATCTTAGTTGAAACCTTGCCTGCCATAACCTGCCCCCCAAACAACTCAATGCACGACACCTCCGCCGAAAGCGCAGAAGTCTCATCTTAATATGATTTAATTATATCACTTTAAACGTCGTTTGTCAATAATTTGAATAAGTTTTCATAGACTTATGCAAATATTTTTTTGCAAATCCCACAATATCCGTACGCAGCTGCTTATTGCAAAAATCTTCCGTATACGATATAATAGTACTAAAGTGAAAAGGAGGAACGCTATGCTTTACCTTAAACCCGCCAATACAGACGATATTGAAAAAGAGTACCTTTTTGTCCGCGATATCCCAGAGGACGAAAACGGCTATATAAACGAATATCACGGTATCAGCCGAAGTGATTTCGACGATGTCCTGAATATCATCATAGCAAATTCATTCGGAAACTGTCTCCCCGCCGGCTACGTCCCCATGACCTCATACTTTCTGTGGAACGACAGCGAGATAACGGGCAAGCTTGATCTGCGCCATTATCTCTGCGATTCCCTGATAAACGGCGCAGGGCATATAGGTTATTATATCGCACCCCAGCACCGCGGAAAGGGATTCGGTACACAGGGGCTGGGACTTATAGTTGATATCGCCCGCCAGGTCATACCGGAGGAGGAGATATACCTCAGAGTACACAAAGATAATCCCGCTTCACTGAGAGCCATGCTGAAGAACGGTGGCTATATCCACCATGAGGACGACAATTCCTGTTTTGTCCGTATCAGGAAATGAAAAAACGATGTCTGCATATGTGCGATACGCATAGAAAAGTATATGTGAGAATTTATTGGGGAGAACCTTTCCTCAGAAAGGTTTCCCCCAGTAAGTCCCATATATACTTCTTTACGAGTACCGAACACACGCCGACATCGTTTTTTATTATACTGTAGCTTATTCGTATCTGAGTGCTTCGATCGGATCCAGCTTTGCAGCCTTTCCCGCAGGATAGCTTCCGAAGAAAACTCCGATAAGCATTGAGAATCCCAGAGAAAGAAGTATAGCCTTGAGGGAGGGCTGTATGGACAGTGCGACAAAATCCTGATACTCCTCCATCTGACTGAGGGCATACTTTGCAATATAGCCTATGAGGTAGCCGTTGAAGATACCGAGCAGCACTCCGATGAAACCGCCGATAAGGCAGAGTATCATCGCCTCGATTATGAACTGTGTCTTGATATGTCTCTTTTTGGCGCCGAGAGCCTTTCTTACACCTATCTCGCGTGTTCTCTCGGTAATGCTTACCAGCATTATGTTCATAACGCCGATACCGCCTACAAGAAGTGATATAGCCGCAATTATAGATATTACCAGCGTAACGATGTTGAGCACCTTGTTGACGATGCCAAGCTCCGACTGCGGGTCGTAGATATCTATCCCCCAGTACTTGTTGTTCCTGTACTTCTCATTAAAAAATGTTTTTATATCATTTACCGCCGCATCTCTGTCCACTGACAAATCATTGAGAACAAAAGTTATGCCCCATTCCTTATTGTTAGAATAAACATCTGCGTTCATCAGCTTTTTGACGGTATTGAAGGGTATCATAACAGGAGTGACCCTGTCCATGAAATTATTTGACTGCTGATACTTTTCCAGAAGCTTCGGATACTTGAATACTCCCACGATAGTAAAATCCGCAGCGCATATGCCGGTGATATCCACACTGATATCACAGCCAACAGCGTTGACATTTTCAGCGCCGAAATACTGTTTCACAAAGACGTCCGACACCATAATCGCATGCTTCTTTCCATTGTCATCCTCCTCGGAAACAAAACGTCCCTTAATAAGCTTGTACATGCTGTTCGACTTCATATATCCCTCGGTAACTCCGTCTATACTCACCTTGAGCTTGTCTCCCCTCTTATTGGAGATCTTGCCGTTTCCGAGGCTGTTGTCCCTGCTGATAAGGTATCTTCCGGGATATTTCTTTTCAAGCTCGTCCAGCATTTCATCGCTTATGTAATCGCTTTCCTCCATCGGCTTGTATATGTACTCTCCGTCCTCTTCGTTATCGTACTTGATACGGTAATTTACCTCAAATGTCTGACCGCCGATCTTGTTAAAGGAGTTGGCAAGCGTCTTTTTCAGCGAATTGCCGAGAGTAGTGATAGTAATAACAGCCGTGATACCGATGATGATGCCCAGCATTGTGAGCACGGCTCTCATCTTGTTTGATCTCAGGGAAGAAATGGCAAGGCGAATATTTTCAAACAGGAACATTTACGCCACCTGCCTTTTCCGTATCCGATACGATATTTCCGTCTCTCAGGGTGATTATCCTGTCAGTTTCCGCAGCAAGCTCCTTGCTGTGAGTGATAAGGACTATGGTCTTGTTCTCCTCCCTGTGGAGCTTATGAAAAATATCCATAACCATATGTCCCGTAACGGAATCAAGAGCGCCCGTAGGCTCGTCTGCGAGTATGATGGACGGTGAATTTGCAAGGGCTCTTGCAATAGCTATCCTCTGCTTCTGACCGCCCGAAAGCTCATTTGGATTATGGGTGGCACGATCGCTCATTTCCACCATTTCAAGGAGCTTTTCCGCACGCTTTCTGCGTTCTCTCTTTCCGATTCCCGCATAAAGCATGGGGAGTTCCACATTTTCTATGGCATTTGTACGCGAAACAAGGTTGAAGTTCTGAAAAACGAAACCTATCTGCTTGTTTCTTATATTACTGAGTTTTTTGTCTGAAAGCTTGCTTATATCTTCACCGTTGAAGAAATAGGAACCTTCTGTCGGTCTGTCGAGCGCACCGATGATATTCATAAGTGTACTTTTACCTGAACCCGATTCACCGACAATGGCAACGAATTCGCCTTCGTGTACTTTTATATCCATACCGTTGAGGATCTGAAGTTCATTAGGCTGACCAATGTAAAAACGTTTTATAATCCCCTGAAGATCAACTACAACCTTTTTCTCATTCGTCACTCTTATCACCTCTGCCTGTCTTGACTTCGACAATTTCGCCGTCTTTAACTCTGCCCGGTGATGAGACGATGTAGTCACCCTTTTCAAGACCATCGCCGCTTATCTCGGTATATTTATCAGATTCAAGGCCCTTGGTTACTTCTACCTTA
>JAEEGJ010031073.1_pt1 | contig 10377 bp, 11 predicted proteins | sample 8958761 | NCBI WGS metagenome assembly JAEEGJ01 (sample SAMN16246546, study PRJNA631951) | gut metagenome | biome: gut microbiome; feature: rumen; material: RS-attached | host: Bos | place: Iran: Karaj | collected 2018-10 | reverse complement strand
TGCATACTGTCGCTGAATGCAACACCGGCAACGGCACATTGAACATCACCGTGAAGAACTCTACCGATGTGAACGAGTATGGTGTGAAAGCCAACCTCTACCCCAACCCGACCAACGGCAACATCACCGTCGAAGCTGAAGGCATGCAACGCCTCACCGTGGTGAACGAGCTCGGTCAAGTGGTCTACGATGCAGAGGTAAGCAGCGACACTGAGACACTCAACATGAGCCCATTCGGTGCAGGTGTCTACATGATCCGCATCTACACGGAGAACGGCATGGGTGTCAAGCGCGTGAGCGTCATCCATTAATTGATTAACCCCATACAACAGAAAACGGCTGGCCCAAAAGGTCAGCCGTTTCTCATTACAAGGTTATGAAAAGAGATTTACTATTCGTAATCAGATTACCGCGAAGGCGATTCAATACGATTGATGCCGCCGCTACCAGCAATTTTGCCATTCACTTTGGCATCACCATAATAATAAATGTCGCCAGAACCGACAATATTGTATTCCAATGTTCCAGTCACATTGGCGGTAATGTCACCCGAGCCCATCACAGAGGCTTCCATCTCCTGCGACTCGGCATGTGAGACAATGTTGCCCGATCCTGCGATATCAGCTTCAAGTTTATTAATCAAGCCCTTGTCGACAGCGATGTCGCCCGAACCGAACACACCCATCTCCAAATGGCTGATGTTAGTTTCCTCCTTAAAGACAACATTACCCGAGCCAGCAATGACAACCTCCAATCTCTGTTCATTTAAAGGGCTGAGAATGTTGATGTCGCCACTACCAGCAAGCGTGATTTCATTTATGCTTGGAGTAGTGATATCGATAACAAATTCTGTAGCATCGAAATTGATGTAATTACCTCCTTTAGGTTTAGTTTGACCTAATTCCAGTTCGCCGTCTTTCACCTTGACTTTAAGGTATTCCAAAAGGTTTTCGTCCACACGGACAGTGCAAGTGGAATTGTCAGCAATGCTGAAGTTGACCGTTGCAGGCAGTGCACAAACAAACTCATTAAAGTCGTTGATGGTGTATTCGCGTGTGACGACATTACCGTCACCTTTAATAGTTTCACTTTTAAAATTGAAGGTGCACGCATTGAGCGTTACTCCAATAAAAGCTATAGCAACAATTAATAAGTGTCTTTTCATTGTGTCAGGGTTTTAGTGAGTTTCTTGTAATACGAAGTTAAGTTGAAAAAGTTACAGTATTGGACGTTTTTTGTTCAAAAGTAGTAACCGATAGTGAAATTGCCAGCATGGAGCTTGGCTTGAGGAACTCCTTCACCGACAAACATCGGATTGAGTTGATAACGGCGACCTCCCGAAACCTTCACCTTACCAAGTCGGAAACCGAAGGCCCAATTAAGGCCGTATTGATTGGGATCAATGCTCGTCTCAGGTTCTTCTGCGAATTGAGCATTCAGGACACGCCCATAAAAACCGCCCATTTCCAAAAAGATATCCACGCCTGGGGCTCCTCCAAAATTCACGAGCAGATTGGCAGGAACCAAAATCGACTGCTGTTGATAGGGCAGATAGGCATTGAACAGGTCGCTTCCATCGGGGTATTTCGCTCTCAACAACTCATACTGCGCTCCTGTTTCCAAGGCGAAATGAGAGCTGAGATTAACCTGTGCCATAAGACCGGCATTGACACCGTAGCGGCTCTTTCCATCGAAACCTGCTTTGGGGAAGGCGATGTTCCCATTGACCAACGACACCGTCGGTATGATTTCAAACGTCTTCCTCTTGCCACTATGGATAGGTGAAATCTTTCCTGAAGGGGCAAAACCTTCATCGGTGGCACAACGCATGGTGACGTCTGCCATATAATCAGCAACCTTGTCAAGACCTTTGTAATCAATGAGTTCCGGGTCGTCTTCGGGCTTATGATAAGGCGACTTCAAACCTGTAGTGACATACAAGGTGGCCACACCTTTCACCGCAAAACTTTGGGTGTCGGTGGCACCCAAAATGGAGGTTTCGAAATCCTTGGACTTAATGTCGATCCGCATCTTTTCGGCCTCTTCGCGAAGCAGACGCTTTCCATTTTTGATAGTGGCCGCACCTTGGAGCTGCAAAGTCTTGCCTTTTTCGAGCCAGCCCACCATATCGATGCTCATCATCAGCTTGACCTTTGATAAATCGAGTTTCTTCGTAAGGTAATTCGATCCCCAAAGACCTATTTCCTCGGCATCGAAGGCGGCAACGATGATGCTGCGTTTCAAACTGTTTTGTTGGCTTTTGAGGATGCGGGCCATTTCGATGATGGTCGCCGTACCCGAAGCGTTGTCGTCGGCGCCGTTGTAAATCTGGCCGTCCCTGACACCAAGATGGTCGTAATGCGCTCCGATGATGATGTACTCGTCTTTCAAGACAGGGTCGTTACCAGGGATGACGCCAATCACATTCTTGTAGGTATTGCCATTCCTTTCAAAAGGCTGGTACCAACCTTCCTCATAATAGGGTTGGATACCGATTTCCTCAAACTGACTGACAATATAGGCCGCAGCCTTGGCCGCATCTTCGCTGCCTGCCCTGCGACCACGCAGGGAGTCGCCCGCCAAGGTATACACATGACGCGTCAGGCGGTCTTGTTGGGTTTGACCGAAAGTGATACCGCTGACTATCAGCAGCAAACATGTTATAATAATTCTATTTGTTTTCATTGTAGTAAAATTTAATTGTTGTTTTCTTTGTTCGGCCCTTCGACAGGCTCAGGGGCCTAAGGTCGTTGAGCCTGTCGAAACGCCGACCCGATCCAGTAGTATTACAGACTTGGACCGAATACGTTACAGTTCATAAGAACTTTTTATGTCGTCGAGTCCAATGCCCAAAAGTTTCATCTTCTTAATCACTTCGGGCAGTTCCTTTTCGAGAAACTCCTCGCGCATTTGCTTGAGGACGATATCCTTGGCTTCGGGGGTGATGAAATAGCCGATACCGCGTTTGTTGTAGATGATACCTGCCGCCGTCATGGTCTCGTATGAGCGCATGATGGTGTTGGGGTTCACACCGAGTTGGATGCCGTAGTCGCGCACCGACAGGATACGGTCGTCGGCCTTCAGCTCACCGCGCAGAATCTGCTCATAGAGCTGCGAACAAATCTGCAAGTATATGGGTTTGTGTGCGTTGAATTCCATGGCTTAGTATTTTTGAGTCTTGATTTTACGATAGGTGAAGAAGAGCAGCAGGGCAGTAATGATGATACCGATAACCACGCCCCATGTCATCCCGTTTTGGAACCACTGGATCTGTTGTTCGATAGACATACCGTTGAACTTTTCCATCCATCTCTCCATGATTTCTCTATTGAAGAACACCAGACCCATAATCATAGAAATCAAGTATGAAATACCCAGATAGCATGCAAAGGTTTTTCCGGCCTTGTGCTTCTTGAAGAGCATATTGCCCAGCATGAAGATGGCCGCCCATTGGATGATGCTGACATAGATGGAAACACGTAGAATGTATGCAATGGAGAGGACCATAGCTTCGTTAGTGGAATTCAAGTGTATCGGACTTCCGCCGTTATTAATACCCATATCAATAATTTCATTTAACGAATAAAGATGTATGGGCTTTTCAAAACCACCGAAGGGGAAGAGCGACAAAAGCGCGTCAATTAAATAGCCGCCAAAGAAAGTGACAACGGGCGTCACGATGGCGCAGTAGAGAAACATACTGAGGAACTTCTCCAAAGAAGAAGTCGGCATCATGGCAAAGCCCACACCTTCACGCGAGAGGTTTGCATGGCCATAAACTTTTGATGGTACAAGCATCATGGCCAAAGCAGCTGAAGCAACAATGATTATAAGACGACCATTTTCTGGGGCAGGACCGCCAAACAACAAGGTGAAAATCCACAAGATAGCAGTCATGCAGCAGAGCACGATAAGTGTGGTGCCGAAGTTGCGGAGATACATCTTGCCGTCATTGAGCAAAAGGTTCTTGAAACGGTTGAAATCGAACGTGTTATTCATGACTTGTTCCTCCTATTAGCTAAAGATTTGTTTGATAGTTTCCTTGTTTTTCATCACGGTGTTGAACAGTACCTCGATACTGACCTTGCTGTCAAGACCTTCAGGGTTGCGGATGACATTGACATAGCCGCCAGGAATCATCTCGCTGTAGAGCGCAGTGTCGTCCTTCTCGGTGCCGTAGTCGAAATAGAGCTTGTCGGTGATTTCGCAGAACGAAGCCTTCAACAGCACCTCATCGTGGTCAAGGATAATGATGGGGTCGATGAGGTTTTCCACATCCTTCACCTGATGGGTGGAGATGATGATGGTGCGCTCATCGGTGGCGTGTTTGGCGATGACCTGACGGAAGAGGGTCTTCGAAGGGATGTCCAAGCCGTTGGTAGGCTCGTCGAGGAGCAGATAGTCCGTATTGAGCGACAAAGCCGAGGCGATGAGGCACTTCTTCTGCTGGCCGAACGACATCTCGGCGTACTTGCGCGTCGGATCCACGTCCAACTCCTTGCAGAGTTCTAAAAAGAGTTTTTCGTCGTAGTTCGGATAGAACACGCCCAACTCCCTTATATTATTAATAGGTGTACCCTCCGGGATGGCGAAGTCTTCCGAGATGAAGTAAATCTTTTGGAGGGTTTCAGGCAAGCGGTTGAAGGGCGCGATGCCGTCCACCTCACAGGTGCCGGCGGTCGGCTTTTGCAAACCGCTGATGAGTTTCAGCAGGGAGGTCTTCCCCACTCCGTTTTCGCCTAACAGCCCGTAGATGTTGCCCTTCTCGAAGCCGAGGCTGATGTTTCTGAAGACTGGCTGACTTTTGTAGCCGAAGTCTAAATTGCTGATTGTAATCATGTTGTTGTATTTTGTGTTAGTGTATTAGTTGAATAGAACACTGCAAAAGTACAACAATTTTTCTTACTGTCAAGAGAAAAATGTGATTTTTTTGATTTTTTTTAAAAAAGTGAAAAAGGGTTACCGCCTATCGGTGGGAATGGAGTGCGGTTGTAGGATAGATTCCCGCTTCGCGGGAATGGAAACGAGCTGTGAGTTAAAACGCGGCGGCAAGTAAGCCTACGTATCGCAAACGCCTCAAGCCGCCGCCCTTAAAGCCTCAAACGCCTCTCCATTCCCCGAGGGGGAAACTCTTACTGGTCATTCATAAGTTCATCCATTACTTGTTTCACCTTTTCACTCCAAGGAGTCTTATCATGAACAAATCCCTTCTCCGTAACCAATTCTTTCCAATCTGGATTTTTATCTTCAATCATCTGAATCTTTTCTTGTCTCTTCATGTGTTTAATCTGATTTTCCCTGTCAATTGCCATTTGATAGCTGGTAAACTCCTCATAATAAACACAATATTCACAGTTATATCTATCCGTGAAAGAGCCTTTATAACAATGACTTTTGTGTTCTCCCACCCTTCGGATTAAATCGTTCGTACAACCTGTATATAGTGTTGTATGACTTTTGTTTGTCATAATGTAAGTATATGCAAATCTCATAACAATAGTTTTTGCAAATCTAGTAAAAAGTTTCCCGCTCGGGAATGGAGAGGAAATACAACGTTAAAACGCGGCGGCAGGTGAAGCTTACGCATTGTAAACACCACAAGCCGCCGCATTACACCAAAAACAGCGATCTCCATTCCCCGAAGGGGAACCCCCTACTGCCTCAACTTCCCATAATGACAAACCAGCAACTCCCCATCCCTCGAACGGAGATGCATCGCCCCGCCGAGGCAATTCATAAATACCTTGCAATCAGCGCATTGACCTGACTTCATCCATGCGCGGTCGCGGAAGGGCTGGAAACGGTTTTCCCAAACATCAAGGAAATCGTCTTGGTAGATGTTGCCTTGCACATAGCTGCGGTCAATGTTGGGGCAGGCAGAGATGGAGCCGTCGATAAGGATGGAACCGACAGTGATGCCCGCACGGCAGAAATAGAACCAGTCACGGACCTTGCGCTCGTATGGACCGACGTAGGCCTCGCAACTGAATTTGCAATCTATCCTCCCCTCTTTTCGGGTGGTAACGATGAAGTCCATGAGTTGGCGAAATTGCTCATCACTGAGTTGCAGGCTCTTGTCAGTGGCGGCTCGACCAATCGGGTCGATGGTAAACAGACGCCAAGCCTTCACTTTATGTTCAATAAGCATCTGCTTAATGGATTCCAACTCGCCGAAGTTCATCGGGCTGACACAGGTCACAATGTCGTATGTGGGTAGGCGTTTCTCGTTGGCAATCAAGTCGATGGCGCGAAGGGCGTGGTCAAAGCTGCCTTGGCGTTTGCGGAAGGCATCATGTGTGTCGCGAAGTCCATCCAGACTGATGGTGATGCTACACATTCCAGCCTCCATCAGTTTTTTGTGCATGGCCTCGTCGTAGGCCCAGCCATTGCTGACGATGCCCCAAGGGAAGCCGTGCTGCCGCAGTTGTCGCCCGCAGTCGACCAAGTCGAGGCGCACCAAAGGCTCGCCGCCTGTGATGACCACCAAAACCGAATTGCGTTTATACTTGGTTTCCAGAGGTTTAATCGCGTTCAGAAAGCCCTCGAAAGGCATGTCCTTGTAGCGTGACGAGGCCAAACAATCCGAGCCACAGTGCTGACAATTGAGATTGCAGCGTTGCGTACACTCCCAAAATAGGTAGTTCAACTCGTGGAGTTGGGTTTCTTTCTTTCGGAAATAGTTATGGAAGGCTTGTAGCATCATGACTCACTTCTTGAGTTTCCTGATCCAAAACTTGGCTCCAATTCATATCATCTGGTGGTCCATACTTTTTACAACAGGCAAACATCATCGCCACGATAGTGATGCCCGAGAGCATCGCCATGCGACGGAGCCATTTGTAAATTGAGTGCTTTTTCATCGTAGTAAAAGTTGGTGTTGATTGTTTCGGAAATCATTATGGAAGGCTTGGAGCTTCATTTCTCGGGTAGTTTTTCCAGATATATCATCCTGGAATGAACCGCAGGGCAAAGCGTTGTATCTTTTGACTGATAGTCTTCTTTACTGAAAGTCAAGTTTTCACAATTCCCGCTTCCAAGATAAAACTCTCCGTATTCATCAGTTGTAACCACCGTCGTTTGACCTTCCAATCGGATAGACACCCCTGCTATTGCCCCATGCGTTTCTTTATCCACTACCACACCGAAAACATCCTCATCCTCCGGCATCCCATACTTGCAACAACAAGCAAAAATCATCGTCAAAGCAGGAATGCCCGAGAACATCGCCACACGGCGGAACCATCTGTAGAAAGTGTGCTTTTTCATCGTAACAAAGGTTTATTGGTTGCTCTCCAACTTAATCGTCAGATCCCATGCTTCTACATCCTTAATCAAAGTGTCAAAGGTTTGATAATGACCGACTGTATCAACGAAACTCAATTGGTGACCCATAACTATTTCGTCATACTTCAAAATATCAAATTGGCCATTCTCATCGGTATAACCCCATGTTTGACCATCAACCTGATACTCAATGTCTTTTAGAGGAAGACCTGACGTCTTGTCAACAACAACGCCGCTCATTTGCACTTGATGCATGTGAATAGGCGGTCCATAGCAAGCCTGCATGATGAACATCACCGTCGTGAGTGCCGAGGCTTTCATTAGCCCCCTGAACCATTTGTAGATTTTCATAGCGTTCAATTTTTATGTTTGTTGATGCAAAAGTAGTAAGATTTTACAACAAAAAAACGCCTCATGGAGGCGTTACAAACTTTTTCTGGATATCATTTCTGATTTTCAGATATTTACAAATTCAGATTACAAACTTTTAGTTTCCCGCTTCGCGGGAATGGAGAGGTTTTGGGGTATAAAACGCGGCGGCAGGAAGAGCTTACAATCTGAAAACACCTCTTGCCGCCGCAGTTAAATCAACGACGATTCTCCATTCCCCGAAGGGAAACTCTTACTTCTTGATGCTCAATAAAACGCCGAGGACGACGCCAAGGAAGGCTGCAAACAGCACTTGAAGTGTTGGCGGCAACAGGAAGGTGATGGTGTGGGCTGGATACCAGAACAGCGGAATGGTCTTGGCAAAGACGAAACCATACTGGATGTCCCAGTTGATTTTCTGCGAAAGTGCCTCACCAATTCTTAATGGACTACTGAAAAAGCCTCTCAACGTGCCACCCGTTTCGGCGATGTGGATGTCCGTAATCTTATGGAAGGTCATAAAGACTGGTGCGAACAGGGTATTCATCAGCACACTGATACAAAGGGCCACGAATACCTTGCCCCAACAAAGGTCTGTCTTAAACCATTCGGCGGCTCGACCGTCAAGATGGAAGCCACCGTCCAACAAGGCTATGGTACCCGTCTTAAAGATACTCATGGCCGAAGCAATGACCACGCCCAACACGCCCCAAACCAGCAGTTTAGGCAGCAGGCCGAAGCCTTCCTTGATGTACACGCCCTCACGAATGCGCAAGGCCAGTATCTCGCCAAAAGTGCCGAGAAGGGCAAACTTGAAGAAACTCATCAGCAGACCATGGTTTCTGGTGGTCGTATTGAACCATTCCCACGCGCCTGGGATGAAAGCAAAGCCGCATACCACAGCGGCCACAATAAACAAGGTAATTAAGTCAGCTTTTTTCATATTTTCATCTTATTGAATCACAATTCGATGCATCGTATTTCCTATTTTCACGAGGTAAAGTCCTGCCGACAAGCGACGAGCGATTCGGATTTCGTTCTCACCCGTCACCAACACTACATCAGATGCGTAAATCATTCGTCCCATTATGTCATACACCACCAGCGAAGTTACCCCAAAACCATTGCTCCAAAGATGCAAACGGTCTTCGTTCGTTGCTGGATTAGGATAAATCGCACTGTTCAGTAACAGGCTGTCATTCACCGAGAAATACTCGTCCAGCCTGCCATTCATGTTGTCCACACGATTGCAGAGGAAGTCGTCAATGCTGGCAATCAAATAATTCCAACCATCCAGATGTTGGGGTTTGTTGAAGCGAGCAGCCTGCTGTGGCACCTCGCCTCTCACCTTATCGGCAGCTTCGTCAAAATAGGTTTTCGTAGTCTCATAACTGAACGGTCCGCTCATAAGTTGGTGGAATCTCGCGAGAAACCTTTGCTTAAAGAGGTCGTTTTCAAGCAGTTTCCTAAACATCAGCGTCGACCTCAAATCCGTTGGCCAGCCTAAATTTTCGACACTTGTCGCATTGTCCATCACATCGAAAGTCATCTTCGTCAGACAGTCGTCACCGTCGTAAAACAACCATCTCCATTGACTACCGTCGCGTTGCCAGCAACGCATGTTGTTGGCCGGCCAGTCATTGTTGGCGATGAACAACTCCAAACAATAGTAATCGATGAAGTTGTCCACATCAATGAGCGAACAAAGATGGTTATAGTTGGCCTCATCGGCGAGGTCGGGATCATCGCGAAGCCAGTCCATCATCTGCACGAAAGCCGTCACGTCGCCATTTTCCTCCAAACCGTACCAATTGCCGACCACATTGTAATCTTCGTCGTCATAGCCGAAATGGTCTTCCAGATAGTGCGAATCAGGCCTTTCGCTGACATAATAAATGCCCCAGTACTCACCGTTCAAAAACAAGACGGCAGGTCTCGAGGCCATCGACTCCATGCCCAAACTACGGGCCATTTGGTTGCAAATACCATCCTGAATACCTGTGGCAAACCAATGGCAGCTGAATGGACGCAAGGTCAGATGTTTGAAACTTTGGTTGGGTATCTCGTTAAAGAACTGATGTTTGAATCGCTTTTTGCCATATTCCTCCCGCGCATAGAGTTTCATTCCTTTTTGCGGACCGCGACGTGCCGTACCACCATGGGTTCTGATTCCAGCCTTTTGATTAATTCCTTGATTATCAGCTTCATAAAATTCAACATTCACGCAACGCTCCCATTCCGACCCACTTTGGTAATAGTTGCCAGTCCAATAGTTGTTTTCGGGGTCGAAACTTGCACCAGGTACGAAAATGCCACGTTCATCATCAAACAAGTCCAACGAATCGGCGGCTAGGGCCATCACTGGCAGACCATGGGTATCGCAGCCCAACGCCTTGATGAAATAACTTTGCGTAACCACTTGACTCACACGCTCTTCCGCCTCATTGAAAGCGGCTGCCCGAATCGTAATGCAATGGTCAACGGTTTGAGGGATGAAAAGTAGCTCGTCAATTGTAGTTACTATTGTGTAAATTCTTGATTTTGAATATAGTCTATCGTCCAAACGCAAGGAATCGGTGTAACATGCCGATTGCGCCGTAGGAATGTTTCCATTGGTGGTATAGCGGATGTGGTACTGACTTGGGCATTGCAAAGCGATGTTAAAGCTTTGATCATAAAAACCACCTGATTTCGAAAAAGTTACGGTTTGAGCCTGTATACTCA
>JAEEGJ010031062.1_pt1 | contig 10380 bp, 4 predicted proteins | sample 8958761 | NCBI WGS metagenome assembly JAEEGJ01 (sample SAMN16246546, study PRJNA631951) | gut metagenome | biome: gut microbiome; feature: rumen; material: RS-attached | host: Bos | place: Iran: Karaj | collected 2018-10 | reverse complement strand
CATTATGATATCCATCATGTGCTGAACCATCAGCATTAATTGCAAAAATCTGATGGTCTTTAACATATACATGCATATGCTTTTGATTACCGGGCCTTTGTTCTCCAAAGGGGATATCAATGCGAAAACCATATTTCTTAAATCCCGGGATTGGGGAATGATGCATTTCTAGCAGAAGGCTAGAATCCATTACTTCTTTCTCGCTGTCGAAATAGATAGCATCAAAAACAACATCTTTTAGAGGAAAGTAATAAGAAATCTGCCGTTTAATTCTCCTCTTTAAAAATAATGATAGTGGGTCCATAACTCAGTTTTTATGTAATAAAGATAATCAAATTAAGAATCGTTGCATCGAAAGATAATACTGTATCTATTCTAGGGAAGGTAATATGTGATCATTCTCGTTAATTAGTTTTTGTCTTTTTTATAGTTGACTTTTTTAATGCGAATACAGGCAAGAATAGGATGAGGGCGAGGACGGAGAATGCCATGCCGGCGATGGTGCCGATGGCGAAAGCGAACCAGAAGACTTCCTTAGGGCCGTCGAAGAGGAAGGGGACGAGGCCGAGGATGGTCGATAGGATGGTCAGGGAGATGGGGACGATCTTGCGGTCGAAGGCCTTGATATAGGTACGGACGGCGGTGTCCGGCAGGGGGCGGGATGCCCTGGAAGGGCGTGTATGCAGGTACTCGGAGACGAGGTAGATGCCGGCGTTGACTGTGATGCCGCTGAGCATGATGAAGGCGGCGAAACCGCCCTTGTCGAAGGTGAAGTCGCCGATGCCGAAGGCCAGGAACAGCCCGATGAAGGAGATCGGGATCATGAAGATGATGGCCAGGGGGAAGCGCAGGGAGTTGAAGTGGACGGCGCAGATGACGAAGATCAGCGCGATGACCAGCAGGATAAGCCCGGCGTACTTCTCCTTGTTGGAATAGAACCATCCTCCGCTGCCGCTGTCGGCCTTGAAACCGATGGGCAGGACCTGGTAGTTCATGTAGTCGACGGCCTCGTCTATGGCCCTGTTGGCCAGTTGGTAGGAGCCGATGAAGTTGAAGCGGACCGTCACCGCGTAGGACTGGTTCTCCTTCTCGATGGGCAGGCCGGTGCGGTCTTTTGAGATGCCGCCCACCTCGGAGAGTTTCACGCGCGTGTCGCCGACCGCGACGGCCTGGTTGTCAATGTGCCAGGCGTCGAACTCGTCCTTGGCGGACGACTCCAGGCGCACGTTGACATAATCCCCCTCATGCGGCAGGCGCATCATCACGGTCCCGTATAGCGGCGACTGCAGCACGGAGTAATACTCGTAGGGGCTCACCCCGTAGCGCTCCAGCGCCTCGAAGTCATAGCGGAGGTTGAACTCCGTCTTTGGGCTGGAGCGCCAGCCGGTGCCGTAGATCTCCGGCTCGGAGACACGCCTGTTGCCCCGCAGATGCTCTATCAGGACTTCGCCGTAACGGACCAGGTCGTCGTAGTTGTAGCCCGTCAGCAGTATCGACTGGGACTTGGTGTCGGTGACGATGTTGTTGTTGAAGTAGCTGTCGTCGATACCCGATACGCTCCAGTTGGCCCCGCCGAAGTTCGCCGCCATGGAGATGACGTCGCCCTTGACCTTCGAGGGCAGCCAGGTGCCTTCATACTCGGGCTTGAAGAGTACGGAGATGGAGCCGTTGTTGTAGGATGTCACACGCGTCTCGAACACCTCGATCTCCTCTATTCCAGCGAGGTAGTTCTCCATGCTGCGCATCACCTCGTTTAGCTGGTGGACGGTGCTTCCCTCGAGCATGCCGGCGCTGATGGAGAGCCGCTGCCGGGCCGGCTCGCGGTAGAAGTCCGAGTGCGACATAGCCTTGTTGAAAAGGCCGAAGGTCGAGCTGAGGATCTTGTCCACCGTGGGCTTGTTGTCCGCATACGGCCGCCAGGCCAGGACCTTGTTCACGGCCTTCTGCCAGCCTTTCAGCGGAGCCCTGCTTTCGTCGCCGAACTTCGTCGGCAGCAGGCAGGTAGGGATGCCGAACATCACGATGAACGCTACGACGTACACCCACTTGTGCTGCACACCCCAGGCGATATAGCGCTTGTAGCGGCGGTTCCAGCGGGCGGTGCGGCGAAGGCGGCGCGAGCGGACTTTTCCGTCCGCGAAGCGGACCGGGAAAAAGTCCAGCAGCGCCGGCACGAACAGGTACGACACCAGCAGCGACACCGCGAGGTTGATGATGATGACGAAGGCGAAGTCCGTGAGGTTCGCCTTCTCGCTCTCCGGCAGCAGGAGGATCACCAGCAGCGCGGCGACGGTCGTGAGCACGGCGCTGAGCAGCGCCGGGAACACGCTCCGCGTCCCCGTCCGCGAGTAATGGTCTATCATCACGATGCTGTTGTCGATGATGATGCCCAGCGACACCGTCACGCCGGCGAGGGTGTAGATATGGATGTGCAGGCCCATGAAGAAGTAACACGCCACCGATATCAACAGGTTGACAGCCAGCGTGATGCCTATCACGACCATATACCTCCACGACCGTGCCGCCGCGAAGGCGAAGAGCAGCAGGATGAGCAGGCACAGGCCCGTCCGGAAATATATCTTGTCCAGCTCGTCGGAGATATACTCCGAATAATCGTAACTCACGGAAATGCCTATCTCCTCCGGGATCACGTCCTGCATCGAGGCCAGGCAGTCCTTGACGTCCTGCACGACCCCTATGAGATTGGCGTCCGGGGACGCCTCGATGGTGAGGTTCAGGACGTTGAGTCCGTTGATGCGGTAGTAGGAGTTCGGCAGGGCCTCCTGGTAGCGGAAGTCGGCCAGGTCGCCCAGGCGCACGATGCGCCCGTCCACGTTCTCCACCGGAATGCCGGCCATGTCCGCCGCCGTGTCGCTGCGGAGCTTCACGGCGAAGGTGTTCCCGCCGCTGTGGGCAAGCCCCACCAGCTGCTCGGAATAATACGACGTGAAGGCGCGGCTGATGTCAGGGGCGGTGATGCCCGCGGCGGCGGCCTTGTCCGCATCGAAGGTCACCACCCACTCGAACGGCGTCTGCCCGTAGAAATCCACCGAGGATACCCCCTCGATAACCGACAGTGGATGAAGCAGATGCTCCTCGACGTACTTGGCAATCTCCAGCGAGGGCAGCGGGCTGCGGATGCTGTAGGCTATGGCCGTCTGCGACTCCTGTCCCTGCGCGTTCAGCGAGATGGAGGGGTAGGAGCAGCCCTCCGGCAGGCGTGAATAGATGTTGCGTATCTGCGACGCCACCTCGAAGCGCACGGCGTCCATGTCGCTCCGCTTGCCCACCTTGAGCGTGATGTACCCTCCGCCGTCCTGCGAGACGGAACTGATGCCCGTACAGGCCCTTATGCCCGAGAGGACGCCCTCGAGCTTCGAGGTCACCTCGGCCTCGACGATGCGCGCCGAAGCCCCGGGATAGCTGTAATCCACCGTGAGGTTCTTCTCAGTCGGGGAAGGGGTGTACTGGACCTTCAGCATGGAGAAGCAGGCCACGCCGACCACGGCCGCCACCGCCATCAGCAGCACGACCGAGAACGACGATATGCCCTTCCCCCCGGCCATCAGCGCCTGCGCCTGTAAATGGCCGCATATACGGCTGGGACGTAGAAGAGGCTGACGAACGTACCGACCGTCATGCCGAAGATGATGACAAGGGCCATCGGATACTGGAGGTCGGCGCCCATGTTGCCGCGGCTCAGGAACGGCGCCACGGCGAGGATAGTGGTGATCGAGGTCATGATGATGGCCTTGAGGCGCCTGTGGCCGGCCTCATGGACGGCCTCCTCGATTCCGTACCCCGACTTCACGAGACGGTTGATGGTGTCGATCTTGAGGATGGAGTCGTTGATGACTATGCCCGTGATGACGATGAGGCCTATGAGCGACATTATGTTGATGCTCACCCCCAGGGCCCACAGACCCAGGAGCGAGAAGGCGATATCTATGACTATCTCGGACAGAATGATGAACGGCTGGATGAGCGACTCGAACTGCGATGCGAGGATGAGGAAGAGCAGGGCGAGGGCCACCAGCAGCACGAGTATCATCTGCCGGACCATCTCGCGGTTGGTGAACCACGCTCCCGTGAAGGCCGCGTCGAATTGGCCGTCGTCGCGGGCCACCCGCCGGACGGTACCAATCACGGACGGCACCTGCTTCGCTGGGACGTCCAGCTCCAGCGGATAGAAGTTGCCGTCTCCGCCGGAGACCAGCGTCTTGAAGTCCTGCTCGAAGGTCTGGCGCATGAGGGCGCTGACCGGAAGGTCGTAGCTCTCCCCGTCGGACCGTACCGTCACGGTAGCCGTACCGAGTATCTCCTCCATCTCCTTCACGTCGGTGCCCAGCACCACGGGGACGGAGCGGGAACCCTGGACTATCTCGAACAAGGTATTGCCGTTCAGCGAGTTGCGCAGTACGGACACGAGGTCCGCCATCGTCACTCCGTAGAGGCTCATCCTCTCGGGGTCGGAGATGTAAAGCACGTCCTCCTTGAGCGGCGGCTCGTCGACGGCCACGCCCGGCAGGGCCTCCCGGAGGCGGCCGAGGAAGGCGCGGAGCGCCGGGACCGTGAGCCCCTCGCCGCCCGTAGGCCTAAGCCGGGCGAGCAGTTGCGGCTCACGCTCCGCAAACACCATGTCGAAGATATTGCCGGAGGTCGAGAACGATGCGATGGCCCGGGGGTAGCGCTGCGCGACGAAGGCCGAAAGGTCCTTCTTCGCTCTCTCCAACTCCCTGGCGTTCCTGCACTTGAAGTAGAGCGAAGCCTGGCCCATCGACTGGTCGCCGGAGTGGCTCAGCACGAACTGCTGGACGCCCACCATGGCCGTGGACTGCTCCAGGCGGCCGTCGAGCAGCGATTCAAACTCCTGGATACGTTCGCGGTTGCGCTCCAGGGTGACGGGCTCGTTCCAGTCCACCCTGAGGATGGCGTCGGTGTAGGTGATCGGGGGGAGCTTCTCCTTTGACATACCCACCCCGCAGACGGCGATGACGGCAAGGCTGGCCAGCGGCAGCGCCCAGGCCAGCCATTTGTGCGACAGCGCCCAGCTGACCGTGCGGTCATACCAGCGCAAGCCGCCGTCGAAGCGTATCCTGGCCAGCGCTGGATGCGGCCTGAACTCCGGCATCTTCCTGTAGAGGGCCCAGTAATAGACCGGCATCACCACCACGGTGATGACGTACGAGACGAGCAGGACCGTGGCCACGGCCATGGCCTGGTCGTAGAAGAGTTCACCCGCGAGGCCGTTGAGGAACACCAGCGGGATGAACACCGCGCAGGTGGTGAGCACGGAGCTGAGCATGGCGCCCCGCACCTCGCGGGTGCCATCCACCACCGCGCTGCGCAGGGCTTCGCCCTTCTGCCAGCGCGCGGTGATATTGTCCGTCAGGACTATGGTATTGTCCACCATCATACCCACTCCCAACAACAGTCCCGAGAGCGATATGATGTTGATAGACAGGCCGATGAGGTAGAAGACGAACACCGATATGACCAGCGACACCGGGATGGTCATGGCGACCAGCAGTGGCGAGCGGAAGTCCTTCATGAACAGGAAGATGACCACGCATACCAGCGCCACGGCCAGGATGATGTTCAGCAGGAGGTTGCGTATGGAGTAGTCCAGCAGCTCGGTCTGGTCGCGGGTCATCGTGAAGGCCGCCTGCGGGTAGTCCTCCTCGAACTGTCCGAGCTGCTCATCGATGCCTTTCCTGAGCTCGGACATGCGCGCCTCGCTCTGCTTGATGACGGCCAGCACGACGGCCTGCGAGCCGTCCGAGCGGGCCAGTCCCGTGCGGGGCGCCTCGTGCTCCAGCACTTCCGCGACGTCCTTTATCTGCAGCTGCCGCTCTCCGGCCGTGAACCAGACGTTAGCGATGTCCTCGCGCGAGGCCGCGAACGAGCGGAACTTGACGTTGTAATGATACTCCCCGTCGCGTATGGTGAGGTTCGAGAGCACGACGTTGGCGGAGTTGATGCTGTTCTCGAACTGGCCCATGCTGATGCCGAGCCGTGCCAGGGCCTCCTGGTCGGGCACGACGAGGATCTCGCGGTCCGCAGTGCCGCTGATGTCCACCATCGCCACTTCCGGGAGCTGCTCGATGCGCTTGGAGATGACGTCCTCGGCGAACTCGCTCATCTTCAGGAAGTCCCCGCCGCCGTCCTTGAGGGTCATGTTGATGTAGAAGGCCGGGATGTCCGTCGCGCTGGCCTTGAACACCTTCGGGCGCTCGATGCGGGGCAGCGATCCCATCGCGCGGTCTATCTTCTCGTTGACCTCGATGTAGAAATAGTCGATGTTCCCGCCTTCCTCGAAGGTCAGGGTCATCGTCGCGCTGCCGTCCATGGCCTCGGAGCGGATGTCCTTCAGGTGGCCTATCTGCACGAGGCTCTGCCTCAGGGGCTTGACCACGGCGTCGTCCATCTCGCGCGCGGACATGTCCGGGGCGGTGACCTGGACCGTCACGTACGGGATGTCCACATCGGGGATGAGCGACACGGGCAGCCGCCTGATACCGATGACGCCCAGTACGACGAACACCAGCAGCACCATCGACACGGAGACGCGTCTGTCAAGGAGCCTGTCCAGCATGGCGTCTATTCCTCTTTGAGGACGACCTTGGAGCCGTCGGCGAGATTGAGGTTGCCGGAGACGATGATGAGGTCGCCCTCATGCAGCTCGGCCCCGCGGTCGGCGTTGGCCTGGATGGCGAAGCTCTCGCTGTTGGCCTTCAGGGTGTTGACATATACCCAGTCGGACTTGCCGTTATTGTAGCGGAAGAGGACCTCGAGGTTGTCGCGGATGACGACGGCCTTCTTCGGGACAACGAGCTGGCCGGGCAGGGCGCGCTCGACTATGACTTTGACGTTCATGCCGTCGAGCATGCGCGAATCACCAGGCACAGTGGCTGTTACGAGTATCTGGCCGTTCTTGTCCACGGCTGGGTTGATGCTCTTGATGGTGCCCTTGACCGTGCGTTCGTCATCCCCGAAGAGGGAGACGCGCACGGGCTGTCCCTTCTGGAGGAAGGGATACTCGGACTCGAGGGCGGAGAACTCCACGTCGAAGGTGCGGTCGGCGATGAGGGTGCAGAACGGATCGGCGGTCGTGCGGTCCCATTTCTTGAGCTTGATGTCGGCTACCTTGCCGCCGAAGGGCGCGCGCAGGACGGTGCCGTCCAGGGCGCGCCGCGCCTGGGCGAGGGAGTTCTGCGCGGCGGCGTAGCCGGAGCGGATGGCGGCGAGCTCCCGCACGTCCTGCGGGACCGAGGCCGAGTCGGCGACGGCGTAGCCCTGGCCCGCCAGGAAACTCAGGTACTCGAGACGCGTGCGTTCAACCTCGATGCGGGCCGCCTCGAGCCTGGACTCCTGCTCGCGGGAGTCGAGGCGCGCGATGACGGCCCCCTGGCCCACTGACCCGCCGTTCTGGACGTTAATCGCGACTATCTGCCCGCTCTCGGCGAAATACAGCGCGCTCTTCTGCGCCGCAGAGAGCTTGCCGTTGGCGAGCAGCTGCATCTGGAAGGTCTCCCGCTTCAGCGGGACGACCTCCACCTCGTTCACCTCCGGGGTGTACTGGAGTTTGGACTCGTCGGTCAGCTCCGAGGCCTTCTTCCCGTCCTTGCAGGCGGGAAGAAGGGCGACGGCCGCCATCATCAAAAGTATCGCTTTTCTCATTGTACCATCTCGTTATAATCCACCATGATGTCGTCCCCGGCGAGGAAGTCGTAGAGTGTAAGCTTCCGCAGGGTGTAGTAATAGTTCCAGTAGCTGCTGATGTCCTGGATGTATTTGCGTACCGCCTCGTCGCTCTCGCTGCGGGCGGTATTGAGGTCCGTCACCGTGGCGGTTCCGGCGCTGAAGCGGTCCATCACGAGCGCGTAACGCTCCGAGGCTATGGCGCTGGCGCGGCGCGAGACGTCGCACAGGCGGCGCTGGTTGTTGAACTGGCCGACGGCGTTGAACAGCGCGATGCGCTTGTCGTTCTCGGCCTGCTCGACCTGAGCGCGCACGACGTCGGCCGCAGCCTCAGCCTTCTTCACCCGGCCCTTGCCCTCACCCCAGTCGAATATCGGGATGGCGAAGGACAGGCCGACGACTTCCTGGTCGAGGAGGTTCTTGTATGTCTCCTGGAAGTCTCTGGCGGAGTTGGAGAGGCCGAAGCGGGCGTTGAGCTGCATCGTGATGCCGCGGTCCGCCTTGGCCTGGGCTATGGCGGACTCGGCATTGAGGATGCTGATCTCGTTGTCGAGGTTGAATGAGGAGTTCTCGGAACATTTGCGGAGCACGAGGTCGTAGTCGATCTCCACCCCTGGCAGGTCCTCCTCCAGCACGGTCTCCACCGCCTGCGTCTCGTCGAAGCCCAGCAGGGAGTTCAGCTGCATGCGGGCCTTCTGCAGGGCGACGCGGTCCTCGTCGATGGAGATGCTGTCGTTGAGCATCCTGAGCTCCAGCTGGAGGTACTCATCGCGCGTGACGCTGCCGAGGCCCAGGCGCTCGCGCGCGATGCCGAGCATCCTCGAGGTGTTCTCGTAGTTCGTCACGGCGGTCTCCAGGACCTTCTGTGCCACCATCACCTCGAAGTAATCGGCCACGGCGGCGAGGGTGACGTCCTCCATCGTCTCCAGATAGGTGCGCTTGGCCTTCTCGTACTGTTTGGGAGAAATGAGCTTGTCCCACTTGAAACGGTTGTACGCGAATATCGGTTGCGAATAGGTTAATGTTATCGGCTGGGCGTACCAGGTCCTTCCCCCCACGCCGAACTGGTCGATGCGGGTTAGGTCATTCGACAGCGTAAGCGTACCTCCGGTGAACGTGACGTTCTGGCGGGCCCGGATGCCCAGGCTGTTGGACATGTTGTAGTTGCTGGTGTACACCATCTCGCCTGTCTCGTAGTTCTGCAGGAGTCGCAGCGACCGGTCGAACGAGCCGGCCTCGCCGTAGAGGTATACTGCCGGCAGGCGGCTGGCCAGGTAAGACCGCCACGCCCAGTAGTCGGAGACGAAAGCGGCGCGGGCCTGAAGGGCCTGCACGGAGCCTGCGCGCGCCTCGCCGATGACCTCTCCGAGGGTCATCGGCTGCGCCGCAAGACCGGCCGACAATCCCAGCAACGCCGCGCACACTATCGCTTTTAACTTCATGTTCAACGACATATCCCGATATCCCAGATATAACAATTAGTCTTTAAAGATACAATATAGATTCAACACAAGCAAAATTCCACCTTTCAAACCCCGAAATAAGTCTTACATTCTCCTTCAAAACAAATCCCTGACAATCAGCCTATTATAAAACATGTGACGAAAACTCTCTCCCGTTTTTTGTCACACCCTTTTAGAAAATCATAACAGTCCTTCTAAATCCACCCTTGATTATCAATCACTTACCCCAATTGAAAGAAAAAAATCATTACAAAATCCTCTCCTCCACCACGATGGATAGCGGCTTCATGGAAATGCCTTCACAGGGCGGCTATGCCGCCGTTTTTCAGTAGGTTTCTCTCAGCCAGCGCTCAAAGAACTTGTCTGTTACCCAGTACTCTTTCTCTCCACCTGCGAAAGTATAGGTTATCAACTGTCCATCCAGCAATTTAGCGATGGCTTTCTGTGCTGAGCTTGGAGAGTCGAGGGCATTCCTGCGCACAAAAGCCCCCGAAGTAGGACGTCTCGCAGGTTTTTCCTTTGCGACAGCAACCAGCATCTGCTTTTGGGCAATAGGAAGTCCGGACATCACTTCGCTGAAAGTGTGGGAGTTTTCTTCAAGGATATTGTCGACAACCTGTTCGACGGTCTCCTTGTCGACCGATGCCCCGCTCCTCAGGAGGGCATAGATGTCGTGGAACACCTTGTGGTTGTAGTACGTATAACCATCAAACTCATCATAGCAGTATCCGACTGTTTCGGAAGAGATCAGCACTCCTGCGGATTTGAACTGCCCTATGACGAAGTTTATGTACTTGTCCCGGTCAATCCTCCCGAGGTGAACCGGCTGTGCGCTGTTGTAGAACGGCTTGGCATAGGATGAGAACATTTGTTCGAGAATATGCCGGTCACTGCCCGAGAAGATGAAATGGCAGTTGTTCATCTTCTGAATGTGCGTCCTCAGAAGGGCTTCGACATTGGTTTCGGGATAGCGGGATATCTGCTGGAACTCGTCGATGGCGAACAGGCACGGCCTGTCTGCCTTTTCCAGGTAATCGAATATCTCTTCTAATGTCAGTTCCGGCGTAGTGATGTTTCCGATCTGGAGGTTGATTCTGGGTTCACCTGTGACGGGATCCATTCCGAAGGCAGCCGCCAGGGACCGGATGGTTCCCAGGAACAGTTTAAGCGCCTTTTTCTCTCCTGGGACCAACCGTTGGTAAATCACCTTTCCAAG
>JAEEGJ010031061.1_pt1 | contig 10380 bp, 12 predicted proteins | sample 8958761 | NCBI WGS metagenome assembly JAEEGJ01 (sample SAMN16246546, study PRJNA631951) | gut metagenome | biome: gut microbiome; feature: rumen; material: RS-attached | host: Bos | place: Iran: Karaj | collected 2018-10 | reverse complement strand
GGTTCATCTCTCTTTTAAGAGCCTGAACCTCTTCATTGATATATTTTCTGTCATCGGAACTCATGGTTCCGTTAGCTGCTTTAATGGCAAGCTCGTTGACGCGATGAAGCATGTCATGAACTTCGGAAAGAGCACCGTCCGCAACCTGTGACAGCGATACTCCGTCCTGAAGATTGGCCGAAGCCTGTGTAAGGCCTCTTATCTGCTTGCGCATTTTTTCGGAGATGGCAAGTCCGGCAGCATCATCCGCAGCACGGTTAACACGGTACCCCGATGCCAGTTTTTCCGCGGATTTGCTTCTTTTTCCGCCTGTTATTTTCAGTTGTCTTTCCGTAAACATCGCCGAAAGGCTATGCTGAACTATCATACTCATTTGGGAACTTTTCCTCCGAAAACGCCTATCCGTTTTTTATATCGGAGAATTCCTGCAAAAAAATAAGACCCAAATGCAGAAAAATGCCCGATTTTATCACTTTTTTTGACATTTTTGCGACTAAATCGGGCACATGTTTTTATTTGGTTAAATTAAGTATCAGTCTGCCTTCTCCTTTGGCATTCTGATGCTGCCCCGCAAGAAGGGATTCCTCAATAATCTGGGTGCATGAGGTTGAAATGACTCTGTCCTTGTGATTCTTTTGCAGTTCTTTAAGCGTAATGCCGAAAGAATCCTCCAGATTAAGGAAATGGAAGTGCTGAAGGCCAACGGTATATACCTTCTCATCATCCATGGGTTCACCGTCAAAGTTGAATTTGGTAAAAGAATGAGTCTTCTGATCGTACTCAACTTCAAGACCCACAGACAACTGATAAAATTCGGTATGCTCTCCCCTGAAGGCTTCATCGCGGCACATATGCTTAAGCATGGACTTAAACTGCGCTCCCGTCACGTAAAGCATGTGTACCGAATCATCGTAAGGGAAACACTCGTTAAGGTTGCCCTTTGTAACCACCGGGCCGAGCTTCTCGTTTCTGATACTGCCGGAGCCAAGCAGGAAAATGTCTACGCCCAAAGCCTCCTGCAGGCAGTCGCTGAAGAGGTCTCCAAGCTCCGTCTCACGGTATCTGTCGGGATGGGTTAACTCACGGACAAACTTAGTAATAATCTGACCGTACTTGGCATCGGTTTTGGATTTGTAGGAGTTAATGATATCCTCGATGGAAGTATCTCTGGGACAGTTCTCCTCATTGATGGCAACGGGAGTCCATGTGTATGAATCGATACAGTTATTGTCGGTATCCACCACTATATAGAAACGTCCTATCTGGTCGGTACCTGTGCCCGCCTGAACGATGGGTATGCCGTTAACCACCGCAGGCTCTGTAAGAAACGTATGCGAATGTCCGCCGATGATAACGTCAACGCCCCATGCCGGGTCCAAAAGCTCTGCAAGTTTTTTGTCCTCTTCAAACCCGATGTGGGTCAAAAGAACGGTAAAATCAATGTCCGTTGCATTGTAAGTATTGCAGATTCTGCCGATTTCTTCCGCAGCATCCTCTACGCTTACGAAAGTTCCGATAATACCGTCGGTCTTGCACTGCGCCAGTACCGCTTCCGTGAGGATTCCTATAAAAAGAATCTTCATTCCGTCTCTCTCAAGCACGATGCAAGGGTCGAATAAACGGGCGTGATTGGTCTGAATGTGGAGATTCGCATTGACAATGGGGAAGTCTGCGCACTTCTCCAAAAAAAGCAGATGCGCCACACCGTAATCCACCTCATGATTGCCGGGCGTTACCACATCCGGCGCCAGCATATTCATAATCTGAATAGTGGAAATTCCTTTAAATTCCGAATCAATAACGGAACCTCTGAACATATCTCCCGCGATTGCGTAGATGACGTTTTCTTCTTCCGTGCGCACCTTGTTGATGTAGCCCGAAAGAAGAGAGACTCCTCCCACCAGATTGCTGTCGACGTTCTCCTCAAGGAAGTCGCCATGCATGTCATTGGAGTGAAGGAGAGTCAGTTTTTTTGTGTTTTTCATTTGTAATCCCCCTAACTGTTCTCTTTACACAATTACATTGTATCAAGAGCCTGTCGGGGTATCAACAGAAAAAAGAAAGAGTCGACTGACTCACAAATCAATCGACTCCGTAAAATAATCCTATACGTAAACTTCCATGTAACCCTTCATCTTGGTAAGGTCATAGTGCTCAATCTTGCCGAGATTGGAGTCGTAACCGACACCGTCAAAGTATACAAGGTAGTGGCTGTAACGACCCATCTTCTCTAAGATGACACAGCACTTGGGAAGGGTAACATCGGTACGACCGTTGGTGTAAATAATCTCTTCCGAGTGGTCGATTCCGAAGTAGTTAAGTGCATTGATAATCTTGTCCATGGTAGCCTGCCACTCACCGCAGTGCATGGTGTTGATGGCGTCGTCCAAAGTGATGCCCGCAAGCATTGCCACGCAGGACTGTCCGCAAAGACCGTCGTGAGGCTGAATTACAACATCGATACCGTCAATCTTTCTTATGGGGTTCGAAGTGCTGTAAGGGCTTTCTTTGGCACTGGACTGGGTTACTCTGAAGGTGATGGGATATTCCTCACCGATTTTAAAATTCTTTAAAGTCTCCGCAGAAACGGGAATGCTGTACACTCCGTTTCCTTCGGGAATAAGGTTACATACAAAGACGGTTTCCTCAAGCTTAACCTTGACGGGTACGTCTCCTTCTTTTTTGCAAATCTCCCAAACGTTAAAGGGAATCTTGATAATTCCACCGTTTTCGGACTGTTCGATACCGGCTCTGAAACTGTATTTCATACTTCTCTTCTCTTTCCTTTTCAAACAATTGTTTCTATGTTTATTTAACCAAAGTTAAGGAAAGATGTCAAATTTCTAGCGTCTTTTATAGGTCTTTTGATAGATTACCACAAAAGTTGCAATGCACACTGCAGCAATCGCAATAACGTATATTCCGGATGCGGACAAAGAAAGTGCTTTGCCCATCATTTCTGTTCTGAATCCGAATACTTCCTTCATGGCCTTTACAAATTCACCATTGTCAACGCCGCCTATGGAGTCGTTCATGTGGCTGAGAACTCCGTTCATTAGGGTGTTACGAATCATAACCGTCACATGGCTTGCGGGGAAGATATTGCAGATAGTCTTAACGCCTGCGGAAAACTCTGAAATCGGAATGTATGCGCCGATTACAAAACCTGCTGCCGCGGAGAGGATTCCAAAGAAAGCTGCGCTGGCGGAAGTATCCTTAAAGAAAGTCATGATAATCATAAGGAATGCCGTAGCGGAAACTGCGCCGAGAGCGATTACACCATAAGACTTAACTATATCTGCTGCGCTCAAATATATTCTGCCGGAAGCACTTAAGATACCAAGACCTACTGTAAAGATGAAGGATGTCATAAGTGTAGAAGCGATGGAGGATGATACAAAATAAGATGTAACAATCTTCGCACGGCTGACGGGTGTGGTGAGCACGTCTTCGGCGATTCGGGTTTCTTTGTCCCTTACAAAGGTATTGAGTGTGGCAAAAGAAACCGTTATGAGCGCCGAGCCCATGATTCCGCATAAAAGAATGCTGTTGGCAAATACTTCAACGTCTCCTGCCTCAATGAAGCTCTCAAGTCCCTGCATTGCGCCGTTTATTGCGTTTACAAATGACCCCTTCAAAAATAATAAGTAAAGCACAAAAACTATTATTGATGTAAGAAGCGAAAAAACAACTGCCTGAACGTCCTGAAAATATACCTTTAAGTTTCTTTTTACGATTCCTATAAATCCCTTCATTATGCAAGCTCCCTTCCCGTTAAGTTCAAAAATACGTCGTCCATTGAGCCTTTAAGCAGCTCGTAGTCTGTAACCTTGTCTCTGTTGTCGTTTAAGAATTTAAGTGCGTCGCCCTTGAGGGTCGCTATGTATCTGTCGCCTTCGTAGGTGACCTTCTCGGCATCCATAAAGGAAGCCATTACTTCGTCGTTTATCTTGCTCTTTGGTGTGTACCAAAGAAGTCTTCTTGAGGAATATCTGGTCTTAAGTCCCGCCGGTGTGTCGTCGCAGAGGATTTTGCCGTGATCGAGGATTACCACTCTGTCCGCTATGTCCGTCTCTTCCATGTAGTGAGTTGTGAGGAAGATGGTCATGTGGCGCTTGTTCTTAAGCTCCATTATGTAGTCCCAGACTTCTTTTCTGGTCTTTGGATCAAGACCGGTGGTGGGCTCGTCGAGGAAAAGTATCTCGGGCTTATGAATCAGGGCCCTTACTATGTCAACTCTTCTCTTCTGGCCCCCCGAGAGTTTGTCGAACCTTCTGTTTAAGATGTCTCCGATGTGGAGGGATTCGTCAAACTCATTTATTCTTGCGGCGATTTCTTTTTTGGATAATCCGTAGTAGCTGCCTCTGGTGTAGAGGTTATCTTTTACCGTAAGCTTAAGATCGAGAACCGATGTCTGGAAGACCACTCCGATTTTCTCTCTGATTCTGTCATCTTCTTTGCCAAGCTCGTGTCCGCAGATTTTCACGTCGCCGGAGGTTTTTGAAAGTATGGTGCACAGCATGTTAATGGTGGTTGACTTGCCCGCTCCGTTTTCTCCGAGGAAAGCGAAGAGCTCGCCTTCTTTTACACTGAAATCTATTCCCTTAACTGCCTGAAAATTTTTATAGTTTTTAACAAGATTCTTAACTTCGATTGCGTTCATTTCTGTCTCCTTTCTTTAACTGTCCTCATTCTATCGTGGACTTTGAGACAAAAAAAGAGCAACCGGAGTAAGATGCAAAAAACACCTACCAAGTTGCTTTTTTTAATAAAAAACTATGTATTTGGTGCCTATTCTTCGTCTCGAATCATGTCGATTGCGGCATTAATGGCCTTGTCTTCCTGCCTGTAAAAGAAGTATGTTGCGGCCCACACAAAGGCGTATACGATAAAGAAACCGATGCTTACAGTGATGAATCCGTCAAGCGCCGTATACCACTTAAAGAGGTATCCGCAGAACATTACTATGACATAGAGCACAAGACAGTGCAGGATGAGGCGTACTACAAACTGTTTCCTGCTAAGTGACTCCATGTTGCGCCAGATATAAGTGGGAATGGCGCCTAACAGTCCGCACAGTATGAAGGACAGCGGATGGTACCACTCAAGGGTCCAGCTCTCACCGCCCATCAAATGAGCAATGGCAATTGATATGCCGATCTCCGCCAGTATGCCGTAGGAAATCATCATGGCCTGCAAAAGAATGGTCTTAATTATTTTCATCAGATGTCCAGCCTCCTTTTGATTTCTTTGACATAGCTTCTGGCTATGATAATCTTTTCGTCATTCAAAAGAACAGACTCCATGCGCCCCGAGAGGTCTGAGTTGATGCTCTTTATTTTGCGCAGATTCACAATAAAAGCCTTGGCGCATCTGGCAAAGTATCCGCCTAACATTTCCTCAAGTTCGTACAGACGGTACTTGCACTCGAAGCACTCGTCTTTGGTATAAACAAAGGTTTTTTTGTCCACGGACTCTATGTAATAAATCCTGGTCTTGTTAAGAAGAATGTTGGAGCCTTCCTTAATCACCGGAAGGCATCCGCTTGTTCCCATCAAAAGGTCGATTGCGCTCTTAACATTCTCTGTCATCTCGGTGGCTTTTATGACCGCATATTCTTTGGAGCTGTCATCCACCTGTTCATAATCTACATGCATATTGCCTCTGTGTGTGTTGCTTCACTAAAGTATATTTCGCGGGAATTATTCATAAATCGGTTCAAAATCATCAGCCGGATGTCCGCAAAGAGGGCACTTAAAGTCAGCGGGAAGCTCGCTTCCCTCATAAATATAACCGCAGATTTTGCAGCGCCAGCCCTTAATCTTTCTGTCCTGCTTGGGTGCTTCGGGCTTGGGCTTAACCTTGGACTGATAGTCGGCGTAAGTTAAAGGTGCCTTGCCGCTTACAAGCTCAGCATCATCCACTGTTGCGATAAAAAGCGTATGGCTTCCAAGGTCCATGCTGTCCACAACGGTAGCGCTGATATAAGCTGTGGTATGCTCCGTGAGGTAGTAAAGGCCCTTCGCATCCTGCTTGAGAGGCTGTCCCGCAATCTTGTCAACATCGCGGCCAGACTGCATACCGAAGTGCTTGATAAGGTCAAAAGTAGTGGTCTCGTCAAGAAGGCTCAATGTGAAAACACCGCTCTTCTTAATAAGGTCGCAGGTATAATTGGTATTGATACATGCAATGGCTATTCTGGTGGGATTGGATGCCACCTGAATAGCCGTATTGGTGATGCAGCCGTTAGACTTGCCGTCTGCGGTAGTCGAAAGCATAAATACACCGTATGAAAGTTTATAAAGTGCAGTATTATCCATAAAAAGAAACCTCCTTCATTTTATTTGGATTATATTTTATAGGGTGTATAATGATTATATCACGAAAGGACGACCATATGTTTAAGATTCTTATAGCCGAAGACGATTCCGAGCTTTTATCCCTTTTTAAACACGTTCTTATAAAAAACGGTTATGACGCCACCGGAGTATCAAACGGGCGCGAAGCCCTTGATGCTTTGGATAGCGGCTATTACGATATGATAATTTCGGACATTATGATGCCCGAGATGGACGGCTATGCCCTGGTGCGGGCACTGAGAGACGCCGGCAATTCCATACCCGTTATGATGATTACCGCCAAGGATGCTTTTGACGATATGAGGCTTGGCTTTCTTTCGGGAACGGACGATTACATGGTGAAGCCCGTCAACACCAACGAAATGATACTTCGTGTGGGCGCGCTTCTGCGTCGTGCGCAGATGATTAACGACAGGCGCCTGACCTTCGGAGATACGGTGCTTGATATGGATTCCCTGACGGTTACCTTTAACGGCGAAAGTCAGGTGCTTCCGCAAAAAGAATTCATGCTTCTTTATAAAATGGCTTCTTACCCCGGCAAAATATTCACGAGACGCCAGCTAATGGACGATATCTGGGGCTATGACTCCGACTCTGACACTCATACTGTGGATGTGCACATTAACCGCCTGCGCGAGCGATTCAAGGACAACAGGGACTTAAGCATCGTCACCATGCGCGGCGTGGGTTACAAGGTGGTCAAATCATGAAAAAGTTAAAAGAACGCTTCAATCTCAGAGTACAGTTTACGATTATCATTATCATAGCCATGGCGGTGTCCATCGGCGGCACTTATCTGGTTTTGTTTTTACTTAAAAGGTTCCTTGACTACAATCTCGTGATATCTCCTGTTCTTTGGATACTGGTAATAGGCATCACCACCGGCGGAACCCTTTCCAATTACATAGGCACCAAGTTTCTCGACCCCACCAATGACCTCGGCAAGTCCATGAAAAAGGTGGCCGCGGGGGACTTTACCGTAACCCTCGATACCGCCGCTCTCCACCCCACGGTGCGTGAGATTTACGAAAACTTCAATGTAATGACCGCCGAACTTCGTAACACCGAGGTTCTTAAGACAGACTTTGTGTCAAGCGTTTCCCACGAGTTCAAGACCCCCATCGGTGCCATCGAAGGCTACGCTATGCTCCTTCAGGACAGCGACTCCATAACCCCCGGTCAGCAGGAATGCATCGACAAGATTCTTTACAACACCAAGCGTCTCACCGGTCTTATCGGCAACGTCCTCCTTCTTTCCAAGGTCGACAATCAGGTGATTCCTTCGGTAAAAGAAAGCTTCTCTCTAGATGAACAATTACGTCAGACCATCATAAATTCCGAGCCCCAGTGGGAGCCAAAAAACATTGATTTTGACGTGGACCTTCAGGAGATTAACTATGTGGGCAACGAAGAACTCCTAAGCCACGTATGGTCCAATCTTTTGGGTAATGCCATTAAGTTTAGCCCCGACGGCGGCATTATAAAGGTTCGTGCGGTCAAGGATATGGGTTCAATCACCGTAACCGTGGAGGATAACGGTCCCGGCATTCCCGAGGATTCAATCTCCCACATATTTGACAAGTTTTATCAGGCCGACACTTCCAGAAAGCATGAAGGAAGCGGTCTCGGACTCTCTTTAGTAAAACGTATACTTGAGCTTCACAACGGAACCGTATCCGCCGAAAATCTTCCTAAAGGCGGAGCGAAGTTTACGGTGAAATTGTAATAACAGTGGCTTTTGCGGCGCAGACTCAGGTCTGCGCTTTTTCTTTTGCCTTGGGTTCAAAGTTCAACAATTGTTGATGTTTGGTTGAGAAACAGTTGAAAATTGTGTCTTATGATGTATTTAAACTTAAGAATACTGTGAGGATGCAACATGCAGGATGTACAGCAGGGTAAATATTACAACAAAATAATAACGGTCCCAAATGTTCTTTCTTTTTTGCGGCTGGCCATGATTCCCTTAATCATATGGCTTTACATAGCCAAAGAAGAATACATTCTTACGGCGGGGCTCATTCTTTTGTCGGGTGCTACGGACGTGATAGACGGATTTATCGCGAGACGCTTTAACATGGTAAGCGCCCTCGGTAAGGCTTTGGATCCGGTGGCTGACAAGCTCACTCAGTTCGCCATGATGATATGTCTTGTATCAAGGTTTCCGCTTATGATTCTGCCACTTGGACTGTTAGTGGTCAAAGAACTGTTCAACGGTATTACGGGGCTTATGATAATTCATCAAAGCGGCAAGGTATACAGCGCTTTGTGGCACGGAAAGGCGGCTACCGTACTTTTGTACATCATGCTCCTGACCCATATTCTGTGGGCTTCCATTCCGCAGGCTTTTTCGGAAGTGCTGATACTCGGCACCATCGCAATGATGATTATTTCCTTTATTTTGTACGCCACCAGAAATGTGGCGCTTTTAAAGGTTGAGCAGTAACTTTAAAGGAGGTTTTGGGTTATGCTTGAAATGCTTAAAGATTACAGTTTTTATGACTGGTGTCTTATGATACTGGTTTGTTCCTTTATAGGATTTTTAATTGAAAACACATGGCTGGCCTTCACCAAAGGCTTTATAGACAACCGTAACATGCACCTGCCCTTCTTACTGGGCTACGGGCTTTCCGTTGTGGCCTGCTACGCGGTCATGGGACTTCCGGCAGATTCGCCTGATATAAGGTATTTTGTGGGTGTGTTCCTCTTTGTAAGCTGCGGAGAGATTATTCTCGGCAAAGCGGTCGAACTTGTCTGCGGTTTCTTTTACTGGGACTACACAAGGCTTCCGCTTCACGTCACCCGCTACACCAGCGTGTTTACAAGCCTCGGATTCGCAACGGCCATTACGTTCTTTATGCGTTCCGTATTTCCTTCCATCATGGAGGCGTCGGCTTTTCTGGACCTTGAATCCTTTCACGAACTGGAAACCTTTGCCCTTATAGTCATAACGGCCGACTTTCTGGTTTCTTTTGCAAAGATGCACAAAAAACACGGGCTGCTTGAAATATGGCACGTTGATTTAAGGCACAACGGAGCTGCGGAAAACACAAACGACGCTCACACAAGAATAGCTTAAACATCAAACGGACGGGAATCTCTCCCGCCCGTTTTCATTTTACAATTCATCGATTAATTCTTTAAGTTCCTTGAATCCGCCCTGTCTGAACTGTGCCAGGTCCACGTTGTCATCGTTGATAAGGCAGTCGGTCAAAAGAAAGACATTCATGCCTGCTTCCCTCGCCACCATATCCTCGGTTGCGTTATTGCCTACCATCAGGCATTCCTCGGGGTTAAGGTTTAAAAGCTCAGCGATTTCCGTGTAATATTCTTTGGAAGGCTTACAGAAGTGTGAATTCTCGTAGGATGTGATGTAAGCAAAATCATCCGTGTTAAGTCCCGCCCAGTTCATGCGGCTCTTCTGTGCAATCATGGGAAATAAGGGGTTGGAGGCAAGGACAACTTTTTTGCCTTTTTCTTTGAGGGCGGCTATGACTTCAGCCGAAGCCTCATTGAAGCCGCAGACTTCTTTGGCCTTATTGAATTCGTTCTCATAAAATTCTGTGAAGGTATCCAGATCCTTCTTGTGCTCTTCGCCGAATATCTTTAAAAATACTTCCCAGAAAGCCTCTTCATTGGTCTTGGTGCCGTCGTTACGCACCATGGCGCCGGTGCCCTTCCACACGCCCTTAACCAGTTCATCGGGGTTGTAGCCGAAGGGTGCCATTTTTTTGGCAAGTTCTTTGAAATAAGCATTTGTAAAGGTGTCCTGGTCCATAGGGAGAAGTGTTCCGTCAAGGTCAAATAAAACTGTCTTAATCATTGTTCGTCCTCACAATTCTTTTTTGAATGTATATATAAGCAAAAATGCAGATAACTATCGAAACAAGGGAGCCTGCGGGTGCCGCACAGCCCATGGGGAAAAGGGTCTCGGTAAAAGCCTTGGAAAAATAGTATGCCAGAGGAATACGCACGCAAAACGCCGAAATTACGTTATGCAAAAATGAAAGCCCGGACATCGAAT
>JAEEGJ010031058.1_pt1 | contig 10381 bp, 6 predicted proteins | sample 8958761 | NCBI WGS metagenome assembly JAEEGJ01 (sample SAMN16246546, study PRJNA631951) | gut metagenome | biome: gut microbiome; feature: rumen; material: RS-attached | host: Bos | place: Iran: Karaj | collected 2018-10 | reverse complement strand
TCTCCTTCGCCTTTTGCGGCAAGCTCAGCTTTAGGCTTCAGTGTTTTTTCTGCCCAGTCCAGCAGTTCTGTAACTGTCATGCTATATTCGCTTATATTACTTAACCTCGGCTGAAATATGACCATACGGACTTCGCTGATATCATAGAGCATATCAAACAGCTCCAGAGCCCCTAGCGCATACAGCATCATCTGTGAATTATTCTCAGCAGAAACAGTAACGCCCTTTCCGTGCTTATAGTCGACTACTGTCATTACCTCATCAGCAACTATTACGCAGTCACCTGTGCCGAAGCCGTCGGGAACATATTTACTGAAATCAAGCCTCTGTTCGACCATAACAACAGGTTCTGTATACTGACTTATCTGCTCCGAAATATATTGAGCATAATCGTCAGTGCTGTCCTCCATTTCCTGATCATAATACTCAAGACTGCCTCTTGGATCAGGTGTCTCTATTCCCAGCAGCTTATTCACCTTATACTCTGCAAGCTCATGGGCACATGTTCCTTCTCTTGCATAGTCGGTAGTAACGTCTTCGATATCGGCGTTCAGCTTTGCAGAAGGCGGACACGCCAGCCATCTTGCTGAAGCAGATGCAGATAATGCAGCGTGATCTCTAGTATCGTGTTTAACTGCCAAGTTTTTCAGCCTCCTTCAATACAGCTGCAAACTCGCTCTCAGCAAGTTCTGAAAGCTTTTCAGCGCCGTGTTTCTGCAGAAGTGTTTTAACCTCATCCTTATAGCCATTCCTTGATTTTTCAGCGAGAACAGCCCTCACCTCAGGCAGAGTTATTACAGTATTACTTTCTGCATTACCGTTCGCTGGATAGATCTCTTCGAACTCCTCAGGATTGAAGCTTTCGGGTGCAGCCTTTTCATTTTCAGCAAGTGTATCTGCATACGCCTGCAGGCTGTCTCCGAGGCGGCGGACATCTGATATGATATCCAGTAAAAGTTTGATTTGACTCATGTTTGCCCTCCTTTGACTAAAAATGCCTGATCTGACAATAGGTATAACGGGAGAACCCACTAACTGACACAGAATGCAAATGTCCTATGTTGTGAGATATCCTTTTCGCCCTATTGCAAATCAGGCTATTATTCAAGTCCGGTGTTCCCGTGACTGTGTCTATATCATATCATACCGTGACATGCTTTTACATAGATATCAAACCGACCACATTTTTTGTAAATTTACAACTAGCCAAGATGGTTATTAATCTTCTCAACTGTATTTATGCACAATTTCTATGAACAAAATATTAACGCGTTGCCGTTTTTAGCTCGTTTTTATGAAAATGCGGTCGGTTTATATCCGACCGCCGAAAGGGATAAAAAAAGAGACCCGAAGGTCTCTGTAAATATTATTCATTTATAATCCATTTGCCCTTTCTATTCCCACCCTTTTTGTAAATCATTTTCTCGGCCTGAAGGGCTTTAATTGCATATTCAACTTGCCTTTTTGAAGCTCCCACAAGTATTTCAAGTTCAATATTCTTTACCGCCGGATTTTTTCGTATTTCCTGATATATTCTTTCCATTCTCTCTTGTATTGCTTCTGCTTTCGCACCTTTTTTCGCACATTTTTCAGTATTGTGCGAAAAATGTTCTTTCTCAACTAAAGGCAATGTAACAACCGTTTTATCAGGATTCTCTCCGCCGAAATCTTCTTCTATGGTATCTTCGCGGTAGCTTTCAAATAAAGAAAGATCAAACTCTTCTGCCATATATGCCTCCTTGAGCGTCATAGTCTCTATGCATGGTATTATAACACAGTTTTACTGAGTTATCAACCCTTATACTGCTTCTTTTTTCTTCCTCGCCTTTCTCTTTGGCTCCTCATTCTCTCTGGTCCACGGAGTAAAGCCTTCTGCTCTCAGCAGGTCGTTAATCTGAAAAACATTTGCTTCCGGCAACAAATCCAGTATTGTCAGATACATTCTATGAGCAGGATTCTCCATATCAAACTCCACTCTTGCCTTATGCATCAAGTCAACACGGAAAGCTTCCTCAAGCTCGAGAGCTACACAGAACGCAAGTATTGTTTCAAGTTTGAACTTTCCCGTCGCCTTTCTGCCTTTACGAAGTTTCATTACTGTATCAACGCCCATGCCGCTGCGATCAGCAACTTCGTCCACAGTAACACCACACCGCTGCATATGGAATATCACCGCACGAGCCATTTCATCCTGAACAGGATGCACTTCAAGCTTCATACTCTCGTCTGAAAGCTCATATAGCGCGAGTCTTATCTTCTTTCTCTGCTCGTCAGTAAGAATGCGATTATCATCATTTATTGGTGTCAGAGCATCCTTATGCAGTTCACCATATGTATAGCTGTAATCAAACTCAGCATATATCTTCTTGAAGTCGATACAGCAATCAGCCATATGATGTCTTGCATATTCTGTGAGACCTATAACCGAACCGTTCTCCTTCTTAACATATTTATCAGTATTAAGGACAACGTGTCCGTCGGTATATATAAACCTTTGAGTTCTAATAAGCTCTGCAAAAGTATCCGAGTTTGAATAGGCTTCAGAAATATGCCGCAGCGACAATGTATATGTATAGTTATCAGGGAAGTCCCAGTCAACATCATAGTCCTCGACATACCCTCTGCCGTTATACATATATACACCGCGTACATCTAGCCAGCCAAGCTCTATAATACGCTTCTTCGCAGTATTTCTTGCTACTCCGAACTTGCTCTTGACAAGGTCAATGAGCTCCCTGTAATCACTCCATTTCGGCTCACCGGCTATACCGTCCAAAAAATTAAGAATAAAATCTGTAGTCTGATCAGCAGGCATCTGTATGAAACGCGGAATAGAACATGCCTGTGTTTCCATCCATTTCAGACATATCTGCTGAGATTTCGAACTGAAATAGTCATCAAACTCAGGCATTCTTCTGCCTACTATCTTCCTGTAATGACTCTGAAGCTCATAGAACAGGTTATGCAGATATGCATGAACGCACTCATGAATAATCGCATTCTGCTCCTCGTCTGTCTCTTTTAACGATTCATCAATAAGGATAGTCGGAACATACACAGGCATTGGCATTTCCTGTTTCTTGTCATCATATACAGTCGTAATGCGGTTATCGAGAATAATCTTTGACCTTACCTTGCCGTCATTTGAAAGACGGGCATAATCCACTTTAAGTCCCATAGCCTTCGCAATAGCAAATGCGTTTATCATACACGGATAATTCGCCTTATACGGATAGTACTGTTCAACTATCTCATCAGCAATATTCTCAAAATCCTTCTTTGAAAGTATCGGTACAAGGAACTCATCCATAGGATGATCAAGATGAATATATTCTCCGTTATACAGCTCAATATCCATAAGGAAATCAGAGCCGCCTGATCTGTAACAGCCATGGACAACATATTTCTGCTGATAACTGTATCCATTATTTATAAATAACACATTACAGATAACATACATGAAAAAAGAATCATGGTCAATTCGATCATATCTGCCATCTTCAATGATTATTGTTTTTATTTCAGCTTCTGCCGGGATACCCAATCTCAGCGGAAGCATATTGTTACTATGCAGATTACGGATATATCTTCCGTAATCAACGGTGTAGTTCCATCTCAGAAAATCCGTAAAGGAAATGATCTCAGGCAACTCCCCGTTCCAGTCCGTTCTTTGTATCGTACTAAACCGCCTATCGTTAATGTATTGTGTCATTTACGCCCTCCCTATATCATATCAGCGTATACTTATTCTGTAGATGTCCCAATAAAATTTAAATTAAGCATAGACATTGTTAACTGCGTTAATATTATTTTCATCTCAAATCGTGAGCATAGTATATCATACATAAGATTCAATGTCAAGAACAAATATTCTGTTTTTGAAAAGTCAGCAATTTATGATAAGAAAAAACATTTTTATTTTGGCATCTCATAAAAAAAGTCTCTTAATATCATATCCTCAGTAAAGGCAATTACCTCTGAAACGTATGGTTTGGTTTAAAAAAAGAGCCCGGATTAATTTATCCGAGCTCCTGATATCAATTATTATTTTCCATTTCTTTTTTCGTTTATACCATTGAGCATATAATGCTGATAGTATGATTTCATATTACCGCCGTATGCCTTATTAAGATCGCTATATCTTTTTCTGTAGCTTACAGGATGCCTCTTTTCAGTCATGCTTGAATTACTAAGCTTTTTCATTCCATTTCATTCGCATAAATATATTAATTCAAAATCATAAAAATGTTTATTTAACAAAAATAAATATAATCAATTATACTTTCTAAATGTCTCATAACAAGGATATATTTCTTCACCGTAACCATCATCACCATTATAAATTGAAAGCATTTTTTTCATTTGCGCAACGCTATAATTATAATAATTAGTTCCAAATCCTCTGTCTCTTACTCCCCACATCAAAATCAACGGTACCATACTAATATTATAATTATTGTCATCTTTCAGTTTAGTCCAAACGTTTTTCTTATCAAGTAAAAGATTATAAGTGTTACCACATATAATACCATTCTCAACTGCCCAGTTGTTTGTCTTGATTGCTGTTGCAGCAAAAATTTGAGCCAAACCTGTACTACTATCTTCATTGTAATTTATTCCAACAAGAATATCAGCACCTATGTCTCTTACATCATAACAATATAGTTCTCTCAACAATATTTTCTGGATTGCTGCTTTAGGAATAGAATATAAATTACTTAAATTTGTGATTAAGCCATCATACTCAAATATCTTATCAATACATTCTGAAACTGTATAACGTCCTATCAATCTCTCACTCACGCCATTTTTAACTTGTATTATCTTACCAAAATAAGCGCTTATTTTTGAAGATAATTCTAACTCTAATTGCAATTTATTTACATTTAAATCAAATAAGGTTTCACTAACCTGTGGAACAAGTTCAAGTTCCCAATTATCATTAGATCTTGTACTACTGCGATCCCATATTTGAATATATTCACCATCATTACAAGAAGAATTCGTGACTTCCAATACCTTATTTCCATTACTTTCTTTGGTGCCAATTTCATAACCGCCGCCTGAAGCATTTTTTATTGTAAATCTTTGCTCAATATAATTTCCATTTGGATAAATAAAAGCATCGCTTCCGTTGGTATTTGACTCACTTTGGCTATGAAGATCTATGGCCATATCCAAAGCATGATATGGATGTATACTGTAATATCCATCATTTTCATATACTATTTTAAACAACTGATTTTTACCACCATGACCCGTATATTGAATAAGCCTTGTATATTGGTTCCTTTCATTATTATATACATCAATATATTTTCTGCTGTTCTTATTACGGATTCGATATACACCATCTTTAATTGTTCTTGGTGAAGTGGGATATGTACGTACAGGAGGTGTATACGAAGACGAAGATGATGAACCGGATTTTAGCATTGACTTCATTTTAGCACGTGAATCTGGTCCAAAATATCCATCTACTGCTAAAGAATACTTAGTCTGAAAGTCAAGAAGTGCTTTCTTTGATGCATTTCCAAAATAACCGTCAACATCTAATTTGGGAGTATTAAGCTGACTGTTATTGATATCTCCATTCATTACCAGGTTATTTATAGCACACTGAAACCACTTTACATCATCACCGTACATCTGTGAACCGCCATTGTAGTAAAGCTGACGAGTTGGCTCAGAATGCTCCCAATAATTAACACTGTAGTTTGCTGCAAAAGCGGACATAGGTATTACTGTAATGATCATTACAATAGTTATGAAGATACTTATAAATGGTTTTGATAATTTCTTCATTTTAAATCTTACTCCTTCTGTTTTAAATATTTTATTATTAATTGACTGATCATGAAGAAGAAAACATCAGACATTGAATACCATCTCTCCCCCATTCCTTGCTGAATTAGATATTTTAATCTTACAATCAATCAATTATTTCCCATGTGTTGATATTTTTGATAAGTATAATACATAGTGGTTAATATCTGCTGTGTTATCTTACTCCCCTGCAAGTATCCACAGACTGATCATGCATTATAACTAACACAACGATCAGTGATAACTTTGACAAGATTTCAACATTTTACTGAATAAGATCACTTTTCTCCAAATTGAGTTTTTGCACCAATGAAAAGTGGTTCCGATATTTATTGTTCTGGCTCCTTTCACGTAAAATCACATAGTCCTCATTTATTAGACGATTCAAGAGTGAAAAAAGACTAAGTGATTTTATGTTAAAATAAAAAAATATATAATACCTTTATTTCCCCTATAATTATAATCTATTGGAATGAAATTGTCAAGAAAAGTACGGCCAGGAAATACCCCAAGCTCTGCTGTTATGTACTCTTATAGTCTGTTATATCTTGACAGATATAACAGCAGCACGATTGACATTATCGCAAACATATGATATAATAATTATATAAAACCACCAGCGCCATCTGTCATCAATTATGACAAAAGGAGGTCTTGCTTTGAAACACTTATCGAACAAGCTGCTCGCTGAGATAGTTAGCAGTAAAAGGAAATCAATAGGCATGTCCCAGACAGCACTCTCGGAACAAACAGGTATCAGCCGAACAATGTTCACACGTCTTGAAGCTGGAGATTTCTCTCCTTCTGTCGACCAGCTTCTCTCTTTGGCGGCTGTACTTGACTTTGACTACAATGACGTCCTTGAAGACGATGAAGTACCTGTAAAAGCTGTAAAACGCAAGAAAATAGCCGTTGCTGGAACAGGTTATGTGGGACTCTCTCTTGCAGTTCTGCTCTCACAGCATCACGACGTTACAGCAGTAGACATAATTCCGGAGAAAGTCGAAAAGCTTAACATCTGGACAAGTCCTATACAGGACGATTATATTGAGAAATACCTTGCCGAGCATGAGGAGCGAAAGCTATCTCTAAAAGCGACAACAGACGGCGAAGCTGCATACAAATCTGCCGAATTCATAATTATAGCCGCTCCGACAAACTATGATCCCAAAACCAATTTTTTTGACTGCTCCGCTGTTGAGTCAGTCCTTGAGCTTATAAAAAAAGCAACGGTTAAAAATAAAAAGAAGCCGACGATTGTAATAAAATCAACCATTCCCGTAGGCTACACTGTACAAATATGCGAAAAACTGGAAATGGACAACATCATTTTCAGTCCTGAATTTCTCCGTGAATCAAAAGCTCTTTATGATAACCTCTACCCGAGCCGAATAATAGTTGGCTCAAATAAAGCCAACATGGAGGCAGCCGAGACCTTTGCAGCGATGCTTCAGCAGGGGGCTTTAAAGCCCAATATTCCTGTCTTGTTCATGGCTACGACTGAGGCAGAAGCTACAAAGCTTTTCGTCAACACCTATCTTGCTCTGCGTGTGTCATATTTCAACGAGCTTGACACCTATGCCGAGGTTAAAAATCTGAATACAGCCCATATTATCAAAGGAGTCTGCCTTGACCCGCGTGTCGGGGACTACTATAACAATCCCTCATTTGGATACGGCGGATACTGTCTGCCCAAGGACACCAAGCAGCTCCTTGCAAATTATCAGGACGTTCCGCAGAATATGATGACCGCTATTGTTGAAAGCAACAGGACAAGAAAGGACTTCATTGCCGACCGTGTCCTCGAAATGGCAGGTTATTACAGCTATGCTTCCAATAATCAGTATGACAGCAGCATGGAAAAGAATGTTGTTGTCGGAATATACCGCCTGACTATGAAGTCAAACAGCGACAACTTCCGTCAATCCTCAATTCAGGGCGTTATGAAGCGTATAAAGGCTAAGGGTGCAACTATAGTTATCTATGAACCAACACTTGAAAACGGCAGTACCTTCTTTGGCTCTGCTGTAGTGAACGACCTGAAAAAGTTCAAAAAAATGTGCGGGTGCATCATTGCAAACCGATACGACTCCACACTTGATGATGTTTCTGATAAAGTATATACTCGCGATCTATTCAGAAGAGATTAGAGAAACGAATGTTTTGGCAAATCATATTTTAGAAGTTTCAATCATTAAAGCATAACGCTCTCCCCTCCTCCTGCTAAGCATGAGGAGGGGAGCTTTTTTTATTATATTGGACAATGCGCTTTTCTTGCATTTGCCTTGGTGGCGTGACTCTCGAAGTCCGAACAATGGCTCTGAGGGGACGGCGTATATAGGATAAGGCAAGGGAAATGCCACAGGAGACTGTCCTGTGGCATGATAGAATTATTAATATTGATAAAATAATCAGATCAATCAATTATTTGTGGGAGCAGGTACAGATGACATATCATTTAGTCTGTATATTTTATACTGGTAAGTTCCGTTTTTCTTTTTTTGACCGTAATTTTTTATCATATCTGTTTCATTAAGAGTTGATCTTTTCATTTGTGGTACGGTCATTTCTGTAATTTCAAATGTTTTGTTATCTCTGTTAACATCTGTTACAACGACAATGTGAGAACCAGCATAATTTAAAACATCTCCAGGCATAATGTTGCTTAAATTTGTAGCAGTAACGTCACCAATGCAAGTCTGGTTAGGTATTGTTCCCCATGTTGAGGTTGTTTTCTTGGAAGTTAATCCCCAGCAATATGATGCGAATGCTGAGCAGTCCATCGCATAATATACAGAATTTTTATTATCAGATTTATTTATATTGATTCGATTATTATTACCATCATATTCGTAGCATAATGATCTTTTTGTATAGAAATCACTATTAGGGTTTTTAGTTGCCTCTATAAATTTTTCAATTGAAACGCCATAATATACATATTTTCCTTCATGGGCAGGCTGTCCATATGGAATATGATATGTGTTTCCTTGTAAGAACTTATTTGAAGCATTTCTCCTCCATCCATCAACATTCTTTTGACATACCCACTCTATGTTATACAGATAATCTGCTCTTTCTACAATTCTATTCGATGATGAAGAGGGGCCTTCAAAATAATTTTTTATAACCTGTGCACATTCCGCACGTGTTATCTTTCCTTGCGGATCAAGAATATTATTGCCCTTTCCTTTCATAACACCTTTGGAAACAGCCCAATCCATTGCGTCCTTTGCCTCGGCAGAGATACTGCCACTGTCATTGAATCCACTTGATGCCCCATCAGTTTTGCTTGAATCAAGGCCAAATACTTTTACATAATTGTATAACATCAATGCACATTTTTCACGTGTCAGTACATCACTGACGCCATAGTTTGTATTTGGAACGCATGGTATAATTCCATAATAGTACGAAAACAATACAGGCTTTGTATACCACTGATTATCAGCTACATCATTAAAAATAGAATAATAATGAATTTCAGGGAGCCCGGCTAATTTGTACAAAATGGTAGAAAATTCCCCTTTAGTTATTCTTCCCGAAGGATCGAAAATAGGCTTGCTGGCACCTTGAGGTGTACCTTTACCACTCATAAGTCCTTTGTCGTACACATATTGAACGGCACTTACATACCACTGTCCTGAATATACATCGCTGAAGATTTGTGTAACATCATTTGTAACAATTGGGGTCGGGGTGGGTGTAGGCGTAGGAGTAGGAGCGGGCGTTGAATCCGGTGCTATATAGGAAAGGCTGACCCATTCCTGACTACCGGATATTCTGCCCCAGCCATTATTTTCCTCATAAATTGTAACTCTGGAACCATTAGACAATTTACGTATTATCTTATAATTAGTTCCGGGGCCACTTCTAACATTGAGATTACTGCCCTGTGTTTTTACAGTTCCATTATAAGAATTAAATGCTGCATTTACTGTAATGGAATTGTCGAACTTGGGTGAGATGGTATTAGAAATTGCCGTTCCTGTACCGAGAAGAGTAAATGCCATTGCAAATGCTGAAATTTTCTTAATTGCGTCCTTCATTTTAAATTTCCTTTCGTAATATAAAGTATTATTCTATTATGCTTTATCATCTGCATAAGTTAATTATAATTTTACATAATTTCTGATTTTCTGCAACAGAATAAGAGTTAACGTCTTATAAAACGGAGCGAACAGCTAACTCTATTCTGATTAATTCAGGTTATCAATATCACCTCTTTCCGAACTTGTAATATATATAATGGTGCACCATGTATCAACGTTTGACGTTTAGTTTAAAGCAGTGTCATCAGAATCAGGCTCTGAAAACATTGTACTTTGTAATTCAACAGGCTTGAAATGATAATATTTCATATCAAGCTCATATCCGGTATCGTTAACTTGTTTTTTCAGAATGATCCTGTTCTGATCACACTCGAATTTTTCGGAAAAATCATCACAATCTGCCAGTTCAATATTATTTGCTTTTGCAAAAGCATCAAAATCACTGAGGAAATCTCCTACTTCCAATACTCCCTTGTTTTTCCTGTATATTTTTACGTGATCTT
>JAEEGJ010031057.1_pt1 | contig 10381 bp, 9 predicted proteins | sample 8958761 | NCBI WGS metagenome assembly JAEEGJ01 (sample SAMN16246546, study PRJNA631951) | gut metagenome | biome: gut microbiome; feature: rumen; material: RS-attached | host: Bos | place: Iran: Karaj | collected 2018-10 | reverse complement strand
CCTCGATGATGATGACATCAGGCGGATCTTCGGACGAACTCATCATCCGTATGAGAGCATCGGGATCCGTTTTCGATGCACACGAGTATGAATACCTTTTGTCTGAAAAAACTGCGGTACTCTTGGCACCCGCGCATTTGAAGCGGTCCGTGTCGCTTCCCGGAAGATCCGAAAAAGCGTCATGTCCGTCATGCTTTATCACGCCAACCGACATGCCGTCTTCTATGAACTCGTTAATGAGGCGTTCTATAAGCCCTGTCTTCCCGCTGTCGGAATATCCGCTAACGCAAAATACGAGCGGCTTTTGTGCCTCCCGAAGTTCTTCACGTGTATTGATGTTCCTGACCGTCTTTTTGTCGAAGACGGTATTGTCCAGCGAGATGTATTTTGTCGCGATACGCGAAAAGATCTCGCGAAGTCTGTATTTCTTATGGGCTATCAGTTCTTCTATGACCGGAAGTGCGCTCTTTTTGTATATAGCGCACAGCGGATGGATATGATCCTCATCGGCGATCACATAACAGTCATCATCCGATGAAATAAATCCGGCCATGTACTCAACAAGCTTACTGCTTATATACGGCATGTCCGCAGCACAAATGAAAACATACTCTTCCTTTGCGCTCAGAAGCACCTGCCTGATGCCTTCAATCGGACCTATATCGGCATGTTCATCATAGACCGTACGAAAACCGAGTTCTTCGTACGCTCTGTTGCCCCCTGCCGAAACAATGATCTCGGAAAAACTTCCGAGTTCCTTCGATATCCTGTTTATGATGCGTTCGCTCCCGATCCGGATAAGTGCTTTATCCGTTCCCATCCTGGAACTCTTTCCGCCGGCAAGTATACCTACCGATAGATCGTGCCTCATTTATATCTCATCCTTCTGATATCAACCGTATCACCGACCGAAATTCCCGTTCCCTCCGGGATATCTATGTAGCAGTTGCATTTATCCATATTACCGAACACCGATGACATGTGTCTGTTGGCAGGAAGATATACCTTCCCAAATTTCTCGTATGCCCGTACCAGTCTTCTTGCCCCGCTCACCTTTTCATAAGGATCGCAAAGCACCGCTTTTCCGGTTACGGCATCAAGCTCGTTACAGCCTGTGATTTTCGCTGTAAGCGGTGGAAAATAAAGATCGAAATTGGCGATCGCGGCGTACGGATTGCCGGACAAGCTGAGTATGATCTTATCCTTATATACGCTTGCTATCGTCGGTGTTCCCGGCTGGATGTTGACACGCGTAAAGAGATGCTTAGCACCGATATCTGACAAAACAGCCGCAACAAGATCGCGTTTTCCGACACTGACACCGCCGGTCGTGATCACCACATCCGATATTTCCGCGGCTTTGATGATGTGATTTTGTATCTCTTCTGCATCGTCCTTACAGTCTTTGCTGTATGATACTTCAAATCCTTCGCTTTTGACAGCGGCGGCTATCATATACCTGATGTTTCCGTAAATGCTCCCCTCGGGAAGTTCTTTTCCGGGGGCGACAAGTTCGCTTCCCGTCGAAATGATCGCAACCTTTATCGGGCGCAGCACACTGACCTTATCAAGTCCGAGTGACGCGATAAGGCCAGTCTCGATCATCCCTATGCGCCTTCTTGCGGGAAGGACCTCAGAGCCTTTTTGTATCTCTTCTCCGACATGACAGTAATTCATGTACTGCCGTACGGATGCAAAAAGGCTGACTTCATCTTCGCCAAGGTCGGTGTCTTCCTGCTTTACCACCGCATCATATCCGTCAGGTATCATGGCTCCCGTCATGATCCTGACTGCACTTCTGTCATCGCAGTTGCAGGATACGCGGTCTCCGGCAAGAATTTCCGATACAACCTTAAGCTTTACCGGCTTATCCGCCGATGCGCCTTCGGTATCCTTTGCCCTTACGGCATAACCGTCCATGGCAGAGCGTGCAAACGCGGGGACGTTTACGTCGGCAACGATATCGTTTGCAAGAATATACCCATAAGCCTCTTCGATCGAGACTTCAATCTCATCGTCTATCCGGTTTGCATTTGCGGCAATAATGCCGATAGCCTCTTCTATCTCCATGCTGCACCTTATAACATCTCTCTTTGAGCTCTGTCTTCCTTGTATACCTCATTAGCCTGAGTCCTTATCATTCAGAATCGGAGCCATCGTCAATGTCGTCATCATCATATTCATCATCGGCGTCATAATCATAATCATAATCATAATCGTCATCATCATAGTAATCATCTGAATCATCGTCGTAGCCGTAATAATCATAGTCGTCGCCGAAGTCATAATAATCATAATAATCATAGTCATCGCCGAAGTCATAATGATCATAATACGCTTCATACACGCCTTCGTCGCCATCAACATATCCACCCACGATATTATCAAGAAGGGTATCAAACGAGCTGTACATTTCTGCCAGCAAACGGTTGTCTTCATCAGAATACTCTCCTTTTTCGCTTATGGCGATGATCTGCTGAAGCAGAGCAAGGAATGTATTGTAATCACCTCCCGTCCCGGCTGCGAACTGCGCGAGCTCTTCTGCGGTAAACGCCACGTCCTGAAGTTCACCGTTACTGTCCAGGAGATAGAAGCTATCCGTTTCGGGATCATAGGAAATTCCCAACTGTTTGTTGTCATTAAAATGTACTATTTCTCCCGAATCAACAAGAATGAGATTGAATGCGTTTGTATTCTCATTGTAACTTACATAAGAGTTGCTCTCTTCATCAAAGTGATATGTAAGAAAGCTTCCGGGATCTGATATCTCCCATTTCTCCTTAGACGGGGTTGGGGATTTTTTAATGACGTTAACTTCCCCGTCTACTTTCGTAGGTGCGACTCTATTTGTTCCTTCCTCCATCTTGAAGTATGGTGTCGTATATGTCTTACCGTATGCATCCGTAACGGTTCCGTGGAACATAATATCCGTTCCCTTTTCATTATTTATCCGTTTTGTTTCAATAAAAAAGTTGTTTTGATCGTAAGTAAACGGATTAAATATCGTGTCCTGTCTGACCGATTTGCCGTCATCAGAAATATCATATACAAACTGTAATTTATCGCCATCATTAAGAAGAATCGTCTCCGATCTTCCATCCAGCTGTGTGTACTGGTCAACATATCCGTACTGGTTCCAGGTCTTATCCGTGGCATCCCACAGGATCCTCATTTTCTTCACCTCATCGTTGACCTTGACCATAGTATAGTAGTCTTTATATTGATGTCCGTTATCCGCTTTGAATTCGTCGAACTGATGAAGCATTACCGGACAGCCGTTGATGTGTAACCACTGTCCGTTAAAGTTAAACACCGGACTCTTTGTATCCTTGGACCGGCTGAAGTTATTGACTCTGCCCAGACTGATGTATTCAGTCCCGTTCTTAAGCATCACACGGATCTCGGATTCCTGGAGCTGGTCAGCCGTAAGTCCGAGTTCCGACTCCACGGCAAATCCCCCGTTACGAACTTCCTTGTAACTGTAGGTATCCCGGCTGCCAAGTGCGGCATATTCTTTGTCAAACCAGGGCTCTTTATCATAAAGCCCCTGTTCTCCGGCGTGTTTCTGATCACTCCATGTTTCTCCGAAGAGAATACTGTCTTTCTTGCCTGCAAATACACTCGCCACTTTATCAAATGTATTCATCGCCGAATCAGACATGTTTTGGGATGCGACATTATCACGGTTGAGCTTATAAGTATAAACGTTCTCTCCGGGTACAAATACCGACAGACCGTTCACACCTTCCATCTTGTTGGCGTTCTTATACAGGACCACCTCACTGAGAGCCTCTTTAAGAGCCTGTGCCTGAGGGCTTCCGAAATGAGAAATAAAATCAGCCAGATCGACTTCTTCGTTCCTTGCGTCCGCGGCTTCTCCATAACTGAATTCACGCGCCTTTGCTCTTGCAGCGAGGATCTGCTGAACTCCGATGCTGTTGCTGCCGTATGTTGTCAGAAAATCATTCCACAGCTGCTGCGTCTTCGGGACCTTACTGAGATCCAGCATGGAAAGAGTACGTGTCTTATCCTCTTTCTTCTGGATATTCCACGCATCATAGTCATCTATAAGCTTCTTTCCGAAATCCTTAAAGTCTCCGGTCCCGTATGTTGCAAAACTCTTGAAATCCCATCCGTAACTTGACTCGTTTTCCTGGGATCCCACAAAGTACTTCGCTACATCGGCAAAACAACTTGCAACCTCAAGCGAGCCGTTCAGGCATGTATCAAATCCAACCGACTCAAACTTCGCACCGGAGCGCCTGATACCTTCCGCAACATCAGCATTTGTCATGCCTTTTCCTTCTGCCGTTTCGTTAACTCCGTATCCTCCGGCAGCTCCGCCTCCATGATTCCAAAAATACATGGATGTATGGTCTGAAGAGTATGTGCTTGTCGTATCCTTTACGAACTCGGTTATCATATCGGACGTCAGATAATCCTTACCGTTCTCACCCGCATCATACTGTTTTAACTCTCTTATCGTTCCGTTCTCTATCACATAAGATACTACTTTGCCATTATTAGCCGACTGAAGCATGGGATGTGACCACTTCTCGGTTCCTCCGGCCAGAATGACGAATCTGGTATTTCCGGCAGCTGATGCCGTCAGCATATTATTGATAGTTTCCGTTCCGGCGCCATTTTTGCTCTCCAGATCGGTCCCGTTAAGATATACGAGAACAAGGCCGTTACTCGTCTGTGTCGCGGGAATCTCAGGCGCCTCTGCAAGTTCAGTCGCATCTGCCGGTACAGTTGCATCCACCGGTACAGTTGCATCCACCGGTAAATTCTCTTCCGCCGGCTCCTCCGGAGTCTGAAGGATTATCTCTTGTGCGTCAGTCGTTTCAGAAGCATCCGCCTGTGCTGTCTCACTTGCAGCCTGCTGAACCGCCCTCAGATTCTCGATCTCTTCCGCACTCTGTCCTTCATAAGCCGTTCTGCCCTCGAGTATTCCGATGAGCAGATAATGATTTAACAGTGTAGTCTCATCATCTCCTATGATCGCCGTAACCTCGGGATACAGGGACGCATAATACTCATGATCAAACCTGATCCCGTTGTCATAATCCCTGACTTCGGCCATGGCAAAAACCGGTGGTAATACACCTGTAAGGAGTATTACCACTGGGAGTATGATACAAGCCAATATCTTCATCAATCGTTTTTTTATCATCTTTTTTCCTCTCTGCTCTTCATCACCGGCTATAAATCCCTTATGGACAGTGGGAATTCTTCACTCTCTTCTTTAAGAAAGTCCGTTTTTATGCTGATACAGCCCGTGTTCTTTCGAGCCCCCATCATTATTCTTTGGTAGGGGTTCGACACACGGAACCCAAGTGGACCTGAGTCATAAGTGTCAGAACCCTCTATGCAAAAAAAGGGATTTCTCATATGACTCATCTTCCGTTACACCGGCCTTATTGGGTGGTGCTGACAGCGGAAATCCAAATAATTCATTCTCCTTATGAAAAAATCGCATTAAAACGCGTTCATTATTAATCATATTAATAATATCACGCATAGGCATTTCGCGTCTATCATCAGAGTAATGGAATGTGATCGCTATTTTATCATTGAAAACAAGCACCTCTCTCGAATAATTGTTTTACGTTTTGTTTTTTTCTATAATATGTGCCTTCCGGATGATCCAATCGATCTCTTGCGCTAAAGTCCTCTATTGTTAGATTTATAGGATCTGACAATATATACCATTGCATTAAATCGGCTCGGAGTCGCTCTTCGTTCACAGGAGTGAAGAAAAGTTCGAACAATGCGGTCACCATGATATTCATTTTGCATTCATGCAATTCTTTGTCTGTGATTGTCGGATCGGCGCCATGATCATGGTAACTGCAAACGCACTGAACGGTGTGCGTGAAGAATACCTGAACAAGGGATTTGCCGACTATATCAGCAAACCCCTTGAGATCAAAGAACTTCTGCGGGTAGTCAGACTGCACCTGCCAGCAGATAAAATCGAAGAATCAGTTATGTAGTATTATATCGCCAAAATGGTAAACGTCTCATTGGAAAGTACGTTGTATAATCCTCCCGTATACTTTCCCTTGGCAGGACAAAACTCACCGTAGATATACACGCCCTGCACATTGACCTTTTCCGGAAGTCTTCCTTCATATGCACGTCCTTCCGCGTTCTTGTCGGCCACCAGAAGGCAGTATCTTGCTGCGCAGGACGAACAGAAAATACTGCTGTATTCGTAGTTTTCCGCTTTGTTTATGGTTTCGAATATTTTGTCAAACGCAGCTTTCACAGAGTTCTCAATGTCCTCTTTCGAGATAAGTACCATGTTCAGCTCAGAACCCTCATCTATCCTTCCGATGTATCCGCATGCCTGTTTCTCATGATCGATCACTCCCAGACACCTTAGCGTATCGATTTCATCTCCGTCATCTGTTTTTTGTGTGGCAAGGAACGGGGTTCCAAGAAAATCAAGGATGACTGACGTCTTATCCGTGATCAGCCCCATCTCACTGACAAAATCTGTTACCGGTTTTCCGTCAACTTCGTAAACGATTGTACCTTCCGCCTTTGTAACGACCTTGTGAAGGTTTGTGGTAAGTGTTGTGGAGTGTTCAATCGTAAAGATCGGGTTGATATTGCCTCCGAGCACCATCATCACGCCTCTGTTCTGTGTAGCTCCTTCATTTGTAAATACATAGGTGCTGTCAAATGTCCAGCCATCCGAAGCGATACCACCGTACACCGGAACATGACCGGACTCTCTGTCAATTGTGCCCACGATATCATCAAACATGATATCGTTAAGCCACGGAACGTATGTGAATATCAGTTTTTCATCGGTGGACAGTCTTCTGCTGCATTCATGATATGTATCCGCAAACAGATGTATGTCATTCATGGAATTGATCTCTTCGGTCATCCCGATGGAGAACTCCACATCATCGGCGGTAAGCACCAGAAGCGAAATGCTGCTTTGCGAGTAGCCACTCGTCGACAGGACACCGATCCCCGTACAACCAAAAAAAGGGAAATCAAATGCTTTGTTAAGCGCTTCCACAAGCATTTCCATATCAGGCTCAAAACCGCAGAATACGATCCCGCATGTGTTTTTCATAAACAGCGACGGATCAATCCCGGCTTTTAATTCTGAAACGGCAATATCAATATCATCCACTTCCCTCGTAAATGCCTGAAACGATCTCATCTGCTACCTCCGTCTCTGATAATGAACTCCACGGTATGATTCGCCAGATACTTTTGGGCCTGGTCTTCATCTTTCACAAATACGCCTTTATATCTTTTCCCAAACAGATCCTTCATTTCATTGAGCTTATCTCCGGAAGAACTGATAACCAGTATGCGTGGCTTATCCTCCGACGAATCCTCCTCTTCTATCTGTTCCGGGGTAAGCAGAAGTGAGTCATCAACATACTTTAGCAGGACGCTCTCCAGATCATCATACATAACCGGTTTGGACAGATAATCACTGAATCCCTCTTTGAGGTAGGATTCTTTTGCACCCACGATCGCATCGGCGGTAAGTGCGATAACCGGTGTATGATCTGCCAGATGATCCTTCCGTATGGTCAGGAGCGTTTCCACACCCGACATCATCGGCATCATCTGATCAAGAAGGATCACATCATAAGTATTCTCTCTCAAAAGGTTTATGCATTCAGACCCGGACGTGGCTGTTGTGAGTTTCATCCTGGTGTACGTCAAAAGCCCCGATATCACCTCAAGGTTCATTTCGTTATCATCTACGATCAGTATCCTGGCATTTGGCGCAACAAGTGCCGGCTTGTACTCCTCTTTATTGTTGAGCGCTTCATTCATACGGCACGAAAAATCACCTATGGGAGACGCATTAATGATTTTTTGCGGGACTTCAATACTGAATGTCGATCCTTTTCCGTATGTACTCTCGACAAAAATATGACCTCCCATCATCTCAACAAGCTGTTTCGTGATATTCAGTCCAAGTCCGGTCCCTTCGATATTTCTGTTTTTGGTTTCCTCCAGTCTTTGGAACAGGTTATACAGTTTATCAATATCCTCCGGCTTGATGCCTATGCCGGTGTCACTCACGGATACAAGCAGCACCTCCTGCTCTCTGTCATACGATATATTGACCTTTACACTTCCTTTTTCCGTGTACTTGATGGCGTTGTTGATAATGTTGAGCATGATCTGGCGGATCCTGATCTCATCCCCCAATAATCTGACAGGAGTGTCCTCATGAACACTTACTTCGAACGCAAGTCCTTTGGCTTCGGCTCTTCCCCTTGTCATATTGGTCACATCATAAAAAACCGATGCACTGTCATACTCAATCGGGATGATCTCCATTTTTCCCGACTCGATCTTACTGAGATCAAGGATATCATTGATGATTGATAACAGAGTCTTGCTCGCACTTCTGATATCGAGCGCAAATTTGTTTATAGAGGGATCATTAGATTCACGCAGTATCATCTCATCCATGCCTATGATCGCATTCATAGGTGTCCGGATCTCATGCGACATGTTTGCGAGAAAATTACTCTTGGCCTTATTGGCCGCAACTACTCTCTCCTCGTTGAATTTTCTGAGTCTCGAGGCATAATCGTTCAGGTTCGAAAGCATGGTGAGATCTTGTTGAAGTCTTGCATTCTCACGTTTTAAAATCTTATTTTCTTTTTCCAGATTCTTTGAATTATCCATGACAATCCTTTATGGTACCATCTTCCAAGCAGTAGAATATGTAACCATTTTACAATAAAGACAGTCAAAATCACTTACCACATAAACACGAATAAACACCAATGGTCCTTATCAGAACTCAATCCCAATGCCAACATCGTTCCCATGAAACAAAAAAGCCTCGATTTTGGCAAAATCAAGACTCTTCTGAGTGGACCCGGCGGGAATAACTTGGACCTGCTTCCCATGCCCGGGTTCGTTCTGAAATTAGGTTTACATAATTATGAGTGGACCTGAGGGGAGTTGAACCCCTGTCCGAAAGCTCTTCCGTTAAGACTTCTCCCATCACAGTCATTTGTTTAAGATTCCCGACGCTACCTGACAAATGACAAACCGGCAACGCCGGTAGCTTCATATTTCTTCCGCCCGCTCAAAGCTTTGCGGGTGAAGTTCCCTACCTGATCGATGCCGTATCCGCAAGCAGTAGGCTACCTGCGGGCGACACGCAGCGCTTAGGCTGCGAACGCGTAACTATTGTCTGCGTTTAAATTTAAGTTTCTCATTTGTTGACGCGGTATGAGGCCGCGGATGGCTATCTTAAGTTCTGAACCCCCGTCGAAACCGGTACAGGCCCTGAAGGAAGGAGGGGCCCACAAAGTGGGAATATCCCTTACTTCACGCGGAGCGCTCATCGCCGAAGGCGATTCTAATGCGCGACGCTCCGATATCTATCTAATACTGATCTTATAATCTCTCTCTGCCTCCCTCTTCTGATCTCTTGCCGCGATTGATTCACGTTTGTCGTATAACTTCTTACCTTTGGCAAGGCCAATCTCCACTTTGCATAGGCTCCCTTTAAGGTACACCTGCAAAGGAACGATCGTGTATCCTTTTTCCGTCAGCTTCCCGAGAAGCTTTCTTGTCTCCTGTTTATGAAGAAGAAGCTTCCGTGTACGGAGCGGATCCTTGTTGAAGATGTTCCCCTTCTCATACGGCGGTATGTGCATACCGTATATAAACGCTTCACCGTTCTCGATACCGATGTACGATTCCTTCACGCTACACTTACCCTGGCGAAGTGATTTTATCTCCGTACCCGACAGTTCAATGCCGGCCTCGTACTTCTCCTCAATGAAAAAATCATGATATGCTTTTTTGTTGTTGGCGATCAGTTTGATGCCGCTGTTTTCTTTTCCCATATCTTATATCGGCTTCTTTCCGTTTCAATTATATCACGGAATCATTTGAAATTGGGGACGGTTCTCCATTAATATATGTCCGTGTCGAGCGCGCTGACATCATCCGCGAGGATAAAATCCACCGAGCGCGTGGCCAGGTCAACCATATTGCATATAACGCGGATCTTGGTACCAAGAGCGTAGCGGCGGCCGGTACTGCTGCCCACAAGCTCATATGTATCCTCGTTGTATGTGAAATAGTCACCCTCTATCTTCGAAACATGAACCAGGCCCTCGACGGTATTGGGGAGTTCCACGTATAATCCCCAATTTGTCACTCCGCTGATCACACCTTCATATACGGTTCCGATATGATCCTGCATGAATTCGGCCTTTTTGAGCTTATCGACTTCACGCTCCACATCATCTGCGACACGCTCACACGTACTTGACGTGCTGCAAACATCCGGAAGTATCTTTCTGTAATGGCCGATACGATCCTCGTCGAACTTTCCGCTAATATACTCTTTGATTAT